>Ga0209480_10002792_pt1 | contig 11761 bp, 10 predicted proteins | sample JI61114C2DNA_FD_187501 | JGI IMG/M metagenome (GOLD analysis project Ga0209480, IMG submission 187501) | Wastewater effluent complex algal communities from Wisconsin, to seasonally profile nutrient transformation and Carbon sequestration -... | ecosystem: Engineered > WWTP > Effluent > Algae...
CGATTCGATGGCCGCCCACTGTGAGGGGTACTCGCCCCGGTGCTCTTGCACCATGCGCACCGCACGCTCGCGGACTTCGGGGGAAAACTTGTTCGATTTTGTCATGGCTCAATCCTCTCAGAGTATTGCTCCTCCACCAAATGCGGGGCGGTTCAAACGAGGCTGGTCGGCAAGCGTGGAGTCCATTGTGGCTCAGCGCGGCGCAGGCTGGCAGTCTGGCTACTTGAGGTTCGCGCGGGTGTCTACATAGGCACCTACTCACGTCGCGTCCGCGAACACATCTGGGAGCAGGTGAAGGCTGGCATCGAAGATGGCAATGCGGTCATCGCCTGGCAGATGAATAATGAAGCCGGCTTTGAATTCGAAACCCTGGGTGCCAATCGGCGTACGCCTGCGGACTGGGATGGCGTACGCTTGGTCAGCTTCTTTCCGGAAGCCAAGAGCGACAACTGCTGACAAGCTCTAAATATTTCAAAGTCGTATTTCTTCCTCGGTATATTTTTTTGGTCCGAATTTCCCATGATTTTTCACGGGGATAGAGGAAGTGTGGTTCCCCACGTGCGTGGAGATGAACCGGTGCAGCCCGCGACCAGCGCATCGGTCGAGCGGTGTTCCCCACGTGCGTGGGGATGAACCGGTAAGCGGGTGACCTTGCCCAGCATTTCCATGGCGAGCGCCTCGCTTCCCCTGCCTCAAAAAGAGGCAGGGAGGTTAAACACCCTGGTCAAATTTCAACCGGAATTCACACCGTTAGATGGGCAGTTTTCGGCCGGCAACAACAGGTATTCAATCAAGATTGAACTGCGAGCATCCCTCTCGTCTGCGTGCCTCTGGACATTGCTTGCAGGCAGAATCGAAAGGTGTCGCGTCGAGGCCCGTTACCGCCGGGAAAACAAATATCACAATCAAAAATGGATTTCTCCGGCTTTTTTACTATTTTGGATATTCAAGACAAATATTCAAAAATTCAATAGAAAGGCTGGCCATGAAAACCAAGCTTCTTGCGATTGCTGCCGCAAGTCTTCTGACCATGACGGCAAGCCCCGGCGCCCAGGCCTTCGACGCAACCGCGGTGCTCCGCGACATTACCGCCGCCAGGGCGAGTGCAACCGTGAGCCCCCCCGGGGGCATGGCCATGATGGTGGATCCGACCAAGGCTCAACTGGCCCGCCTGGAGAAGGAAGAGTCGGCAGCGTTCACCCTCATGTCCACCTGCCAGGGGCGCTTCGGGAGTCTGCAGAAGACGCTGGAACGGCAGGTGAGTCGGGCTGAATGGATTTCCGCCATCGGGGGCGTAATCGGCGTGATCGGTGCCGTAGCCACCTGCCCCCACTGTGCCGCCGGAGCGGCCGGTCTGGCGGGGCTGGCGAACCCGTTGCAGCAGACGTTCCGCGCCAATTCGGACACCCCCCAGGACACCCGGGCGCAATTGAACCTACTGGCGCAGAAGATTCAGGGCGAGATCGAGCGCTACACGAAGCTGCCGCCCGCGATTCCCGGCGATCTGGCCTTTGAGCCGAACATGCGCGCCCGTCTCGACGCCCTGTTCATGACCACCGCCTCGTGCACCTTCTATCAGTACACGAGCGCAGGGCAGACGGACGGCACCGACAAGACCGACAATGGAGCAGATAAGAAGTAGAGGCTGAACGGTAGCCGCAACCTGGCCTCCCGCCTAGCCCCCCCCACATCCTGCAGCCTCCCCTCTCAGGAGAGATCATGAAAACCATGCTTGTGCTTGCCCTCGCCGGGGCAGCATCCGGCGCCTGGGGCGCCGCCCTTATGGATCGCTATCCGCCAGCCATCGCGGAGCAGCTCGCCGCACTGCACGAGGCCGAGAGAGGCGCTGCCTCGAAGCTACCGGGCAACGAAGCCCGCTTCCTGTTCTCGCGCAAGCGTTGGACGCCCGGCTCCACCATTCTTGTGGCATTCAACGGCGGCCCCCCGGCGCTGCACAAGGCCATCGCCGAGCAGGCCAACCTGTGGTCGAAGTACGCCAACATCAAGCTCGACTTTGGCTTCAATCCCGCGACCGGCACTTACCGGCGCTGGTCGACGAGCGACACCGAGCGTGTGGCGCATATCCGGATCGGGTTCTCGGATGGCGGCTACTGGTCGCTGATCGGCACCGACAGCGTAGCCAGTTTCGCGAGTCCCAACACCGCTTCGATGAATTTCGAGAAGTATGCCGACCAATGGCCGCTGCTCGACGGACGCTGGAAAACCGTCGTACAGCACGAATTCGGTCACGCCCTGGGGCTGCACCATGAACATCAGCACCCCCGGTGCGCCGAGGAATTCCGGTGGCAACCGGGCCCCAACGGAGAGCCGGATGTCTACAAAGTTTTCAAGGATTGGCAGAACTGGGATGCCCCCGACGTGAACGTGAACCTGCGGGCCGTTTCCGGAACGGAAGCCGACATATCCAAGGTGCCCGACCGGAAATCGCTGATGTTCTATGCGATGCCCGCTCAGGCGTACCTGAAGGGCGCAGCCAGTCCCTGCTTCATCCCCGCTGAGAATCCGTCGATATCGAAAGTGGATGGGTTGGCCATGCAGCTTGCCTACCCGAAGAACCCCACCCAAGCCGTCGAGACGGCGCTGGCCTACGCACAGGCGGCCACCGTACTAAGCCAGAAACAGGAGCTTCCGCAACTGGCCGAGGCCGAGAAGGCCGCCGTGGTATCCCGGATCGAGGCGGGTCTGGAGGCCAGGAAGCCGCTGCTCTACATCCACATCCAGCGCGAGAGCGACCGTCCCCGCGCCGTGGCCTTGCAGACGTCCACGCGGCAGGCGGGCTTTCTGGTGCCCGGGATCGAAAATGTATCTAAGAAGGGCCTGAAGTCCGGCCCGCAGCCGGAAGTGAGGTTCTTCCGGCCTGTGGATGCAAGCTATGCGGAAGCCGTGGCAGCCAACATGAAGGCGTCGGGCGAGGAAAACGTGCGGATCGTACAGGTCAAGTCGCTGGCTTCGACGGTGACACGTAACCTAGTGGAGATCTGGTTGCCCTGACGGCGCCAGTCGGCGCGGCCCACGCCGCAATCCGTTGGGCCGCTTGATTTGTGCGTGGGGCCGGACTCTTGGTTTTGGGAAGTTCGACCCCTGCTTTTCGGGCCGGGGTGCCAGAAATCGGCACAAAGCTCGGACGTTCGACGACCCCGCCTGCGCCTTGGTGGGCGGGCTCGGGTCATCGCCGAACAGACCCGGATCAGGTGCCGGCGTCAGCGGGCTTGCGGTCGATGCGGCCGCCGCGTGGCGGCAAGACGGCGTACAGGAGAGCCGCGTCTTCGGACGTGCAGACAGTCTGGTCAGGTTCTGGTCACAATTGCGTCAAGTTCGAGCCATCCAGATCCGTGACCAGCACCTGAATGGGCGATGCAGACCGCCTTAGCGAAGCAGCGGTAATTAAGCTTGTGCTCCCAGAGGCCCGCGATCCCTATCGGCTTTTGATCGGACCGTGCGATCTACAAGCGCGCCGCCTTCCCGGATTCGTAGCACGATTCATAAATGGCCTCTGTCGGAACAATTCAAAGCTGCCCGCGTTTCCAGGCATTACGGAACGAGGGCTTGTCGGCGACCTGAAGCCTTGCTCAAGAGAGGGTGCTCTCGACGCAGGAATTACCCAGTGGTGTGCCGCTTGGACAGCGGCATCTAAAAACGGGTGTCGCGCTTGATCGTGGTGAAGATTTTTCGCGGATCAGTCTGTTTGGCGCCGGTACCGGCGTTTAGTGTGCCAAAGTCCAAGCTCATGCGATACAACCTCGTTAGTTATGGGTTTGTGGGTTGGCTTTGTCATGCGGCCGGGCGTTCATCGATCCCCGCCTAGTCGAAAAAGAACGTCTGTATCCAGTCTGAACCGGCCTTACGACGTCTTGTGCCGGATTTCGCCTGATGGGGGTAGGTGTCGTGTAAGTGCGATAGCTCTGTCGGATTCAGCCGGTGGGCGCGAGCAGCCTATGGTGGTAGAACTAGGGCAGCCATGCCAGCCTTCAAAACAATGATGTGGGATCCTTTTCAAGGTCGTTCACCGCAGTCACAGTGACGGCGACCTTTCCGTTACCCGTCGAGAACTCTTGGATAACGATCTCAACGTAGTTACAGGTATTTGATGCAACACGTGAAACATATTCACCTAGCTGTGTAGGGTCGTAGTTGTAAGCGGCCCTTTTTTTCTGTCATTCTGGGTGAAGTAAATTTCACGCTCGGATCTGCAATAGCCTGAAATGCTTCCGATCAAAGTTCGTGGAGTGGAGTCGATTGCTGGCGGTCGGGCTGGGGGGCGTTTTATTTTTCCGGTGGCGATAAAAATCTGCTTTTCTCCGACGCTTATGGTGGCCTCTTCCATTAACGTCATTCCACCCAAATTTACCCTGGCTCTTTGGGCTTCTTCTCGAATGATACTTTCGGTTTCTGACGAAATTTCATACTGCTCAAGTGAGTGTTCAAAAATTCCAGATTGCTCTTCGTCAAAGAGGTACGAAAGATACTTTTGAATCTCCCGTTCGCCGCACTTCGTGGATTCATCAATCTCGAAAATGATGTAAGCCCGGTAATGATCCGTATTGAGAGAAAGTTTTATTCGTGGTTCGCTTGGCGCCTCAAGACTTGACGTGTCGAGGAGTTGTCCTACGCAGTTTCTGAGGCACTCCGCGATTTCTTTAATCGCCTCAGGAATGAGCTCAGACGGAATTTCCAGTGCCTTTCCGTCAAATCGGCAAGGCCGAGGGTGGGGGAGGGTGATGATGATTTCTTTTCTTGCCATGGTTGTATCCTATGGGGGGTATGGCGAAATTCTCCCTTTTTTATCTGGATTTTTTTGTTGAAGACACTGCAATTTTGAGGGTCACAAGAAAGTAAATAAACACGTTTAGGTCTTGTTAGGAGGGCGGCCCGGCTGCCGGGGCCACGCTCCTAGGTGCGGAGGTCGAAAGTCACCTTACACAGGAGTACGTCGGGGCGGTGTGTAGTGGTCTACACAGTGCGTCGGGGTCGAGCCGGGCCGAACTGATGTAGTAGCGTGCCTCGATCTGTCCCGGCTTGTCGGCTTCGCTGCGGATCGACGGCATCCGGCCCAGACTCTGGCAGTCCGGCCAGAGGGTGGTGTCGATCTGCCCGGTGTTGGCGATGACCTGGGCCAGTTGAGCGCTGCGCCGGCCGTGGCCGTTCAAAAACTGTTCATGGGCCGGCGCTTCAGGACTGTCGGCAAAGGCATCTTCGAGTACCCGGCGCAGGCTGGGCGGGTTGCCTTTTGACCGCGAGCAGATAGTCCTCCTAGCGCCCGCGGATCACGCCGGCAATTTCCCGCTGGCAGCCTAGCGCATTCAGGCTGACCAGACAGCCACGCAGCTCAGCGCCCGCAGCAGGTCGGGGATCGCGGCCGTCTCGCCGCCCTTGTCGGGTACGCCTTCCTGGGCCAGCACCCGCCCCCATCTCGGTGGCGAAGGCGCTTACCAGATGGATCGGGTTCGCACGCCGGGCGCCGCGCAGACTCTTGCCGTCGATGGCAATTTGCCCACCGAAAACCGGCAGCGTATCGGCCACCCAGGCCCGGAACACCGCCTCGAACGCTTTCGGGTCAAGCAGGCGGAACACTCGGTTGAGCGTGTCGTAGGATGGCAGATCTTGCGGCGCAACGTCTGCATGGAGGCTATTTCTCGGCACTGATCCGACACCACTACCTAAAGACTCCTTCAACATTCTTCCACTCATCCCAAGTGATACAAGGATCATCTGGAAAGCGTTGGAGGATCCTACGTTCGCCATCGCGCCTGAGTCGCCCGTTATTGTCCCACGCGGAGGCTCCGCCGACACGGACAGCGGCATAGATGGCTGAGACCGCGACTCCGCTCACATTGAAATCTTCCATCCCGTACTTTAGTATCAGGTCAGCTTCCTCCCGTGGTCGGTCCTGTATCCAGTAGAGGTAGTCGTGAACGATCGCCGGATAAGTGTACTGGCCGTCTGGCCTGAGTAGCGACCAAAACACTCTAGGAATGCTTGCAAAATCCGTCACAAAACCCTCTGGCACTGTGACCTCGGTGGGCTTTTGACCAGAATTAGGTTTCCAGGTTATCGGTTTTGTCAGAGCGTACATCGGATTGGAAAAACGGAACAGGTGGAGGGTTCCATCCGGCAACCGCGCGCCTGTCATCCACGCCGTCATCCACTGACTAACAAGTTCTGGCGTCGGGCGATCGTCTTTGGGTTCGGCGTGAGCGCAACTCCACCGCTGCAGTGACGCGCTTCCCACCAATAGTTTTAATAGTGTACGTCGTAATGAAAGATTTACCACAAGCGACCTCCTTCAGACACATTCTCGCGCTGCGTTTCGCTCCGACCGCTCAGTCAGGGGTAGGCTTTGTACACAGCCAACTTGTCCTTAAGTGAGAGTTCTCCTGACGGGGCTGCATAGCACTTACTTTGGGTTCCTGCATGGAAGAACTTAGGGGGGAATGCGTAATTCATAATTGACTTTTTATCAAACCCGAATGATTCGACTAATGGGTCCGCCGACCTTGATTTAATATTTAAGTCAACTTGCTCTTTGGACCATCCCTCCAGTTCAAAGTCTTTGTATACGGACTCCCAATTTATTTCGGCGTCACACCCGTTCGACGCTGCCTGCCACCCGTGCTCAAACCCGACCACGTGGCCGAATTCGTGAAGTATCGCTCCGTGCACGGCTGGAGTTCCTAGTGCTGAGAGACTCGACTGTCCAACGATTTCAAGTGATAGGGTTGCACCGTTGCGGAGCTTGCCTGCATCTGTCCCGATTAAAGACCAGTTTCCGGGCTCTTTAAATGTAATTCGGACGACAGAGCCGGAGGCTTTGGAACAAATGCGGGGATTCGACAAATCGTCGAAATCGAAGTTGATATTGCCGTAAAGTGTCCACTCACGCCCGATCCGCGCGACGTAGGCACGCTGCTCCTTTGAACCGTCCAGAAAGCACATCCGAACTGTGCTGCCAGTCGGCCAAGCCTTGGCTGTAGCAAAAACACCGGCGGCAGAAATGCCTTCATCCCCGAGTTGTTGCAAAAAGGTGCTCAACGTAGAGCGTGTAGAAGTGCGCTCGCGTTCAAAGGCGATAGTCTCGCCTTGGCCAGAAGGCAAGTTAGAAGGGCTCGCTTGAGTGCTTACCGTAGTCTCGCCTGCGAGAAAGATCCGTGGCACACCCGAATACGCCAAATAAGGATCCTGACCAATGGCTTGTTTTACTCGTAGCTGCACGTTGCGGAACACGCTAACGGCTTCCACTCCTGGTACAAGCAACTCTTCGGCCAGCGCACGCGCGTATGGGCCACTCCCTTCCCCCCGATCCGAAGCGGTACGTCGCTCCGCGGTTGAATAGGCAACGAGAGCGCCGGTCGCAGTTACGGGGAGAAAACTCTTACGATCAACGTCGAACACCTTCATCCTGTTCACCGACAATCGCAACTCCGTGCGACAGGCATCGAACACCACGAAGTGCGTTGCGTTCGGAGCCTGCGCCACTAACTTGTCAAGGATATCAGCCTTCAGTTGCAGAGAGTTGTTCCATAGCGACGTATCTTCAGCGTTCGGAACGTCGACAGGTATCAAATAGTTAATCTGTGTCCGCGCATCCGCCGCTCCGTGCCCTGAATAGTAGACAAAACTGATCGTGTCGTCGCCAGCGTCGCGCACCAATGCAATATGCCCCTGAATGCTTTTTGCCAAGTCTGCATAGCTGGCGTCTCGCACGATCCCCACTTTGAACCCCAAGCTGGTCAGCGAATTTCTTAGAAGATTGATGTCGTTAGGGGGGTTCGTCAGGCGCCCCACAGTATCCGGGTAGTTTCCATTACCGATCAGGAGCGCGTAGCGGCCCGCTGGAAACGCATTCTCACTCCCCCCAATGCTGGCGCCAATGATAAACAGAGTGAGAAACATGGTACGCATCATGGGATCTCCGAGACTCAATTGAACAGCGTCGGATCATCGTTCTACTGCCGTTGATGCAGATAAACTGTGAAGGCTGCCATAAGACTCAGGCCATAGCCTGGACATCCACGCGGATATCTCACTGACGGCTTTCCACGGTTACGATGTCGTCACTTATTCTTTCATGTACTCCACATTTAGCGCCCCTTTTGACCATTTCCCTAAAGCGCTAGGCACGCCTCCCCCCTGCATGGCTCTTGCAAGTTGCAAAACCAATAGATGGTCTCCACGTATAGCCTGCCATCCCAGTTTGGAGCTATGTATACTAATTTCAGTAAATCATATCGGGTAAATAAAGCAAGGTGATTCGGTGCCGGACGAGCCACTCATGCAACTTGGCAGCCACGGGGGCGGTATGGGCTTGCCGTTGTTCCTGCTGGTTTGCCGGCAAGGCCTCCTTGGATTCTCTCTCGGTGCTGCACAACTGTCCGATTAGCGCCAGCGGGGTGGCTGCGCATGGGCCATGCAGCCCACCTCAATCACCCCTTGAGCGAAGGAGGTCCTTTCGCCCGCGAAGTCATCGCAGACCAGGCTACCTTGCCAGCTCCCCAGGAAGGGGCGTGCATGCTCACCGGCCCGGCTGGGGTGAAGTCATACACCACCGCCGTGAGGGCTTCTAATTCGCCTGCCGCATAGGCCCACCGGTATGAGCGATGGGTCTTGCCCGTGCCGGGGGCCACCCGCACTCGCCGCCGGCGGATTCATCCGAAGACCCTGGGCGCCGACAAGGGTTACCACCTGAAGGACTTCGTCCAGCTCCCGTGCGAGCACATCATCCGGCCGCATATCGCCCGGATCGATGTACGCAGGATGCCAGGGCTTGAACCGCCCCGCCTTTGGTGGAGGCCCAATACTCTGAGAGGATTGAGCCATGACCAAATCGAACAAGTTTTCCCCCGAAGTCCGCGAGCGTGCGGTGCGCATGGTGCAAGAGCACCGGGGCGAGTACCCCTCACAGTGGGCGGCCATCGAATCGATCGCTCCCAAGATTGGCTGCGTGCCCCAGACGCTCCATGAGTGGGTCAAGCGCCACGAGATCGATTCAGGGGCGCGGGACGGTATCACCACGTCCGAGTTGCAGCGCCTGAAAGAGCTCGAACGCGAGAACAAGGAACTGCGCAAGGCCAACGAAATCCTCAAGCTGGCCAGTGCGTTTTTCGCCCAGGCGGAGCTCGACCGCCGTTTGAAGTCCTGAGAGGTTTTGTGGACCGGCATCGACAGGCCTACGGGGTCGAGTCGATCTGCAAAGTCTTGCAGATCGCCCCGTCGGGCTACTGGCGCCACGCGGCGTTGAAGCGTGAGCCTCACCGACGCTGCGCCCGCGTCCAGCGCGACGAAACGCTGATCCCGCATCTCCAGCGGGTCTGGCACGCCAACCTGCAAGTCTATGGCGCCGACAAGGTCTGGAAACAGTTGAACCGGGAGGGGCTGCCAGTGGCGCGTTGCACGGTGGAGCGGCTCATGCGCCGCCTGGGCCTGCGCGGGGTGAGGCGTGGCAAGGTCGTGCGCACGACGATCGGCGACAGCAAGGCACCTTGCCCGCTCGATAGGGTCAACCGGCAGTTCCGTGCCGAGCGGCCGAACCAGTTGTGGGTCAGCGATTTCAGTGTGCCGCAGCAAGCGGCGTAAGAGATGAGGGTAGGCCCCTCGCAATCGGCTTGCAGGAGCGGGTTGCAAACCACCATAAGCGGCGCTGGCCAAAAGCCCGGGTCGTGAGCGTTATGGAAAAGGTGCCACGAGGCATCAGGTAGGGATCAAGGAAGACGAACAACCGTGAACTGCCGTTCAAGTGTCGAAAGTACTCAGACGACATCAAAACCGGGGAGTGAAGTTGCCCCGCGATCAGTTTGGCCGCTACCTGCTTACGGGCCAAGCGGTGTCCGGCATAGAGGCAGCGTCAGCCTGATTCGGGCTCTTACGTTGAACTGCGGGAACCTTCGGTGGCGATGGGAAGCGAAAGGCACAAGCTCAAAAGGCGAGGCCGATAGTAGCGATGCGCCACCAAGGGACGGAGCAGCTCGTAGTAGTGATGAAGCCACTGTAATGGGGGTGGAGCGAAGGGGCTGCGTCATCCCGGCATGGAGTGACGTCAACCGCACAGGCGGGAGGAGCGTCGTTCAATGACCAAGCCTTACGACATTCCCAAGGCGCTTGTCTGGGAAGCCTATTTGAGTGTGAAAGCCAACCAAGGATCTGCGGGAATCGATCAGGAGTCGATCGGGCAATTCGAGGAAAACCTGAGCAACAACCTATACACGCTCTGGAACCGCCTCTGTTCCGGGAGCTACTTTCCGCCGCCGGTCAAAGGCGTGCCGATCCCCAAGAAGTCTGGCGGGGTTCGCATGCTGGGCGTGCCGACGGTGGCGGATAGGGTGGCGCAAACAGTGGTCAAGCATCTGCTGGAGCCGGTCATTGATCCGCTCTTCCACGCCAATTCCTATGGCTATCGCCCAGGGCGCTCGGCGCACGATGCGATTGCTATGGTCAGGCGGCGAAGCTGGGAGTATGACTGGGTGATCGAGTTCGATATCAAAGGTCTGTTCGACCATATTGATCACGAACTGCTGATGCGTGCGCTCAGGAAGCACTGTAAAACGCCATGGGTCTTGCTGTACGTCGAGCGATGGCTTAAAGCGCCAATGCAAATGCCGGACGGCGAACGCGTAGCAAGGACGCGCGGCACCCCGCAAGGCGGAGTCGTCAGTCCTTTGCTCGCCAATCTGTTCCTGCACTATGCCTTCGATTGCTGGGTGGGGCGTCATCTGCGCAGCGTGCGGTTCTGCCGCTATGCCGACGATGGGGTCATCCACTGCCGGAGTCTCTTGCAGGCCAAGTTTGTCTTGGAGAAGGTGGGTGAGCGGTTTCGTCAGTGTGGGCTCGAACTGCATCCTGAGAAAACTCGGATCGTGTACTGCAAAGACATCAATCGGCAGGGAGATTTCGACTGTGTTCAATTCACGTTTCTCGGCTACACCTTCCGTCCGCGCAAAGCGGTGGACAAACACGGCCGGGTCTATGTGAACTTCGCTCCGGCGGTCAGCCGTGATGCCCTCAAGGCGATGCGGCAGACGATACGTGGTTGGCATCTTCAGCTGAAATGCGATAAGAGCCTGGCCGACCTGTCGGTCATGTTCAATCCGATCCTCCGGGGCTGGCATCAGTATTACGGCCGATTTTACGAATCGGCGATGTCGGTTGTGTGGAAGCACTTGAATGACTACCTGACACGCTGGCTGATGCGCAAGTACAAACGCCTGGCCCGGCATAAAACCCGTGCCCGGAAAGCCCTCGGGCGACTTGCGCAGAGGTTTCCAGAAGCCTTCTGGCACTGGCGGTTGGGATGTGTTCCAAAGGCTGGATGATGGGAGCCGGATGAGTCGAGAGGCTCACGTCCGGTTCTGCGAGGGGCCGCAGGCGAAACTCCTGCGGTCTACTCACCCCTACGTCTCGACCTGGCAGGGCTGGCTGTACGTGGCCTTCGTGATCGACGTCTTTGCGCGGCGCATCGTGGGCTGGCGAGTCAGCAGTTCGATGCGCACCGATTTCGTTCTGGATGCCCTGGAGCAAGCCTTGTACGCCAGGCAACCCGAGCGGGACGGCACGCTCGTCTGCCACTCGGACCGCGGGTCGCAATACGTGAGCATCCGCTACACCGAACGGCTCGCCGAGGCGGGCATCGAACCCTCGGTCGGCAGCAAGGGCGACAGCTACGACAACGCGCTGGCCGAGACGATCAACGGGCTGTACAAGGCCGAGCTGATTCATCGGCGAGCGCCCTGGAAAACCCGGGAATCGGTCG
>Ga0209480_10002795_pt1 | contig 11759 bp, 8 predicted proteins | sample JI61114C2DNA_FD_187501 | JGI IMG/M metagenome (GOLD analysis project Ga0209480, IMG submission 187501) | Wastewater effluent complex algal communities from Wisconsin, to seasonally profile nutrient transformation and Carbon sequestration -... | ecosystem: Engineered > WWTP > Effluent > Algae...
TTAGTGCTTACAACTTGCTACGGTGAAACAAGAAAAAGTCCCACTGCGAGGGGACTTTTTTAGTAAAAAATAACACCTACCGTTGGTGCTATAGGGCTTTAAGTGTTTTACTTTCGTAAATCTCGAGAGACTTATGTATGAGGTGAAGTTTTGGGAGGTGTGTTTTATTGGTGCTTTTTGTACAAGTGTGTAATATTTGTTTTGCCTATAGACGGCAAGTGTTATGAAAAGCAAAGGTGCGAGCGGTTACGCCGCTATAGCGAGTTCCTTTCGGTCCTGAAATAAAAATAACACGCTACTGCTTTTAATACAATAACGTGCAATTTTCTTGGTGATAACTAGGCAGCTACAGGGTGTATACTAAATGACTCGCTTTCTCCGCTTGCCGGCCATAATACGATTGGCGGCTTTTTGCTCTGGCGATTCATCTTCGCCCTCGTCAGCCTCAAGTACCTCGAATGATCCCCGGATCTGGCTACGTTCCTTGCGTTTGGCTTCGGCGTATTCCTTGCCGTATTCACGCCCGTAGTAGTCGCCATCATCTTCATCGAACATACCGTAACGGTCGCCCTCAGACTTGCTCGTCATACGAACCTTGAGGGTAATAGTAGTTTCTTCACCGACTTCGAGATCCTTGAGCTCCGGCAATAGCCGTTCAGTGAGCTCGACAGTCTGCTTTGGCGGTTTATATGTTCGCTTCCGCTTTTCGTCCTTTGCCATTATTGATTTCCTTTCGGAGTGTTGAGTGCCGCTAGACCTGATACAGCACCGGCAACGCTTGTCCAGAGCGGCATAACCAGCGGAGGCAGCACACCGGCCACCTCGAGCGGTACAAGCACTGCTGACACCAGCACAGTCACGACATAAATAACTTTACGAACCTTTGATGGGAATACTAGATCTTCCATTACGCTAATCTCACATTCTGGCGACGAATTGCCGCCGTTACTGCTGATCCCTTGCCAATGACAAGACGATCACCATTTGCTTCTATTACATCGTACACGCCGCTAGTACCCAATTTAACGCCGTTCACATCGACCGGATTCGTCACGACGACACTAGACCCAACTTGGATAGTAGAAGCCACTGGAGCGGCTCCAGCAACGCCAAGGCGAGCATTTACAGCAGCTTGTACAGTGTTTGGATCGAATCCAGCCGCACGGAGCTTGTCAGCACGTCCCGGATTGTTTCCGTAATCACCGTTAAGTACCTTGTCGACAACAGCAGATAATGAAATACCACTTGATACTGTTTGAGTGCCAACAGATAATCGACGGTTCACGATAGATTGAATTGTGGCGTAGTCGTAACCCTTTGCAGCAAGATTCTTTTTACGATCGTCACCATTACCCCAGCCGCCAACGCCATCGACGATTTGTTGTGCAACTGTTTCGTTTGAAGCTCGAGCTGGTGCAGGATTTACAGGGGCAGGAGTAGGAGCGACGGCAGTGCTACCAAAGATATTTAAAATACCTTGTGCGATACCTTGTGCATATTTGCTATCAGCACCATCGTCAACAGGATCAACATCAATGAATCCAGCCTCGATAAGTAACGCATACGTGCGAGTATCGTCAGTGAATCCAAGGCGTCCCCATCGGTTGTGTTGAGCCTCTTTTACGCCGCGATTACGTTGACCAGTTGCAGCAGCGAGTGCGTCGGCAATCTTTGCGGCATTTTGCTTACTTGTAGCGTCAGGGTAGCTAGGAGCCCATACCTCTGATCCAGTACCGCCACCAGAGTTCTTGTGGATCTCGATCGCTAGACCGTCACCAAGCCCCTTGTAACGAGCATTGATCCAGTCAATAGTCGGTCCGAGGTTAAGTGAGTGAGGTACAACAACGACCTCAATACCGCCCGCTTTACGGAGAAGTTCCGCAACGCGATCGGTAATCTGTACTGTTTCGTGAGCCTCTGTAGTGCCTTGTGCAGCAGCACCATTGTCACCGCCACCGTGTCCGGCAGCTAGAATTACTCTTTTTTGTATTGACATATTTTTATAGTCCTCTCTCTAGTTGATCTATTCTTGATTCTACTCCATTAAGCAAGCCTTTTAAACCATGCTGTAATGTGTCGATAAGCGATTGAGGTGGTGCGTCAGGGCTTGGTGGTGATGACCCACTAGTCGTCTCTTGTTGCCGCGGATCGGTAGATTGTTCTGGTGGGATCGGGGCAGTAGTAACACCACCTATTGAGGTAGATGACGATTCATCTTTATTAGTATCGGGTACAAATGCACCGGTTTCAGGATCAACTGTGCCGGTTTTTCCACATTTATCAAAGTTTTCTTCGATACGTTGTTCAAGCGATAATAAGACAACGCACTTAATATATTGCTGAGTGCGTAAGTGGTTGTTTGCAGCATTCTTTTGCCCTTGGATAAGGGTTTGATTGATTTGCTCCTGAATACTAAAAAGCTGGAATACTATAAAAAACATAGTAAATATTGCGACAATCGCCGCACCGATCACACTAACTTTAATAGCCTTATTGCTGTTGTCTATTCGTTTCAATAGATATTCCTCCTGTTGTGCCGTGTCTAATCCACTCATAATTTAACTTTAGGTGAAGTGAGTGCCGCCATCACCTCTTTATGGTTTAATTCCATCATCGCCATCATTGGCTCGAATGGCGGCGTTTTAATTGCTTCAAGGGTGGTAATACGCCCCTCAAGACCCGATAGCTTTGCAAGGTACTCTTTATCTTTACGAGCAGCTTCTTTTATTTGTTCGGCTTTTTCATCTTCGAGCTGATCGTTTCGCTCTTTGTATGCGTCATTTGACTTTTGCAAGATCTCAATAATCGTTTTCTGTCTTACTCCGTAAAAGGAGGCGGCTATAGTCGCGAGGATCGCCGCTAGTGCTAGTCCTCCGAGTACATAGTTTAACCATTCCATACTTTCACCACCCTACAGATACCCATTAACTATTTCAATAGACGGATAATATGACGTTGGCGATTCCGCATAGGTGTACGTCGAACCGCTATAGTTAGAGTTTTGGTAGTAAAGATTCAAGATCCCCTGAGCGTCGAATACAAAAGTTTCTTGTTGCGAACTTACAAAAGCTACTTGAAAACTGTTTGACGAAACTTCGCGTGTTTGTGATCGTGTCGCATTAGGTGTTCCAGTTTCACCACCAGCAGTACTCGGTTGAGCAGTGTCAAGTTGAAGTTGAGCACGTTGTAATGCAGCCGTTGCAGATCGTACAGTAAACACTCCTCTAAAAGAAGCTCGCCATTTTCCAATAGGCATTGCGGTAGTCATACCTAGCATTGCTGACCAAGTATTACCTACGTTTGCAGTTGTTCCCGGAGGGTTTCCGCAAATATAGCTTATTGACCAGTCGCCTACATTCGATGGGAATCCATAAGGTGCTTTCATTGCTGAATATGAAAGCGAAGCAACACCACCGGCAGTAGCAATAGTATTTACGGCTGGTACTTGAACAATTATTGTCGTATCTGTTGAAAAGCTTGCAGATTGAATGATCCCATAGTTGACAGTTGGGCTAATAGTGCCATTAGCTTGTCCGCCGAAAGGTGAATCTGCGACAGTAGCAGTAGGTGATCCAGCACCGGCAACTAAGTCGTTTGGTGTTGTTGTTTGAATATCTGTAACCACTCCGTCAAATGAATATGCGGAAGCAAGATTTGTCTCACTCCCAGTAATACCTTGAGAGATATAGGTAAGCATTGTCGCTTGTGGCACTTTAGCACTGAATATAGAAGCCTGAGCTATTTTCCCAGAAAAAAACGAAGCTGAGTTCCATGCCCCGATTTGCAAGCTTCCAGCCTGACTAAGACTTGTTGGGTTTGTACCAGATCTAACAACTGAGCATGGCACATCTACTCCATCAATCATTATATAACTTGTAGTCGGAGTGTTTGAGTAAGCCGACATGTCCAACTGTGCGGCAACGTGCACCCACTTATTTAATGGAAGTGCCTGCGTGGAAGTAATGCGGCTTAAATTACCGCTTCCGCCATTGTTTCCACGCAGGCTAACAGTGCCGTCGGTATCAACATATAAACTCCAACCATTTGTGCCATTGTATCGAGTGACGACACCACCAATTTGATAGCTAGAGAGTTTTACCCAAGCACTAACGGCAAAATCATCTGTGAACGTCATCTTATTAGGTGACGCGTTTTCCCAGTATTGATTTGTACCGTTTAAAGAAGTAGAGCGTGTCGGTGCGGCAGTGTTGCGAATAGTACGAAGTCGAGTGCCCGGGTTGAGGCGATCAGTATAGTCGACACCCGGGATTGTAATTTCATATGATCGTTGACCTAAGTAGGAAACGGCACTAGGGGCGGTCGCAAGAGTAGTCCAGTCTGGTGAGCTTGTTGTGGGGATATTGAGAGCCTCTTGCACGGCTGTAGTCTTGAGTGTGCCGTCTTGGTTGGCAAACATACGCAGAAGCTTTGTAACGACGTTGTAATGCGTCGCTGAATCATAGTCAATAACTGTTGCACCAGCCGAATGAGAAGCCCCCACATTGCCCTCTGTCCACTCGACATCGATAACTTCATTACCATCGACTTTACCAATAAAAGTAGCTTGATCGGCAGTACCCGGATCGACAGTAAGAACAACTGAATCGCCATCACTGTATTCAGCAAGGCTTAATAGAGGTACTGTATCTGCTCCGGCACTAATACCAGCAGCAAGGTTGTCGACAAATGTTTCACTTGTGACCGGGAGCATATTGTCTGTAACTGTTGAGAGGTTTGACATTTTTTGTTTTTCCTTTTTGTTGTCTAGCGTTATGGCTGACGATTTTTCTTTATTTTATCACTCTATTCGTATAATTCCCACTCACGCGGCTTACCAGCTTGTGTCGCCGTACCATTCACCTGTAGTGTGCGAAGCACATAGTTTGAAGCAAGTGAATTAGTAGTGACGCGGTATTGATAGGCATTTAGATCTTCTTGCACCGAGAAATAGCGTTTTCGGGACGGTTCAGAGTATGAGCTAATCGGTTGAGCTGTATCTGTCCATTTGTTACGTGTCCATTGGTGGGTGCTCCAAGAGTACAATACGCCATCAGGTTTCATTGTTCGGGAGGCAATTTGTCGGAATCCATCGTTTCGAGTAATACCAGATAACTCGACCGTAATTTCACCCTCAGGATTGGCAAATTCAAACTCTGCTTCTTCGATCCACATAAACTCCATACGGTTTCGTGGGTTGACGTGCATAAGCCCTGTCATCAGTGATGAGTAGAACTTTTGACCATAATCACCCTTAAATCGTTCAGAAATTTCGGTAAATTTATCATCGCCCGGTTTCCAAGCTAATGTGTGGCGTGTGCCGGTGACATCGGTATAGCTAAAGAATCGCTCGAATCCGACGTTGAAAGCACGTGGTAGCCACGCTCTACGTTCAGTGTCGTACATAATCGTTGCATTGTTTTGATCGCTGTTATACGGCACTGAGAAGTATAGTTTCGCGTCCTCAAAGTGAGCAACAATACCATCAGCGGCAGAGGCACGAATTTTCTTCACATCAGGGCGAATATTTGCACTCGCCTCATCTGTTGATAGCAAGTTCATAAATTGTGCACGTGATCCAAGGTTATAAAATGCTTGTGAGTTGTAGTAGAAGTAATCGTTTAAGACGTTAATAACGCTCATAGGGGCTTCTGTGCCACGTGATCCCGGTAACTTGTAGAAGTTCGGTACAGGGAATGTCACCGTGCCCACCGTGAAGCTTTCAAGCGATCCTTGCCATACACAACCCTTGCCATCTTTTGATCGACACCAAACAGTTGCAAGTGGCGTACCCTTACCGTCGCGATAGTCCTCAACTTTTACCGGCTTGAATAATCCACCTTTTTGCAGATCGATATAGGTTGCGTCGTAAGCAGATGAGAACATACCCATATAGCGACCAGCACCAGAGATCCATACGCGGTATGGGAAGTCGCGATCGGCAGTTGCGTAAATACGAGTACCGATAACAGCCATATCACCCACTCTTGGTCCTTGCGTAGTATTTGAATCAGGAACGATATTTGCAACTTGTTCAACAGCACCAGTGCGATCCTGATAAGTAGTCGTTGCTTGCCCCTCTACAGAGCCAATATACGCTTCTTCACCAGAGGTAAGACCAACATAAATATCGTATCGCACCGCACCGGTAACTGGAAGCCAAGTAAAAGTGACAAAATTTGTACTATCAAAAGAAGTTCGCGTGCGATCGACACCAATCGTAGTTGCCGGAGAAGCAAGCGTATAGCCAATATTATTGACCGCAGCAACACGATAGCGATAAGTGTAAATGGTAGCACCTCCAAGCCCTGTCTTTGTGGGAGCATTGCCGGTTGGTGTTGGTAGTGCGACATAAGTATCAAGCAGAGTATCGCCGTTATAGCGAATAATATTATCCCAGCCATTATAGAGATAAGACACATCATTAGCTTGAATTGTTCTTACTTTTTTACCAGAGGTGAAGCTTGCACCAGTACATTCAGCCCACGTCACACCATCGTTAATAGAGCGGTATACTTTGCCGCCGATCACTTGTACAAGGTGAGAAGTTTCTGCTTCATCGTTATCGATAAATGCAGATCCACCATCGAGCACACCACCGGGCAATGCAGAAGTACCGTACCAAGCAAGTCCCGGACGAACTTTTGGTGCACCATCTTCTGATAGCACAATATTATCCGCCTCTTTTAAGGCATTTTTTGGAAGTTTTGATTGGTCAACTAGCGAGATCACACCGCGATCGAATTTGTCCTGTGTTAGAGGTACATTTTGAGGCGGGCTATCGTTGATCCCTGTTAGTGGTTCAATAGCTGGCATAGGTTATAGCTCCATTGATCCGAAGCCGCCGGAAGCAGGAACGCCCCAGCCACCATCAGCTAATTCTTCTTCTGAATTTCCATACACGCCCGAGTTATTTTCGATCTTCATATTTGCAAGTGCTGTATCAGCTTCAAACTTGGCAGTTTTATAACCAAATCCGTTACGAGTATTTTGGAAGCGAGCAGATAGCATATATTGCACCGCAAAGTTAGAATCACTCATTTCGATATAAGTGGCACTTGGATCGGTGGTGATACTTGGTAACGTAGCAGACTTGTAATAGCGATAATCGAAAGTCGTGCCGGTTAGATCATTCGCAAGTTGTGAGCCAACGTGCATAACATATCCGGTATTTGCACCACCCTCAAACCATACGTTTGTTGTCGCTCCGAGGTGGGGTTCAACTGGCTTTTGTCGCGATACTCGACCATCAGCGTGAGTGAAAAATACCCAAGCTGGTGGTTTTCGCATATTTGATGGTGCAGCAGTTTTTTCACCGGCAACCACATTTATGATAGTTGGATCGAGCACTTTAGCGTCACTGAGAGAAGTGATAAGCTCACGCCATAATTGGCCGTCTGATCGTTCCCATTTTTTGATTGCACTGCGAAGCAAGTAAATGCCTAGCGTAAATTCACGGTTTCCGAATGCAGGGAGGCTATCACCCTGTCCGCGAAACTGTGCATAGTATTCGTCGTGGATTTCTTTTACTGTTGCTGACATTTTTGTTTTTTCCTTTTTGCCTAGCGTTATGGCTGGCGGGGTTTGTTTTCAATTTTGATTATACTAGCTTTCCTCGTTTAAAGGCAATCTTGCCACTCGATACTCCACTACGAACGCGAGCTTTACGAGCAACCTTTTTAACAGTGACAGATTTATTTGGTGTATATCCGCCAGAACCAGACTTGCTGAAGCTTGCAGTTTTTACACTAATACCCCCGCCCGAGCCACCACCTTTGCCGCCACCACTTTTACCATAATTCTTCCAGCCTGATTTACTGCTAGAGGAATCATCACCATCAGTGTCAACAAATTCAGTGGCTTGCTGGTACTGCTCCCAACCCATAGGGGGGTGTCCCTCGATCTTACGCATAGCGTTTATCACGTCGAGTTGTGATTTATCCATTGCTTCTTTTTGAGCAGCATACGCGTCGTAATTCTGTTTAAAGAATGACTTGCTTTCCGGGCTACCATATTCAAGTTGTTTCGACTGGTAAACAAGCGGATATTGTGCAGCCCAAGCCGGTGCTTCTTTTGATTCTTTATCGTAGTAGAATGACTGTAATTGGTCGTCGAGCGTATTCCATTGCTTGACGCGTTCAGTTTCTTTGTACTCTGATTCGGTTGCTGGCTCACCTTTGGCGTCATAGTATGCAGAGATTTTCGCTTTGTAATCCTTGTACCAACCCTCTTTACCGAGAGCGTTACGGAGTGCAATATCATCACCAGTAGGGGCAGATTTAAGCTGTAGTACTGATTTAGCTTGATCGTCCGGCAAGTCATACAGTGGGTCGTATTCAGTGCCAAGATCCTTTTTCATTTGCTTTTTACGGTCGGCAATTGTTTTGAAAACAGTAAGATTATCGCCCGCGATACCTTTCCAGTATTCAGGTTGTACGTGATTTCCGTCCATAGTACCGATGTAACGGTTGTAATCATCAGGCGAGTTTTTCTTCATATCATCAAGATATTTGTTGAATTGTCGGCCACCCTTAAGCATTTCAGTACGGCCATCAGCTTCCGCATTTTTGAATGCTTCTGAATACACGTCAGTTAGTGGGCGGTTGTAATTCGTTTCTTTTGCCCCCATTTGTTCAGCAGCCATATCAATAACAGAGGTGATAGGATCTTGGCCATTTGCCATACGATCGCCCAAGTTTAAACGGCCCGAGTATTCGCGAGCATTTTTAGTCTGGTTTTTCCCAAAGATGAATGACTTGAGTTGGTTGTATGGATCGTTCGGTGCTTCATACTGTACGCGTCCAGCAGCATTTTCAGAATACCCCTTTTCGGCGAGGTCTTTTGCACCGAGGAAGTTTTTGAGGAATTGCGGGCTATAAGTGTTGACGAACGTGTCACCAAAGTTAGCGTGCTCATATGGATTATAGTCAGCGTCTTTGTATTTTTCCTTGAGCTGCTCTTTTTCATACGCTTGCACGGTGGTGTTGATTAGCGAAAGAATCGTCGACTGGTTGGTGAGGCGAGTTGTCTCATCGAATAGCGACTTATCTTGTTCCTGAATACCTGAGTAATCTTGCTGCGTCAGGCCAGTAAAGTCGGTCAAACCAAACGCGGTCATCAGTGTCGTACCCTTTAAGCCATTTGAAGCCAACCAGAATGCAGTTTTTGCCGGCAGGTTGGCGTAGGCATTGCGAGCGACCCTTTGAGCCTGTGACATATCTGAGAGGCTACCGGTGTCGATTTTACCAGTGGCAAGGCGGTACTCTTTTTGAATGTTTCGAGCACCCCAGCTCATATACTGCGTGTACAGCGGGTAATCGTTGAGGAATGTCTTGGTAAAGGCGTCTTGTGGTAATGCCATCTTGCGGTAGTCATCGAGGATTTTAGCGGTCATCTGATCGCCACTGAGCTTACCGGTGCGAGCATAATGTCGTTCGGCAGCAGTTAAGAATGAAGCAGTTTTGTAGTGCTCCACGAACTTATAGAAGCGAGTGGCGTCATTAGCTTTTTTAAGAGCACCCATCACGCTTTTCACATCAGCACCCTCAGCTACTTGGCGAATGTATGGCTCGATAGCCGGGTCGATTTCACCGAGGTTGTAGGTCTTGATGAGCGAGTAGTTTGGTTTTGCCATACCGGCGGCCATATCACGCCCGAAGACGCTATTAAAGGCAGTGAGGTCGGACAGCTCGTTGAGTGCCGATGATACGTTCAATTTACGGAATAGAGCGTTTGTACCACGGAGAGTGTTTTGCACAATCTTGGCTGATAGTTCCTGTTCGATACTACCCTCTCGCATAATCTGGTTGGCGAGGTCGGATACATCTTTGCGGAGCTTTGGATTCTTGATGTTCACGCCCTGCAATGTTTCCATAAGCTGTTGCTTGGCCGCCTGCGAGTAAGTGGCAGCAACTCGAGCCCGAAGCACGGTGTCAGGCACGTCAGCTTTCACTCGCTCGATACTGGTCATCATACGGTCGATGTCATCAGCTGGTAGGTTGTACTGAGTTGTCAGACGCTCGTGAACAAAGCCGAGCAGCACCTCACGGTCGCCGGCAGCTTCATTAACTTGTGTACCGGCGTATGCTCCAGCGTCACGATATTGGTTGAGGCCGACAAAATCACCGAGAGGCTTGTCGCCAACGAACACAGAATTAATCCGCTCGCCATTAGTGAAACCCTTACCCTCGCCATTAATATCGATCTGCTCTTTATCGAGAGTTTTACCCACCTTTGAAAGCTCGTCAGCGAAGTCGATTGGCTTGCCTTTTGAAACAGTGACTTTTTTACCAGTGCCACCCATCGTGATTTTAGTCTTGAGGCTATTGACTCGATCCTGCACGTCGATGATCTTCTTAGTTGCCTCGACGATTTTCCTCTCATCGACACCGGGATTTGATTTTTCGAAAGCACGAGCAATTCGCTCCTCGTTGAGCAATTTAGTATCAGCGTATCGAGTAATGTAGTTGCCAATCACGTCAGGTGAATAGTCAATCTCGTCAAGCTCTAGCCCGCCCTCACCGATAGCCTTACGCTTCATTTCGTTGCCGGGTTTATCCTGTCGGAAGCCAGCCAGCAAGTTTTCACGAAGCTCGTATTTGCCCGGCTCTTGGCGTGGGAAGTATAGCTCACCTCTGTCGTTGGTGCTGATCTCTTTTCGCCCAACACTAGCTCGACGACGAACATAATCAAGCTCTGACTCCACGTTTTGCCAGAGGGTTTTTTCCTGCGGGGTGAGATCAACCTCATCAAGTGTGCGAGTTCCATTTTCATAAGCCTCCTGTATCTTACGAGAGACAGTCGGGAAGTCTGAATTTACCGCCTTAAATGCTCGCTCAGCCTCAGCCGCAATCTGCTTACCAAGCTGCTCGATGTCACGGAATTTAATGCTTTGATTACCCTGCTTACCTTGGTAAAAGTCATCAACCATCGAGCCGAGGTGAGTATCAGCGTCAGGGATAGTGTCGACATTAGCTTGCTTGTACTGATCGGTGACATCAACTATAGGATAGTCGTCGATACCATTCTGGCGAGCATACTCAAGCGTATGGCGGCCATCTACGATTACTTGTGATCCGTCTTCAAGGGTGCGAACTTCAACCGGCTTAGCTGTACCATTCTCAACGAATCCACCAGACCTCTCAACACCGTTTGGCTTTATACCGGTAGTATCGTTTTCAAGGCTATTTGTAGCATTTTTGCTTAACTGAGCAACGGTTGGCAATGGTGCGTCATCGACGATCTCGCCGGTGCGAGTGTTCACCATTTGGCCGTTGACTGCGACGACCTCATCAGGTGTCGGTAGCCCTTGCGTCATATTAAATTCTTCGCGAGCAGCCTGTTTTTGCTGTATTTCAGCATTGATCTGATCGTTTGATTTTGGTGCACCGTAAGCTTTCTTTGCTTCACTGGTAACGAATGCGTCCATGCTACGAATGTTTGTGGCGTCGCGTGAGCGGTTGACTATATTCTGTGTAGCTTGTTCGCCGTACTGCTTTGAAAGGCGGTCATACGTCGCTTGTGACACGCCAAACTGTGCCGGTTCAAATTGTGGCTTTGCAGCATTTGGATCGCGTCCGACAAGTCCCGGCAATAAATCAGCAATTGATTGTGTGCTTTTTGGCTTCTTAGGAGTCTCTGTGACGTTAGTTTCGAGCGAGTTGGGTATTTGTTCGTCTTGAGGCTTTAAAACGTCAGGAGGCGTCTGCTGTGCTTGTGTGGCGGCACGCTTTTCATTTACTTGCTTCGTAGCAGTCGTAATT
>Ga0209480_10002798_pt1 | contig 11749 bp, 12 predicted proteins | sample JI61114C2DNA_FD_187501 | JGI IMG/M metagenome (GOLD analysis project Ga0209480, IMG submission 187501) | Wastewater effluent complex algal communities from Wisconsin, to seasonally profile nutrient transformation and Carbon sequestration -... | ecosystem: Engineered > WWTP > Effluent > Algae...
TTTTACAACCTGCGCCGCAAAAAAGTACTGGAAGTGCTTCCGAACCGCGGTCATGAAATATTGGCCGAGTTACAAGCAGATTTTGACGTTCACATCATTACTCAAAACATAGACAATTTGCATGAACGTGCAGGCAGCGCAAACGTACTGCACCTGCACGGATTGATCACTCAAAGTCGAAGCTCTGCTGATCCCTCACTCATTTTCGATATTCACGGGTGGCAACTAGGAATAGGTGAAACATGCCAATATGGTTCTCAACTTCGACCTAATATCGTTTGGTTTGGAGAGGAAGTCCCAATGATAGCACCTGCCGCAGAACTTGTAAGCATGGCCGACATCTTTGTTGTTGTCGGAACATCTCTTCAAGTTTATCCTGCTGCCGGACTTACAGTCTATTCCCCACCATTTTCTGAGAAATACATCATTGACCCATACACACCGGATGTTTCAGGAATAAGGAACATGAAGGCAATACGCGAAGGAGCCAGCGACGGATTGGAGTTGCTCCGTCAACAACTTGTTGCCTATTGAAAATATACAATTAAGAAAGAACTTTGTCTGAAAGATGTTCTTTAAGTGGAACCCAAAAATCTCGTTTCCAGGTTTCGGTAAGCCAACCTGCACTATCCTCTGGAACGCCAATGTGATTGAAACTTACTCGACTTCCAGTTTCTGTTGATTCCATATCGAAAATGACAATACTGTAAAATCCATCTGGAAAATCATCATGTCGCCATGACTGAACAATGCGCGTGTTTTCAATGAGACGCATAATCACACCGTGTGATTTGTTATTCCAAGCGTGAAATTTCCCACCTTCTTGCGTATCCATCTGAGCTGTCATTCCAGTAAGGCGACTCAATAAGGCTGGATCTGTAAGTGCTTGATACACTTCTGTAACTGTATTTTCAAGTTCAATGACTTGAAAAATATTATCGGTTTTAATTTTCATTTATTCCTTGGTTTTAGACATTCCTGCTTTTGCAAAGTAAAAATAAGAAGCTTATCATTCGATTTCGCTAAAGCATATGCGAATTAATAAAGGCCAACGTTCGAACATGACGAAAATTTCAAAACGAAATGACAATGTTATCAACAAGATCACTTCTGATTTTCAGCACCTTGACAACTGGATCATCGAGCATCAATTCAATAGGATCAGCTATACTTCTGCCTTAAAACTTGTTGCAGCTTTCGAATGTATTCATCACGCATCCATTGCAGATAACTTTCCGTGCTGCGACTGATGCAATAGCTGTAGTGCTTCAAACGACTTTTAATATCTGGGTCAAGCATTTTTACCAAATGCAAAGCCGAATTGTAATCAGTTGAGTTATCAAAAATGATCGAAGCATGTTGGTTTATAGACTTATCGAGTACATCCTTGGTTTTTGCGCCCATCCGCATCAGACGGGCATATTCTTCGCGGATATCAAAATCAATCATAGGAGAATTTTTGAACAATTCACGCACTTCAGAAGGCATTTCGTAGACCATCTCCTTCTCCATCTGCTCATCGCTGATGATAGTTTCAATATAGGCATCTGGATTTCGGAAAATATCTTGCCAATCCATGCCCGCTTCCCACAAACCAAAACGCCTAGCATTGTTTCCGAGATCTATGACTGTAAATGCAGTTTTACCAGGAATAACGCGAGATCCTCGACCAATCATTTGATGGTAAAGTGTCAACGATTTAGTTGCTCGATTGAGAATGATTGTCTCAACTGTAGGTTCATCAAAACCCGTAGTCAAAATGGAAACTGATGATAATATTGCATCAGGTTTGGTCCGAAACCACTCTAAAATTTCTTTACGTTCAACCTCACTATGGGTATTGTCAAGGTGCCTGATTTCATAACCAGCCTCCTTAAACATTTGATAAACCACTTTACTCGTGTTTATGCCATTGTTGAATATCAACGTTTTCGTACCCCGAGCCTTCTGTTCGTATGCATAGAGTAATTTTTCCTGCATGAAAAAATTCCCATACAATTTTTCAGAACTGCTGACGGTGTAGTCGCCGTTGATACCGATTTTTAACGAATGCAGACTTACGTCATAACTGTAAGTGGTTGCTTTCGACAAAAAACCTTTGCCAATCAGACTCGAGATACTTTCACCAACGATCAACTCTTTGTAATTTTCGTGCAAAGGCAATTCAATATTGGAGGAAAGAGGCGTTGCCGTAACTCCAAGAATTACTTGTTCTTCAAACCATTTGAATAGCTTGCGAAATGAGTTGTAGTGGGCCTCATCGACAATAACAAGACCTAGATTTTCAAAGTCCATTTTGTCATCACGAAGGCGATTGTTCAACGTCTCCACCATGGCGACAAAGCACATATATTGCTTTTCATCCGGTAAGTCTTTAACCTTACTCACGATGATTTTGTTTTTCACATTGATGTCAGACAAGTGCCTCGAAGTTTGACCTAAGAGCTCAATGCGGTGAGTCAAAATCAAAACCTTTTTTCCCGTTTCTTTGATGTAGCGGCGCGCGATCTCAGAAAAAATCACAGTTTTTCCACCGCCAGTTGGCAGTTGAAAACACAAATTGTAGCTTTTTGGAAAATCTTTGAGACGTCGGAATATCTTCTCCAGCGAATCGGTCTGATAATCATACAGTTTCTTGCCTTCTTTAATCTCCAGCAGATCAAGTGGTTCTAACGTCATTGGTTACTTACTTGCTTTAAAAAAATCGGGCAAAGATAGTCATCCCCATTCCAGATGCATCAGAATAGAGGCGAATCGCAGCCGAACTATAAACAGCGCTTGTTGAAAATAAATTGTTTAGAGCAAAGAATCAATGAAATTTCTGGACAAGTCGTGTTGATTACATTTACACTCTACTTCACATCATGGTCGAATTTTTCCCCGTCATTGCTGCAGCCTTACTCGGTTCTTTTCTCAGTTTTTTCTGTGGTTTTGGATTAGGTACACTACTTCTTCCCGCATTTTTATTGTTTTTTCCTTTAGAAATTGCTGTTGCGGCTTCAGCTGTTGTTCACATGCTCAACAATCTATTCAAATTGGTTCTTGTAGGAAAAAATGCGGATTGGTCGATTATAAAAACCTTCGGACTTGCATCTGTTGTTGGATCTGTGCTTGGAGCAATATTCCTTGGCTTCATTTCCAATACTTCAAGTCTAGGACAATACACAGTGTATGGTTCTACGTTTCAAATTACTCTCATCAATCTGATCATTGGGATTCTCATCATTGTCTTTTCTATGATGGAGATTCTTCCTCAATTCAGAAGTATTGTCATTCCGCGAAAAGTGCTTCCGCTTGGTGGTTTAGTGAGCGGTTTTTTCGGCGGCCTAAGCGGCCATCAAGGTGCTTTGAGAAGCGCGTTCCTGATGAAGTCGGGACTTACCAAAGACGCGTTTGTAGGTACACGGGTAGTTTGCGCTTGCTTGGTTGATCTTTCCAGAATCACCGTTTATGTATCACAGATCAAATCCGGTTGGAGCCAAGTCAATCCTTGGCTAGTAGGTATTGCAAGTCTTGCGGCGTTCACCGGAGCATGGACAGGAAATCACTTTATGAAAAAAACAGAACTGCGCATTTTGAATTTCGTCATAAGTGTTTCGCTCATTCTTTTCGGAATAGCCCTTAGTTTGGGCTTGGTTATTCGTTCATAGTTAAATTCGCAGTTCACCAATTCAACTCCTATTTTCTATTGAATCCACAATGATTTTTTTCGACCTGTTGCTTTATATCCATGTTGTTTTAGGAACAATCAGTTTGGTGATTGGAACCTGCATTATCATCTTGAAAAAAGGCAACGCAAGGCATAAATTGCTTGGTAAAATTTTTTTTTCTTGTATGCTTATATCGGGGATCATATCATTGGCCTTATCGATGCTGCATCCAAACCATTTCCTCTTTGCCATCGGCGTTTTCACTATCTATATGCTACTCACCGGTAAGCGATATCTAAAAAACAGCTTAGGCAAAACGGTGCATACGTTTGACTGGTTCCTGGTCTTTATAATGGCTATTTTTTCTAGTTTCCTCTTCATACTTGGCATGCAACTACTGCTTGCACATAAAACTTTTGGCGTTGTTTTGATTGTATTTGGGGCGATAAGCGCCATGTTCATTTATAGCGACGTTCGCAATTACCGCGGCCTAAGTCCGCTAGCGAATGTGGGACTGGTAACACATATCCAGCGAATGACCGGCAGCTATATCGCATCCTTAACAGCATTTCTGGTTGTCAACAACACCTATTTACCAGGTGTAATCGCATGGCTTTTGCCTTCTGGAGTTTTGGTGCCGTTCATTTTTATCTGGTCGCGAAAAAAGGCGAGACTAAAAAAGGAATCTAAAGAACAATGAATACTACACATTTCTCTTCAAGACCAGTTGTGAAAATTCAAATGACAACGTTGGACAAAGCACTGGAAGTCTTGGGCATAACGGCTATAATTGCTCTTTGGCTTTACGTGATAATTAGTTTTTCCAAACTGCCAGAAAAAGTTCCGATGCACTACAATTTTAACGGACAACCAGACAGACTCGGTAAAAAGGAGGCACTTTTTCTTCTACCAGCAATTACAACCGCGCTGTATGCCCTTTTGACGATTGTAAATAGATCTCCTCATAGATTCAATTATTTGAAAAAAATCACTCCGGAGAACGCCGTAAGTCAATACACCCAGGCGACCCGCATGATACGTTACATCAAACTTGCACTGATAATTCTATTTTTTATGATTGCCTTTCAAACGCAACAATTTGCAAAAGGGAACAAAGGAACCCTTGCGGGTTGGTTATTTCTGGCAGCGCTTGGCTTGGTCATCTTTCCTGTGATTTACTTTTTTGCAAAATCCCTTGGAAAAAAAGAGCATCGCGTTTGAGCAATTGAATTTTATTCAACAATAAGTTCTGCCTGAACTTTATTCTCTAATCCCACAGAGTTGCGGGCTGAAATGACATAGAGATACTTTCCACTACTGAGAATCGGAGGACTTACCAGTTGATTCAAATCGAATGAGCTCGCATTGATCGCTGAAAACTCCTGCGACCAAAACACATCGGTTTCATTTAATATTTCCGCACGGACCAAATCCAACAAAGCTAAATCTAGCCATTGGCCTGTTAGCTTAACGGTGTCTCCTGCTACCATCTGAATCCTTCCATTTTCTTCAAAAACAGGAACTATCGAGGTTAAATCAAACTTCGGATTTTTATCATTCACCATAAAGATATCTCGCTCCTCTTCGGTGATATTTCCACTCTTATCGATCACCGTTACTTTCAAGTTCCATTTACCATGTATTGTGCTTGGAATTGCGAATTCGAACTGACGTTCAACATCATTTCCTTGCAAATTGGCTATCCTCAAAGTGTCCCATGATCCTTGATTTACCTCAAGGAAAACGTGCTCCAGTGATACAGGCGCGATATGTTCCATTTGCAAACCTGTCAAGGTTGAAATTTCAATCTTCATTTGCGACAACCCTTCCTTGTCACTAGCGGCAATCACAATTGTATTTTCTTGACCTGCAAAGAATCTGAGTGAGTCATTTTCTCCACCATTGGTGCGAATAAATCGAATGACGGGATTCAGTTCGTCTTGCTTTTTACAAGAAAAAAGACAAAACGTAAGTGCTAAGAAAAATAAATATCGCATACATTTTTGTTCCGAAATCGATAGTGGCATCCATTTCAAACGAACGCCTTTAAACGCTGATAACACGAATAAAAGTTTCATTTTTTTGGTCAAATAAACAAACAAGATAACCACGGAGCTTGTGATTAAAGTTCACGGAAATAACTTTGAAAAAATTCAATGTTCAATCCACTACGACCTTCGCATCCCACTTTCCAACGTATCCTAGCGAATCTTTTGCTTCAATGACAATCCGAAAGGTACCTTCATTTGACTGATAAAAATTGGCTGGACCAAATGCCATGGCCTGACCATCACCGATGATAGGAATATCCAGCGTGTCTCCTGTCTGTCCATTCAGATTTTGCATGTAAACAATAAACTTCTTCAAACCGTCCACATCGGAAGCAAGACCTGACACATTCAAGTTGTTGCCGTTCGACATGTGAATTGTCCCTGTTTCGTCGGTGATAGGAAAAGTCGTTGCAGTAATCAGAGGTAAATTTCCATTCCCAACCTCAATTAAAACGGTATAACTTTCACCAACCAGCCCAACTTCATCCAATACTGTAAATAGTGCGTGCCATTTCCCACCAATTGAATCAGGAATTTGCAACTCCCACGTGTGTTGTGCGGATGTGCCTGAAATTGTTACAACCTCTGAAAATCCCCAGTTACCTGAGTTTAGTCGATCCTCGTCACCAGTGTGTCCTCCACCACTGTGACTGTGTCCATCATTGGCGTTATGTAAACTAATCTGCACTTGATTCAAGCCGCTGTTGTCTGAAAGATTTACCTCAAATGAGATAACATCACCGGCGGTTTTGATGACGGAAGAAGTTGAACTACCATCAACATTGACAGATACAATTTCCGGTTCTTGCACGTCAATAGTTTTTTTCTCGCGACATGCTATAAATACTAAAATGGAAAGTCCAATAATCACTAGTTTTTTCATGGCCACAAAGGTGCGAAAAGCAGTGCATACAACATCAAGATCATCCTACCTATTTTTCGGGCTTCAAATTTTCTCTTATGAATTTCAAAATCTATCTATCAGGAATTATTCTTTTTCAAACTATAGTTGGTCTATCTCAACAAAAATTGACCATTGAAGAATCGGTGATTGGACAATTTCGACAGTTTGCGCCACAGACCTTAGAACAAATAAACTGGATGGGAAAAAGCGACACCTATGCTTATGTCAAAGAAAATGCAGTAATGTTTGGCAAACTGAAAGGGAAATCGACGGAAGCGAAACTTTTTTCACTCGACGAACTGAATAGCTGGAAAGGTGGCGAAGCATTGAAATCCATTCCTCAAATTGAATGGATAGGAGCCGACAAATTTGGTTTTTCTGATGGGAATGACCAGTTCGAGGTGGATTTGAAAGCGAAAACGGCGAAGTCTGTGTGTCAAATTCCAAAAGAAGCCGAGAATTCAGATTTCCACACTGCAACACATAGACTAGCTTTCACAACAGGAAATAACCTTTTTGTGGTGAATAATGGCACTGCCATCGCTGTGACAAAAAACATCAAAGACATTGTAAGTGGTCAAAGTATTTCACGCAATGAATATGGAATCACAAAAGGCACCTTTTGGTCACCAGATGGAAGCAAACTTGCATTCTACCAAAAGGACGAAACACAAGTCACAAATTATCCTTTGATCAATTACAAGGATGTACCAGCGACGGTGAAAGAAATCAAATACCCAATGCCAGGTGGAAAAAGTGAATTGGTAAGCGTCGGCATCTACAATGTTGAAAGTGGCAAAACCATTTTCTTGAATCTGGACGAAGGGAAACCCAATGATCAATTCTATGCGACAAATCTATCGTGGTCGCCGGACAATAATACAGTGTATATCGCCTGGCTCAATCGCGCAACTACTGACATGAAATTTATAGCCTTTGATGCCGCATCCGGCAAACAGCGAGGCATTTTGTTCACCGAACATGATGACAAGTGGGTAGAACCGCTTTACCCGGCCGTTTTCATTCCTAATCACGATGATCAATTCATTTGGATGAGCCAGCGTGATGGATTTATGAATCTGTATTTGTATAACACTTCTGGAAAACTGCTTGGTAAAAGCAATGCAATGTTTGATATTACTGAGCTTCTTGGTTTTGATCTCGCAGGGAATTTTGTTTATGTGATGGCAACAGGTGAAATTCCAACAGAAAGCATGTGTTATCGAGTTAATTTGAAAGACATGTCTATGTCTAAAGTTTCGCAGGCTCATGGCACACATCGCGCAATGATCTCAGTAAGTGGTGAATTTGTCATTGATCAATTCTCAAACTTAACTACTCCCAACAAAATTGACATTCTAAGTTCAGAAGGACGTTTAGTCAAAAATTTACTTATCGCGAAAAATCCATACGAAGGCAAATCCATTGGTCAGACTGAATTATTCAACATCAAAGCAAAAGACTCAAAAGATCTTTGGTGCAGAATTATCAAACCCAGCAATTTCGACGCGACTAAAAAATATCCGGTACTTGTGTATGTCTATGGCGGGCCACATGCGCAAATGGTCACAAATAGTTTTTTGGGTGGGGCATCTCTTTGGATGAACAAATTGGCTGAGGACGGATACATTGTTTTCACACTTGACAATCACGGTTCAGGTAATCGAGGTCGAGATTTTCAGCAAGTAATTCATCGTAACCTGGGTGTACAAGAAATGGCTGATCAGATGTTGGGCGTTGATTGGCTAAAAAAACAAACATTTGTAGATGCCAACAGAATGGCAGTTCATGGATGGAGCTTCGGAGGCTTTATGACAAGTAGCATCATGACAAACTATCCGGATGTCTTCAAAGTGGGCATTGCTGGTGGTCCCGTGATCGACTGGTCCATGTATGAAGTTATGTATGGAGAACGCTATATGGATACTCCGCAGGAAAATCCAGAAGGATATAAAACAACCGATGTTACCTCCAACATCAAAAATTTAAAAGGCGATCTATTGATGATTCATGGAGCTGATGACGACGTAGTAGTCATGCAGCATAACATGAAGTTTTTAAAAGCGAGTGTCGACAACAAAATACAAGTTGATTTCTTCGCTTATCCCGGCCATGCGCACAATGTAAGAGGTCGAGATCGGGTGCATCTGATCACAAAAATTTTCGATTATCTCAACGAGAAGCTTTAAATAAATCCAATGAAAACATTGATCTCACCTGGTTCACAACCCATCTCGCTCGTAACAGGAGGAGCAGGATTCATTGGATCACACGTTACGAGAGAATTACTTCAACTAGGCCATCAGGTAGTAGTTCTGGATGATCTGAGCGGCGGGTTTGAAGCGAACTTGCCAGCGGGAATTACCTTTATTCAAGGTAGCATTACAGATACCGAAAAAGTAGCTTCTTTATTCGCGAACTATTCATTTGATTATGTCTATCATTTGGCAGCATATGCGGCAGAAGGATTGAGTCATTTTATTCGCAAATTCAATTATGAAAACAACTTGATTGGAAGTATAAATCTGATCAATGAAAGTGTGAAAAACAAAGTCAAATGTTTTGTTTTTACTTCATCCATTGCTGTTTACGGCAAAGGCCAGCTGCCAATGCGAGAAGATATGATGCCACAACCTGAAGATCCTTATGGAATTGCAAAGCTAGCGGTCGAACTTGATTTGAAATCCGCGCACGAAATGTTTGGATTAAATTATGTGATTTTCCGACCGCATAATGTATACGGAGAGTTTCAAAATATCGGTGACAAATACCGCAACGTAGTTGGTATTTTTATGAATCAACTCATGCAAAACCAATCTCTCACCATATTCGGCGATGGATTACAAACGCGCGCATTCAGTTATATTGGAGACATTGCGCCGCACATTGCAGCAAGCGTGAATATTCCTGAAGCTCAAAATGAAATCATCAACATTGGAGCAGATAAAGACTATAGTGTAAAGGAACTTGCCGAAGTCGTTTGTGAAGTGATGCAAAAAGAAGGAAGTATACAATACCTGGAAGCGCGAAATGAAGTAATTCATGCCTATTCTGATCATAGCAAAGCACAGCGCATATTTGGCAATTCCTATTCTACCGAATTGAAGCAAGGACTATCTAAAATGTCTCTGTGGGCACGTCAGGCCGGCGCTCAGAAAAGTGCTAATTTCAGCAATATTGAAATCCGGGAAAAACTTCCTGCAATTTGGAAAACGTTATGAGTTCACAAAGAAGTTTGTTAAGCGCGCATGGCCGCATGAGTCGAGGCAAGTATTGGTTGATTTGGCTTTTATGTTTGGGTACAAGTTTCGCTTTGACGTTGCTCGTTAAAATCACACACACCGATTCGGTAAAATCAAGTTTGCTGCTTTCCTTTTTTCTCAGTTTATTCTTAGCTATTCAAGGTGTTAAACGAATGCATGACACGGGGCGCAGCGGATGGTACCTTTTTGTACCATTATACAATTTAATACTCGCACTTACGCCGGGAGTTGACGGTGAAAACGAATATGGTCCTGATCCTTTAAATCCTGAAAACACAGATGTCTCAAACGAGTTTTCAGCCCTTGATAGTATGGCAATTGCGGCCAAGAATGAAACTCCGGAAGAAACACAATCAAACGACAGACAAGCGATAATATACTTTATTATCAGTATTGGCTTTTCATATTTATCTTGGTTAGTTCAAATGATTTTTTTTCGACTAAATAAAAGCACAGAGGATTACACGAGTTATGCCGCGTCGATCGAAATTCTTGACTACGTGTCTAATTTTATATCGCTTTCACTTTCCTGTTATCTCATGGCAACAGTGAAAAACAGGTTGGCAAGAAATGCCTTTTTTGCCTTCATCATGATTCGAATTGCTTTAGAATTCCTGCAAAACGTGTCGCTTTCGAATTAATCAAATTGCGGCCGAATAAAGAAGCGCATGCATCAATACAATCAAACACCGGCAAGTGTAGTTAAGATTGAAGACAGGACAATAGCGATGTTTGAAATCAGAGATGATGAGAATATTGACACCATTACAGTAAAATCATTTGGTGATGAATGGAACCAATTCGATCGATTCAACATTTCTGAAATTGAAAGTGCTGCCAATGAATATTTCGATATTGTTCCTCAGAACTTGTTGAATGAAAAAACGCATGTTCTTGATTTGGGTTGTGGAAGCGGCCGTTGGTCGTTATTTCTTGCAGACCGAGTTGAAAGCATCGAATCAATCGATCCAAGTAATTCGGTCTTTGGCGCTTCCAAATTGCTGTCAAAAAAGAAAAATGTTAGAGTATCTCAAGCGTCTGTAAGCAACATTCCTTTTGAAGATGGCACTTTTGATTTTTTGCTTTGTTTGGGAGTACTTCATCACATTCCAAATACGCAGGAAGCATTAACAAGCGCAGCAAAAAAAATTAAGCCCGGAGGATACGCTCTGCTTTATTTTTATTATAATCTCGACAACAGAAACTATTTGTACAAAATCATTTTTGGCATCACAGATCTAATTCGAAGGATAATTTCAAAACTGCCCGGCCGTTTAAAACGAATAAGCTGCGATCTGATTGCCGTTTTTATTTATCTGCCTATGATTGCTTTTTCGCGCTTTATCAAATCCATATTGCCAAAAAGCAATGCATCGCAAAAAATACCACTCTCCTACTACATCAATAAGCCCTGGAAAATCATAAGAAACGATGCACTCGACCGTTTTGGCACTCCGCTGGAACAACGATTCTCCAAAAAAGAGATAGCGGAAATGCTCGCTAAAGCAGGATTTGGGCACGTTGAGTTCTCCAACAATATGCCCTACTGGCATTGTTTGGCGAAAAAAGTCTGAATAGCTTGTCTCAGCAACGCCACATTTACTGTTTGAACATAAAGGAGTTTGTAAACCTGATTTTTCAACATATGTTGCCGTATTGTTATGTGTGCTTTCCTGTTGCTTATTGAATTTCACACGATTACTTGATGATCAGGGCGATTAAGTTATCAGACCTACGTAACATTGGCTTAACAATCGAATTGGAATGAATAATTTCGCCAACAGAAATTTGAGCGATTGACAATAAGTGTACATCGACAACAGAAGTGCAAAGTATGTTCTCGCTTCATTCCAAATTCGAATACCAAGATGAAAAATACTG
>Ga0209480_10002800_pt1 | contig 11743 bp, 7 predicted proteins | sample JI61114C2DNA_FD_187501 | JGI IMG/M metagenome (GOLD analysis project Ga0209480, IMG submission 187501) | Wastewater effluent complex algal communities from Wisconsin, to seasonally profile nutrient transformation and Carbon sequestration -... | ecosystem: Engineered > WWTP > Effluent > Algae...
AGGTACGGCTTTGACTGAGCAGCAGGCCAAGCTTTTAGTGCGCTACACCGACAGTAAGCGTGTCTATCTTTCTTTCGATGCTGATGCTGCTGGTGCTCGCGCCATTGAGCGCGGCGGGGAAACTCTCAATCAGATCGCTGAGGGTATTGGTATTGACTTAAAAGTCTTGAAAATTCCTGGCGGCAAAGATCCCGATGAATGTCTAAGATCTGGTGCTGAAGGGGTTAAAGCTTTTGCTCAAGCGATTGAGAAAGCGGCCACCATGATCGACTATCGCCTTGAATCCGCTGTTTCCGCTATCGATTTTAGTTCGCGCATGGGTCGCATCGACGCTTCTAAGGCCGTTGTTCCAATTCTTGCCTCGATTAAGAATGCTGTGGCACGAGGTGAATATGTGCGGCAGTGGTCTCCACGACTTGGTTTACGAGAGGAAGAGATTTTAGCTGACGTCGGTGAATACCGGCGCAAGAATCGCCTTGACCAGCCTCAGGGCTATGGCCAGGGTGGATTTAATCAGGGTGGTTTCAATCAAGGTGGTTTCAACCAGGGTGGTGGCTTTAACCAAGGACAGGGCGGGGGTGGCCAGGGTGGCTTCAAAAAGCCCCCATTTAAGAAAGGCGATTGGAAGAAAAACAAAGAGAAGAAAGATATCGCCGATGAAGAAGGCTTGCCAATGCCTCCTGGAGCGCGTGGGCACGGAATTGCTCGAAGTGCCCCTGTGCAGGGGTCTTTAGACGCTGAGCGCAGTTTGTTGGCCCTTTATCTCACCTCTCGCGAAGACTATGATGTGGTTTTTGGTCGTCTTACTGAAGAAACACTGCTAAACGCTCCCCACCAGGAGATTAAAGAGGCTCTTGAAGGAATTGGCTCGAACTTCAATACTATGGAAGATTTACAAACCAAGTTGATGGATCGAGTAGCTCCGGCTCCTGTCACAGCAAGAGCATTGGTCGACATTATTTATAAGGCCGAGGATTTTAGAAAACAAAAACCTCCGGTTCAGGTTGTTTTAAAAGAATCCCGGGCAAGAATACTGAAGGAGAGGCTCGACCTCTTGTCAGCTGCCGTTCGAAGGGAAATGACAAGTGCTGATGAAAATGGCAGCGACCAGAGTGCATTGCAGAGTAGAATGATGGAGTTGACCCGACTGGAGCATGAACTGCCAAAATTAGAGTCTCTCGAGCAAATCGAGGAATTCAAGAGCAAGATTGATGCTTTCTCTCCTGACAACAGAATCTCCAGTCGAAGTTAGCTATTCGAAGCAGAAAAACATAAGTAGTACCAGTGATGGAGACCCGCGTGAGTAAGGGCAAGGAAAAAGAAGACAGTTTCATTTCGAAACTAGACAAAATGGAAGAAGTTGGAAAAGAACGCGATCGCGCTGGCTTGGAAGACTTGCTTGTGCCCGATGGCAGTGACGCCGATGAAGAATTACCTCTTCCTGCTGGGGCTCAGAATCGCGGTGATTTCATGCTCGAAGGCTTCGACGATAAAGTCGAAGGCGATCCCGAAGAGTTTGTAGAAGAAGTTTCAAAAGGCCTTTCTTCCGATGACCCTGTGCGCATGTACCTGCGCGAGATTGGGCGTATTCCCTTGCTTACGGCTAGCGAAGAAATTGAACTGGCTCGTAAAATTGAAATGGGTGGCTCTGAAGGTGCTATTGCTAAGCGCAAGCTGGTGCAAGCCAACCTCAGGCTGGTTGTTTCAATTGCCAAAAAATATGTGGGCCGTGGCATGCTCTTTCTTGATCTAATTCAAGAAGGCAATATGGGTCTTATTCGTGCTGCTGAAAAGTTCGACCATGAGCGTGGCTACAAGTTTTCGACTTATGCTACCTGGTGGATCCGCCAAGCCATTACCAGAGCTATTGCTGACCAGGCTAGAACCATCCGTATACCTGTGCACATGGTTGAGACTATCAACAAGCTCAAGAAAATTACTCGTCAGCTGGCCCAAGACAAAGGTCGCAAGCCTACTGAAGAAGAAATTGCTACTACCATGGAAATCAGCATCACTAAGCTACGCGAGATAGTCAAAGTCGCTCAAGAGCCGGTCTCGCTTGAAACTCCGATTGGTAAAGAAGAAGACAGCAAGCTCGGTGACTTCATTGAAGACAGAGAAGCTGAAACACCAGCTTCGTCAGTTACCCAAGAATTGTTGCGTGAAGACATTATTGAAGTAATGGCCGGTCTTTCTCCGCGCGAGCGGGATGTTTTGAGACTGCGTTTTGGTCTAGATGATGGCCGCCAGCGTACCCTAGAAGAAGTTGGGCAACTGTTTGGCGTTACTCGTGAGCGAATTCGTCAAATTGAAGCGAAGGCCCTGCGCAAGCTGCGCCACCCTAATCGCAGCCGCCGCTTGCGGGAATACATAGACTAATAGCGGGAATATATAGACTAATAGCGGGAATACATAGACTAGTAATGATCCTCTTCAGAAAGCCACTCGAGTACTTCGGGTGGCCTTCTTATCTCTTCTACGATTTCGTACAAGCTTGAGGCGTCTTGGGCTGCAACGTTTTTCAGTGGTAGAAGCAGCACTGTCACGGTCAAAGCCTTGGAGCCCAATTCAAGGTGTACTTTGTCGCTTAGCTTTAGCTCTGTTGATGATTTGGCGGGGCGGTCGTTTACATAAACCCGACCTTGTTCACAGGCCATCTGGGCGATGGTACGGCGTTTAATCAGCCTTGATACTTTTAACCATTTGTCTAAACGCATCCAACCCTCTCTAGGTCTGTTCAGGCCTTTTCAGTTCACTTCAGACCTTGTTAGACTTCTTGCCTCTGGCGCACTTGCTTTTGTGCCGAAATCATAATTTACCCCAAACACTTATGTCATTGCTGGCATTCGAGGAACTTTAGTTAGATGTGTCGGTTCTATTAGACTAGTTGCCTGTGGCGGGGAACATTCAATTAGTTAGTCTGGTGAGCGGCGGGCCATGATCAAGATCAATAGCAAATGTGTTGTATTAACTTCTACTGGCGTTTTCCGCCGGTCTCTTGCGGCAGCGGTGGTCTCCGTGTTTTTCGCTCTGGCCATTGCCACGGCTTCTCCAGAGCCAGCCTCGGCTCAATCGATAGAGACAGCCTTTCCTGGTGCGTCCAGCAGTGCTGACGCCGCTGGCTCCATTGGCCAGGCCGGTTCCTTTGGTACGGCAGCCTCGACTGCGGTGGCTCCGCTTAAAAGCCCATTGTCTGGCAGCGTCCGGGTGATAGATCAACTTTCCAAGCCTGTCACTCGCCTGCGGCGGGTCGAAAGCACTCCCTTTTTGGCAAATCCCAGCTCTGAGCTCGCCGGTCCTGGCCCGATTTCTGGTCAAGGTGTTACTGACAAAGGCGGAACCGAGCAAAAGGGAGAGGTTGGTAAGAGCTTTGGTGGGCCAGCATCTGGCTCGCAGAGTGGTGGCCTGTCTGACTCAGGTTTGCAGGCCCTGTTCCCCTCTAAAGATACATTCAATCCCCCACCAGCCTTAAACGGTTTTGCTAACAGTGATGCCGTTAAGCCGAAGAAAAAACATGTCTACATTTGGAACATGAGTTTGGCCGGTGGTTACTATGACGTCACCAATACCTTTCAAGGTGTTGTGCCGGGCAATAAACTCTATTTGTATGGCGGTTTCATGGCTGATGGCCACACCCCTGTCCCCACTGGCCCAGTGCCGATGAATGCCGGGGGCCACATTCGCTGGACTCCAACTATGGGAGAAGCTCCCCAAGATTAGGCAGCCAGGGGTAGCTTTTCGGCGCTTATAGACCCAATCTTTCATCAAGCTTTCGCTTGTGTTACCGAGCATTGCACAGTTTTCGGCAGACAGACCGATTTACTTTGGGAAATGATCTAGTTGCTGTATGCTCTTGTTGAAATGTTAAACAAAGAATCCCTGTTTCTTCTTGCCCTATCTATACCTCTCAGTTTTGCACTGAGCGCCTGTGGCGGTCACGAGTCGGCACAATCTGCTGCGGACAGCAGTCATGCTGCAAAGTCAGGTCATCCGACCGCACAATCTGGGCCGCGAGTAATAACAGTCACTCCTGAGGTCGCCAAGCGTATCGACCTCAAGACTGAGATCGTTACTCGCCGCGATGTTGTTGTACCTTTGCACTTAACTGGTCGAATTGAGCCTGACTACGGTCGTGAAGTCGACGTCAGCGCTCGTATTTCGGGCCGTGTTTCAAATATTCTTGTTAGACCTGGTGAGATGGTTAAACAGGGACAGATTCTTGCCCTAATTGATAGCCCGCAAGTAAGTGATTTGCAGGGTGAAGCGGTAGAAGCCAAGTCAAAGTTGGCCATTGCGGAGGCCCACGCTGAGCGTGAGCGTCAGATTTATGAAGAGCAATTGCATAGACCGAAAGCTTTGCTTGAAGCGCAAGCGACTTTGCAGAATACACAGGTTCAAGCTGAGCTGTCGGAGCAAGAGTTGAAGAGGCAAGAAGACCTCTATCGTGAAAAAATTGCTGCTACCAAAGACTACCTAACGGCCAAAGCAAATTATGCTAAGGCCAAAGTTGCTTTTGATCAGGCCAAAACTGCCCTCGCCCGTGAAGAACAGTTATATAAGAACCGTGGCTTGATGAAGCGCGATTATCAACTTACCCTGGCTGAAGTCACTCGCGATAAACAGCATTTGGCAACAATAGTTAAGCGCCTTGATTTTCTTGGCGCTGACAAGAAAATGACCCAGAAAGTTCTCTCTACGGGTAACATCAACGGTCTTGTGCAGATTACAGCGCCAATTACAGCTGCTCTCAGTCGCTACGACTGTGCTGTGGGTGAAGTGGTGCAGCCAGAAAAGTCGATGTTCAAGCTGACCGATCTGAAATTCGTTCAAGTCTCGGCTGATCTACCAGAAGTCGATTTGCCCCGAGTTAAGCTCGGCGACAAAGTGGTTATCAAAATTGCCAGTTATCCTGATTCTAGTTTTACCGGTGTGATTAGCTATATCAGTGTCAACGTCCATGAAGATACGCGCACTGTACCAATTCGCGCACGTCTAGCGAATGCTGATGGCAAATTGAAAACCAATATGTATGCCGAAATAGACTTAGAAGGGGCTTCGCGGAAATTCTTAGCCTGTCCAAAGTCTGCCATTCAAGAGCATGACGGCAGCAAAATTGTCTTTGTTCAAAGAACCGAAGGCTTCGAAGAACGACCCGTTAAGTTGGGCAAAGAAGGCGAACTCTATTGCGAGGTTTTGTCTGGCCTCTCTGATGGAGACACTGTTGCTACTCAAGGCAGTTTGATGCTGAAGACCGAACTAAACTATCAGCACTAAAGACCTAAAGTTATGAGCGTTAGAGAAGTAATTTTGACATGATATCGCAGCTGATTCGCTTCGCTCTCAAACAAAGGCTGATGACCGTGGCATGCGCTATAGGCATTGCCATGTTTGGCATCTGGAGTGCTGCCAATATTTCTATCGACTCTTTCCCTGATGTTTCTAACGTTCAGGTGCAAATCATTACAGAGCCTGAAAGCATGGCTACTGAAGAAGTGGAATCACTGATTACATTTCCTATCGAGAATGGTTTGAATGGTTTGCCTAAAGTAACTAAGATCCGCAGTAATTCTAGCTTTGGACTTTCTGTGGTCACAGCAATTTTTGAAGATGATGTCGATGTCTATTGGGCGCGCAATATCGTTCAGCAAAGATTGAGTCAAATTGAATTACCGTCTGGTTCTCCTACACCACTGTTAGGTCCAGTGGTATCAACTTTCTCAAATGTGCTCAACTATTATTTGCTGAGCGATCGCCATGATTTGACCGAATTGCGCACTATTCAAGATTGGCAAGTGGCCCGCAAACTGCGAGCCGTGCCCGGCGTGGGCAATGTCGTCAGCTATGGTGGTTACGTCAAGCAATACCAAGTACTGGTATCACCTCATGTGCTAAAGAGCTTCAAATTGACTTTGCACGATGTCATTACGGCCCTGGCTAATAACAATGTTAACGCAGGTGGTAACTTCATTGAGCGCGGTGGCGAAGAGATTATTATTCGCGGCCTGGGAAGAATCGATACTATTGCCGATATCAAAAATATCGTACTGAAGTCAGTCGGCGGTACGCCCGTAAAAGTTGGTCAAATTGCTGAGGTCGAGATTGGTCCAGCATTTAGACGTGGCTCTTCCTCTATGGATGGCAAAGGTGAGACTGTCACTGGCATGGTGATGACTCGCAAAGGCGTGAATACTAAAGCCGTTGTTGATCGTGTTCGTCATCGCTTAGAAGAGATCAAAAGTGAGCTGCCCACCGGTGTCACTCTAGTTACTTACTATGATCAAAGTGCCTTGGTCGATAAGACAATCGAAACGGTAAAAGAAGTATTGATGTTGGGTGGTTCGCTGGTCATACTGGTTTTGGGCTGCATCCTCTTGCATATTCCTTGCGCCATTATCGTTGCTGTGGTCATTCCGCTGGCCCTTTTATTCAGCTTCATCATGATGAAGTTTACTGGTCTAACAGCTAATTTGATGACTCTGGGAGCCGTTGACTTTGGTGTCATTGTTGATGCTGGTGTGGTCATGGTCGAAAACGTTTTCCGCCATCTGGCCGAAGAGCAGGAGAAGGTAGAAAAAGGCGAATCAACTAAGGAAGAATTAGAGAAGAATCGCCTAAAAATTGTCTACAACGCTGCTAAAGAAGTGGGCAATCCTATCTTCTTTGCCATTGTCATTATTATTGCCGTCTATCTTCCTCTCTTTACTCTTGAAGGGGTTGAGGGGCGCATGTTTACACCGTTGGCCCTCAATTATATCTATGCTTTGACCGGTGCATTAATGGTCTCGCTGACAGTGATACCGGTATTGTGTTACTGGTTCTTGCGCGGCGACATAAAAGAGCGTCATAATCCTTTCATTGAATGGGCCAAAGGCCTGGTTGAACCAGCTCTTAAGCGTTCAATCGTCAAACCGAAAATGACTATTGTCGTTTCCCTTGCAGTTCTTTGCGCCGGCTTCTCAATCTTCCCTTTTCTCGGTTCTGAGTTTATACCGAGCCTTGATGAAGGCTCAATTTTATTGCGCACCAAGCTTTCTCCTAGCGTCTCTCATACTGAGTCGCGGCGCATTGCTACCACTGTAGAGAAGACTATAAGAGAGTTTCCTGAAGTAAGTGTTGTAGTGTCGCGAATAGGTCGCTCTGGTATGGGTGGAGACCTTGAAGGTATCGACAATGCCGACGTTTATGTGGGCCTCAAGCCTAAGAGTGAGTGGAAGACAACCCATGACAAAGAAGCACTAGTAAATGCTATGGCTGCTCGTCTTGATGGCATTCCTGGTCTTGTCTATAGCTTCTCCCAGCCAATTGCCGACATGATCGATGACTTAATTGCCGGTATTAAGGCCGATCTCGGTATCAAAGTGTTTGGCGATGATCTTGTTACCATTGATTCAATTGCTGGGCAAATTGAGGGCATTGTTAGCAAGGTGCGAGGAGCGGCTGACTTGCAGCGCGAACACATTTTGGGCTTGCCGCAACTCAATATCAAGTTGAAGCGCGATGTTATTGCTCGCTATGGTTTGAACGTTGATGATGTTCAGGAAGTTATCGAGACAGCTCTGGCCGGCAAAGAAGTGACTGAGGTGCTTGAGGGTACCAAGCGCTTTGGCCTTTTGGTGCGCTTCCCCTTGCAATTCCGCGATACCCAAGAAGACATAGAATCGATCTTGCTTGATACTCCTGGTGGTGGCAAAGTTCCACTTAAGCAATTGGCTGACATTCAGAATACTCGCGGTACTGTTATGATCAATCGTGAAGATGGTCAAAGGCGTACTGCTGTTCTAGCTAATGTGCGCGGACGAGATCTCGGTAGCTTTGTGGAAGAAGCGCAAAAGCAAGTTAACGCCCAAATTAAGCTACCCAAGGGCTATCATATTGTTTGGGGTGGCCAATTTGAAAATCAACAGAGAGCCATGGCCCGCCTCGCTATTGTTGTGCCAGTGGTTTTGCTCCTTATTTTCATTTTGCTTTTCGCTTCATTTAATTCGCTGCGCAATGCCGCTTTGATTATGCTCAACGTACCATTTGCCATCATTGGTGGTATCTTCTCCCTGCTCATTTCTAATCAGCCCATTTCTGTTCCGGCTATTATTGGTTTCATTGCTCTGTTTGGAGTCGCGGTGCAGAATGGTGTGATCATGGTGAGCTATATGAGTCAGATGCAAAAGCAAGGTATGAATGTAGAAGATGCGGTGGTGGAAGGGGTAAAAGTGCGGCTCCGACCGGTGATGATGACTGCTTTGGTGGCCATGGTCGGCTTCTTACCTCTAATCTTCTCTCACGGTACCGGTGCTGAAGTGCAGCGCCCTCTGGCGACAGTGGTGCTGGGTGGTTTAGTAACGTCGACAATTTTGACTCTGATCGTGTTGCCGACTGTTTACACTTTGATTAATCGCAATGCTTACGACGACAAAAACCTTCATTAGCTTTTCTCGGGCTCTTCTCTTTATTCTGCTCTATACAAATGTGAATTTCATGTGTTTGCTACTGAACACAAATTGCTTAATGGCAACTCAGAAATGGCGGGTTTCCGCCGGCAGCAAATTTGTCTTGTTAAATCAATCTTTGACCCAGCGCTAACTGCTTGGTAAACCTGCCATAGTGATGCATCAATCAGAGGGCGAAGTCATGCCTCTGTGATTTAGCCACTCGGCCGCTCCTTAGACAACATCGGAAAAATATGGACACCAATCAACCGCGCAATCTGCTGTTGAGCAGTTTGTCTCAGCTTATTATTGAAGATGTTTTAGCAGTCGCTGAACTCGTGCACATTGACATGGGCGAAGACGTTATTACGCCTAACATGCCAATTGGTTTTGTCGATTTTATTGAGTCTGGAGTGCTCTCGCTGATTTCAGTGATGGCCGATGGCTCACAAATTGAGCTGGCTCTTATCGGCCGTGAAGGCATGGCCGGCCTGCCTCTGCTTCTTGGCGTTGAGTCTGTTGGCCAGAAACTTGCCTGCCAGGTCGATGCCACTGTTTGGCGCGTCAAAGGACAAGACTTTTTAGAGCTGGTAAAGCGTCATCCGGAACTGGGTGAAATTTGTCAGCGTTATGCCGTGGCCATGTTTGAACAAGTGGCCATTACTATTGGTTGCAACCGTAGTCATCCAATAGATAAGCGCTATGCGCGTTGGCTTCTGTTGACTCACGACCGCTGCGATAGCGATAATTTCACTGCTACCCAGGGCTTTCTTGCCAGTATGCTAGGTGTCTCGCGTACTGCTGTGAACATTGCTGCCGGGGCCCTGCTTAAGTCTAAATTGATTACTTATGTGCGGGGAAAAGTGACTATTCTCGATCGTGCCAGTTTAGAGCGAGCTTCGTGCGAATGTTATTCCGCCATGGGCAAGTCATTTGAAACCCTCATGAACATTTCGGCTCTTTCAAAATAGATTCTGTCTATGTTATAGCGTTGTTGGTATCGATAGTGGTGCTAAGCTGTTTTGCTTGGCCGCCAGTTGCTGAGGCTGCAAACACCATCTTGGCACTCTCCAGCGCCAGTCTCGTTTTGCTCGTCGGCGTCACTTTTAACTTCAGCTTGTTTAGAGTTTTGCTGCTCGGCATAAAGCAATTTGAAAAAATTGCATCTTGAAAATAGTTTAGAAAAACATTGCAAGTTCATAACAATACTGGCCCCCAGATAGAACCGATAAACCCGTTAGGTGTAGTCAACCAGGCCCTACGCTGTCTGTGCACTTGCCTTGTTGTTACTGACTAAAAGATGAGACGAAATTAGGAGAGCCTAGTTCCCCAGAATGGTTCGTTTAAGAATTCCCTCAAAACGCACAATTCAGAGGCTTTTGCTCTAAAATATGGGCAGTTAAGGCTGTGGCCGATTCTGTTGAGGCTTAGAAATTAATGGTTGCTGCTAGAAAATCGTCACACATACAGAAAGTTTCGTACAGTCTTGCTTGCCGTCTAGCTCTAAGTCTGGCTCTCGCTCTACAGTTCTCCAGTCTGCCTGCTTTGGCCTCACTAGTTGAAATGAAACAAGCCGAAGGCAAACCTGTTCAGGCCTCTTTGGCTTTGCCGGTGGCAAACATTGGCAATTATCTTTTACCCGATGGGCAAATTTCAGTGACTGGTCAGTTGGTCGAGGTCGGTGCCGTGCCTGAGTGGCTCTTCGACAGACACACTATTTTGACCGGCACTCTTATCCGTTTAGATCTCGGTGCTACCCCGACCTCAACACAAGCGGCAAATCCTGCCAGTGCCATGAGCGCGGCCGCACCTCAAGGCAATGCCCAAGCGGTGGCCTCCAGTAGATTAGACGGCCTGGTCTACTTTAATGGCGGAGATTGGCTGAAGAATTTACGTACTAGTCGCATTAGCGAAACGGTAGAAGCTGCCGATGGCAATACTTATGTTGGTCGTATCTCCACAGTCACAGCCGATAGTCTCTCTATCGATACACTACCTGGTCAGACTAGAACATTGGCTTTAGCCAATGTGAAAAATATCGTTTCGCCTTTCAGTTATCGCTTTAGCGCCCAGGCTAGTGACGTTAAGCTTTCACCAGAAAATGGCCTGACTACTTGTGATGCTTCCACTGCTACTTTCGCTCTGGCAAGACCTCTAGGGCAGCCTCAATCGGCAATAGCAACACAGTCTCGCCCCCGTATGTTTGGCGTTGCCAGCAAACCAGTTTTCACACTACCTAAGTCAACCTTGGCTGGCACCGAGGGCGGTATCAGCAAAAAAGCCATTACGGCCATGATTACAGTCGATGCGGCTAATACCTTAGCGCCTATGATTGCTTTGCCACTAACCATGGCTCTCGGTCAAGGAAGAGCCGAAAACACTTTGAACGGCTACACCACAGCCAATCGCATCAACGACTTCTTCTTGCATATTCCTCTTGTAACTTCACCGACTGCTAAGTTCTAGCTACAGTCAACTATTTGAAGCTTACCGGTTGAAGCTGAGTGCTATTTTTCAGGCAAGCGGAAGGCTAAATTTCCAGTGGGCGACCGCAGGATTGTTCTAAATCGGTATAAGCTTCTTGGTAAGCGCGAACAGCATCTAAATACTGACTGCGCACAGCAACGTTGGCTTGTTGCACCTGTAATGTGGCAGTAATGTCTGATTGACCTACTTCATAACTGCGTCTAGCTAGCCTTGCTACTTCGTATGAATCAGCCAAAATGTGCTCTTGGTAGACTTTGAGCTTCTGTCTGGCTGCCAGTACATTGTTGTAGGCCGATGAGACTTGGGCCGTAATTATGTTCTTTTGGGCACCTAGCTCATATTTCAGCTGCGTGGCTGTGGCTTTTAAGCGATAAATTTCGCCCTGGTTCCAATTGGTTATTGGCGACTCGGCAATAACTGTAAAAAATACCGAACTGACTTTGGGACCGCTCGGAGCGTTTCCTGATACCGAGTTACCAAAGCTGACCGATGGGTTCGGTACAACATTAGATATGGCTGTGCGCATTTGAGCTTTGTTGAGTTTGATGCGCTGCTCGACGCTTTTCAGTTCCAGCCTCTGGTCCATAGCCTTCTGTATATATGATGCCAGGGGGGCCGGCTCTACGGCAAAGTCAGGCAAGAGTTGTGCTTTCTGTGACTTGTCTAACTTGTTTACGCCGCTACCGAGAAAGGCAGGCAGTCTAGGAATGTTAACTATGTCCTCAGGCTTTCGGCCCATAATGACATTGAGCTGCTGCTTGGCGCGGATAACCCGGCGCATCCCAACTTGGCGCTCCACGTCAGACTGTGACGTCGCCAGTCGCGCTTTCAGT
>Ga0209480_10002801_pt1 | contig 11743 bp, 14 predicted proteins | sample JI61114C2DNA_FD_187501 | JGI IMG/M metagenome (GOLD analysis project Ga0209480, IMG submission 187501) | Wastewater effluent complex algal communities from Wisconsin, to seasonally profile nutrient transformation and Carbon sequestration -... | ecosystem: Engineered > WWTP > Effluent > Algae...
TTCTTTCATTGGATTATCAATCAAGGATTCCTCTCTTAATTGTTATGGATTATATTGTTTTACTGCTTGTGGACTGAAAGCATATCTAGAGCTATAATTTGTCATAACAAAAAACGTTTGATGTAATCGATTACACAAAATTAAGTTTTATTTTTTCAATTCCAATTTTTTAACGAGTTTTTTTTCTCTCTACTTCATTTTTTTGTAATAATAATTGATTTACAAACCATAATAGAGACTTTAAGACAGCTAAAATTAGCTTACCTTTTTGACGATTAGTTTGAAATAGGGTAGAAGATGGCGTTGAAATGATTTAAAAAAATCTTTCAATGGATTTTAACTCTTTAGAAGTGATTATTAGAAAATAGATTTATTTTATTACATCAAAAGAAATCAAACCATTTCATTATCAATATTTGAATAATTGCTGTAAGCTAAAACCTTTTTTTTCTTTCAGTTTATTCAAGATTTTCAAAAAGGCAATAGCTGTAATATAGGCATCTCCCATTGCTGTATGTCGGTCCTTTTTTGAAATATCGAATTTATCGGCAAGGTCATCTAAAGTATAACTCTCCTTGTGGACAAGAAGCGGAGAATAAAGCAATGTCTTTTTGTAAAGATGCGCAGTGTCCAAGGTTTTGTTTTTTAATTTTGGCAAACCATTTCGTTCCAAAGCTTTATTAATCATTGAGACGTCAAAAAAGGTATGATGAGCCACAATAATTGAATCGCCTAAAAAATCAATAAATTGTTGTAAACCCTCTATTTCGTTGGGACGATTCAATACAGATGCTCTTAAAATTCCGTGTATTTGGGCCGTTGCTTTGTTGTAATGTTCTTGCTGAATATAAACCTCCAAACTTTCCTGAATAGGAATCCTATAATTTTGCAAAACGATGGCTCCAATGCATAATATTCGGTCATTTTCATAATCAAAACCAGTAGTTTCAGTATCCAAAACTACAAAACGAATAGAATCTATATCTCCTTGTATTTCATCGTCTAATGAAGTATCAGACTTGCCCAAGAGTTCTAATAGGAAGGTTTTTATTTTAGTAAAGAAGTTCATTATAAAATGTTTGAAGCATTAAACCGAATTCGGATGATTTCCTGTAATTCTTTGATGGTTTTAAACGTACTTTTTAGCTTTATTTTTTCGGATTTTGACAAGGTTTCTAAGGAAATGTATTGTCCAGAGTCTTTGTGTAAAAGACCTTGTTTGGTTCGGAATTTTAGTAAGGCCTTGTACGAATAAGCGCAAGCCAAATACAACTCACTGTTGTAAGGTTCTAATTCTGCCAATTTTTCAAAACGTTCAGCAGTATTGCTAATGGATTTAACCGAGTGGGAGAGAATCAAAACTCTAGCTGCATCGGCAAGTGGCATTAATGCTCGGTTTTTGATATTAAAAAAATCTTTGTGAGCACCATCTTGTTCTAATAAAAATTCTCTAAAAAATCCTGTTGGTGATGGGCTTTGTAACGCACCGCTAACTAAATGTATATAAAATGTTGGATTGGCTTTTACATCTTCAAAAATAAAATCCGACAAATTATTGACTAAATCATTATCTCCATAAGATAAACTATAATCAAAAAATATGAACGATAATAGTACTTCATTTTTTCCAGTATTGGTAATCCAATGGTGAACTTTATTTTTACATTCACTAAGACTTAAACACCAATTTGGATTTGATGCCATCATTTCGGCAGGGCAATATTCATAACCAATTTCAAAAAGACCTTTATTGATTCGAGTTGCCAAGGCTAAAAAATATTTTTTAGTTGATGCTTCGAATTCTTCAGGAACATCTTCATAAATTAATGCATTGTCTTGGTCAGTTTGTAATAATTGTTCACTTCTTCCTTGACTTCCCATTGCCAACCACGAAAATTTAACTGGTGGCGGTGAATCCATTTTTTTTAACACTATTCCAATTACTTGTTTCGTACACGCATCATTCAGTTCTGAAATTATTTTAGAAGTAAGCGTCATCGGGATATTTTGATCCAAATAACCTTGCAATAAATGCAAAATACCAGCTCTAATAAGTTTGATTTTTTTGAATTTTTTAGCTCTTTTTATAGCTCTTAACAAAACTGCTGGATTGTTACCAATAGATACCATGACGTCGTGCTTGGACAACATTCCAACGGCTTTCGAATTTGTTGTTCCATCAATAGTAATGCATAAATGACTGATATCGCTTTTCATCATAGCCATTTGGGCTTGAGTTACTGTCATTTTTGTGGGATAAGTAATCACTGGCGAAGTCATTATTTCCGATGCTGGAGTTGTGATTGGGAATGCTCCTGTTACGATTTTGTTTCTTAAATCTTTGTCAGTAATAATTCCAATTGGAAGTGAATTTTCGACAACTAGAATGGCTCCCACATTTTTATTAAGCATAATTTCAGCCACTTCTTTTGCTGTAGTTGAAGAGAAACAGCTTATTATTTTTTTTGAATATTTTACTTCTTGCAAATCCAAGAGTTTGGTGTCAGCTTCAAGAGATTCATCACCATATAATTTGCCTCTATGACTTTTTGAAAATGGGTTTAATGTATTGGATGCAAAACTTTCTATTAAAAAATTCCCAACAGCTTTATTTTCAAGTGCATAAGGTCTAAAAACACTAATAGGAATGGCATAAAGTATGGTTTCTTCATAAGTTCGGGCTTCCATTTTATAGTTTTCATTGGCAATAAGCGGCCTCAATCCAAAAATATCACCTTCATCACACATATCCAAAATATCGTTTTCATGCTCTGCTCTAAGCGCTACTGCTCCTTTGTGAACCACATAAAAACTATCGTGTGTATCTTCGTTTATTGCAAAAACAACACTGTCTTTTTCTTTATAAATAATTGTTATTTGTTCTGAAATGATTTCTAAGTCTTTTTGTTTTAAAAAACTAAAAGGAGGGAAGTTTTTTAAAAAGTCGGCAACTCTTTGTGAGATTGTATTTTTCATAATGCTAATTTACAATAACTTAATTGTATAATTTAGAATAAAAAAAGCCCCGAAAGGAGCTTTGATTTAATTATTTTATTTCTTTTTCTTATCGACTTTCATATTCAAAAACTCTACAAATAGCGAGAAGGAAATGGCAAAATACAAATACCCTTTTTGAACAGGTGTAACGTGTCCGCCAAAGATTAAGGCATTCGACAAATGAGCACTTTCGGTGATTAACATAAATCCAATTAAGATTAAAAACGATAATCCCAGAATTTGAATAGATGGATGTTTGTTGACAAAATTTCCAACAGGAACTGCAAATTGCATCATAATTAAAACCGAAATTACTACAGCCGTAATCATAATATATAGCGCTCCTTCAACTCCATTGGTCATCCCAACAGCCGTTAGAATACTATCGAATGAAAAAACTAAATCGATCATAATGATTTGTAAAAGCACACCTTGAAAGGATTTGGAAGCTGCTTTACCTATTTGTTTTTCTTCTTCCCCTTTTTCATCCACTTTTTCGTGAATTTCTTTGGTACTTTTATAAATCAGGAATAATCCACCTAATAATAGGATAAGACTTTGTCCTGTAACTCCAGCGGAAAACCAACTAAAATCAATATAAAACCAAGGCTTTTTCATTTGAATCAAAAAACTGATACCAAATAATAACGCAATCCTCATAAACATGGCCAAAAACATCCCAATTTTGGTAGCTCTTTTTCTTTTTTCTGGTGGTAATTTTCCAGTAACAATCGATATAAATATAATGTTGTCGATTCCGAGGATAATTTCCAGAAAAGTTAATGTTAACAAGGCAATCCAAGCATCAGGATTTAAAAATACTTCCATTTTATCAAAGGTTTTGTTGTTTATTGTTTAAAATTGTTTAAAGTTGTTCAAAATTGTTAAACTCTATACTGAAATTTGCTCCCGAAGCTTTGCAAATACAATCTGTCTTAATACTTAATACTCAAATCTGCTACCTGCCATCTGAAATCTTCTCAACAGTTCCACGTTGTTTTTGGTCACTTCCCACAATCCCGAATTCAAAAGTATAGGATTTTTTCGAGGTGGTCAAAATTTTCATCGTAATTGCCTTTTTTTCCTCCATATTCTTCGGGTGAATTTTTTGTAAAATATATTCACAATCACTCACCCATCTTATGCTCGAAGTGTCGGTTTTACCTTCAAAAGTTTCAATTTCGATGCTGTCTTTGCGCTCAAAAACAGTAGTTTTTTTGACACCATCGACTTCATATTCAAATTTGAATTTCCCAGTTTTGAAATCCTTGCAATTGCGTTTCACATCATAGCAAGACATTAGGACCAGTAGTGTGAGGAGGAAGATTATTTTTTTCATTTGTTGACTTTATGAAACTTAATAGGTTTGTTATTTTAATTTATTCAACTCATCATCAGTAAAATGTTGTATGCTTTTTTCTTTAGAAAATTTTTCTGAGTTGTAATTTTTCGATTTGTTTCTTGGAATTGATAAACTGGTCCATTCGCTATTTTTCAACATTTTGGAATAGAAAACAATTTGTCCAATATGATATGGATAATGTGCTAATTGGCGATTTATCGCTTCAATAACTGTATGTCCTTCGTTTCGGATATAAATAATCTCCGAAAGGTGTTCGTCTTTTAATCCATTCAAAGCATCCAAAAAACAATCCCATCCTAGGTTCCAAACATTGAATAATTCATCTTTGGTTTTTATAATGTCCACAAATTCATCATCCCGATTTCGCCATTTTTTCTCGCCATCCGAAGTTAGGAAATCAGTCCAACGCGAAAGCATATTTCCCGAAAGATGTTTCACAATTGTTGCAATACTGTTAGTGTCTTCGTTTATTGAAACAAAAAGTTGCTCGGGCTCAAGCTGGTTGATAGCTTTTTCGCCTAATGTTTTATAATAAAGAAATTGCTTTTTTACACTTTCCAAATAGGAATTAGTTGCTTCCATTTCACTCAATTTTAATATCATATTTATCTAAAAGCCCCACAATTCCCTGTGTCGAAAATTGGGCTTTTCGCATCGGATTGAATTCGGGATCAATTTTATAATTGTAAGCCGTTCTAAAATCGACTCCTGCTAATTGTGTATCATTGAAAATGGCGTTGTCCAAATTACAATTATCGAAAGCCGAATTCGTGAGATTCGTTCCAATAAAAGAAACTTCTTTCATAGAACAAGAATCGAATTTTGTTTTCGGCATTTTCTTGTTGGCAAAAGACGAATAATCCAAGACACAATCCAGAAAACTGACATTAAACAAGAAATCGGCACAGGAATTAAATTGAATCCCCATTAATTTACAAGTTTTGAAATGTACCGTTTTTAAGCTAGTTCCGTCTAACAGCATCATCGATAAATTGCAATCGATGAACTCGCAATCCATAAAAATGTTGTTGCAGAAATTGCTGTTCGAAAAATCGCAGTTTCTAAAAACGCACTCTTCAAACTCCCGATTGTTGACTTTTTTGTCAATAAAAGAGACTTTTTCGAAGGTTTTATGAATGTGTATCAGGTTTTCCATTAGTCGTTGAATAAACTTCGCATCATTGTTTTTAGGCCTAAAAGCATTAAATAAACTGCTCCTAAACAAATCATAATTCCTATTACCAAAACTAAATAATGCCAAACATTTTGTTTGTTCATAAACGCATTGTAAATCAGCGATGGCCCAATAAAAAGCAAAGGCAAAGCCCAAGCTAAATATTTGATGGATTTGGATAAAAGTTCTTTATTTGTTGCCATTTAGGGTTCCTTTTTTTGGAATTTAAGACTGAAAATTATCCACTGCTTTTCGAACGCTTCCGTATTTTGCCAATAATTCAGATGCTTTTTCGTAAGAAACAGGAATTTCTCCCATAATCATTTTCACGCCGCGATCTATAAGTTTACTGTTGCTCAATTGCATATCGACCATTTTGTTGCCTTTCACTTTCCCCAGTTGAATCATTGTGGCTGTCGAAATCATATTGAGTACTAATTTTTGTGCTGTTCCAGCTTTCATTCTGGAACTTCCAGTAACAAATTCTGGACCAACAACAACATCTACAGGGAATTTTGCTGTTAGCGAAATTGGACTTCCTGCGTTACAAGAAATACTTCCTGTGATAATATTGTTCTCGTTACAGGCTTGCAAACCACCAATTACATAAGGCGTGGTTCCCGAAGCGGCGATTCCAATCACGACATCATTTTCGTTGATATTATGTTCTTGTAAGTCAATCCAAGCTTGGTTTTCATCATCTTCGGCATTTTCTACGGCACGTCGAATGGCTTTGTCGCCACCAGCAATGATTCCGTTGACTAAATCGAAAGGAACGCCAAATGTTGGTGGACATTCCGAAGCATCCACAACGCCCAAACGCCCTGAGGTTCCTGCACCAATGTAGAATAATCGTCCACCCAATTTCATTTTAGCAACTATTTCAGCGACCAAAATTTCGATTTGAGGCAAGGCTTTTTCGACAGCAAGAGGTACGGTTTTGTCTTCTCGATTGATATTGGACAGTAATTCCTGAACCGACATTTTTTCTAAATGTTCGTATTTCGAGGATTGTTCAGTGGTTTTGGTAAAGGTCATTTAAATGTATGTTTTTTGTAAGGACAACTCGCGAGTTATTTATAAAATTATGTGTTTTTTTTGCGTGAGGGATAGCAGCGGAAATCCCACGCTTTTTTGCGTGGATTGTAGCGTATAGCCCGACCCTTGCGGTCACGCGCAAATTTATATAAAATACGCCAAAACAATCCCAAAAATAATCATCGAAACTTTAGCGATATTAAACTTATGTCCTTCGCTACTTTCGAAAATAATGGTAGACGAAATATGGAATAATATCCCGATTACGACGGCGGTTATTTCGGTGTAATAATCATTTAGTATTGGCAAATAGTCTGAAATAATGGTTCCTAACGGAGTCATAATGGCGAAAGTTAGCATAAAGGCAAAAATGGCTTTTTTATTCAAACTTGAATTGACAAAAAATACCGTCAAGATAATGGCTATAGGCAAATGATGAATGGCAATTCCCAAGGCTAAATTGTGGTGATGGCTTACAGGAAATCCTTCTAAAAAAGCGTGAATACAAAGGCTGATAAAAAGCAACCACGGAATATGAGCCATTGTTTCGTGACCGTGAACGTGACCGTGTTCGGCACCTTTGGAGAAAAATTCTAAGATGATTTGGAATAAAATTCCCGCCATAATAAAAAGCCCAACATTTTGATTTTGACTTTCATATACTTCTGGTAACAAATGAATCACAGTTAAAGAAAGTAGGAAAGAACCGCTAAAGGCTAACAATAATTTAAGGTTGGTTTTGCTTTTTGGTTTTAAAAACAAAGCAATACCATAACCTAAAAGGACTGAAAATAAGGGTAAAAGATAGTTCATTATTTAAAAATCATAATTAATCGTTCGCTATCGGTTTTGTGGAATTTTTTCAGTTTATAATCTCCAAAAATATCCAAAAGAAAAATCCCCGCTTCTTCCATCATTTCCTCAAAATCTTGGAGTGTTAATGCTTTTACTTTTTCGGTGAAATGAAATTTTTCGCCTTGGTCTTCAAAGTCAATTTCTTTGTAAATATGACCGTCACTCAAATATCGTTTGATGTGAAATTCAATTCCATCTACAGTTTTTACTTCTTCGGGAACTAAATTACCAATGACTTGATTTACATTCATAAAATCGATTACGGCAAAACCGTGTTCTGTCAAACTATCTTTCATCGCCTTTAAAGTGGTCAGATTGTCTTCATCATTTTCGAAATAACCAAAACTAGTAAACAAATTGAAAATAGCGTCAAACTTATCTTCGAAAGTTTCGCGCATATCGTGAACCTCAAAATGAAGGGTTTCGTTTTTGTTTTTATTGGCTTCGGCAATACTGTTTTCAGACAAATCGGCACCCACAACTTCATAACCCAATTGGTTCAGATAAATGGAATGACGTCCTTTTCCACAAGCCAAATCCAGTACTTTTGCTTTTTCCGGAAGGTTGAGGTAGTGCGTCAAATTGTCCATAAAAATCTGGGCTTCTCTATAATTTCGTTCTTTATAAAGAATGTGATAATACGGAGTGTCAAACCAGGAGGCGAACCAGTTTTTAGTTAATGGTTTATTGTTTGTTGCTTGTTGTTCGTGGGAATTCGGCATTTATTCTTTTTCTATTAATTCAAGTCAGCAAATTTAGTGTATTTTTGCACCGAATACTTGATTTTACAATGGAAAATAATTTTAGAATGATTGCCAAAACCTTTTTTGGTTTTGAAGAAATACTGGCAAACGAATTGAAAATGCTAGGCGCACAAGACGTGGAGCAAGGTGTGAGAATGGTTAGTTTCAAAGGTGACAAAGGTTTTATGTACAAAGCCAATTTGTCTCTGAGAACTGCTTTGAAAATCCTGAAACCTATTTATTTCTTCAAAGCAAGAGATGAAAACGCATTATATAAAGGAATTTCGGGAGTAAATTGGTCGAAGTTTTTGAGTGCCAACCAGACTTTTGTGATTGATGCCACGGTGCATTCGGAGTATTTTAATCATTCGGAATTTGTTTCTCAAAAATGTAAAGATGCTATTGTAGATCAGTTTCGCGAAAGAACTGGACAACGTCCGAGTATCGAAAAAATTCATCCTGATTTAAGAATTAATATTCATATTGACAAAGACCAAGTTTCGGTAGCATTAGACACATCAGGTAATTCCTTGCACCAACGTGGTTATAGAACTGCCACCAATATTGCGCCGATTAACGAAGTATTGGCAGCAGGAATTTTGTTGCTTTCGGGTTGGGACGGACAAGGGGATTTCTTGGATCCAATGTGTGGTTCGGGAACTTTCCTAGCGGAAGCCGCAATGATTGCTTGTAATATTCCAGCAAACATCAACCGTAAGGAATTTGCTTTCGAAAAATGGAACGATTGGGACAATGATTTATTCGACCAAATTATGGATTCCCTGATGAAGAAAATTCGGGAATTTCATTATACCATCAAAGGCTACGATAAAGCGCCATCGGCAGTTTTGAAAGCCAAAGACAACATCAAAAATGCCAATTTAGACGAATATATTTCTATCGAAGAAAGAAACTTTTTTGACACAGAAAAAAATACGCAAGGAAAATTACATATGGTTTTCAATCCGCCTTATGATGAGCGATTGGACATTCACATGGAACAATTTTACAAAAATATTGGTGATACTTTGAAGAAAAATTATCCAGGAACCAATGCTTGGTTTATCACCGGAAATCTCGAAGCTTTGAAATATGTTGGATTAAAACCTTCCAGGAAAATCAAGCTTTTCAATGCTAGTATTGAAGCGAGATTGGTAAAATATGAAATGTACGAAGGAAGTAAGAGAACGAAGTTTCAGACTACAGATGACAGTGTTCAGTAATCAATTTGCAGAAATTTAATACATTAAAATAATGACAAAATTACAAGTACGTGCTTTTCTATACCAACTAGGTTGTTTTGCAATATTATTTATTTTATTCCGATTTTTAATTGGAAACTATACCCATTTGGAAGGTATCTGGGTTTCTGTCACTGCTTTTGTTGTGGGTACAATTTTAGCTCCAAAATTTCAAGCAGCAAAAACCAAAGAGGGCGAAAAACTTTTCATGTCTTGGATTTTTATCAAAGGAATTAAGGAAATAGGGTAGAGGAAAAATTATTATTTACCCTTTTTCGGCTTAACCGTTTTCTTGTATAAAGGAATAAAATAGGTAACCGTATAATTGAATCCAGCACCAAAATTTCCAGCATACGTTCTGTTGAAGCCAGGAATATATAGGTTTTCGAAGTTTTCACTTGGTTTTTTGTCATAAATTAGTGTATTCATTCGAAGACTAAAGCCCACAAATATATTGTTATACACTTTTACTTTTACACCTGCAACGACTTCAATCCAGCCAGCTGTTAGTCCGCTGAAAGTCTCTCCTGAATCTTTCGAAGGCATTTCTCCCCAATAAGGATGTGCATTGTAAATCTTGTAACTGTTCAATTCCTGACTAAATGTACTAATACCAGCACGTAATCCAATAGAGATAATGTTTTCCATATCCAACCAGTTTTCATAGCCGTTATAATCAAAACCCACTTTCAGGTAAGTTCCTTTGGTAGTGGTATTTAATCGATCATCTTCGGTTGTTTTATCTTCACTTCCTAACTCAGCAGCTACATAGTAATTTTTAGTTAAGCGGTAATCACCAACTAGTTCTATTCCTTTATAATTTTTATCATATAAACCACGAGTGAGTCTGTACAAATCGACTCCCACACGAAGTCCATATCGATCTTTTTTTACAGGAACAATAGAGTCTTTTTTTACGGGAACTATTGTATCCAATTTTGCAGTTGCTTGTTTTGGAGCCTCTGGAATTTTGCCTTCAGATTTCTTTTTTTCTGATGTAGTTTTGGTTGCAGTAGTTTCTTGAGCCTGTGTCAAAAACTGTACTATTAGAAAACAAAAACTAAAAAAATACTTTAATGTGTGTCTCATTTTCGTTTGCTATATTACTTTTTTCGACAGAAATGACTTGCATCCATTTTCCTTTGGTTATTGGTACTGCAGTATGAATTATGGGATTGTTTGGCACAAAAGTAAAAAGGGTTTTGAAACCGCAAGCTCTTGAAACAAAAACATCTTCTTTTGTGTAATTGAATGTGACTTCATCAGTATCTATCAATGTCGGATTTGAATTGCCTGAATTCAGAATAAAACTATATTTAGTTGAATTGGAGTCTGTTTTTAATGGAATTGAAATGCTACTACCGTTAGTTAAATATTGCGCTTCGCCTGAAGCACCAGAGTTAAAAACAATGCCTTCGGTCATTCCTTCTCCAATAACTTTCAGATTGTTTACATTTTTCTTAACAGATGCATTCGAAATATTGTAAAAATCAATTACTAAACGGGGAGTTGTAGGTGTATTGGCATCGCAAATATCATCTTTCTCACAACTGGAAGAAGTGAATATTACAAGTAATAAAAGCGAAAGTATTTTTTTCATAAATTTCTTTAAATATCAATTTCAACAACTGCAATCTAAAATCTGAATTATCTCCTCTCCAAAAGTACAACATTTTCTACGTGATGCGTTTGCGGAAACATATCAACTGGTCGAACGCGTGTCACCTTGTATTTTTCGTCCATCAAAGCCAAATCTCTTGCTTGAGTAGCCGAGTTACAACTTACATAAACAATTTTTTTAGGCTCAATTTTCATAATTTGTTCTATCACGTCTTTGTGCATTCCATCTCTTGGAGGATCGGTAATAATAACGTCAGGTTTGCCGTGTTGCTCGATGAAACTTTCGTTGAAAACTACTTTCATATCACCAACATAAAACTCGCAATTCTTGATATTGTTACGTTCGGCGTTGGCTTTGGCATCGATAATGGCTTCGGGAACACTTTCAACACCAATTACTTTTTTAGCATTTTTGGAAACAAATTGTGCAATTGTTCCAGTTCCGGTGTATAAATCATATACAATTTCGTTACCTGTAAGTCCAGCAAAATCTCGGGCAATTTTATACAGTTCGAATGCTTGGTCGGAGTTGGTCTGGTAAAAAGATTTGGCATTAATGCTAAATTTTAAACCTTCCATTTCTTCCAAAATGTAATCTCTTCCTTTGTATAATTTTATATTTTGATCGTATAAAGTGTCGTTCGCCTTATTATTCACTACATATTGTAATGAAGTAATCTGAGGAAATTTTTCGTAAATATGGTCTAAAATC
>Ga0209480_10002805_pt1 | contig 11733 bp, 8 predicted proteins | sample JI61114C2DNA_FD_187501 | JGI IMG/M metagenome (GOLD analysis project Ga0209480, IMG submission 187501) | Wastewater effluent complex algal communities from Wisconsin, to seasonally profile nutrient transformation and Carbon sequestration -... | ecosystem: Engineered > WWTP > Effluent > Algae...
CGGTGCTGGTGAGTTTCAAGCGCGGGAAAGCGCACGCGGCGGATGCGGGGGCGACGCAGGAGCTGCTGAGGCTGGACAAGGCATCTGGCAAAGTGCTCGCCACGGGCACGCTGGCAGAGGTAAAGGGCGAGATCATGCAGATGGGCGAGTGGGTGCGGTTTCCAAACGAGGATGTGGCGAACTACATCGACGCGCAGGCGGCGCAGGGATCGCTGCGGACGGGATTGGCCGTGGTGAGGTCAAACAACGGCGGGAAGACCTTCGGGCCGGTGCAGCGGGTGGGCGTGATCGATGGCGTGGAGTATGGCTATGCGTTTGACTCGATCACGCGCGGCTCGACGACGTGGATGCTGGTGATGACTTTTGCGAACCTCACGGGCGGGAAGCTCGTTCATAAGACCAAGAGCCAGCCGGGCTCCGTGGATGTGATCCGCAGCGATGACAACGGCCTGACATGGCGCTTCGTGCGCAGCATCACGAACGAACTCGGCGGTGCGCCGATCAATGAAAGTGCGTTCATGGGGCATGGCGATGACTTCATCGTCACCGCGCGTGGTTATGACAATCGCCAGTGGCTGCTGCGCACGGACGCGGAGTTCAAGCTGATCGCGAAGACCGATCTGAATGCCGCGAATGAGGCCATCACCTCGCATATTGGCCGACCACGTTTGTTTCAGTGTGACGGCGGCTTTTATCTGCTGGGACGGAACTGGATCGAGAAGGGCGTGATGCAGCTCACGCTGTTCAAGTTTGATCCGCAGACGCTCGCGATCACGCGGCATGTCGTCTTGGACAATGCGGAGAAGAAGCCGGTGGCGGATGGCTACTACGCGCAGCCGTATTGGACGGAGAAGCAGGGACGCACGGGCTTCCACGTCGTGACTTATAAAAGCGGCAAGCAGAAAGTGCCGGACATCATCCGGCTGGAGTTTGACTGGGAGGAGGTGCGGTGAATGCGCGAGCGGCGAGCCTGCGCTCTTCGCATCAATTCCCGACCAGTTCCGGCTTTCGGACTCCGTTTAGTCCTCATCCCACTTCCAGCCGCCCTTATGATTGCCGCACTCGTTCCTTCCCGTGTTTGGTTTGCCGCCATGGCCGCACTTCTCATGTCGCCGGGACCAGTGTCGGCTGCGGATTCATCCACTACCGGCCCACTGGAAAAGGCTACGCAGAGCTGGCAGGAACTTGCCGCTGCCCATGCCCGCATTCTTTCCCAAGTGAAGTGGACACCCGTGGCCGACACCATGCCGAACCGGAAGGGTGGCTTCTTTGAAGCGGGGAAGGAGAATGTCGGCGTGCCCTACTCCAGCGTGCGGTCGGAGGGACGCTACATCGGCTTCGACATCGGATTGCGCACCTTTCTCGCGGCGGTGGAGAATCCGCAGAGTGTGCTCTACACGGAAAATTTCACGGGTAAGGTCGCCAACGCCGCTGGCTACTACGGCAGCGTTTGCTCCGCCTACACGAGCTATGCGCTGGGCTGCGGCATCTGGGAGGTGAGCCGTCGCTACGGGCCTGAGATCAGCGAAGGCATCCGGCTCGTCGAGCCGCAGTCGGCGGACGCGGCGCAGGTGGGCGATGTCATTTACACGCCCCACGCCACGGAGACCTCCGGATCGCATGTGGAGATGGTGACGGCGGTGACGAGAGATGCCGCAGGCCATGTGATCTCTGTGCGCGTGGAAGAGAGCCGCCCGCCAACCACCGCGACCACGGAACGCAGTGCAAAGAGCTTCAACGCGCACCTCGCCTCGCGAAACAAGCAGCTCTTTCGCATCACGGATCGCGATGCCTGGCGAGGCACGAACCGCTCCGAGCCGCTGCTTTTCCCGAATTACGAGGCCGATGCCGTGAAGCCGAAGATCAATCGCGCGCTGCTGCTCGATCTCGGTGACTGGGTGCCGTATCAAAAGGGCAAGCCGGTGAAGTTTCACATCATGGACCGCGACAAGCTCGGCGTGAAATCCCTCGTCATCCAACGCAGTGGCAAGGTGGTGGAAGAAATCGCTCTCGATGGTCCTGGCGTGCATGAACGCACCTTTGAAATCTGCGGCGACTACACGGCGCATGTGATGCACAAGGAGGGATCGCAAAGTCAGGCCTGTGAGTTTGCCGTGTGCGATCTCGACCTTCGTCTGCCCGCCGACAGCGTGCCTATGGCCGGTGGTTGGCAGGTCGGGTTCGGCTCCGAGAACATGAAGGTCATTGCCGTCTATCTCTGGAACTCCGGCGACAGCTACGGACGCCATCCTCTCTTCCTCACCGAGGAGCAACGACGCGCCGGCTCCCTCACCATTCCCACTGGCTTGCTGAAGAAACCCGGCACGCTGCAAGTCTGGCTGATCGGTGAACACAAGCTCGGCCGCCTGAAACTGCGGAAGGATATCACGATGATCCCATGAGCATCGCAGGAGCAAATCACACCGATCGTCTGCCGCATGCGTGGCTCATTGTCGGCGTGCTCTGGGTCGTGGCGGCGCTGAACTACCTGGACCGCATCATGATCACCACGATGCGGGATTCGCTCACACAGGCGGTGCCGATGACGGACGCGCAGTTCGGCCTGCTCACCTCGGTTTTCCTGTGGGTGTATGGCTTGCTGAGCCCGTTCGCTGGGTTTCTCGCGGATCGCTTCAATCGCAGCCGCTTGATCGTGTTCAGCCTGCTCGTGTGGTCGTTGCTGACGTGGCTCACGGGCCATGCGCGGAGTTTTGAGGAGCTGATCGTCGTGCGCGCGCTGATGGGGCTGAGCGAGGCGGCGTATTTGCCTGCCGCGCTGGCTTTGATCGCGGATTATCATCGCGGCAGCACGCGCTCACTCGCCACCGGCATTCACATGACCGGCTTGAGCGTGGGCACGGGACTCGCGGGCATTGGCGGCTGGGTGGCGCAACGGCACGGATGGTCGGCGGCGTTCGATGTGTTCGGGCTGTTCGGCATCGCGTATGCGGTGGGGTTGCTTTTCGTGCTGCGTGATCCGCCACGCGAGAGTGGAGTGGTGACATCGAATGCGGATCAGCCTCGACTCGGTCAGGCGCTCACCAGTTTATTCAGCAGCCGTTCGTTTCTTTTGCTGCTCGCGTTCTGGGGGCTGCTGGCGCTGGCGGGCTGGGCGGTGATGGGCTGGATGCCGACTTTCTTCAAAGAGCAGTTCAAACTCGATCAAGGCGCGGCAGGCATCTCGGCCACGAGCTTTCTCGCGGTGGCGATGTTTGTCGGCAAGCTCGTCGGCGGTGCCTGGGCAGATCGCTGGAGCCGCACAAATGACCGTGCGCGCATCCTCGTGCCCGCCATCGGCTTGTTCATTGCCGCACCAGCGACGCTGCTGGTGGCCAACACGGGCATGCTGGCGCTCGCCATCACCGGGCTGTCGATCTACGGCTTCACGCGTGTGTTTTCTGATGCCAATCTGATGCCCATCCTTTGCCAAGTGTCCGACAGCCGTTACCGCGCCACGGGTTACGGCGTGCTGAACATGTTCTCCTGCATCGTCGGCGGACTCACGGTGTACATCGGTGGTGTTTTGCGCGATGCGCAAATCAATGTCGGCACGCTGTTTCAGTGTGCGGCAGGTGGTATGCTGGTCTGCGGCGTCTTGATGATGCTCGTGAAGCCGGCCCAGCAGGCGAAAGGCATCCAGGCATGAGGGCGTATTGTCCCGGCCATGCGCAACGCCCTTCCTTTCTCACGCCGCCAGATGCTGCACACCGCTTCATGCGGGTTCGGTTATCTAGCGATGTCTGGCATCGCGGGCGCTGCGGACTTAATCGCGAGACCGCCACGGGTGAAGGCACGGGCACAGCGCGTGATCTTCCTGAACATGGGCGGTGGTCCGGCGCAGATGGACACGTTTGATTACAAGCCGCAGGTCGGGAAGAAGCCGCACGCGGGGTCCATCGCGGAGTTTAAGAGGCGTGGAGAGAGCGGGCTGTGGGTGAGTGAGCTGCTGCCAAACATCGCGCGTCATGCGGACAAGCTCTGCGTGCTGAATGCGGTGACTGCGGACACGAGCATCCACGCGCAGTCGATGCTGCAATTGCACACGGGCGACCGCCTGCGGCCCTGCCCGAGCATGGGCGCGTGGGTGGCGTATGGTCTGGGCACGGAAAACATGAACCTGCCCGGCTTCATCAGCTTCAACACCGCGAAGCCTGCCGAATACAGCGCCGCGCAGCTTCCCTCCGTCTTTGGCGGCACGCCCATCGGCGTGAATGGTGAGGACATGAGCAAGGCTACGATCAGCAACATTTACAGCGATCACCTGCCGATGAGTGTGAAGCGCCGCCAGCTCGATCTCATCCAGGCGATGAATCGCGATCATCTCAGCCTGCGAGTGGACGATGCGCAGCTCGAAGGCGTGATTCAGACGATGGAGCTTGGCTTTCGCATGCAGACGGCGGCTCCGGGGCTGCTCGATCTCAGCCAGGAATCGAAGGCGACGCTGGAGCGCTACCGCGTGGGCAAAAACTTTGCCGCAGGCACCTGCAAGGCGAGCGACTTTGGCCGCCAGTGCCTGCTGGCGAGGCGGTTCTGCGAGGCTGGTGTACGCTTCATCGAGATCACGCATGGCAGTTGGGATCAGCACACCGATCATCGCCGCGACCTTACGGCAAACTGCGCTACCACCGACGCGCCGATTGCCGCGCTGCTGGATGATCTCGACGAACGCGGCCTGCTGGAAGATACGCTTGTGGTTTGGGGTGGCGAGTTTGGCCGTCCAGGCCTCACACCCGGACAGGACAAAGATCAAACCGGGCATCAGCACCGCGCCTTCACCTTCTGGCTGGCTGGTGGCGGTGTGAAGTCCGGTCATGTGCATGGCAGCACGAATGAAAACGGCAGTGACGTGGTCGATGGCAAAGTCCACTTCCGCGATCTGCATGCCACGATCCTGCATCTGCTCGGCCTCGATCACGAAAACCTCGCCGTTGTGAGTGGTGGGCGGCGCATTCGCCTGACCGGCCTGCAAGGCGGCAGCGTGGTGAAGGATATCCTGGCCTAGGCTGCGCGCTCCGTGCTTCCATTCGTGACGAATATCGGCCTGTGACAGAGCGTTTGTTTCCAATGAATCGCTCTCTGTTTATCCTCATCGTCCTGGGTTTCCTCACTTCACCTTCATACGCCGCAGGTGAAAAGCCGGGGCCGCTGGCCTACGTCACTGTCGAGACGCGCGACATGACCATCGAGTTCGCGGGGGATCGTGCCTGGACGATCAGCCGCATCCTGCACAAGGGGGCCGTCATCACCGACCGGACCGGATTTTACGGTACCGTCTTTTCAGCCGTGGGAGGCAAATGGATCGGCACAGGCCACAACGAAGGCGGTGTGGAAAAGGTGTCGAGCGCTGTGCTGACCGTGGATGGCAAAGCTTGCGAACTGAAGGACAAGGCCATCTATCGCGGCCAGCACGCGGAGCTGCGGAAACAGTCCATGATGGGCACGATCAAGCTGGAGGCGATTTACACCGTCATGGAGGATCGTGTGATCGAGCTGCATCGCTACGAGACCATCGAGGAGGTGAAGATCGGCGTGCTGTATGGCTTCATGCATCCCTTTCTGCCCACGACGACGGAGTGGATGGCCGAGAAAGCCGATGGCACTTTCGTGGAAGGCATCTTCGATAGCACAGGCGGACATCGACTGCGCGAAGATGTGAAATGGACCGCGATTCATGATCCGAAAACTCAGCGCGCGACACTGGTCTGGTATCCGAACCCGCTCGTCGGGCAGGGCTTGAAGACCTTCTACTGGGACAAGACCGTCTATCACAAGCTCTACAACCATCTCTACTCCAACGCGACCGTCGCCGCTGGCACGAAGTTCGAGGCCGAGGTCATCCTCCGCTGCATCGAGACCGACACGGCAGCATGGAAGGAAAAAACGCGCGCGCTTGCCAAGGAAACCAGCGTGTCAGCTCAATAAACCGACTCACCTGTTCGATGAAATTAAACTCCATGGTTCCTGCCCTGTTTGCATGCCTCTGGCTCACCCCTTTGAGCGCCGCAGAGCCAAAGCCAGTCAGCCTGTTGCAGGCCACCACCTGCGAGGGAGTCTATCCGCGTCATCTCCAGGGCATCTGCACAAACGACAAAGACGCCATCTACTGGTGCTGGACCGATTCCCTTGTGAAAACCGACACGGACGGCCATGTGCTACAAAAAGTGCCCGTGGCGAATCATCACGGCGATCTCTGCTTCCACGCTGGGCGCGTCTATGTCGCCACCAACCTCGCGAAGTTCAACCGGCCGGCCGGTGAGGCCGATTCGTGGGTCTATGTCTATGATGGCGACACACTCGCCGAACTCGCGAAGCATCGCGTGCCCGAGTTGGTGCATGGCGCGGGCGGCATGGCGTCGCACGATGGCAAATTCATCATCGTCGGCGGTTTGCCGCCCGGTGTGAACGAAAATTATGCCTATGAGTATGACGAGAGCTTCAAGTTCGTGAAGCGCCACGTGATCGCCAGCGGCTACACGCTCATGGGCATTCAAACCGTCGCCTATGCTTATGGCGCGTGGTGGTTTGGTTGTTATGGCAAACCGGCCGTGCTGCTTCGTGCCGACGAAAAGTTCCAATTCACCGGCAAATGGGAGTTCAATGCCTCCGTGGGCATCGCACCGATCAGCGGAGGTCGTTTTCTCATCGCGCAAAACACCGCAGTGAAGGGTTCCGATGGCAAAACGAAGAACAACCAAGCCCAAGTGCTCGTGGCCCGGCCTGATGAGAAGGCTGGCTTGGTCATCGAAAAGCCCTGAGCATGCGATTTGAGTGCCCGCAGCCAGGCGGCTCACGTCATCACTAATTGGTTGGCTCGGCGGCGGGCGGTGGCTTGGGTGGCTCCGGGGTCCACTCGGGCTTGGGGGTGATGCCGAGGTGGGCGTAAATCATGGGCACCAGCGCGGTTTGCGGCACGGGGGCGTTGAGAAGGCGCTCGCGGGGCAGGTGGGTGCCGTGGGCGATGAGCCAGATGTTTCGCTCCACGTCGCTGGTGCCGCCGTGAGCATTTCCGCGACCTCCGTGATCGGTGGTGATGAACACCTGCCAGTCTTCTTCGGCAAATTTGGGTCGCGCACGCATGGCCCGGACCAACTCGCCGATGTGGGAGTCCACATGGCTGATGGCATTGAGGTAGATGATGTTTTCGGGTGAGAAGCTGCCGCGCTCATCAATGGCACCGTGGCCGAACTCATCCACGGAGCCGAAATAGACGAACATGGCGTCAGGATTCTGCTCGCGCAGGGTCATCAGCGCCGCGTCACGCACCTCAATGTCTTTCTCGGGGTTGTCGATGAAGTGACGTTTGGCATCCGGCACAGCGGTGAACTTCACATCGAGGAACTCCTTGTCGCCCACTCGCGATCCATCGGCGATGTAGTCATGAATCGGCGGCCAGTCGGCAAAGGAGGCGCAAAACGACTTCGGCTGCGTTTCTTTGATCCGCCGCATGAAGTGTGCATACGTCTGAAGCCGACCGCCGATGAAGCGATTGTCCTTCACGCCGTGCTGATCGATCCACACACCGGTGAGCAGGCTCGTCCAGCCAGGACCGCTGACGGTCGGCTGCTGCGTCGGTGTGCCGAGCTCGCCCCCGGCGTAGCATTTGAGCGAGATGAGGCCATTTTCGCCCTCGCTGAGCCATTTCATCTGCGGAGCCATTCCGCGTGCCATCGCCGCCGTCACGGCATCTGCACGGCAACCGTCGATGCCAATGAAAAGCACCCGTTTTCCGGCGAATGAACTCTGTTTGCCCGGCCCTTGCGCGAGCAAAGCAGGGGCTATGACGAGTGAGAGCAGCGAGAGGAGGAGTGCGCGAATCTTCATGTTTGGGGAAAAGACTGAGCCGGTGTGGAATGAGGTAGGCAGTAGAATGGGGGCAGTAGAATTTTCTGATTCTGAATGCTGTATTTCAATTCTACTGCCGTCATTCTACTGCCTGATCATCAGGGCTTCTTCTCCCACAGCCCGTTGAAGGCTTTCACCGTTTCATCCACCAGCACCTGACCACCTTCGGGGCCGACGCGGCTGCTTTGGATGATGGCGCTGTAGCTGCCTCCGGCCACGGCTCGCGGTGTCGGCAGATAGCCGCCGGAGCCGGTGAGTTGGATGAGGAAGGTCTGCACGGCAGGACTGCGGGCTTTCATCTGCACGCCGTAGTCGGTGTAGAGTTCAAACTCGTTCGTCGCGATGGCGACATCGCCGAGACGCAGGGCGTGGAGTTCCATTTGAAAGACGCCGGAGGTTCCGGCTTTCTCGGCTTCGTAGCGATCCACCACGCCTTTGTTCCAAAGATACTTCCACTGCTCCTTGGGATCGTCTTTGTATTGATCGACAGCCTTCTGGGCATCGGCGAGTTCCTTCTCCGTCACTTTGCGCCAGGGCAGATCAATTTTCTTCGTGTGATGCTGCAAGACGGCACCGCTCACAGGCTCCAGTTTGGCACCTTCATAGGCTTCTTCCCAACCGCGAACGACACGACGGGCGACCTCTTCGAGCCGCGTGAGGCCGCGCAGACGGCGCATGCGCTCATCGGCGGCTTTGCCATACATCGGGCGTGGCACTTGATCGCCGCCAGCACCGGTCCAGGCGAGAATGTGCAGGTCTTTGCCATGTCGCTCGCGCAACTGACGACGCACCGGGTCCCAAAAGTCGGCGTGGATGACTTTGAGGCCTTCGACCTCTTGCGAAGGACATGGGACGTTCACCGCCGTAGCGATGAGCGTGTCGTTTTGATCCCAGAAGAACAGCACGTCGAGATTGTGATCCTCATAGCCCTCGATGCCACGAAACTCCGGCACGTTGGTCGCGCCATACATCTTCGCGGTGCCGTCCGCATAGGTCGCACGGCGATTCTGCGCGATGACGGCCTGTCCTTGGCCCCAGCCTGCTTTGGACGGCTTGCGGCTGCTCCAGCTCTGAACCATGGCCTCCACGATCTTGCCCACCATGAACTCGGTGTATTCCATTGGCATCATCACCTTCTTGCCGAGCAGGCTGTAGCGATCCCCCTTCATCGTCACCGGCGCGGTGTGCGTGTGCGTGGCGTTGAGAAAGAGCTTCTGGAGATCAAAGCCCGGCAGCTTGTCCTTCGCCTTCTCGCGCACCAGTTCGATAAGCCCGGCACGGATGCCCACGATGTCACAGGAGACCATGATGGCCTGATCCAGCACGGCATCACCCTCACGTGATTCGAGTGCGAGCGCGGTGGCATAGATCTGCGTCTCGGGCTTCTCCGAGATGCGCACATGCATCTGTCCATCCAGCGCCACCGGTCGATCAGGCGTGATGTCGATGGTCGATGCACCCACATGAAGGTCGGAGGCAGAGACGAAGGAGGAAGTGACAATCAGCAGCGAGAGCAAGAGTTGGCGCATGTTGGTAATACACGGCGACTGCATGGAGCTTATCAGTGTGGTGCAGTCCTCTGGGCTGCTCTGCGTGAGTCCAAAGGATTCGACCACACTCCATAAACCGCGAAAACCCGACGACAGGTCGCGTAGAGGAAAGGACTCATGACGAATCCAACTCCTTTCCCGACTTCACGCACGCGACGTTCCTTCATCACAACATCAGGCACCGCGCTGATGACTGGAATGTTCGGCCAATCCATCTTCGGAGCGGAGGAGAAAAAGCCGCTGCCCGATTTGCCTGAGGGTTGGCATTTGCGGATGGGTAATGCCCAAACGCCTGAGGAAGCCATCGCGGAGCTGGAAGCCTTCAAAAAGGCCACGCCTGATCTGGCGAGCTGGGAGAAGCGCAAGGCGGCCATTCGCCAAGGTATCCTCGAAGGTGCTCGGCTGGCGAATCCACCCGAGAAGCCGCCGCTTGATCCGGTATATTCCAACAAGCGGACCTATGAAGGCTACACGGCGGAGAGCGTGCATATCCGCAGTTGGCCCGGCTTCTATATCACTGGCACGCTGTATCGGCCTACTGGACTGAAAGGGCCGTATGCAGGCATCGTGTCCGCGCATGGACATGGCGGACGTTTCTTGCCATCGCGCCAGACTCGCTGTGCAGTGCTGGCCCGCATGGGCGCGGTCGTTTTCCACTATGACATGGTGGGCTATGGCGACTCGAAAAAGGCCGGCTGGGAGCATGGCAAGGTGCCGGAGGTCCAGCGCCTGATCATGTGGAACTGCATCCGTGCTCTCGACTTCGTTTCATCCATCGAAGGCGTCGATCCCAAGCACATCGGCATGACCGGCAACTCCGGCGGTGCCACGCAGACCTTCCTGACCTCCGCCTTGGATGAACGCATCGCGGTGGCGGTGCCGAGCTGCCAGGTGTCCGCGCATTTCTTTGGCGGTTGTCCGTGTGAAAGCGGCATGCCGATCCATTGGGGGCCGAATCACAAGACGAACAACGCCGAGATTGCGGCAATGACCGCGCCAAGGCCTCAGCTCGTCATTTCGAATGGTGCCGACTACACCAAGAACACGCCGCAGGTTGAGTTCCGCTACATCCAGCACATCTACAGCCTCTACGGCGCTACGGACAAGGTTGTGAACGCCCACTTCCCGCTCGAAGGGCACGATTACGGCCCTAGCAAGCGTCTCGCGGCCTATCCGTTCTTCATCCGCCATCTTGGACTCAACAGCATGCGAGTGTGGGCCAAGGAACAGCAAATCAACGAGACCTTCGCCAAGGTCGAAACCGAAGAGGAGATGCTCGTCTTCAATGACAAGAACCCTTGGCCGAAGGATGCCGTGGCACCGAACACACCGCTGCCATTCTGATTTCCCGTTCAAGCCATGTTAGGCAGTAGAATGACGGCAGTAGAATAACTGCAAAGCATTCACGATGCTCATTCTACTGCCCCCATTCTACTGCTTATATCTTTCCGTTCCGGCCATGAACTTCCTCTTTCGTCACCTCATCGTCGCTGTTTGCCTTTGCGGGTTTGCTCATGCGGGAGTCACTCGCATTGAGATCAGCGAACGCTCGACATTTGCTGATGGCAAGGTCTTTGGCCCTTCGGGTTCTTACGAGCGTCTCAAAGGCCGGATGTTCATCGAGACCGATCCTGCAAATCCAGCCAACGAACGCATCAGCGACCTCCAGCGGGCTCCGCGCAATGCTCGCGGCAAGGTGGAGAGCTGGACGGACTTCTTTCTGCTGAAGCCGGTCGATGCGACGAAGGGCAACGGCGTGTTGCTCTACGACGTGAACAATCGCGGCAACATGCTGGCGCTTTGGACCTTCAACGATGGCGAACGCACGAATGATCCGAAGACAGAGGCGCATGCCGGGCATGGCTTTCTCATGAAGCATGGTTTCTCCGTGCTGTGGTGCGGTTGGAATGGGGAGGTGCAGGCGGATGACACGCAGCGCCTGCTCTGCGGTCTGCCCATCGCGACGGAGAACGGCAAGACGATCACCGGCAAAGCGCATCTGGAGATCACGAGCACGGAGAAAGTCTTCAGCCGCGCCTTCTCGTGGAGCCCGTGGGGCATCGGCGCGGCCTTTCCGTCAGTGAGTCTCGACAACGCCGACGCCACGCTCACGATGCGGCCGCATCGCGGTGCTGAAGGCGTCGAGGTGCCGCGCCCGGAGTGGGCGTTTGGGCGTTGGGAGAACGAAAAGCTCATTCCCGATGCCACGCATGTGTATGTGAAGGCCGGTTTGCAGCCTGGATGTCTTTATGACCTCGTTTACACGGCGAAGGAGCCGCGAGTGACCGGCCTCGGCCTCACGGCGATGCGAGATTGCGTGTCGTTCTTCCGCCATGGCGAG
>Ga0209480_10002806_pt1 | contig 11731 bp, 10 predicted proteins | sample JI61114C2DNA_FD_187501 | JGI IMG/M metagenome (GOLD analysis project Ga0209480, IMG submission 187501) | Wastewater effluent complex algal communities from Wisconsin, to seasonally profile nutrient transformation and Carbon sequestration -... | ecosystem: Engineered > WWTP > Effluent > Algae...
TGAGGGGGATGAGCAAATCGAAGCTGAGGGCTTTTTTGCGGAAGTTGCGTTTGTCGAGGGGCTCGCCGAGGACGGCTTCGTAGAGGCGCTGGAGCTGGGTGAGAGTGAATTTCGGCTGGAGGAGCTCGAAGCCGATGGGCTGGTAGGTGAGCTTGCCGCGAAGGCGGATGAGCGCGGTGGCGAGGATGTCAACGTGGTCGAAGGCGAGCGATGGGAGGTCGCTGACGGGGAACCATTTGGCCTCGGCGGCATCCGTGGCGGCGGTGACAGCACTGGGTTTGACGAGCGCGAACCACGCGACGCTGACGACGCGTTCGCGGGGATCGCGTTTCACGCTGCCGAAGGTGTAGAGCTGCTCCAGGAAGACCTCTTTTAGGCCGGTCTCCTCCTCCAGCTCGCGGCGGGCGGCATCTTCGAGCGTTTCCTCGACGCGGACGAAGCCGCCGGGCAACGCCCACTTGTCTTTGAAGGGTGCGAGACCACGGCGGATGAGCAGGACCTGCAATTCGCCGCCATCAAAGCCGAAGACGACACAATCGACGGTGAGGGCGGCGCGAGGGTATTCGTAAGTGTGAGGCATACACCATTAAAGTGTATAATTCACACGAAGTAAAATGGAAGGTTGATCAATATGGAGGTGCTCTCCGCTGCCCAACCGCCATAAGGTTTTTCTGCCCAGGTGATTGTGAATAATGAAAACTGATCGAGTGGAGTTCCTCTGGCACAGGTGAGATGCTGCGGATGAAGACCTTCGCAGCCCCATGAGGAAGTCATGCTCCCGCCAGCAAGCCCCGTGCGTGCTCTCTCGCGGATTCGATTTTGCCGCCGAGCATCCGGGCGAGTTCTTCGATGCGCTCTTCGGCGGTGATCTCGCGGATGGTGGATTTGGTGCGGTCGCCGATGATGTCTTTGGTGACGACGAAGTGGCTCTGGGCGAGCGACGCGACCTGCGGGAAGTGGGTGATGGCGATGACCTGATGCGTGGCGCCGAGCGAGGCCATCTTGCGGCCCACGGCTTCGGCGATGTTGCCGCCGACGTTGGCGTCGATCTCATCAAAGACGAGCAGGCCGACGCTGTCCTGCTTGGCGAGGGCGCTTTTCACGGCGAGCAGGACGCGGGACATTTCGCCGGAGCTGGCGGTGAGGCGGAGAGGCTTGAGTGGCTCGCCGGGGTTGGGGGCGAACTGGAAATCGACCTCTTCGAAGCCGTGGCGTGCAGGTTCGCCGAGAGTGGCGAGCTGGGCCTCGAAGACGCTGCGCTTGAAACCGAGGTCGGCGAGGTGGGTGGCGACTTCTTTGGCGAGCTTCGGCGCGGCTTTGCCACGCTTTTCGCTGAGCTGTTTGCCGAGCTTGTCCACCTGCGTGCGGCGGTCTTGGGCGAGTTTGCCCAGTCGCTCCAGCTCTTCGCCTCGGTTTTCGATCTTGCTGAGCTTCGTCTCGGCTTCGGCGAGGAAGTCGAGGATGGCCTGCACGGTGGGGCCGTATTTCCGCTTCAGGGTCTGGATGGTGTGGATGCGCTGGTCGAGCTGCGCGAGCTCGGCGGGGTCGATCTCGAGGTCGTCGGCGTAGTCCTGGACGCTGCTTTCGAGGTCGGTGAGCTCGATGAGCGCGGACTGGAAGCCGTCAAACATCTTCGCGGAGGCGGGGTCGATCTTTTCGAGATCGTGGATGCTGCGGCCGATCTCGCGCAGGGCATCGAGCACGCCGCCTTCATCGCCACTGAGTCGGCTGGTGATAGCTCCACAGAGTTCGGCGAGGCGGGCTCCGTTCGCGGCGATGCGGTGGCGGGACTCGATCTCTTCTTCCTCGCCGGGCTTGAGGTTGGCAGCGGCGATCTCGTTGACCTGGAACTTCAGCATGTCGAGCTGCTGGGTGCCGGCTCGCTCGCTGTTTTCGAGGTCTTCGAGTTCGGTCAAGGCAGCGCGCCATTGTTTCCAGGCTTCTTGGTAGGCCGTGAGCGTGTCTTCGAGCCCGGCGGCTTTGTCGAGCATCTCGAGCTGGCGCTCCTGGGAGTTCAGCGACTGATGATCATGTGGCCCGTGGAGATCGACGAGCAGCTCGCCGAGCGCTTTCAGCACCTGGATGGTGACGGGGGAGCAGTTCACGAACTGCTTGTTTGCCCCGCCGATGCTGACGGCGCGTTTGATGAGCAGCTCGCCGTCCTGGCAGGGCTCCAGCCCGGCTTCATCGAGCACGGCATCCACGGCGCGGCTGTCTTTGAGATGAAAACTGGCCTCCACGGTGCAGGTATCCTGCCCGGTGCGGATGAGGCTGCGGTCCGCGCGCTCCCCGAGGATGAGTTTCAGCGCCCCGACGATGATGGACTTTCCCGCGCCCGTCTCCCCGGTCACGCCGACGAGCCCCGGAGCCAGCTCCCAAGTCACATCTTCCACGAGAGCGAGGTTCTTGATTTTCAGGAAGGAAAGCATGGCGCGGGGGGAAATGATGAACGCTGTTCGTGCGAGTATGGAAAGTGCGCAACGCATTTCAAGATGCGGCGCATGAAACCTTCGTCAGCTTTGTCTCTGCGGATGCTTTATGCGTCGCGGATGCCGGTGAGCAGACGGAGATATTCGGTCATGGAGTGGTCACTGATCCAAGGCAGGGCACCTTCAAAGGATTCGACACCAGGCTCGGCGAGTTGCGCCTGGAGAGCGGCGAATTCTTCTTCGGTGAGAGCTGGCTGTTCTTCGTCCACCAGCGCGCCTTCGGTTCCACTGCCGAAGCTTTCGAGGCCGAAGGAATCATCGGCACTATTCGAGCGGATGGTTTTTACGATGCCGAAGTGACGGTAGAGCAGGCCGGGTGGCACGCGGGGGACGATGTCACTCTGATTGATGAAGCGGATGAGGCGCTCGGGGAGTTCGCTCTCGAAGCGCTCGGCGAAGCCGCTGAGTCCGACACGCGGCTGGCCGTAGGTGTAGGTGAAGGGATTCAGCCCGGCCTGTCGAAGGCGTGCGGCGGCGAGGACGGCGAGTGCGCCGCCGAGGCTGTGCCCGGTGACCCAGACGTGCTTGGCATTTTTCGCTGTCTCCTGAAAAGCCTGCATGTCTGGCTCGGCGAGTTCGATGCCACCTTTGAAGCCGGCGTGGACGCTGCCCCAGGGGTGGCCGATGGGGATGAGGCGTAGATCGCGAATCCACTGGCCGGGATTGCTGGTGCCGCGAAAGGAGAGCAGAGCGACGTCATCCTTCACACACCAGAAGCCCTGGATGTTGTCATGATCAAAGGGCGTGCATTGGCTGCCGAAGCCATGACTGGCGGCCCAGGCACGGATCATGATGCCGGGCTTGTAGGCTGTGTTCGCGGCTTCCGCTAATATGACGGCGATGTGCAGATCCAGTCCGCTGCGGGTGAGGTGAGTGAGAGTTTCTGACATGGGGGTGAGGTGCTATTCGAGGGATTTTTTAGCAAAGCTGACCTGGATGAAAAACTTCGGTGCCTTGGGGTCATTTTTCGCCACGACTTTGATAGGCTTGGTGAAGCCGGCTTGTTTGAGCCTCTCGACAACTTCGGTGGCGAGGCCTTCGTCCCGTTTTTTATCGGGTCCGTCTTCAGCGTAAAAGTACCGGACCTCGGTGATTTCATCGGGGACACTTCGACGCGCCAGCGGAGTGACGGCAGGAAATTCGAAGACACGCTCTCCCTCTCTTGGTGGGTTGCCAGTGAGGGCAGCCTGCAAGTCTAGTGATCGAGTGAATGCCCCTTCCGTGGAGTCTAGGGGGATGAAGAACTCGATCTGTGGATAGGTCTCATTGGGTTTGGGAGAAGTGGCTTTGGAGAGGATGGTGAAGACACGGGCCGTGTGCTCCGGCCTGATGGTGTATGGATCCGTGGCAGGCCAGACCCATTCGGTGATCCTCTTTGATTTAGGGTAGGTGAAGGGCTGCTTGTTTTCATCCAGCGGGACAAGGATGAGTTCCCTCAAAGAGTAGATCTTCGACTGGATCACCTCGGCGAGGGCCGCGCGCTGTTCTGTTTTTAACTGGGAGGCACGCAGCTCATCATTGGATGCGGCCAGTTTGTGGTTGGATGCGGCCAGTTCCCTGGCCGTGGCGCTTTCATTGATCCATGCCTTCATCAGCCCGATCACCATCAGCAGCAGCACCACAAAAGCCACGGACACAAGGGTGAGCGCGATACGGCGGAAGCTCTCTCCGCAGCGGCGGCTGGCCTCCAGGAAGGCAGCCTCCATGCTGTCGAGATGCGGATAATCGAGCGCCTGCTGCAACGGTGCGCCACCCGCGAGCAAGGCGGCTCTCTGACGTCCGCCATTGTCCCAGCCGCGGGCGAGCTGGCGGAAAGAGCGGCGCTGTGTGATGATGTCCACGAGGAAGCTCCACTTCGTGAGCAGTGTCTCGTGAGCGAGTGTGTAGGATGGTGCGGAGCCGGGAGTGGTCTCCTGAAGTTTGACGACTCCGGCAGTGATGAGCTGCTCCAGCAGTCCACGTGCTTTGGGCTCACTAAAAATGTCGTCCGTATCGGCGACGGGCACCGAGTAGGCCTCGGTGGACTTTTCTTTGAGCCGGATGAAGCGCAGCAACAGACGCTGCATGACGCTGGCATCACTGTCACGCCCCGCGAACTGCATGACCCATGGCTTGAGGCAGCGGGGCATCCAGTCATAAAGGTAGGAAATTTTCACCTGCTTCACGGCCGCCTCCTGAGAGGCGGGCAGGATGTCTTCGGCGCGGCGGACGGCCTGGACAGCTTCCACGCGGAGCTGCTGTGCCTCGGTGGTCTGAAGGTGGGCGCTGCATTCGTCAAAAGGCTCCAGGGTGAAAGGGCGGGTGCCTTCAGCCGTTTCGGGGGCCTGACTGAGCAGATTGGCGATCCAGAAATCCATGATGCCCTGCGCTGTCTCGCGGGCGTCCATGTCATCGAGATTTCGGCCGAGCTTGGAAGCGGCCATGAGGAAGCCGAGGAGCTCTCCTGGCGAAGGTTTGGTGGTGCCGCTGCCGGCGACATCACGCTGGAGGAGATTGGAGCCCTGACGGCGCAGTTCGGCGAGACTGTCGATCGGTGGGGCGGGTATGGGAGTGATGGGCACGGCGGGTGTGACTGCCCCGCTGGAGTTGGGTTCCGAGCTCATAGTTTTTCGAGGAGGCTGCGCAGAGGTGCGCCGATGGCATTGACTTCAGAGGAGAGGACTTTGAGCTTCGTATCGACGACGAAGAACTGCACCGTGGCCTCCTGGCGGAAGCGGGTGAAATCGACCGGCAGCTTCGGCCAGTCATTGGCAGAGCGGGTGCTATCGACACGCCCGATGACGGTGGCTATTTTTTTGGCCCACTCGCTTTGAGGTTCGACGGCGATGAGGGTGTTCACGCCTTCTTTGAGGCCTTTCCAAAGGGCGTCGAAATCCCAGGGCTCATCCGGGGTGAAGGATCGCATGATTTCGTCGGCACCGGCGAGTGAGCGGTCGATGGCCTGCCAGTTGGCATGTTGATTGATCTGCGCTTTCACCTGACGAAGAAGCTGCTCGGTCGCGTCACGCCCTTTTTCAAAATGCGGCGCGTCGGCGACAAGCTCGGGGACGGTGGCAGCGGCGGCGAAAACTTCCTTGAGTTTGGTGAGGTCGATCTCATCCGCCGTGCGGCTGAGGCGGCTGTCGATGCGGGAGGGCTGACGAGTGAGGATGGTGCGGATTTCCTGCACGCTCTGCCGGGCGCTGATGTGCTCTCCATTGTCGGCGGCGGTGCGTGCAATGCCGATGGCCGTCGTGAAAGGAGTGAGCCAGTCGAGCTCATCCTGGCGTGCGGCGGGCGGCTGTGCGGGGAAGTCCTGCACGATGGCGGCCATGCTGGTGATGAGCGTCTCCATGCCCATGACCGCCTGGCTGAAATCTCCGGCAGCCATGGGGTCCTTCGCCATCTGACGTGAGGCGGTGTCCAGGCTGCGAAACTGCATCTTCGCAGTGTGCAGCGCATCATGCAGCGCCTTGTAAGTATGGAGGAGGTCGATCTTCGCCGTCAGCTCTGTCAGCACGCCCTGGGACTGCAAAACGATGCTGCGCACCGGGGCGATCTGGAGTTTGTTAGCCACGCTTTCGACGCTCGTCTTGATGGCCGCGGCCTGATCACTGCTGGTGCTGACTTTGACATCGAGCCTGGTGCGGATCTCAATGAGCTGCGGCTTCAGGTCTTCACGCGCATTGATCAGATGGTCGAGGAAGGTGGCGAGCAGTCCCTCGCGCTCCAGCGTGGTGAGCAGATTGAAGACATCCGTCTTGAAAGGCTGGCCCGGTGGCACCCATTCTTTGTACATGTCCGCGCCGAGTTTGAAGCGGACGAGCTGCCCCAGGGTGTCGCGATTGAAGGCATCCTTCAGAAGCACGACGAGGGATTCGAGAAGTGTGCCGTCGAGTGCCATGAGGATAGTTGGGTTAGCCAAGCAGCGGGCCGAAACCTGCGGCGTCGATCTTGTTGCGGATGAGGTGCAGCGGGACCACGCCTTGATTGTAAGTCGGGTTGTTCCAGCTCGGGTCGCCGTAATGATGCAGCGCGGAGAGATTCCACAGCATGTCATAAACTGGCGAGCCGGAGGAGCCGCCCTCGGTGCTGGTTTTATAGCGGACGCGCGTGGCGTTGGCATTCACGCTGATGACACTCTGAGTGTCGATGGCGAGCTTCATCGGCGCACCGGCGGGATGCTGGGCGATGATGATGCCCTGTCCTGCATCAAAATGAGCCGCTGAGGTGGGCAGCACCTCATGGCCACGCGGTGCGGCTTCAGGTTCATTGGCAAAGGCACGGTCCAGACGTAGGAGGGCAAAGTCGAGCTCGTCTTCGGTCGGCAATGCTTCGTCGGGTTTGGCGGCTTTTTCGGCTGCCGAGTAGGGCGCGGAGACGAGCACGCCCTGAGCGGCAGAGAGCTGGACGCGTGTGCCAGGATTGAGCTTGTTGTTAGCCAGCACTTTGTAATCAAAGAGGCAACTGATGGAGGCGGAATGCTTTTTGCCGTTCACGATGTCCTCGACGACATGGAAGTTCGTGAGCACGACCTCGGGACCGACGAGGAAACCGGTGCCCTTGGGCTTGCCATCGATGTCGATCCGGCAGACGCGAGACTCCAGTTCGGTGAGCCTTGTGCGCCACGCGTTGATGTCGAGCGTGGGATTGTCATCCCGGATGATCTTTTGCAGCCCGGCGGAAGAGGGTTTGGTATCGATTCCAGAGACAGCGGCTCCTGCTTTGACCAGGTCGATCTTCGGCGCGAGACCAAACTTTTCGTACACCCGAAGCAGCGCCTCATTGCCAGGATTGGCGCGGTAGGCTTCGCGGACGAGATCGGCATCCCAGCCCTCCTGATCGGCGATGTCGAGCAGGTCAAAGACGACGTTTTTCAGCGGGCCGTCCGAGACAATGTCTTCGAGGTCGCGGTCCAGTCTGAAGCGCAGCATCTGCTTCAGAGAGTTCTTGTTGTAGCCGTCGAGGAAGGCCTTGCAGGTTTCTTCCATTTGGAGTCCGGGAATCATAGGCAGCTAATAGGATTCAGGCTAAATACAGACCTTCCTTTCTGCCGACAATCACCAATTGCCCTGATGGCAGAAAAGTTTCCCTCAGGACAAATAGCTGGATGCACGGGCGGCGGACTGGCGCGATGAGAGGCACTTCCTTTTGAAACCTTTCCTCCATTTAGCCACGGCACGCACTCCTGAAGGTGCGGAGATGACACTGCACTCTCACGACACTCACTTTTATATCCGGGTGGATCGCCAGCCGCTCATGGGCACGAATGCCAATGAGTCGGAGAAGGTGCTGGCGGAGCTGGCTTGTGCTCGGGTGATGGAGCGACCTGGGATGCGGGTGCTGATCGGTGGGCTGGGGCTGGGCTTCACGCTGCGGCGGGTTTTGGAAATGGTGGGCTCGGATGCCGTCGTGGAGGTGGCGGAGCTGCTGCCGGAGATCGTGGACTGGAATCGCGAACATCTGTGCGAGGTGAATGGCGCGCTGCTGGATGATCCACGCGTGAAGGTGATCGTGGGAGATGTGTATCAGGTCATCACCGACGCGCCGAAGGGGCACTACGATGCGATCATGCTGGACGTGGACAATGGCCCCATCGCCATGGTGCGGGATGGCAATGAGCGGCTGTATCAGGCGCAGGGCTTCGTGGCGATCATCCGCGCGTTGAAGCCGGGAGCGCGGGTGACGTTTTGGTCGGCGAGCTCGGACCAGCGTTTCGAGAAGAAGCTGGTGAAGGCAGGCTTCAAAGTCACGGTCGTGCCGTGCAAGGCCTACCCTCAGGCAAAGCGCTGCACGCACACCATCTTCGTGGCCGACAGGGCAGGGGGGCAAAATAAAGAGTCGCCCGGCATCATCCCTGCTTAGGCAGATGGGATGCTCTCTCCCATCCAAGAGTACCTAGAGACGCTCCATGCCCGCTACGCGCCTGTCATGGAGGGTATCGTCGCCGACTACATCCCGGAACTTTCCAAAGCCGACCCGAAGTGGTTCGGCATCTGCATCGCCACGCGTGACGGCCACGTCTATGAGGTGGGAGACACGCGGCAGCCCTTCACGATTCAGTCCATCTCAAAGGCCCTGGCCTATGGGCTCGCGTTGGAAGATCGCGGCGAGGAGCATGTGCTCTCGCGCATCGGCGTGGAGCCATCGGGGGAAGCGTTTAACGCCATCAGCCTGAAGGAAGGCAGCGGGGCTCCTTTCAATCCGATGATCAATGCGGGTGCCATCGCCACCTGCGGACAGGTTTTGCCAAAGGATGGCAAGTCGCGCTTCGAGCGGCTGCTCGCTTATCTCAGTGGATTCGCCGGACGTGATCTGGACATTGATGAGGTGGTGTATCGCAGTGAGAGCGAGACGGGGCATCGCAATCGCGCCATCGGCTGGCTGCTGCGGAATTTCGGCATCGTGGATGAAGATCCGCATGAGACGCTGGAGACCTACTTCCAGCAGTGCTCCATCCGCGTGACCTGCCGCGATCTCGCGCTCATGGGCGCGACACTGGCGAATCAAGGCGTGCAGCCGCTGACGCGGAAGCGCGCCATCGCCTCTCAGTATGTCGATAACGTGCTCGGTGTGATGGCCACCTGCGGCATGTATGACTGGTCGGGCGAGTGGATCTACCGCGTCGGCCTGCCGGCGAAAAGCGGTGTCGGTGGCGGCATCCTCGCGGTGCTGCCCGGGCAGCTCGGGATCGGTGTCTTTTCACCCGCGCTCGATCCGCAGGGGAACAGCCTGCGCGGGATCAAAGTGTGCATGGATCTCTCGCGTGAGCTCTCCCTGCACATGATGAATCCCACGGCCACGCCGCGTACATCGGTGCGGCTTTCCTATCATGGTGGGGAGGTCACCGCGCGTCGTCGTCTGCCCCATGCCTCACGCGAGGTATTGCGTCTGCATGGTCCGCGCATCCAGGTGCTGGAGCTTCAGGGCGGCCTCATTTTCACCACCTTCGAGCCCGTGATCCGTCAGGCCATGCAGCTCGCGAACGCCGGCTGCCAGCACATCATCTTCGATCTCCGCTCCGTGGTGATGGCGAACACGGTCAGCCTGAAACTGCTGGCCGATCTGCGCGAGCGCATGGGCCGTCTCGGCGTGCAGATCGTCATCTGCCAGCCGGGCAAACTCACCCCGCGACTGCTCGATGTGGGCATCGCCCCCGAGGTCATCTTTGCCACCGTGGATGCCGCGCTGGAGAGATGTGAAGATGCGCTGCTCATGTCCGTCACTGGGGCCTCCTGGCGTCCGGCCCGTGCCCTGGCGCTGGAGGAGTGTGCCGTCTTCCAAACCTGCACGCCGGGAGAGATCCGCATCCTGGAGCGCGAGCTGACAAAGCGCACCTTCCAGCCCGGTCAGGCGCTGATCAAGGTCGGCGAAAGCTCGGACGAGATGTTCGTGCTCATCGAGGGAAATGTGGAGGTGCAGATCATGGAGGAAGGCGGCCTCAGCCGACGCGTGGATGTTTTGACCGCCGGCATGACCGCCGGTGAGATGGCCTTCCTCGATGGCTCGCCGCGCTCGGCGGACGTCGTCGCCATGGACAAGGTCGAGTGCATGGTCGTCACGCGCACCTGGTTCGCCGCTTTGTCAGATGCGCTGCCGCATCTGAAGATCAAACTCCTCCAGGCCCTGATGAAGGAGGTCTCCTCACGCCTCCGGCAGGCGAACATCGAGATCGGCGCCCTGCACCGGAGCTGAGGGCTCTTCGGGCACAGTTTCGGGAGTTTCCACCTTCGGCTGCATGTCCGGCAGGGAGTCAATGTACAGCTCCTCCACCTTCGTCCGTGCCCAGGGCGTCTTGCGCAGGAAGACCAGGCTCGACTTAATGCTCGGGTGGAAGTTGAAGCAGTTGATCTTGATCATCTGCCCCAGCATCTCCCAGCCATAATGATCCACGAGCTGGTTCAGCATCTTTTCGAGAGTGATGCCATGGAGGGGATTCTTGGGGCCGGCGGCGTACATGGTGAGAGTGCTGGTGCATCGGCCAGCTTCGGCGCCTTTTCCACCGGCAGTTGCGCCGACATGGGCGGCAAGTTTTAGCCGTGAGGCAAAGGCGGCCCTCCATCGGACAAGATTCGCATCAGTGCCGCCGGACAAGGCGTCGTTATCCTCCCCATGAAGCTTTTCGCGTTACTCCTGATCGCTCTCACGCAAGTGGCCAGTGCCTTTGCCGGTGAAGAGGGAAAGCCTGCCTACGATCCAGATCAGTTCTTCCGCGCCCAGATCCTGCCGATCCTCCAGACCCGCTGCTACGAGTGCCACTCGCGTGAGCATGAGGTCGAAGGCGAGCTGCTCTTGGATTCCAAGGTGGGTTGGCAAACGGGAGGCGAGAACGGCCCGGCGGTGAAGCCCGGAGATTTAAAGAACAGCCCGCTCATCCAGGCCATCCGCCACCTCGACTCTGACAGCGCCATGCCGCCGAAGAAAAAGCTCCCGCCCATCGAGATCGCCCTGCTGGAGACCTGGGTGCTGCTCGGCGCGCCTGATCCGCGCCTTGAGCCATCGCGAAAGTGATGGCTGGGTCCTCATCGCGCCCCGCCCTCCGTCAATTCAAGTCGAAACCAAGCACCCTCACGGCCTCCGCAGCGCCAGCACCAGGTCATTGTAAGCCTGCCGCATCAGCTCCATGTCCGCCATGGTCGGCGGATCATTGGTGAAAGGGTTGTCCAAAGTGTTCACGTTGTTCGAGTTGCTGCTCGTCTGGGCCAGTGTGGTTTGCAGTGCATTGTTCAGGTCCACCTGCGTCACCTCACCGTTCTGGCCGCTGTCTCCCGTGGCCCCCATCGCCCCCTGTGGGATGCCGAAGGTGAAGCGTACGTTCGTGCCATCGAAGATCAGATCCACCGTCGCGGGCTCACCGGGATTCAGCGTGTTCACACTGTCCACGATCGCGCTGGCAAAGGGCGGCCCCACGGGACCGTCCGAGCCTGTCAGTCCCTGCACCCCCTCCGGGATGCCGAACGAAAGATGCAGCTCCGTGCCCACCACGGACACATCCACCGTCGCCTGACTCCCCGCTGGCAGAGTCGTCACCGAATCGACAACGGCACCGGTCACGCCGGAGACGGCATCGATGAGGTCTTTGAGGCCGTTGAACTGGCCGCGCAGTTCGGCGGCGCGGACCTTGGTGCTGTTCACGGGGAGGCTGGGGTCGTAGGGCATGGTGTGGAATGACGAAGCTCGAATGACGAATGACGAATGACGAATGACGAATGACGAATGACGAATGACGAATGACGAATGACGAATGACGAATGACGAATGAC
>Ga0209480_10002807_pt1 | contig 11730 bp, 6 predicted proteins | sample JI61114C2DNA_FD_187501 | JGI IMG/M metagenome (GOLD analysis project Ga0209480, IMG submission 187501) | Wastewater effluent complex algal communities from Wisconsin, to seasonally profile nutrient transformation and Carbon sequestration -... | ecosystem: Engineered > WWTP > Effluent > Algae...
TACCTGTTGCTGGAACATTAGTTGAACTTCCAAAAATATTACATGGAGGGGAGCTTGGATTCCATGTTTCATAATTTATAGTAACATTTTGTGCAAAGGCAATTACTTCCATTAAAAGAAAGATTGCTAAAATTATTTTTTTCATACGTTAATTTTTAATTAAATGCACTTGTAAGCCAAGTGCTAATTGAATAGTATTGTTTCTGCCAGTATAATCATCCAACTTATCTGATATATAATTTACCATAAACTCAATACCTACACTGCTATTAAAAAAAGCAACACAGCCTAAGCCTCCGGCATAAGTATTAGTAGAAGTTTGCCAACCTGCACCTTTTTCAAGCCCAAATCTGTAGCCTACTTCTGCTAAAAAATTAATTCTTTGTTCATTATCTAAAAAGTAGTATCTGCAAGAGGGACCTAGGCGGAAACTTGTATAACTGGTTGCATTAACTCGATATGATTTATTAAATGTTGTCTTAATGCCAAAATTTAAGTTGTTTGCAACAAAGTAGGCAACATTAGGGTTAATATCTACTATAACATTTGTATAAGTTGGTGGTGTATAGTTTGCACTATTGTATTTTGTAGATGCAAAACTTAAGTTACCACCAAGCATCCAGTTACCTTTCGTCAATTGTGCTTTTGATATATTAAAAGTTAGTAAGCTAAAAACTACAAGTTTTATACATTTCATAAGTATATGTTTTGATATTTTTTAATATTGAAGTTTTGTAAGAAGGGATTGTTTGAGAATAATATTAATTAATCGTTTCTCAGAGTTTTTTAATATGTATTGAAAAATTATTATCGATTCTAATTCGGAAAAATTAGGCTACTTACTTTTTGGCAATCATTTGTTTTATTACTTACTGAACCCCGAACTCACAAACCTCAAAGAAGTTATTATTTATGTCATTTTATTTATTTTAATTAAGAAATGAGCATTGGTGGCCACCAATTTTGAGATGTTCTTTCTCAATTGTAAAATAAAACAATATGTTTTGTATTTTATTGTAGTGAAAACACTACAATTTCTTTCGTTTTTTGTTTTTGTTTATCTATCACAATATATTGCTGAATAAATGGAATATATATGAATATTGTTGTAGTTGACGATTATGCAAAAAGCCAAGTTGCTACTATAAATTGGATAAATAAACAGCTAGGTTTAACATTGTTATTTAGTGCAATCAATGGATTTGATTTATTGAAGCAAATGAATAAACATAAAGTATTGCCCGATATTATTTTAATGGATATAAGAATGAAACCTATCGACGGTTGTGCAGCTACCTACTTTTTAAAAAAGCAATATTCTAGCATAAAAATTATTGCAGTTACAGGTTTTATTGAAAAAGAAATAATACGCCAAGCCATTATTTGTGGTGTAGATGCTTATGTATTTAAACCACAAAGAGAAATTTTTTTGCTAGAAGCCATAGAACATGTAATGCAAGAACAATTTTATTTAGATGTTAGGTTAACACAAGAAATAGATGCTATAATATTGTCTAATTACTTTAAAATAAAATCCATTTTTTGGAAAAAAAGCGAAGGTGTATTAACCGCAAGAGAGAGCATTTTTGTTGCATTAGTTTCTACAGAGTTAGCGTATAAAGAAGTAGCCGAATTAATGAATGTAGAGGAAAAAACGATTCAAACTATGTTTGCTAGAGTATCGGAAAAGTTAGGACTCAAAAATCAAAAAGAATTAGTGTTGTATTGTTTGCAAAATGGGTTAGCAGTTAATGTAGATTTTAGTTATTCAAACATAGCAAAAGAAGTGGCTTAATAAAGTGATAAAAAGTTTAGCCAAACGATTAATAATAAAAGCAGCCAATTGGCTGCTTTTATTATTATGCTTCTTCTTCATCTTCTTTTTGAATAGGATTTCTTCTTGTAGGAATAACCATTTTTTCATCTTCACTTAAAAACACCCAAAATTCATGCAATGAAAAAATATCGCCAGGCGTTTTTTCTCCATCGTCTTCTGCATTTCTTTCATAAGAACCTAATAATTCTCCATGATGCTTAAGTTCTAATAATTTTTGTTCGTGTGCTAATTTTTTAAAATTTTCTATTGTCATAATGGTTGGTATGTAAAATGATTTGTCAAAACTAAGGGTTGCTTAGGTTATGTAAAAACTATATTGAAATATTCTTTTTTTATTGTGGTTGAATACTTGTTTGAAAGCTTGTTTTCATTTTGTTACACAAATCGGTTTCAATCATTTTTTGTGCAAGTAAAATCATGTTTTTAAATGCTTTTGCATTGCTAATGCCATGTCCAATAATTACAGGTTTTGCTACGCCTAAAACGGGTGTTCCTCCATAATTTTCATAATGAAAACGATTGAGGTATTCGTCTTTATGCAAATTGCGTTGATGAGCAATTTCAAAAATACTTTCAGCCATTTTTAAAGCAACATTGCCTGTAAAACCATCGCAAACAATTACATCTGCTTTGTCGTTAAATAAATCTCTGCCTTCAATATTTCCTACAAAGTTTATTTGCGTATTTTCCTTTAATAATGGATAAGTAGCTTGTGCTAAAATATTGCCTTTGCCTTCTTCTTCTCCAACATTCAATAAACCAATTTTGGGTTGTTGAATATTTAAAATATGTTGTGCATATAAACTACCCAATACAGCAAATTGATTTAAATGCTCTGGCTTGCAATCGGCATTTAAACCAACGTCTAACAACAAGCCAGTGCCTCCATTTATTTTAGGAATAATGGTAGCAATAGTAGGACGTTGCACACCTTCAATTGCTTTTATACTAAACATTGCACCTACTAACATTGCACCAGTATTACCAGCACTTATAAAAGCATCTATTTTACCTGTAACAAGCAAATGAAAACCAATAGCAATAGAGCTTTGTTGTTTTTCTTTGAGAGCTTTTGTTGGATGTTCGTTGTAGCCAATTACTTCTTCTGCATGTACAATATTTACGGAATCTTGTACATTGTATTCGGTTAATAAAGGCAATAATTCATTACTACGACCAATGCAAACAATTGTATTTTTAGCTGTAGGCAATTCTTTAAAAAGCAACTCCAATCCTTTAACTGCTTCTAAAGGAGCAAAATCTCCACCCATCATGTCTATTCCTATTTGCATAATTAAAATAATTAATGAATTAAAAGGATAAAACTATAAAAGCCCCTTCGTAAGAAAGAGCTAAGGTATTGTTTTAAGAATTACTTTTTAGGGTTAATTCTTAGGCTTTTAAAGGAGCTTTTTCGGCTACTAATTTTCCTTTGTAGAATAACTTACCTTCACTAACATGTGCACGATGGCGTGGGTGAATTTCACCAGTTGTTGTGTCTTTGCTTAAAGTAACTTCTTGAGCAATATAGTGAGTTCTTCTCTTTGCACTACGTTGTTGTGAATGTCTACGTTTTGGATTTGGCATAAATCAAAATTTTAAAAGGTCTGTTCCAAATATTTAGTTATCTAAATCTTTAAATTGTTCTAATCCCTTCATTAAGGGGTTGCTATTATCTCTCCTCACATTTTCTTCCATTTCTTTCAGTTTGTTCAGCACTTCGATATTGCATTGTGGGCCTCCCATTTCTTCTTCATTACACATTTTTTGAAAAGGGATGGCTAAGCTAACAAATTCATATAGCCAATCTGCAATGTGTAAAATACTTTCACTGCGGCTAATATAAAATAAATCGGGATCTTCTTCCTCTGCATTTTTTTTATCTGGATCATCGGCCATTTTAACAATAATGGTAAATTCTTCCCATAATTGTTTAGATAAAGTATTGCCACATCTGTCACAAGAAACATCTGCTTGTCCTCCAATATCAAATTTCAACTGAATGAAATTGCTATTTTTATCAAGCGTTAGTTTTATGTCTGCAACACAATTGCTAAAATCTTTTTCACCAAAAGCTAGAAAGAACTTATCATCAACCCTATAATCAAATACATGAATGCCAGGTTTCAATCCTACAAATGCAATATCAAATTCCCTTTTTTTACCCATGTACTTTTTTTTAGGGTCGGCAAAGGTAAGAGGTAATTACTAAAGGGCAAAAAATAATCGGAGTAATTTAAAATGTGGATAAAATTAACTTTTTCTTAGACAAATTTATTGCCATGTGAATAAACCCTCCTATTTTAGTAGCCAACTAAACTAAACTGTTATGAGGAGAATCTACACATCCCTTATTAAGAATGCATTATTGCTAGCTTTATTCTTAGCATCATTTCAATCTAATTCGCAGTGTTTAACAGCTGTAAATGGATTATATCCTAGTGCAACATTTGCTCCAACTTGTACAGGAACAGCTCAATCTATTACAACTCTTGGGTATGCAAGTGAATATTCTAATGTTACTTTAACTGCAGGAGTTACGTATATATTAAGTAGTTCAAATGCTGCCGATTTAATTACTATTTCAGATGCAGCAGGTACAGCAAGTGTGGCTTTTGCAAATGGAGGACCAGTAACTTATACTCCGACAGCAACCGATACTTATCGTTTTTATACGCATTTAGCAGGTTGTGGTGCAGAGAGTATAAGTAGAACAAGATTTATAGCTTGTAATTTACCACCTTGTACTCCTCCTACAGCTCAAGCAACTGCTTTAGTTTTTTCTAATACAACTAGTTCTAGCGTTGGTATTGGTTTTACTGCTGCATCGCCAGCCCCAACCAATTATTTAGTTGTAAGAACTTCAACCAATGTGGCCCCTGTTCCTGTTGATGGAACAGCTTACACTGTTGGTGCCAATGCAATTGGACAAATTGAATATGTAGGTACTGGTGTAACTTTTGTTTCATCTAACTTAGTGCCTTCTACTAATTATTATTATTGGGTTTTTTCATACAATACTACAGCTGGAAGTTGTAGCCCAGCTTATTATACAGCCAGCCCATTAACGGGTTCTGTAACAACTTTAGCTCCTGGTAATATTACTTCTACTTCTCAAGGTGGTTTATGGAGTTCTACTGCTACTTGGGTTGGTGGAGTTGTGCCAACAGTTGGAGACAATGTTATTATAGCCAATGGTGCAACAGTTACAATTGATGGAGCTTATACTGTTAATGCAGTAAGTGTAGGACAAGGTACTTCTGGCACTTTAAATTGGAATGCAACATCGAATGCACTAACTGTGAAAAATGATTTAATTGTTTCGGCAGGTGCACGTTTCTTACTCTACACATCAGCCGGTGTTGGACAAACATTAAATATTGGAGGCAACTTTACCAATAACGGTTATGCAAATTTGGCTGTAGGCACAACAGCAGGTGCTGGTGCATTGGTTAACTTTAATGGAAGTACACAAGGTACAAGTATGAACCAAATGTTGGATGGTACTGGTACTTTTGAAGGCAATGGTGCTAATGGAATAATTAGAGCATTATTTTTTCAAACAACAGGTACTTGTACTATTAATACAACACAAAATTTAACTACAACAAGTTTTGCTCATACAGCAGGTAATTTAAATACCAATAATAAGTTAACTATTGATAATGCTGTACAGGTTTTTGGTCGTCCAATAAATAACCAAGTATCTAGTATAGCACTCACAACAATGGGTACTTATACAAACGAGCCTGTAGTTTTTGGTGCAACTTGTAGTTTGTGGGTAGCAAATGCTGCTGCTGTTTTAAATACAAGATATTTTTCTGGCAACAATGTATATGTAGCTACAACTGCAGGCACTTTTGATGCAAGTGTTGCTCCAACACATACAAGTGGAATTGTTGCTAATGGAACTGCACAGTTGTTGTGGATTGGTACTTTAGGAACTTTGGGTAATCCTTTTCAACAAACAAGTGTATCGGTAGGTACGCAATATTTTTATGGAAATAATTTATATGTATGTACAGTTGGTGGAGTTCCATCTGCAAATGCACCACCAGTTCATACATCTGGAAGTGCAGTAAGTGGAGCAGCTACTTTCTTATATGTGGGTTCTCCAGCAGTTGCAAGTGTAAATTATAACTCATCTGCAACACCAAACTTAAGGAGTGTTAATTTAGTAAATGCAGGTAGTGGTTATTCATCTTCACCATCCATTGTATTTAGTGCAAATGGGGGTACTGTAACAACAGCTGCAGTTGCTACAGCTACTTACTTTCAATCAATTGCATACTTTACCAATAGCCAATCACAAACAAGTGGTGCTGCAACGGTAAATGGTACAATTAACATTAATAGCAACCAAAATGCAACTTCATTCTCGGGTGTTGGTAGTGTATTTACAACCAATGGTGGTGTAAATTATACCATTGCACCAACAGTAGGTTTTTCTGGACCAACAGCCATTAATTTAGTAACTGATGGAGGTAGTGGATACGCTGCTGCACCAACTGTTACAGTTACAGGCGGTACATTGGTTTCTGGTACAGCTTTATCAAGCTCCAACTTTACTGTTACAGTTGCTGGTGGAAAAGTAGTTTCAGTTTATTTAACAGGAACTGCAACTTATTCAGTTCCTCCAACATTGGCTTTCTCAGCTGGTAATGCAACTTTAGAATTTCCTGCAGGATGTTGGGCAACTGCAACTCCAATTATTGGAGCAAACGGACAAATTTCCAACTTCACTATAACGAATGCTGGTTTTGGTTATTCAGTAGCTCCAACTGTAGGTTTTGGTAGTACAAGTGGCACTGCTTTAGGGGGCACTTACACTACTGCTGCAACTACACCAACTTCTAGAGTTGCTTTGTACAATGCTATTTTAGGCTTTTTTGGACCAGCAGCAACGAATGTTCAAAATACAATGGCTGCAATTATTCCTGCCAATGGAAAATTAAATGCCATAACAATGAACTCGGCAAGTGGGGCAATGTTTGCTACTAATTTAGAATTGTTTGCATCTGCTCCATTAACCTTAACTACTGGTATTTTAGATTTGGGAAGCAATACAATTACTTTTAAAAATACAGGATATGCAGGTACAGCAGGCACTGCAACTTCTCATGTAAAAGCAAGTGCAATTACATTGAGTTCAATTGGAGGTTCTTTAACTAGAACATTCCCATTACCTGCTGCAGTAGTTATTGCAACAGGTACAGGTTCGTTGGCAACTGGTTCAACAATTACTTCATTAACTACAACAGTTACAGCTGCACCAACAGGAAGTACTTCTGGTGGTGGTGCAAATGCTAATGGAACAAGAGGCTATCGCATACAAACCAATGCAAATGCAGTGTATGGCACAGCACCAACAATTACTTTAAATTACAATGCAACAGATGCTTTAACTGCAACAACAAATCCAGATTTATTTATTGGTCAATCTGCTAGTTTAACTGGCCCTTGGACAATTAGAAGTTTAGCTTCTGGAACAGGAGCACTTTCTGCAACAGGCTCAAGAACAACTGCTACAACAGGTGTAGGACCTTTTGTAGGAACTGGAGATGATTACTTTAGTTGGTTGGCTTCTCAAAACTGTACAGGTACACCAGTTACAGGTGTTATTAGTACTACATCTTCAAATGTTTGTGTAGGATCTTCTGTAACATTTACCAGCTCAGTATATACTATTGCAGCAGGGGTTACTTATCGTTGGCAAACTTCTACTGATAATACAAACTGGACAGATGCAACTGGCACTAGTGCTGGTACATTCTCATTGCCTATTTCAGATTCTGTTTGGGTGAGAAGAGTAGATACTTGTAGCTTTAGTAATGCATTTAGTATTTCAAATGTTGTTTACATTTCAATTTCTGCTCCATTATCAAGTTTGGTTGAAAATTTTGATGGATTAACGGTTCCAGCATTACCAAGTTGTTGGTACAAAGTGGGTACAACCGGTTCGGTAAGTACTCAGACTACAGGAAATTTTTCTGCACCAAATTGTTTATACATATACTCTTCTTCAGCAAGTAATATTGTTATTTTAGGTCTTCCTAAGTTAGCTGGTACAGACCAAGGAACACATAGATTGCGTTTTAAAGCAAGAGCAAATTTGACAGCTGGTGGTGTTGTTGAGGTTGGTTATTTAACCAACCCTGCCGATCAAGCATCTTTTGTTGTATTGGGGTCTGTTACAACAACTAGTACTACTACTTATGACGATTTCGAATTAAGTCCAGTAAATACACCAGCAGGCGTAAATACATTGGCATTAAGACATACAAGCATTCCTTCGTATAGTGTATTGATAGACAATGTGGTTTATGAACCTATACCAGCTTGTAACGAACCAACAAATGTTGCCTTTTCAAACCTTAGTTCTACAGGGGTAGACGTAAGTTGGGATGCTCCAACAGCAGGAACAGCTCCTTTATCGTACAGTATTTATTACAGTACAACAAATACAGCACCTGCATTAACTGCAGCACCTACAATAAGTGGTGTTGTTAGTCCTAATATTACTTTAAGTGGTTTAACAACTGCAACTCCATATTATATTTGGGTAAGAAGTAAGTGTTCTCTAACAGATTCAAGTAGTTGGAGTTCAGTAAAAACATTTACCACTTTATGTGAGAGTGTTACTACATATCCTTATTCACAAGGCTTTAATACAGTTGGTCAACTGCCAGCTTGTTTTGTAGCATCTTCATTAACTGGTAGTCCTGCTAATTGGGATATTGTAGCAGCTGACGCAACTCATGGTGCTGGTTCTCCAGCAGAAGGTGCAGCTTTTGCACGCATGGATTACTATAACGCAACTACTGGTTACAATCCTTATATTTTAACTTCAATACCATTTAATTTAGGTACTCAAGCTAAAAGAATGAAATTCTCAATTTGGATGGGTGCTAATAGTGGTACCAATAGTTTGGCATTAGAAATTAGTACAGATGCTGGGGCATCTTGGACTTTAGTTGAAACCTATACTGCTAACTCTGCAAATACAGTTGCTACTGCACCATGGGAGTCGAAAATTGTAGATTTAAGTTCTTACTCAAATCAAGTAATTCAATTTAGATTAAATGCAACATCAAATTGGGGTACTAGTTTTTGTAATATAGGGTTTGATAATTTAGTAGTTGAAAATATTCCTTCTTGTAACGAACCTACAAATGTGTTGGTAAGCAACTTAACAAGCTCTGGATTAGATTTAGCTTGGGATGCACCAACAGCTGGAGCCTCTCCGATAAGTTATAGTGTTTATTATTCTACTACAAATACGGCACCAACCTTGACTACAGCACCAACTAAGTTTGGTATCAATGGTCCTGCTACAACTCTTACAGGATTAACTCCTGCAACAGGTTATTACATCTGGGTTAGAAGTATTTGTAGTGCTTCAGATTCAAGTTCTTGGTCTCCTGTTAAATTTGTAACTACACTTTGTACTACAGTTACATCATTTACGCAAAATTTCGATGCTTTAACAGTACCAGCATTGCCAACATGTTGGTTAAAAGTTGGTACCACTGGTACTGTGAATACGCAAAGTACAGGTGCATTTACATCACCTAATGCTTTATATATCTATTCAAGTTCTGCAAGCAATATTGCTATGGTATCTATGCCACCTGTAAGCAACGGCGATGCTGGTACACATAGATTAAGATTCAGAGCAAAATCAAATGGTACAGTTGGTGGAATTATTGAAGCAGGTTATTTAACAGATCCATTGGATCAAGCAACGTTTGTTTCTTTGGGTTCATTTACAACTACAAGTACTACAGTTTATAATGATTTTCAAATTGCACCAATTAATACACCTCCAGGAGTTACAACCTTAGCGTTTAGGCATACAGGTTCTCCTGCAAATTCTGTGTTAATTGATAATGTAGATTATGAATTAATACCTAGTTGTAACGAGCCAACCAATGTACAAGCAGCAAATGTTACAACAAATACTGCCGACATTTCTTGGGATGCTCCAACTGCAGGTAATTCACCAATATCGTATAGTGTATATTATTCAACATCAAGCGTTGCTCCAACATTAACAGCTGCTCCAACACAAGCAGGTATTAGTGGTCCAAATGTGAACTTAACAGGATTGATTCCTTCTTCTAATTATTTCATTTGGGTAAGAAGTAAATGTTCTCCAACAGATTCTAGTGGTTGGTCTAACTTAAAATCTTTCACAACATTGTGTGATGTAATTACATCATTGCCTTGGACTGAAGGTTTTGAAGGGGTAACTGCTCCAGCGGCATTAATATTACCAAACTGTTGGGGTTATGAAAGAACAACAGGAACAAATGGTCCTGGTACAACAACTACTAATGATACGTATAGAGGTCCAAGAACAGGCACCACATATATGTATAGTCAATGGAGTACAACAGCATGGATGTTTACACCAAGTTTTCAATTAACTGCAGGTACTTCTTATGATTTTTCATTTTATATGATGAACAAAAATGGAACCGCTGGTTTTACAATGGATGTAGCTTATGGCTCTACTGCAACTGATGCAGGTATGACCAATGTTTTACAAACCGCTTATCCTGCAGATAATACTTCTTACAATCAATTTAAATACTCATTTACACCAAGTGCAACAGGGGTATATTACTTTGGAGTTAAAAGTACTGCACCAACATCAACGCCTTGGTACTTAAGTTTTGATGATTTTAAATTAGAAGCATCACCTAGTTGTAATGAACCTACTGGTGTAACAGCTAGTAATATTACCACTACAACAGCTGATGTTTCTTGGACAGCACCTTCAACAGGTACATCACCATTGTCTTATAGCGTATACTATAGTACAAGTGCTACTCCACCAACACAAACAAGTGCACCAACAAGAGCTGGTATAACAGGTACAAGCATTGGTTTAACAGGCTTAACATCGTCAACCACTTATAATATTTGGGTAAGAAGTAAATGTTCTCTAACTGATTCTAGTAGTTGGACGCCAGTGTATACTTTTGCAACACAGTGTGATATTGTAAATACTTTCCCTTTTGCTGAAGGATTTAACAATGCTACAATGCCAGCTTGCTGGACTCAACAAGCAATTTCTGGTACTGCAATTTGGAGTACTGTTACAACCAACGGGAACTCTACAATTTCGCCTTTAACTGGAGCTAGAATGGCTGAGTTTAGAACTAGTACTGCAGGTGATAAGGCCAAGTTAATTTCTCCAAGATTAGACATTACTGGTTTAACAACACCACGTTTAAAATTCAGTTTTGCCAACGTAAATTGGGTGGGTGATATAGATGAACTTCGTGTATTCTACAAAACTAGTGCTGGTGGAAGTTGGACTCAAATTGGGCCAGATTATATTACAGAAAATGCAACATGGGCAACAGTTGTTTTAGAGCTTCCTAACCCATCAAACGATTATTATGTGGCATTTGAAGCTACATCTAATTGGGCAAGAGGACTTGATTTAGATGATGTAGTAATTGGTAACGAATCGGCAGTGCCAGTAAGCATTACATTATTTAAAGGGGAGAAAAAAGGTAATATCAATAGCTTAACGTGGACTACTTCAACAGAGGTAAACAATGCAGGTTTTGAATTACAACGTAGCATAGATGGCGTAAATTTTGCACCATTGGGTTATGTAAATTCAAAAGCTAACAATGGCAATAGCACACAACAGTTAACTTATAACTTTAATGATGTTCGTCCGTTGTTATCCACAGGATATTACAGATTGAAACAAATAGATAAAGATGGTAAGTTCAACTATTCATCAATCGTAATTTTAAGAAGCGATAAGAAGGGAGATTTAATCGTTGGAAATATGTATCCAAACCCTGTATTAAACATCTTAAATTTATCAATTGAGAGTATTAAGAATACAAAAGTTGAAATAGTTGTAG
>Ga0209480_10002813_pt1 | contig 11699 bp, 5 predicted proteins | sample JI61114C2DNA_FD_187501 | JGI IMG/M metagenome (GOLD analysis project Ga0209480, IMG submission 187501) | Wastewater effluent complex algal communities from Wisconsin, to seasonally profile nutrient transformation and Carbon sequestration -... | ecosystem: Engineered > WWTP > Effluent > Algae...
GAAAAATCGGAAACATCGAATGATCCGATTACTAAAATAAGAGGTGTATCTTGGGTGTCGGGTTCGCAGCGGATTAAATTGTTTGAACAGGAAACGGGACAATTATTTACAAACGGTATTCAGGTTTTGGTGAAAGTGAAAATTGAGTTTCACAAAGTATATGGTATGCAATTGGTAATGCAGGATATTGACCCTTCTTTTACTTTAGGCAATCTTGAATTACAACGAAGAGAAACATTACACAAATTAGCTACGGGTTTTCCGGATATTATACAAAAAGTAGGTGCACAGTATATCACCCGAAATAAAAAAATTAGCATCCCTCCTGTTATTCAAAAAATTGCTATAATCGGTTCGCCAAATTCGGAGGGTTATATTGATTTTACACATACCGTTTCATCCAATTTATTTGGTTATAAATTTAGTATCGATATTTATCAGTCTACCGTGCAGGGCGGTGATGCAGAATTTGAATTGATCAATAAATTAATTGCCATTCACGAATCCGGTAAAGCATACGATTGTGTGGTAATTATTCGTGGTGGTGGTGCAAAATCAGATTTTTTGGTATTTGATAAATTTAAATTATCATTGGCAATTGCGAAATTTCCTATTCCGGTTATTACGGGTATTGGTCATCACAATGATGTGAGTATTGTCGATATGATGGCGCATACCAGCACTAAAACGCCAACAAAAGCTGCGGAGTTTATTATTTCACATAACAGACAATTTGAAGAGGAACTGCTCATCTTGCAAAAAGCAGTGGTGATAAAATCACAGCAGATGCTGAGTGTTCAAATGCAGCGTATTCATTTGGCGAATACTACAATTGTAAATCAGGCGAGAACATATATTAACTTTCACAAAGACAGCTTAACAGGTTTGCATCAAATTATTACGAATAATACCAAGTCAATTTTATATGCGCTGCAAACCAACTTAGTGCACCTGCTCAACCAAATGTTATCTCAGCCCAAAATAACCACAGCCAACAGGCAAAACGAATTAAACAATCAAATTAATAATTTAAAAGTTTTTTCACAAAAATTCATCGTAAATCAAAAAGGTTTTGTAAATCATTATATATCTTTAATTAACCTGATGAAACCGGATAATATTTTGAAAAAAGGTTTTGCCATTATAGCACAAAACGGAAAAATTATCAGCAATAGTGAAAATATTAAAAAGGGCGATGAATTAACCATCACCATGGAAAAACATATTATTTCAACAACCGTAAATTCAAAAATTGAGCAGGATGGAACAAACATATGAAGCGGCCTATGCCGAACTCAAACAAATAGCGGCAGAAATTGAAAACGAATCGGTTTCGGTGGATGTGTTGGCTGAAAAAGTAAAACGCGCATCAGAACTGATTGCTTTTTGCCAAAATAAATTGCGTTCAACAGAGCAGGAGGTGAACAATATTATTAAACAGATGGAGACCAAAACAACACCATCCTAGTTTGACTAATTTGCATTGCCAGGGTATTGCTTGTTTTCGGAGTAATAAGTTGCGATTGAATTAAAATTTGCATACTTTTAGCTTCAAAATTTCCAATATGAAACATTTTACCCTCCTTATTTTTGCTGCGTTTTTATGTACTCTTCAAATAACTAATGCCCAAAATATTGCAGAAGGTGGCAGTTTTACTGTCGTTTTGTGTGCAGATGGTACTGCACAGGCATGGGGTGCCAATTATGTCGGACAGTTGGGTGATAATGGTACTGGCGACAATTCACCTGTTCCGGTTGATGTTTATGCAATCGACAATTTGAAAACAATAGCATCAAGTACAACATTTTCATTGGCTTTAAAAAATGATGGAACAGTATGGGCTTGGGGCGAGAATATGAATGGCGGCTGTGGAGACGGAACAACAATAACACGTTTTGCTCCGGTTCAGGTTTATGGACCGGATTCTATAAGTTTTTTAGATGAGGTAATAGATATTGCAGCCGGCAACCAGGTTGGAATAGCGTTAAAAGCAGATGGCACCGTTTGGAGCTGGGGTGCAACTATTCACGGTTGTGCGGGTGATGGTGGAGGTTTGGGTATCAGCCATTTGTATCCGGTTCAAGTTGTTGGTTTAGATGGCGTAGGGTTTTTGGAAGATGTAATACAAATTGAAGCTTCCAATTATTCGGTTTATGCATTAAAGTCTGACGGAACAGTTTGGGCTTGGGGCGAAAATGTAGAAAAACAATTAGGTGACGGAACTGAAATTAACAGATTAACACCAATACAAATTCCGGGATTAACGGATATTGAAAATATAACTGCCGGTACAGCATGTGCTTATGCAATTAAAAGTGATGGAACTGTGTGGGGTTGGGGTGCAAACGATTATGGAAAATTAGGAACTGGCGCATCGGATTTAACCTATTCAACACCTGTTCAAATGGTTGATGTTGAAGGTGCAGTGGCTGCTGCAGCAGGTCAACATTTTGTAATGATACTTACAAATGAAGGAGCTGTATTTACCTGTGGAAATAATAGCGATGGGCAACTAGGTGACGGCACAGTTGAAAATAAATCAACTGCGATTGGACTTGTTGGATTAGATGGGATAATTGAAATTGCAGCGGGTGGAAAAACATCTGTTGTGTTGGATAACGACGGTAATATATATGCTTGGGGCGATAATATGGTAGGGCAAATTGGTGATGGTACATTATCAGATAAATGGACACCAACACCTGTGACGTCTGCATGTTCTATGTTATTAGCTACAAGTGATTTAGCAGAATCACAGTCTGGATTTGATGTGTATCCTAATCCGGTAGATGATTATCTATTTGTTCAACATACAGATGCAAACAATCATACTCTGCAATTGATAGATATAAATGGAAAAATTATCTCATCAATTATTTCAAATAATTCAACAAACAAAATCGACGTATTTAATTTACCTGCTGGTATTTATTTATTACGTGATGCTAATTACTTAAATGCAATTAAAATTATTGTTGAATAATTTAATTCCTATTTTAAAAAAAAGAGGCTGTCTTAAAAGACAGCCTCCGAATATTAAAAGTTAAACTTAATTATTGTTTAACAAAATTCGCAGTTGTAGTAACATCACCCTGACGAACTGATAACATATACAATCCTGCAGGTAAAGCAGCTACATCCAATACTAACATGTCTTCATCATTTGTGAAGCTAAGTCCGCTAATTGTGCGACCAGACATATCGGTTACAAAAACTTCCATATCATTGGATATTTCAGTTGTTATATCGATATACATGAAATCGGCAGCAGGGTTTGGATATAAAGTGATTTCCGGTGTAACATCTTCCATATCATCCATACGGCAAGCCGCTGTGGTGAATGTTGAAGTAGCAGAGAAAGCACTAAATGTTCCGGCGCAATTACTTCTTACTTTCCACTGATAATCAGTAGCACAAGTTAAACCGGTAATATTTTTTTGGTTAGAAGTTGATTTTTTCTTCAACCAACCTGGAGCACCAACAGGACGATAATAAACCTGGTAGTAATCAATTCCTGATTCAGCAGTCCATTTCAGTTTTTCACCGGTTGGTCCTAAAGAAGTTGCAGAAACGATATCAGGTGGAGTAGCACAAGGAATACCATCACCAGCAATAATTGGTGTGTTGGCAGTAGCCTCGTAAGCAAAATCTCTGATAGTGTAAGTTACAGGAGCAACAGTACAACTTAAGCGCATCCAACCATAGTGTAAAGTTCCACCAGAAAGGAATTTAACACCTAGGTATTTGTCGCCGGTATTGGCAAATGGTGCGTAAGTTACGCTACTGTACATTGATGCTAACCAACCTACGTTGTTTGAGTTAGATACAAAGCTTAATGCTGGGCCAACTAAATCGCCTGCATCTAATGCACTACCGTAAGGTAAAATAGCACCAGAATAACCTGCAATCATGTTTGATGGTCCACCATAACCTGAACCTAAATTTCCAATTGCATACACCCAACTCCAGTTACCTGCAGTGTTAGAGTTTGCAAAAAGGAGGAAGTCACTGGTAGAATCGGCATCCATGTCAATTGACAATAGATCTCCGGTTGCACCCGTAAAATCCGTCACATCCGTGTAAATGATTTGAGCATCGGCATTTGCAGCCGTGGCCATGAAGGCGCCCGCCATGGCAGAATAAGCAGCAATCTTGCCACCTTTCTTTGGGTAAATGTTCTTTTTCATAAAACTTAATAAGTTTGATTAATGAAATAAATATAACACACAGAACGAATCTAGAAGTTATATTGTTAAAAAACAAATATTTACAAACCAGGAATGTTAGAAATGTTCTAAACTACTCATTTTCAATGCATTAGAGTTGAAAAATATTTACAGCTGGTACCCTATTTTCAGCTCTTTTTCCGGGTAAATCAATCACTTGTCCTTTCTTTTTATAACACCATTGAAATTCTTCGGGGAATTTGCAAATAATGCTATTAAAACCGCGGTACTTATTGTAATTATGACAATATGTAAAAACGTATGATAAAATAATGCCGAATTAACTCAATAAAAAATAATTTGAAATAACGCTCAATAAAAAATCGCACTGCCAAAATTGCAGTTGATAAAAAAAATAAAAATTATTGATATTATTTTATTTGAGTTAGAGTTAAAATTAGTTGCGTGCTAAAATTAAATGCTTGCAACGCGGATAAAAATAATGCAACCTAGTAGGTTTAGACCTGCTAGGTTTAAACCTAGCAGGTTTTAGAGCATCTGACAAAATTTCAGGTGGGTTAAAAATGATTAATTAACTTCAATTTTAACCCCTTTTTAAGCCTGTATTTATAAACTTTTAAATCGCAATTTAATAGCATCTGATGCTAATTTTGATGCAAGAATTAAATCACGCAATTCACTCGTTTCTTTTTTTGATAAAACATCATATTTCATTTTATCTATAGCATTCTTTTTTACAGCCCACATATTGATATTTTCATCCAATTCAATAAGATGTAAAATTTCCGTTTCAAACATTTCGTTGCGGTCAATTTCATTTTTTCCTCGTTTTTTAAATATTAATTGAATAAATGGCAGCCTGACATCATCAACATCTGCCTTTGATAATGTTTTGGCAACACCATAATTCAAAGCAGCTTCAGCATCTAAAATACCACAACCGAAATATTTTTTATTGGCTTCGACAAATTTGGCAGATTCAAAAATGGCCATTCTTGCTGCTTCAGCACGCATCCACGGTTTGGCGAATTTGTAAGTATTGAATTTCTCCAAAAATAATGCTGCAGTTGCTGCAACTTGAGGTGTTGCAGAAGAAGTACCTCCTCCCCCTTTTCCGAAACCATCTCCACGCACTTTCATTGTTGCCCATGGCACATTCGGTGTGTAGGCAGCTACGGCAGTATGCATTACGGAATCAGGTCCCCAATTACCCATCATTACTTTATGTCCGTATTTTTTGTTGTAATACGGTGTATTATTATACATAACTCCACATGCCGTGATTACTCTGTTAAATCGCGAGGGATAAATTACATGATGTGTAGGTAATCCACCTCCGAAATTATTTCCCGCTGCACTCACTACCACCATACCTGCATCATAAGCCTGATTAACTTTTTCTGCCCATAATTTTGACGCAAGACCGCCCATCGACATCGTTACTACATCGCATTTTAATTGCATGGCCATTTCCAATGCTTGCGCAAATTCCACAGCCTTTAACAGAATTACAGAATCAGAAATTCGAAACGGAATTACTTCTGCAAACGGTGCACCGCCCATGTAATCGTTAAAGTCAGGGCTTAAATCAATTTTATTACCCGCCAAAATAGCCATTGTTGCTGTTCCATGCCCAGGTTGATTTTTTATACTCGTATTGTTTTTATCAGTAGGCAAACCTCCTTCAATAAAATTATATCCCAGCTCAGGCTTAAGATATAATGGTTTAGATTCATGATTATCACCATCATATCCAGTATCAAAATGCGCAATTCTTATTTTGGTTCCACTTTTACCCGGGTCGGCATGTCTGATCTTTTTTAAATTTGATTTATCTAAATACCATGCAAATTCAGTTGATTTCGGCTGTGGCCATTCGGATAAATAATCACCGTGATGTTTGCCTTTAGTACCAGCACGTTTTTTCGCAATATCAAATGGATTGATATACAACTTATCAGGTTCAGCATAGGTAATTATATCCTTTCCGGCCTTTGAAACTACTTCATGTGCTGCATCCCAATTATTTTGATTTTCTTTAGTCGTAAACAAATTCCATTTTGCTTGTTCAGGTTCATTCCCACGTGATTTTTTCCCTTCAAAAATGGGTGTTAAGGGCAAACCGGTTTTTTCCAACGATTTAACAGTTTTACCTCTAGTGGCACTCGACGCACCACTTAATTCTACTATAATGTTTTCGTTTTTCATATTTATTTTTTATAAGGTGATTTAATCTTCTACAAAAATGCCTGAAAGTTTTTGATGCACAATTTCTAACACACCAATTTTATCTTTTTGGAGTACCGGTGCTTCTTTCATCATTTCTAAAATAAAATTAATTTGTTCTAATATAGCAACTGTCTTATAGTACGTTCCACCATAGTCCCAACCTAATTTATAGTGTTTTACAATTCCCTCTGCAATTTTTTCTTTTTTATCAGCAAGTTTACTTGCTGATAACACTTGGAAAATTTCGAATTCGGCTTCAGCACTATGATACCTGAATAAATCCAATTTAATTTTTTTGGATTTTTTGGTGCTATTCGCATCTTGAATAAACTGAGCAACTTCCTGTGGATTTACTTTTAATTTTATTTTATAGCACTTCAATAATTCGAAAATAGTTAACCAATTATGCAATGGATAGTAATCAGCACCCTGACCGGCTGCGTATCGCACTCTAAATGCCTTCTCATACAATTCGGCAGAAGCTTTCAATTTGTTGATTCGTTTTACACCTTTAAATAAATAAGCATGTTGCTTTGTAATGCCTGCTACTAACAAAAGTGCATAGGCATTTTCTGAAATATTATTGATATTATCTGCAATCTTATAGGATAATATAATCCAATTTTCCCCTGCTGCTTTTTCTTCTTTATTTTTTCCGGATTTGGCCATTTCCACACCAATTTTCATAGCAATTTTTGAAAACCGGTAAAGGCTGTCTAATTTAAAGTTTGCAGTGGCAATTTGATACAACATGTTGTAATAGTTTAATGCAGTTGCCCATTCCCCGATGGCATAATAACTATCTGCAATTGCTTCCAATAATTGCGCATCTTTGAGCCATGTTTTATCTAGTGAATCAACGTTGTTTTTAATTGCCTCTACCACGGCTGTATTTTTGCTTCTCGTAGACCGTGGATCGGAGCGCTGAATTAAATTATTAAGCCCAACAATACATTCCTGAATTGTGACATAATTATTGCCATTACCGGACTTACTTTTACTTAATGGATCTAATTTATAAAATGGATCCCCATAACATTGATATGCTCCCCATGTATTATTGCTAAAACGCTCATCATCAAATATTTTTTGTCTGGCGGTTTGCACTGCTTCACCAAATTCAAATCCGTTCACCATCATGTCATAAAATGTTTTAGCAAATTCTTCTGCAGCAGCATCGTTTACAGCCCATCCGGCGGCAACTACACATTTTACACCAATATTGATAAACTGTGTTCCCAAATTAGCAGCCAATTGATTCCATTGTACTTTTACCTGTTGTGTACTACCCAAAAAACAACAATTAACAAAAACCAATTCAGGAATATAATCTAACTGAGCTACTTCACTTGGTGTGATCCTGATATTATTATCCAAAATCATCCCTGAATTTTTAGGGTCAACCAAATCAACATCTCCATGTCCGGCGAAATGCATAATCTTATAAGGACTATTATGTAGTGCACTAATTACCGCCATAAAATCTTTGTCGATTAACGCATTAACTTTATAACCACCTTGCTCCAAAACTTGCTGCACTGCAGTCGCTTCAGCACGGGCCCCTTCCAATTGCGACCAACCTTCTGATACCTTTGGGTCACCAATTACCAGAGCGGTATTTCCTGCTACGTGTAAAACAGGTTTATGGGGTGATTCTACAATTAATTGCCGTATCATTCCTGAATTGACTGCTATTGGTTTATTTCCTTCTTTAACAGGATTATACATTAATTCCCATGGGTAAGCTGCAGTTTCAGCATCAACAATAAGTAATAAATTCCTTTTTTCCTGGGTAAAATCTTTAATACTATTTGGCACCAATAAATTAAATAATAATTTCGACAATCCTAATTCAATATTTTGCTGATGAATGGCAGCGTCAATAATTTTATCGATTAAAATTCGCTGCGTATATACCAGCATTTCTTCCACTTTTGCACCATTGTTTAACAATACATAACGCAGTTGTTTATTGACTGATTTTTCATTATTTATAGTCAGAATTTGCAAACGGTACCACCATTCACTAGTTGAATTGTCAAACAATCGTTTTTGAAATCCTGGAGCCTGGTCAATTGCCACTTTTGATTGTACGAAATTTTCAGGCGTTTCATTAATGATGGTATTATTGATGAATTTAGCTGCCATCATTGCTCTGTCTTCATACAATTCAATAAATTGAATTTTCGATATAAATGGCACTGTAACATTATTTATTTTTTTAATGCGTCGATTGGCTCTGGAAATACCATCTATAATACTTCTGATAGAAGTTTTAATGGAAATACCCGCATAACCTGAGCCAATTAATAAGGCCGAAATACCAATCTGGTTTATTTTTTTATCTGCATTCGCATATCGAAATGCTAAATTTACCGCTCCATGTGCAACTGAAGCAGCAAGCGATTCCCCTGAAAGTTCACCGGAACTGCCCAACCCAACTACTACAGCTCCCTGAAATCCTATTCCTTCTTTTAATAAAACAGCAGATGTTTCTACTTCACCCGGATAAATTCCAGCCAAATGCATTTCCACTAAACGCCTGTCCATGTGTTTATCTACAGCCTTTTCAGAACTCACTATACCATCACCCTCAAAATGACCAACAATTAATGGATATTCCGCAAACCCTAAATCGCCATGGGTAAGTTTAACATCAAGTTTATGCACAACTGCTTCACTTTCAAATTCCATGTCTTGTTCATCACGCGTAACCACAATTTTATTTTTATAGTATCCGCGCGTATTTTCGAGATAAGCTGTAACAGAAAAAGAAGGTGACCGGAAATTTAAACCATCTGGCAATTTACTAAATTCAATACTATTTTCAACCCCTTTTAAAGCTGCATATAAAGGGTTGCGGGTTTGATTGTTATAATAATAATTAAAATGACTAACGGCACCACTTTTATGATAAATATATTGGGTATGCTTACGTTTATAACCACAAAACATCGAATTTGTATTTACAATAAAATCATGTTCGGTGCGATAATATATATCAGATAATAATACAGCCATTGCACGGAATATTTTTGAGCGCTCAGTATCACCGGCAATTATTTTCAAGGTATTATCCACTTCCACATTGGAACTGTTTAATGCTTTGATAAAAGGGCTTTCCGGCATCATGGCTTCCAATCCCGGCATTTGAGAACAATCAGCTTTTGCATTAATTAAATTAAGTAATGCGGTTGATATAGCTTCATAAATAGGATTACCGCCTATACCGGGAATTAATTTTAGTGCATTCAACACAATTAGGAAGAATTTGTCTAAACGACCTGAAGCTAATATTGTACCGTTTGCAGGACAAGCAATTCGATTATAATCAAGAATGTCGATTTTTTTAGTTTTCCCATATTGTATCAGTTGTTCTACATTTTTTACATCATCGCTTCTATCGTTTGCTGCAGCCAACTGATTCTTAAGTATATCCAGCATAGCAGGGAACTGTTTATAATAAGCAGTTGCAAAAATTAATTCCCCTATCAAACCACCCCTTGATGAAGTTACTAAATGCAGTTTTATGGTTGCAGGAAATAAGGCTATTAATTCAACAGCATTATCTAATGGGCTTTTGCTTATTGTATGGTGCTGATAGGCATAAATGCGTTTACTAAATCGCTGTTGCACTTCCAGCCAGTCTGTATCACCCTCTGGTGTAAGTTTACCATAAGTCATTTCTACATTTGCCGCTGTGCCATGGATAAAAATTAAATTCGGCTCTGTAGTTGATAATTGTGTTGGACTTTTTATTTGTTCTTTTAATCCATTTTTTAATAATCGTTCAGCACGAAATAAACCCGGGTTTTCAACTAATTTTTTATCTACTATTTCCACTAATCCATTAATAATCTTAATTTCTTTTATGGCCCGTTTAAACGCCCATTTGATAATAGATCGTAAATTGATAACATTTCCAATTCCCCTTTCTTCCGAAGGAAAAATAATAGAAGCATTGAGTTCAAACACATCTCCGGATTTATTATTGGCAGCGCGCGTTCTATTAGCTGTCGACGCAAATTTTCCCAATAACTCCTCACCTGTTAATACCCAAGTAACATTATCTGTTGTCTCAACTTCAAACACATCGTCAGCCTCAATATCAAGTTCATGTTGTAAGGCGCCAATTTCTCTGTCGTTGGCTAATAAAATTTGTTTCGCCGGGTAAGCACCTGCCAAATTTAACTCAGGGTCAATCTTACGTGTTATGTCGGTAAATGCTCTCCCTTTTACTAATAAAGTTGCCATAATTATTATTTTTCAGTGATGGAATAACGTTTTAAAAGGTAAATTACGCTGATTTAATGTTACACTAAATTAAGTCCTAACAACCATATTCTGTTCACGGAATACCGTGAATTTGAAAATAATGTTATTGACTGTCAATCAGGATTTACATAGCCTTTAATTCAAAATAATATGACATTAATATATTGCAGTGCTATGACCCACATCATTGTTTTCAGGCTGTTTCAGGGATAATTTGCCTTATAAATTAAAGTTATGAAAAATCGACTTTACTTACTGTTTACAGGAATTTTATGTATCCAGTTGCTTTACGCTCAGGAAATTGCGCCTAGCATTGATTGGCAAAAGGTGTACGGAGGCAGCAATACGGACTTTATGCGTGATTTTATTGCTATACCCGAAGGATATGTTGTGGTTGGTTATTCCGGCTCAACAGATGGCGATTTACCTCCGGAAGTTGGTGGCTATTACGATGCATGGATGATGAAACTCGATGCAGTCGGAAATATTATTTGGTCGAAAACCTATGGTGGATCTGAGAATGATATATTTGAATCAGTAGTTCCATCAAATGATGGTGGTTATGTTGTTTTAGGTGTTACGGCTTCTGCTGATGGTGATTTAAATACACCTATTGGCAGCAACGATTTTTGGGTGACAAAAATTGATAGTAACGGCAATTTACTATGGTCATCGGTTTTTGGTGGAACCGCAGCTGAAAATGCTTATGATATTATTGCTTTACAAGATGGCAATTATTTAGCCGTGGGCAGCACTAATTCAATTGACGGAGATGCCATTTCTTCACATGGACCAGCTGAAGTATCAGATATATTAGTTGTTAAAGTAAATGGTTCCGGTGGTAAAATCTGGTCTAAATGTTATGGTGGCACTTTAGGTGAATCAGGACATGAAGCATTGGAAACAAGTTATGCCAAAATAATTATTGTTGGATACGCAGGTTCAAGTAATGGTGATGTAACTGAAGTTAAAGGTGCTATGGATGCATGGGTGATTAAAATTGATGG
>Ga0209480_10002814_pt1 | contig 11695 bp, 10 predicted proteins | sample JI61114C2DNA_FD_187501 | JGI IMG/M metagenome (GOLD analysis project Ga0209480, IMG submission 187501) | Wastewater effluent complex algal communities from Wisconsin, to seasonally profile nutrient transformation and Carbon sequestration -... | ecosystem: Engineered > WWTP > Effluent > Algae...
CGAAGCGCTTAATTGAAAACCGTTGACCGCAAAAAGCGACATCAAACGAACTAATTCGAGATTGCCTTCGTCACGCAATTTTGCAGGTTGACGCGAAGTTTTTATCAAAAACGGCTCGAAATGTTTGTGTCCTTCGAGCGAACATTCAACGCCGCGAAGATATGGCGCGTTAAAGTCGAAAACATTTTCGGAATTTTCCGTTCTGCCGCCGCAAGTCGAAGTGTATTTTGCATTTATCGGAACGCCGTCGTAAGTTGCGACGATTCCGGCAGTTTCGCGGACGGCGCGTGTGCCGTTGGCGTTTTCACTCGAAACGCCGCGATAAACTTGCGAATAAACCGTCGGCAAAACGTCGAAACCTTGCGAACCGTATTTTCCGGCGTTTGCCCAAGCGTAAGTTCGCGCCGCGACCGCTTGCGCTTTTTGCGCTTCCATCGAAGGCAAACCCAATTCGTTCGGCACAACGCCGAGCAAATAATCTTCCATCGGCACAACATTGACGACCGTCAAACTGCCGCGCGAATTGACGAAAACTTCGATTTTTCCGCGATATGCTTTGCCGTTTAATTTCACGGGAATTGCGCGTTCGTTGAATGAACCGAACGAAATCGGCTTGAATGACGAAAATTTTGCCGCTTCGCTTCCGCCGGAAATTATGATCTCTTTAATATTTGAGTCCAACGCCGCATTCGGATTTGTCGGTTGCGATGAACCCGTGTTTTTTATCAAACTGCGGACTTCGGTTTTCGAGTTTTGATTGTTTTTATTTTGCTCGGAAAGCGCGATTGCTTCGTCCGAAGGTTGAATTTTTTTCTCGGTTACGATGATGACATCTTCAAAGCCTTTTTCATTCAAACCGTTCTTAAAAGTGTTCGCTTCTTCAATTGTTTCCTGCGTTTCACCGATGCGGACGCGCCAAGTATTCGTTTTTATATCAATACTCGCCGACGCTTTTTCGCCCGTTGCTTCGCGCACATCTTTCGCCATCGATTCGGCTTCGGTTTGCGATTCGATGTTTTGAATTTCAAAATTATAGATCTCGATTTCCGGCGGACGATATGCCCGCGCCGAAATTGAAATCCGATTTGTCGCCAAAAATCTATTCGCTTCGCCGTCGCTTACGGCAACTAGCTGAGAATCCGTCGTCGTGATCGACACCGAACGCGCATTTGTCGCTAATCCGACGCGCACGAGCGGTTCTTTGCCGACATAAAAATATTCGGTTTCAAAAGCGAAAGTTTTCGGAATTAGAAGTAGAATTGTTGCGAAAATAAATAAGATACTGCGGAGATTCATAAGTTTATGATAGAAGCTAATGCCGAAAATGTGAAATCCAATAAAATTGGAGCATTTTGTGTAACGTTCATGCTGATTGTTTCAACGAATCAAGCCATTCGGTTTGCAATTTGATGATCGCAAGTTCTTTATGTTTCGCTTCGACTTCGATCCACGGCGCGTGGCGAAAAACTTCGGGCATTGTGAAAATCAGATCGCTGTGGGCGCGGTCGCCGAATTTTTCGCGTCCGTTTGAAATATGAACCATCTGATTTTCAGGGTTTGCCCACGTTTCACGCGCCGCGAAAAATGCTTTTTTGACTGATTCGTCGTTGTAATCTTCCAAATTTTCGCGGCAGATGTGATGATGCGCGTCGAAAACCATCGGAACTTTTGCGCGGCGGCAAATGTCGAGAATTTCGTCGGAACTGTAAGCATATTCGTCGTTCTCAAGCACGATTCGCGAGCGGATTTCTTCGGGCAATTTCAAAATATTTTCAACCATTCTGTCCGCACGATTCGATTTTCCGCCGTGAATCGTCATCGCCGCCCATTCCGAGCGCGGTTGTTTCAATAAATCCATCGTTTTCGCGTGCATTTTCAAGATTTTGACGCTGTTTTCGACAACCGTTTCCGAATCCGAACTCAAAACGACAAATTGATCGGGATGAAGCACGAGCCGCAAATTTTTGTCAGACGCGTTAGTTCCAATTTCGGCTAATTCGTCCGTAAATTCTTGCAAAATCTCCGCGCCCATCGCTTCATCTGAAAACGGAAAAAGCGCGGAAGTCATACGATAAAGATTGATTTTATTTGCCAAACAAAACGCGACGGCTTTCCTTAAACGCGCAATATTTTCGGTGTAAATAAAGCGCAATTTTTCCTTTTGCGCGGCTTCGTCCAAAGACAGAAGATTTTTGCGCGTCGTCGTTTTATAACGCACTTCTTCCGAATGAGTAATGCAAACCAAGCCGAGATTATTTTTGACACATTGCGTTTGAGCTTTCATAAAATTATTTTTCCAATGAATTAAAGATGAAAGGAAACGTGCCAAAGGTTTGCCCGCGATGTTGCGGACGGAACGCGAAAAGAATGATTTTGCCTTTGCCGTAGGTTGTTTCGGCAAGCGCAGTTTTGCCGTTCAAAAATTTTTCGCCGAGCATCCAACCCGATAAAAGCGCGTTTTCCTTAGCATATTTCGCAACGGGAAAGATTTCGGCTTCGTCAAGAATTTCAAACGCCGAACTCGTGATGAAATATGCGGCGGTTTCTGCTTTTAAGTTTTTTGTGATCGGATATTTTTTATCGACTTCGAGTTTTACGATCGAACCCGGATTGTAAAATTCGTTGCGGCGCAAATCCTTTAAAACATTACGCATTTTCAAATTAAACCGCTTGATAACGAGTTCGCACGAATCGTCAAAGCAAATTAATTTTCCGCCGTTTTCGACAAATCTCTTTAAATTTTCAACGCCGCTTTCGCCGATTCCGCCCGCGAATTCGTCAGGATAACGGTTTGTGCTAAAGCCATTTAATATCGTGTTTTCGCCGTCGGCAGGCAAAATAATTGCGTCGTAATTTAAATTTCCATTACGAAAATCCGTGTTTGAAATTGATGAAAAAGGAATTTGATAATTGTCAAAAACAAGCCGCGTCCAGCCTTCGTCCATCGATGATGTGAAAGGTTTGTAAAGTCCGATTTTCGGATTTGTTTTGAGCGGATTTTCCATCTTGTCGAAAGGATTTTTGTTCGGCGCAAGGTTCAAAACTTTTCGCGCTTCGTTGATATTTTCGACTTTTTTCAAGGTCTTTTTCGCGTTTTCCAGATCGCGTATATTCCAAACTTCGTCCGTTTCAATTCCCATCTGCAAAGGCAAAGTCCAGCCAGCAACATCGTAAGGCGTTTCAGCTTCGCCGTTGGCGTTGACGCGGTTCGGATAAACTTGTTTTTCGAACAAACTCAGAATGTTATTTTTCTGCGCTTGATTCGTAAAAATCATAAACGAACCGAGCGGCATTTCGTGGAAATCGTTGCGTTTGTTCGAGTTATGCGCGAGATAAAGTTCTTCTGTCATCTCGAAAACTTCGATGCCTTGCCACATTAAAATTTCGATGAACCGCGCGATCGTTTCGTTATTCGGTTGTCCGCCGGAAACGACAAAAGCCTGCGGTTCGCTCTGTTTTCGCGTCAAATTCGCTTTGTTCAATTCGTAAAAATTCCGCAAATATCGCGGACGAAATTTCGCCGCCATTTCAAGCAAACTGCGCGACGCGATCATTTCGATTTTCGCAATATCCGCCGGTCGCCATTCGCCGCCTTGCCACGTTTCGGGAAAATTTGTCGCGGTTTCCAACAGATTTGAAAGTCCGCGCGAAGGTCTTGATCTTTGCAATTGTTCGCGTGTGATGTTCACGGGCGACATCAGATCTGCGCCGGCGGCTTCGGACAAAATGCCGATCGAATTGTGAAAATACGGCGTTGAGCGAAAACCGCCGTGCCACCAAGTATCGTAAACCGAATTCGTCGCAATTCCGGCGATATTCGCGGCTTGCAGATCTGCCGCCATTTTATAACCGACAAGTCCGACTTCGCGCAAAATCGACGGTGAAATTCGCGGATTCGGCGGATCGTAAAACGGCGGAATCGTAAAGCGCGAAGCCGTTTGACCTTGTTGGTGAACGTCATAAACAATATGCGGAAACCATTCTTGCCAAAAGAGTTTCGTGATATTTTGCGTTTCTTTGAGATTCATCATAAACCAATCGCGATTGTTGTCGTGTCCGGCATAATGATGATAAAGTTCAGGCGGCGTTGAACCTTCGGATTTTGTATTTAAAGTCTTTCGATACCAATTTGCAACAATATCGATGCCGTCAGGATTTGATGACGGAATTAAAATTAAGATCGTGTTTTTGAGAATTTCCTTTGTTCCTTCGTCCGTCGCCGTTGCAAGTTCATAAGCCAAATTCATAGACATTTGCGATGCGACGATTTCGGTCGAATGAATCGAACACGAAATAGAAACGATCGTTTTGCCTTTTTCAATTAGATTTTCGATTTCGTTTGAATTTATCGAATTCGGATTCGCAAGTTTCGCGTTAATTTGTCTGATTTTATCGAGGTTTTTAATATTTTCGGGCGCAGAAATAAACGCCACGATCATCGGTTTGCCGAGTGTTGTTTTGCCGATTTCTTTGACTGAAACTTTGTTGCTTTGTTTGTCTAATCTTGCGAAATAATCCGTAATTTGCGACCAATCGGCGATGGTTTTGTCGTCCGTCGGGTTAAATCCGAGAATTGATTTCGGCGTTGGAATTTGCGCGAAAGCGGTCAAAGTGAGAAAAAAAATTATCCCGCAAAGACGCAAAGGCGCAAAGAAATTTGAAATTTGAAATTTGAAATTTGAAATAAATGAATTCGACATTAAACTAAACATAATGCAAAACCTATCCATCGAAGCGATTCGAGATAATAAAAAATTGACGTTTCCTGTGAAAGAGTCTAACAAATCGCGCATTATCGGCAAACTGCGTTATTGGTGGAGTTTGTCTTTTGCGGGATTTTTATTGCTTTTCGTAGCGTTTCCGGCGATGACGATCTTGCAATTGGTCAATCGCCGAATGTGGCTTTATCCGCTGTGTTTCTGGGGTGCAAAACTTTGGATTCGCGGTTCGGGCGCGGAAGTAAAAGTTTCGGGCAAGGAAAATTTGGAAGAAAATAAATCGTATATTTTTATCGCCAATCATCGTTCATATCTCGATACGACCGCACTTTTTGCATACGGCGGAAAAAAAATGGGTTTGATCGGTAAGAAAGAGCTTCTGAAAGTTCCGGTGCTCGGGCGCGGAATGCAGTTTATAAAGTTCAGAGCGATCGACCGTTCAAATCCGCAACGCGCACTGGAAACGATGCAGCAAGTGCGCGAAACGGTTGACGGCGGTTATTCGTTCGGCATTTTCGCCGAAGGAACACGCGCATTGCCGGGCGATCTTTTGCCGTTCAAAAAAGGCGCATTTCATCTCGCATTACAAACCGGCGCGGCGATAATTCCCGTGGCGATTAAAAATACCGATTATCTGATGGGCAAAAAAACAGGCGTGGCAAATTCGGGAACGATGGAAATAGTTTTGCTTCCCGCGATCGAAACAAAAGGTTTGACTGAAGAAAATTTGATGGATCTGCTCGGTAAAACCAGAGAAGCAATTGCAAAAGAACTAGCCAATTAAAAGGATTTGGGATTTTGGAACTGGGATTGCGGATTTTTAGAAATCAATGCTCCGAGTGTAAAAAAAAATCGGATTGCGGATTTGAGATTTCAATTCCGCAATCCGCAATCCGCAATCCCAAATCCTTTGATTTATGGTTTTTTCGTCGGAGTCGGCGAAGTTGTCGGAGACGATTTTTCTTCTTCCGTGGGTTCGACATCGTCTAAAATTATGACTTCGGTTCTGCCGACGCGATAGTTTTTATAGCTGACGCGAACGCGCATTTTAACAACGTAACCGTTGTCGAAAACGAGCGTGTCATCGGAAGTCGAAAGCGCAGGAAACCAATATTTGCCGTCAACATTATCGCGCCAAGTTTCCATTATCGGAAACCGCTGTTTTCCTTCCGGCACGGCTTTTCCTTTTGATTTGACGATCATCAAATCGCGGTCGTCAACCCAAATTCTGCCCGAAAAATACTTCTGACTCGTTTTTTTCCAATCGGGAATTACCTTCGGCGCAACGTCGAAAACGTATAGATCGAGCTCGTCAATTTTTTCTTTTCCGAGAAACGTAAAATTATAATTGTTGACATATTGCGGCTCGATCGCAAACGGGTCAACGCCCCCGAGATTGTCAATATCTTCGGCAGTTACGGTGATTTCTTTGATCGTCGGAACCGGCGCAAAGAGAATTTTTTCAAACCGCGTGCCGTCTTCTTTGAACGTCAAAAACGAATCACGCTGATAAACGCCCGAAATTTGTCCGCCCATTCCGATCGTTGCGATCATCGCGTTTCGATTAAAAGCATAACTTTTCAATGCTTCACGAAAATTTGCTTCATTGCCGGTAAAACCTTTGATGATGCGGTCAATTTCCGTCTGGTTCAAACTCGTTTTGACGATGGTCGAAGTCTGTGCCGATGCGAAAATTGCCGAAAAACATAAAACCACTAAACCGATTAAAATAATTTGCGCTTTTTTCATAACCGTTACCTTATTCTTTTGAATTTATAGATGCCGAAGATTAGCAAAAAGATGGTATCAATTGCTGAAAAAAACGCAAGCGAAATATTCACTTGCGTTTTTTTTTCGAGTGATTTTCAATCACAAAGTTTTTACTAACGTTGTCGTTGATAATCAATGCGCTCGCCGTTGTCGGTTCGCGTTGTGCGAATACCGCTGTTGGTGCGCGAAACTCGGGCTTCGATTCCGCCATTGTTCAAACGATCGCCATTCATTGTCGCATACGAAACATTGCCGTCCGAATTGATAACAACATTTCCGTTAGCGTTAATTGTCAACGTAATATTTCCGCCTGTTTGCGGATTGCGGCTGTAAAACGTGCCGATCGCCCAACTCGGAATATTTGCGTTGTTGTTGTTGTTATTGTTGTTATTGTTATTGTTACTGTAATAATCGATACGTTCGCCGTTGTCTGTGCGTGTCGTGCGAATGCCGTTATTGATTCGTGTAACTCTGGCTTCGATTCCGCCGTTATTCAAACGGTCGCCGTTCATTGTCGCATACGAAACACTGCCGTCTGAATTGATGACGACATTTCCGTTTGCATTGATCGTCAACGTAATGTTTCCGCCGGTTTGCGGATTTCGGCTGTAGAATGTGCCAATTGCCCAACTCGGAACATTGCGGTTGCCGTTGTTATTGTTATTATTGTTGTTGCTGTAATAATCAATGCGCTCGCCATTATCGGTTCGCGTTGTGCGAATACCATTGTTGGTGCGCGTAACTCGAGCTTCGATTCCGTTGTTGTTCAAGCGGTCGCCATTCATTGTTGCATATGAAACGCTGCCGTCAGAATTGATGGTTACATTACCGTTTGAATTGATCGTCAACGTGATATTTCCGCCTGTTTGCGGATTTCGTGTGTAAAACGTGCCGACTGCCCAATTCGGAACATTGCCGATATTTCCACCGCCGCCGCCGCCGAATCCGGTTCCGTCAAGTGCCGGTAAATCGTAGGTGTCAGCCAATTTATTCAAGTCTTTTCGCATGTTGTTCCACTGTCTTTCAAGTTTGCGTGCGAAAGACAAGCTGTTCATCATTTGATTGACTCTTTGGGCATCGCTCATAACATTTTGCACGTCATTGCGGCTTTCCCACCAAGTGTTGTTTCGGTCAAATTCGCGGCGCAGGTCGTCCAATGAATCGTCATAATTTCTGACAATATCGTTCAAACGATCTTCTTCGCTTGTGCCGTTCAGCGAACTTTTGTCCATCTGACTGTCAAATTCGCGCGTAAAAACATTACTGCTATTCTCCAATTTCGCAATGATGTTGCCGACATCGCGTTTTGAATATCTGTTTGTATATCTGCCTTGTGCATTTGTATCGACAGATGTTAAAGCTGTCAACGCCAATAAAAATGCGCCGAAAACCAAAAAGTTTAATTTTTTTATATTCATATTATTCTCCTCTCAATTTAAAAAACCGGTCTATTTAAATCATACTCGTTATTGTTGACCGAATCAAAAAAGCCGGACATTAGATATCCGGCTCTTGAAAATAGTTTGTTGTAAAATTTTTATTCGACAAAATCTACTTCGACATTATTTTTGATAATGCCTTTATCATAACCTTCTTGCAGCAATCTTCGCACGCCTTCGCGTCCGCGTTCGCCGTAATCGAGTGTTAAATCGTTGACCCAACATTGCGACAAATCTGTCGGCAAGTTCCGGCGGCATTTCACGCGCAAACTGCAATGCGTATGAAAGCGCGTCTTCGCGGTTTTCCATCGAATAGACGATGCTTCGGTGCAAATGTTTGGAAACTTGTTTCATCAAGTCTTCGCCCAGATCGCGCCGAATCGCATTTCCGCCCATCGGAAGCGGCAAACCTGTTTTTTCAAACCACCATTCGCCGAGATCGAGAATTTTGCTCAATCCCATTTGTTTGTAAAAAAGCTGTCCTTCGTGAATCAAAAGTCCCGCGTCGGCTTTGCCTTTTTGAACGTAATCGATGATTTCGTCAAACGGCACGACTTCGTATTCAAAATCGGGATTATAAATTTTCAACGCTAAAAACGCGCTCGTCATTTCGCCCGGAATCGCAATTTTCAGTTTGGAAATATCTTCCGGTTTATATTGCTCTTTCGATACGAGAATCGGACCGTATTTATCGCCGATGCTTGCGCCGTGCGGCAAAAGTGCGTATTTGTCCGAAACGTATGCGTAAGCGTGAAAGCTGATCGCCGTAACGTCAAAAACACCGTTTTTTGCGTCTTCGTTCAGAGATTGAATGTCCTTGAGAGTGTGTTCAAACTTCAAACCTTCTGTTTCCAATTTGTTAGTTGCCAAACCGTAGAACATAAAAGCGTCGTCAGAATCGGGAGAATGGGCGACGGTAATTGTCCGTATTTTAGGCGTTGTTTCAATATTTTCTGCCATAAATTAAATTCGAGTGAAAAAAATGTTCGTATTATACAAAACCTGTATTTTACCTTTTTCCGCGTGATTTTCAAATAGGGATTTCAATTCATTTATCATCGGCGAAAAAAGCGCGTCAGTTTCCGAAGGCATATAAGATGATGAAAGTATTCGTCCCTTTAAACCTTGAAAATCAAGAGTTTGCACGTTTAGAAAAGTTCGGCTTTGAAATTTTGTCTGAAAAAAGTCGCTAAACATTTTTTCTTCCAAATTATCGTGGCGAACTTTTTCGTAATCCGTGCCGAATTTTTTCAAAAGATTTTCGTAATCTATCAAAAAATCGTTCGTATTTAGCTGGCGTTCGTTCCAGATCAGCGCAACAAATCCGTTTTCGCGCAAGATTCGTTTAAATTCCGGTCGCGTTTTTTCCTTGTCAAACCAATGAAAAGCCTGCGCCGCAATTATAAAATCAACCGAATTTTCGGGCAAATCAGTATTTTCCGAAGTTCCGTCAATTGATGTAAAGCGCGGAAAATCCTTCAAAAAAATTTCCGCCGCCTCGCGCATCGTCGCATTTGGTTCAACGCCGTAAACCGAATTTCCGTTTTCGAGAAAAATCTTCGACGAAATTCCCGTTCCCGAACCGATGTCCGCAATCACCGAATCAGTTTGCAAATTCATCTCATCACGAAACAGATCCAAAACTTCCGGCGGATAAGACGGACGATATTTTACATAATTTTCGACACGATTTGAAAATCTTTCGACAGTATTCATTGTTCGTTAACCTCTTCGCCCGTCCACGCGGTTTTCTTCGAGTGCGGAATGTCGAATTGATCTAAAATGCGGTAACACAAATGATTTGCCAAATCATCGATCGTTTTCGGGCGATGATAAAACGACGGCGACGCAGGCAAAATGCAAGCGTTCATTCGCGCTAACTTCAACATATTTTCGAGATGAATTTGATTAAAAGGCGTTTCGCGCGGAACGATGACGAGCTTTCTTTGTTCCTTCAAACAAACGTCAGCCGCGCGATGAATCAAATTCGTTGTCGCACCCGACGCGATCGCGCCGAGCGTTCCCATCGAACACGGCACGATTATCATTCCGGCTTGTTTATTTGAACCCGACGAAGGTTTTGCCGCGAAATTATCGAGCCGCCAAAATCGAATTATTTTTGAATCTTTCGGCAAACCGAGCCATTCGTTGATTTTTTCCGTTGTCGGATCTTTCAAATTTACGCCCAATTCGACTTGCGCAACTGTCGGCACAACCGACGACATAATTAAATTTATCGTTTTGACAACGCCGCTTTCCGCCAATAATTGCAACGTTCTAAAACCGTAAATCGTTCCCGACGCGCCCGTAATTGCAACTGTTAATTCCATATCTATTCGACACAAATTCTATCACATTAAAAATTATTTGAACGATTTTCATTCAAATTGAAATGATACTAATTCTCCGCGAAAACCGCTTTACTTAATGAAAAGCTGATATTTTCGGCTTTTCCGTAAATAAAAAATATGTGGCATCGAAGTTGCAATAAATATCAACGGTTGGAAGAGAAGATGACAAGCGAACCGACAATTTTACAAAACGAAATTTTACTGAATTTGCTCAGCAACCGCTCGGTAAGTTGGGCAATGGTAAAACTTTGCGGTTTTTATAAATATGTCGGTTTGCTTGTCTGAGTTTTTTTAGCGCAATTATGTTCAGCAAAAGCGGCGAGTTTTCGCCGTTTTTTGTTTTAAACGAATCTTGTCGGTAAAATGATTATATGAAAACTGCTGACATTGAAAAAATCTTGTCCGCCCACGCAGACGGAAAAATCTCAAACGCGGAAGCAACGGAAAAACTGAAAAACCTATCATACGAAGATGTCGGCTATGCCCGAATTGACCACGCACGAAGCGAAAGACAAGGTTTTCCCGAAGTTATTTTCGGGCAAGGCAAATCGAAGGAACAAGCCGTCGGGATTTTTGAAAAACTCGCCGCACGTTCGCCGAATGTTTTGATAACTCGCACAAACGCAGATGTTTATGGCGAAGTTCGCAACATTTTTACCGAAGCCGAATGGCATGAATCTGCCAAATTAATTCGACTTTGGCGCGATAAAACCGAACTCGGCACAGGCGAAATCTCGATCGTAACTGCCGGAACGAGCGACATTCCGATTGCCGAAGAAGCCGCGCTGACCGCCGAAACGATGGGCAATCGCGTCAAAAGAATTTGGGACGCGGGCGTAGCGGGAATTCATCGAATTTTGTCCGAACGCGAAATTTTACAAAACTCTCGCGTCGTCGTTGTCGTAGCAGGTATGGAAGGCGCGTTGCCGTCGGTCGTCGGCGGACTCGTTAAAGTTCCCGTAATCGCCGTTCCGACATCGATCGGCTACGGCGCGAGCTTCGGCGGAATTGCCGCACTTCTCGGAATGCTGAATTCGTGCGCTTCAAACGTCACGGTCGTCAATATCGACAACGGTTTCGGCGCAGGATTCGTCGCAAGTTTAATAAATCGTCAATGGAAAGAGAATTAACCACATAGGAACATAGAAAACATAGGAAAACGAATCTATGTTTTCTATGTTTCTATGTGGTAAAAAATATGTCGCATCAATTTAAAAAATCTTACGTTGCTCTAATTATAACTTTTTCAATTTTTCTTTCGGGTTGCGTCGGCGGCAAAAAAGTTCCGAATCTTGATGCGATTTTTGCTTCGACGAAATCTCAAACCGGCAAACGTCCCGTGATAATTATTCCCGGAATTTTGGGAAGCGAACTCGTAAACGCCGAAAATGAGCGCGTTTGGGTTAATTTTTCAACA
>Ga0209480_10002815_pt1 | contig 11692 bp, 10 predicted proteins | sample JI61114C2DNA_FD_187501 | JGI IMG/M metagenome (GOLD analysis project Ga0209480, IMG submission 187501) | Wastewater effluent complex algal communities from Wisconsin, to seasonally profile nutrient transformation and Carbon sequestration -... | ecosystem: Engineered > WWTP > Effluent > Algae...
CCGGAGCCCGCGAGGGCGGCCTCTTCGCGACGCACGGCGTCCTGGAGGCCTTCGTCGCTCTCGACCCGGTTCTTGTCGACGCCCCGGACGTTGACGAGCACCTGGGGCAGGCGTGTCATGACCGTGCCGAGGTCGGCGATGGTGCGTCCGGTGGCAGCCATCCGGGCCGCGAGCATGAGCCCCGTGAGCACCCCGTCACCGGTGGTGCCGTGGTCGAGCATGATGACGTGCCCGGACTGCTCGCCGCCGAGGGAGTAGCCGCCGGCGCGCATCTCCTCCAGCACGTAGCGGTCACCGACGCCGGTCTGGAGCACCCGGATGCCTTCGCGCTCCATCGCCTGGAGCAGCCCGAGGTTGCTCATGACGGTCGCGACGAGGGTGTCGTGCGCGAGCTTGCCGCGCTCCTTCATGTCCACCGCCAGGATGCCCATGATCTGGTCGCCGTCGACTTCGACGCCGGCAGCATCCACCGCAAGGCACCGGTCGGCATCCCCGTCGTGGGCGATGCCGAGGTCCGCACCGTGCGCGACCACGGCGGCCTTGAGCGGGCCGAGGTGGGTCGAGCCGTAGCCGTCGTTGATGTTCAGCCCGTCGGGGGCGGTGCCGATCTCGATGACCTCGGCGCCCGCCAGACGGAAGATCTCCGGGGAGACCATGCTGGCCGCCCCGTGGGCGCCGTCGATGACGACCTTGAGACCGTCGAGCTGGTTCGGCAGCACGCGCAGGAGGTGGGCGATGTAGCGGGTGTGGCCCTCCTGCATGGCCACGACCCGGCCGACGTCCGCGCCGATGGGGCGCGCCCAGCGCTCACCCATCGCGGCCTCGATCTGGTCCTCGACCTCATCCGCGAGCTTGTGTCCCCCGCGCGCGAAGAACTTGATGCCGTTGTCGGGCATCGCGTTGTGCGACGCCGAGAGCATCACCCCGAAGTCGGCGCCGGTGTCGGCGGTCAGGTAGGCCACGGCGGGGGTCGGCAGGACCCCGGCGTTGTAGACGTCGACCCCGGCCGAGGCCAGACCCGCGACGACCGCCGCGGCGAGGAACTCCCCCGAGGCCCGCGGGTCGCGCCCGACGACGGCCTTGGGCCGGTGCCCCGGCGTCGCTCCGGCCTGGCCGAGGACGCGGGCGGCCGCGACCGACATCGACAGGGCCATCTCGGCGGTGATGACCGGGCCGTTGGCCAGGCCGCGCACTCCGTCGGTGCCGAAGAGTCGAGACATGCTGGATGGTGCCTTTCGCCGATGGAGCCCTGACCTGAATCTATCCCGAACGCGCCGAAGGCGGCACCGAATGGTGCCGCCTTCGGAGCTGGGACGGCACCGACGATCGGATGCCGTCGCGCCGGATCAGCGCTTGCTGTACTGAGGCGCCTTGCGGGCCTTCTTGAGACCGGCCTTCTTGCGCTCGGGGACGCGGGCGTCGCGCGAGAGGAAGCCAGCCTTCTTCAGGGCCGGGCGGTTCAGCTCGGGGTCGATGCCGTTGAGCGAGCGGGCCACGCCGAGGCGCACCGCGCCAGCCTGACCGGAGGGGCCACCGCCGTGCACGCGCACGAGGACGTCGTAGGCGCCGTCGAGCTCGAGGACCTTCAGCGGCTCGTTGACGATCTGCTGGTGGACCTTGTTCGGGAAGTACCCCTCGAGGGTGCGCCCGTTGATCTTCCACTCGCCGGTGCCCGGGACGATCCGGACGCGGGCGACGGCCTGCTTGCGACGACCGGTGGCCGCGCCGGGAACGGTGGCCGCCGGACGAGCCACGGGCTCGGCACCCGCGACGTTGGTGTCCGACTCGGAGGTGTACTCGGTGACCGGGGCGTCGTTGACGTCGGTACCGGCGGTCTCGTCGATCTGGGTGTTCTCGGTCATCACTGGGCCACCTGGGTGAGCTCGAAGGGCTGGGGCTGCTGGGCAGCGTGGGGGTGCTCGGCGCCGCGGTAGACCTTGAGGTGGCTCAGCTGCGCGCGACCGAGGGTGTTCTTGGGGAGCATGCCGCGAACGGCCTTCTCGACGGCCTTCTCCGGGCTCTTGGCGAGCAGCTCGGTGTAGGACGTGCTCTTCAGGCCGCCCGGGTGACCCGAGTGGTGGTAGGCCTTCTTCTGCGCGAGCTTGGCGCCCGTGAGGGCCACCTTCTCGGCGTTGATGATGATGACGAAGTCGCCACCGTCGACGTGGGGGGCGAAGGTGGGCTTGTGCTTGCCGCGCAGCAGGATCGCGGTCTGGCTGGCGAGGCGGCCGAGCACGACGTCGGTCGCGTCGATGATGTGCCACGCACGCGTGATCTCGCCCTGCTTGGGGGTGTAGGTACGCATCAGGTGTCCTGGTCGTAGAAGGGGCAGGGGCGAGGATCGCCCCGATGGAACTGGCGTATGCCGCGTGCTCCCACCAGGGAACCTCACGTGCCCCGGTCGAGGGCGCACGGCACAACAGTGGTCAAGTTTACGGGTGGTTGGGCAACACCCCAAATCGTTGCCGAACCCGGCTGGCAGGTCGCTGACCTGCACAAACGCAGGCGCACACCAATTGTGCAGAGTAGTTGTGCAAACAGAGTATGCAAAGGTATTGTGCACGCATGGCCACGTCAAAGACCCCGCAACCAGACGCGGACCGCACCCCCACGCTCGACGCGAGCGACCCCGCGGCACCGCACACCGGCATCCGTCTCGACGCCACGAGCCTGCGCGTCCTGGCCCACCCCCTGCGCTCGCGCCTGCTCTCACAGCTGCGCGTCGGCGGCCCGGCCACCGCCACCGACCTCGCCGGCACCCTCGGCACCAACTCGGGCGCCACGTCCTACCACCTGCGCAAGCTGGAGTCGGTCGGCCTCGTCGCCGACACCGGCGAGGGCGAGGGCAAGCGCCGGCTGTGGCGGGCCGCCACCGACTTCCACAGCTACTACCCGAGCGACTTCGAGGGTGACGAGGACTCCGAGACGGCGCTGAACTGGCTCGCCCGCGACTACGTGCGGCACTTCAGCGAGCAGGCCGAGCGCTGGGTCGACGTCTCCCCCGGCTGGCCGGGCGACTGGCAGGACGCCTGCGGCAGCAGCGACGACATGGTGCTGCTCACCGCCCCCCAGCTCCAGGCGATGCGCGACGAGATCAGCGAGGTCGTCGGCCGCTACCGGCGCGTCGGCCAGGGCAACCCCGACGCCAAGCGGATCGCGGTCTACCTGTTCGCCTACGCGCTGGACCTCGACAAGGCACCGTCGAGGTGACTGCAGTCCTCACTCCTCGCGAGGCCGAGCGCCGGCTCTACGTCCTGACGACGACCCGCTGGCTGCCCGTCGGGTTCGTCGTCGGCATCATCATCCTGCTCCAGACCGGGCGCGGGCTGACCGTCGCCCAGGCGGCGTCGTCCTTCGCCATCGGCGGTCTCGTGACCTTCGCCCTCGAGCTGCCGACGAGTGGTTTCGCGGATGCCGTGGGGCGGCGGCCGGTGTACCTCACCGCCGCGGTCCTGGGGGTCGTCGCCGCCGTGGGCATCGCGCTCGCCCAGTCGTTCTGGTGGTTCGTGGCGGCCGCGGTGGTCACCGGGGCGTTCCGCGCCCTGGACTCCGGGCCGCTCGAGGCGTGGTTCGTCGACGCCGTCCACGCCACGACCCCCGGGGCCGACGTCGACCGGCAGCTCTCCCGGGCGGGCTCGGTGCTGGGTGGGGCCATCGCCGTGGGCGCACTCGCGTCCGGTGGGCTCATCTGGTGGGATCCCGTGCGAACGGTCTTCGGCGTCTCGGGTGTCTCCGCACTGGATGCCGCGGCGTGGGTCAGCGCGGCCCTGACGGTGGTGCACCTCGTTGCGGCCGCAGCGCTGATGACCGAGCAGCGCCCGCCCGCGGCGGCTGGTCGTTCCCAGTGGTCGCACGCCCTGTCCGAGGCACGCACCACGCCCGCGGTCATCGCGAGCGGGGTGCGGCTGCTGGCCACCAACCGCGTGCTACTGGCCCTGGTCGGCGTCGAGGTGTTCTGGTCGGTCGGCATGATCACCTTCGAGTCCCTGATGCCGCTGCGCCTGGAGGAACTCGTCGGGTCCGCGGAGCGGGCGGGGGCCCTGGTCGGGCCGGTGTCGGCCGCCGGGTGGGGGCTGTTCGCCGTGGGCTCGTGGCTCGCCGGGGTGACGTCGGCACGCATCGGCGTCGCCCGAGCGGCCATGGTCGGGCGCGTGCTCAATGCCCTCGGGGCCGTGGTCATGGGGTTGGTGGCCGGCCCGGTCGCGCTCGTCGCGGCCTACCTGTTCACCTACTCCATGCACGGGATGAACGGCCCGCCCCACGCGGCGCTGCTCCATCGGCAGGCGACGTCCGCCAACCGCGCGACGGTGCTGTCGATCAACTCGATGATGGCCTTCCTCGCCTTCGCCGTGGCGGCTCCGCTCGTCGGCACCCTCGCCGACCGGGCGTCGATCAGCACGGCCATGGTCACCGCGGGCGCGATCAGCGCGCTCGGCGTGGCGTGCTATCTCCCGGCCCGACGGCAGGAGCGCACCAGGACGTCGCTGGAGACCGGTGCCGTGGCGCGCTGACGTACGGCATCGTCGGCCTGTCACGCTGGGGGCATGAAGCACTTCCTGCTCGGGGTCGGCGCGACCCTGGCCACGCTCGCCCTCGCCCTCGTCGTCCTGCTCCTCACCCTCGGGTCCGGCGACGGCGAGACGATCGCGGCACCGAGCGCGACGGCATCCGGCCCGGGGACGGGCACTGAGCCGCAGCCGCCCGCCGACCTCACCACCGACGAGACGTGGCTCGGCACCGTCGACCTGCGCGGCTCCGACATCGTGTCAGCCGATGCGACGCTCACCGACGTGGTGGCCACCGGATCCGGGGTTCGATTCTCCGAGAGCGGCCTGCGCGCCGAGCGGCTCGACCTCGATGCCACCCTGCCGTTCGCCACGGTCGCCACCCAGATCGGCGACGGGGCACGGCTCTACGATGCCGGTGACGGGCTCGCGGGCATCGAACGCGCGGTGACCATCCTCGGCCGGGACCTCACGGTCCGGGCTGAGGGAACCGTGGTCGCCGATGGCGGGCAACTGCTCATCGAGCCCCGCACCGTCGACCTCGGCGGGCCGGACTTCCTCGACAGCGCCCTCAGTTCCTTGGCCCGCAGCCTGGTGACGATCCGCCAGCCTGTGCCGGGCGTTCCGGACGGGCTGGCGCTCACCGACGTCGCCGTGACGCCGGCCGGGTTCGACGCCTCACTCTCGGGCACCGACGTCACGATCGGTCGCTGAGTCACAGCCGCCCGACCACGTGCACCGTCCCGGAATCGACCAATAGGTCACTGCGGGGACGGCCAGCCATGTACCCCGAGTGACCTATTGGTCGATGTGGGTACACGTCACTCGCTCGTGACGGTGACCTCGTGGGTGGCCGAGTTGTAGATGAACGTCGTCGAAGCACCGTCCGCCGGGACCGTCACGCTCACGTTGGCCGCGGGGTAGCTCTCGTCGAAGGACAACCCGTGCGCCACCTTGAACTCCCACGTGCCCGCCGGGATCTTCGTCGTGATGATCGCGTAGATGCCGTCGCCGTCCTTGTCCTGCAGCCACGGCCGCATGCACTCCGGCTTCCAGTCCCCGCCGCAGCCGAGCTCTGACTGGAACGACCCGGGCACGGTGATGATCGGGTCCTCCTCGTCCGAGACGGCCCAGTGGGTGGTCGGGTCGTAGTAGAACGACGCCGTGCCGTCGGCCGTCTCCATCGAGATGTTGCCGCCGTCGCGCACGCCACCCTCGCCGTAGTTCTCGGTCCAGGCGCGGTCGAGAGCGGCCTTGTACGCGTACGGGCCGACCGGCAGGGTGACCCCCTGCTTCTTCCAGATCTTGTCCGTGCCGTCCAGGCTCATCTGGGCCTGGTCGCACCCCGGCTCCCAGTCGGCCGGGCACCCCATCTCGGAGTTCAGTGTCCCGGCGATCGCGACGGTGCCGGGCTGGTTCGCTGCCGGGTCACCGTTCTCGGGGACCGTGCGCGAGGGCGCACCGACGACCTGCGTCCACGAGGAGTCACCGGCAACCCGGCCCGCGGCATCCTTGACGACGGCCCGGTACTCCAGCGGCGTGGCCAGCGGCAGTGCGGACACGTCGTGGAAGACGCGGAACGGTGCGTTGTCGTCGGTGCCGAGCGGCTGCCACTGCTTCGCCCCCAGCTGGCGCCACAGGAACGTCGTCTGCGCGAAGGTGCTCGCCTTCACGTCGGCGCCGATCTCGGCGCGCCCGTTCACCCCCGACTCAGGGAGGACGACCTCGACCGTCGGCGCCGCCCCGGAGGTGCTGATCGGGGTGTTGGCCCGCCACACGCTGATGCCCAGTGGCGGCACGGTGACCTTCACGGTGCCGTCGGCCGCCGGCTTGACCGCCGTGTCCGTGCCGAACACCGGTGTGAAGACCGCGCCCTTGCCCTTGGTCCAGGTCGGGAAGGATGCCGTGGCGGCCTTGGTGCCGTTGTTGGCCGCGACGACGTACTCGACGCGACCGGCATCCTTGCCCTTGCCCTTGCCCTTGCCCTTGCCCTCTCCCTTGCCCTTGCTCTCGCCCGCGGCGTTGCCCGGCTTGCCCTTGGTGTCGGAGCCGATGCGCGAGATCGCGAAGATGCCGGGGCCGTCGGTCGCGTAACGAGCGATCTGGGCGCCGTCTGCGAGGGCCGGGTGTGCGGCCCTCACCTGGGAGAGGGTCTTCACGTGGTTGTAGAGAGGGTGCTTGGTGTTGAAGCGGTCCCTCGATCCCTCGGGGCCGCCGAGCACTGTCTCGGTGTTGTAGAGGTCTACCTGGCTGGCGAACATGTCCTCGCGAGCGGCCTGGTCCCCGCCCGTGCTGACGAAGCCCTGCTCGTCGCCGTAGTAGGTCACGGGGTTGCCGCGGGTCGTGAACATCAGCGACTGCGCGAGCTTGACGCGTGCCAGGTGCTCGGCCTCGCTCTGCCCGTCGCGCGCCAGGAACATCGAGGCCCGGCCCATGTCGTGGTTCCCGAGGAAGGTCGGCAGCTGGTAGGCGTTGCTGTCGGGGTCGGTGTACCAGTCGTCCTTGGCGAAGAAGTCGCTCAGCACGTCGGTCGGGTTGCCCTTGGCGAAGTCGACGCCCTGCTGCTGGAACCCGAAGTCGAGCGTGGCCTGGAGCTTGCCGGCCGTCGTGTACTCCGACATCACCGCGGGGTTGCCGTCGTAGACCTCGCCGAAGGCGAAGAAGTCGTCGTTGCCGATGCGGTCGGCCGCGCCGAGGATGTCCGGCACGAACTTCTGCCAGAACTCGAGGTTGACGTGCTTCACGGTGTCGATCCGGAAGCCGTCGATGCCGAACTCGACCCAGCTCTTGTAGATCTCACCCATGCCGTCGACGACCTCGGGCCGCTCGGTGAACAGGTCGTCCAGGCCGATGAAGTCGCCGTACGTCGAGGACTCACCGGCGAAGGTCGAGTCGCCCCGGTTGTGGTACATCGTCGGGTCGTTGAGCCAGGCCGGGGTCTTGGCGTCCTCGTCCCCCTCGGCGAGGAACGGGGTGTACGGGAAGGATCCGGCGTCGAGCTCGGGCCACTGCGAGGCGGGCTTGCTCACGTACTCGCGGTCGTCGAACGGCTCACCGGCGGCGTCCTCGTAGGGGTACGCCTTCTTGGAGCGGTAGGTGTACTGCTTCTCCTCGTAGTCGATGACGTCTGCGGTGTGGTTGGTGATGATGTCGAAGAAGACCTTCATGCCCTTGCGGTGAGCGGCCTTGATGAGCGCCTTCATGTCGTCGTTGGTGCCGAGGTGCGGGTCGATCTGGGTGAAGTCGGTGATCCAGTACCCGTGGTAGCCGGCGCTCTCCTGGCCGGGGCCGCCCTGAACCGGCTTGTTCTTGAAGCTGGGTGTCAGCCAGATCGCGGTGGTGCCCATGCCCTTGATGTAGTCGAGCTTCTCGGTGATGCCCTTGAGGTCACCACCGTGGTAGAAGCCCTTGTGGGTGGGGTCGAAGCCGGTCTTCAGCGGCCCACCCGTGAGCCCACCGCGGTCGTTGGCGGTGGACCCGTTGGCGAACCGGTCAGCCATGACGAAGTAGAACCGCTCACGGGTGAGCGCCGAGCGCAACGAGTTCCCGGCCAGCTTCGCGTCAGCCGCGGTGGTTCCCTCGTCGAGGTCGGCGGGTGCGAAGGTGACCATGTTCGTCGCGTCGTCGAAGGTGAAGGTGATCGACGCCGGGCCGGCGAGCAGCAGCGGGATGTTGTCGCCGTTGAAGGTGCCTCCCGCGCCGTAGTTCTCGGCCCAGGAGCCGTTGAGGGCGACCTTGAAGGCGAAGTCGCCCTCGGGAACCTCGAAAGTGCCCTTGAAGACCTCGGTGTCACCGACGCGGGTCAGCTCGCTCTGGGTGCAGGCCGGGTCCCAGTCACCTGGGCAGCCGACCTCGCTCTGCAGGTCGCCCACCAGGGCGACGGATGCCGTGGCCGCCTCTGCGGGTACGGCCGTCAGGAGCGCTGGGGTGAGCGCGACCGCGCCACCGATCAGGACGGCGGTCAGGCGTCGGGGTGCGGGCATCGGTGCTCCTCCTCAGGACCGCGCGACGGGATGGGCGCGCGGACGGCATTGATCCGCGCTCGACGCTAGAGCGTGTCTGCTAAAGATCTGAGGCCGGGCCCGGCATCGTGGCTCTCATGCTTCGTGATGGCGTGATCAGTGACGAGTTGTGGGATGTATTGGAGTCGGTGATGCCGCTGGACGCGGGTCGACGGGGTCGCCCGTGGAATGACCACCGCACGACGTTGGAGGGGATCATCTGGCGGTTCCGCACCGGGTCCCCCTGGCGGGACCTGCCGGAGACGTTCGGGCCGTATCAGTCTGTGTGGCAGCGGCATCGGCTGTGGTCGACCGACGGCACGTACGTGCGGATGCTCGCGGCGGTGCGCGAGGACGCCAAGCTGGACGGTGATGAGGTCGACGTGATCTTGTCGATCGACTCCACGATCGTGCGGGCCCACCAGCACGCAGCCGGCGCCCGACGCGACTCCGTCGCGGAGCCTGCGGACGACACAGGGGGCAGGATCGAATTACACGAATTCTCGGGTGGTGCCCGGGGAGCCGCCTGACCACGCCCTGGGTCGCTCCCGCGGTGGGCTGAGCACCAAGATCCACGCCCTGGCGGATCTGACCTGCACCCCGGTGATGGCGGCGCTGACCGGCGGTCAGGCCGGGGACAACCCGATGCTCGCCACCTTGGTGAAGGCTCTGGCTGAGGGCGGATACGAGCAGGACTTCCGGCTCCTGGCCGACAAGGCGTACTCGCACCCCAGCACCCGAACGTTCCTGCGGGGCAGGAAGATCAAGCACACCATTCCCGAGAAGAGCGACCAGATCGCCCGCCGCAAAGCCAAGGGCTCCAAAGGCGGCAGACCGCCCGGGTTCGACAGCGAGATCTACAAGCAGCGCAACACCATCGAACGCTCATTCAGCCGGGTCAAGCAGTGGCGCGGACTGGCCACCCGCTACGACAAGTACGCCGTCACCTACCTCGGCGGCTTCCTCCTCGGAATGGTGATCCTGACCCACCGAGCCAACCATTAACAGACACGCTCTAGGCATCCCGGCACGCATGGACACCGCGTACGGGCCGGCAATCCTGCTCCAGGAGCGCGCACAGTACGAGCGGCGCAAGATGACGCTGGAGGAGGCCCGCGCCGACTTCAGGTAGTGCCCGCTCATCGGCTAATCACCAAGGTCACAATCCGCGGCATGACAGGACGAGTTCGGCCAAGGTGGCGGCGCGACTCCGGGGTCTACTTCCAGCCCTTCTCGAACCCATACGGGACGACCCGTGAATCGCCTTACCGGCTGGACGGCCGCCGAGTGGAGGGTAGCGACTGGCGGCACTTCACGGCGCGGCCATTTCCCACGCCGATCTTGATACGCACCAACCGCGGCATAGGAAGGCGTTGAGCGTCTTCTGGGTCTGGCGTTGGGAACGTCCTCCTGATGCGCTTGTCGGGCTTGGTGTCCCAAAGCGAAAAGGAGGACGTTCATGTCAAACGGTAGTGGTGTCTCTCGCGGAGATCGGAACCGCAACGCACGCCTTGCCCGGCTGCGCTCGGCGGTCCCGGTGAGCAACGCGATCGTCGGGATCGACCTGGCCGATCGCAAGCAGATGGTCGTGGTGACCGACCACGACTCCAAGGTCCTGGCTAGGCGCACCTTCCGGTGCAAGGCGTGGGACCTCGGCGCCGCGCTGGACTGGGCCGCCGAACGCGCCGCGAAGGCCGGGTTCGGCGGGGTCACCGTCGCGTGCGAGCCGACCGGGCACCGGTGGCGGGTATTGGGCCAGCTCGCCGACCAGCGCGGCATGACCTTGGTGTGCGTGCAACCGGCGGCGTCGGCCTGGGCCCGCAAGTGCGAGGACCTGACCACGGACAAGACCGACGACAAGGACGCGGTCCTGATCGCCCGCCTGGTGGCGCAGCTGCGCTGCTACCTACCCGAACCGATCGACGAGACCTGGGGCCGGCTGCGGCACCTGGGCACCCGCCGCGAGCAGCTGATCGAGGAGCACGTGCGGTGCGTGCAGCAGGTCCGCGACCTGCTCGAGTGCGTGTGGCCGGCCGCCCTGGACGCTGCGAAGCACCCGTTCAAGTCGACCACCTGGGTCGCCGCGATGACAGTGGTGATGGCCCGTGACGGTGGGGACCTCGAACGCACCCGCCGCCTCGGGCCAGCCCGGTTCGAACGCGCCGTCCGCAAAGAGGTGATCCGCCGCGGCAAGCAACGTCCCTGCCTGCGGATCGTCCGTCACCTGTTCGCCGCCTTGAGCGACCCCGCCGGAGTCCTCCCGCACCGACCGGCCGCGTTCGAACGGATCGCCTGGGTCATGGACGACTGGGACCACGCCAAGGCCAAGGTCGTCGACACCGAGGAACGTATGACCGCCGTGCTCGACGAACTCGAGCTGACCGAGCTGGCCTGCTCCATCGACGGGCTCTCCCCGGTCGGGGCCGCGGCGATCCTGGCCGAGACCGGCGACCTGAACAGGTTCACCTCCGCCCGGGCCGTGGTCAAACACGCCGGCCTCGCCCCGCGCGAACGCAAGTCCGGCACCTTCACCGGAAGGGCCCGCGTCACCGGAGCTGGCCGCCCGCTGCTACGCGCCGCGGCCTGGCGGGCTGTGTGGGGATGCCTGCAAACCAACCGGGTGTACGCCGCCCGCTACCGCCACCTCACCGGCCGCGAGGCCAACAAGCTCACCCCCACGCAGGCCCAGACCGCGATCGCCGCCGCGATTCTGCGCCAGCTCCACTTTGTCGTCACCCACCGCCAGGTGTGGGACCCAGTCGTCGCCGCCCACGGCACCCGGACCGTGGAGGTGACTGCGGCATAACCCAATCCGCGCATCAGCACCTCAGGGCTGACGCGTCCCAAGGGCTGGGGCGGGGCGAGCCTTCCGCGGCATTGAGAACCCCACCGGTATCTCGTCGCTCATCACAGGCCGCCCCGTCCCGTCGTCGACACAACCCGATCACACGCTGCCGAGCACACCTCGATTACCGCTATGCAGGGACCGACGACGAGACACGGGCACCCGCCCACCCCTTGACGCAAAACACCTCACGCTGATGAGCGGATGTCCGGGTTTAGTCGGTAACGACGGAAGCGCGGCTCGCTCCACCCACTGTTCGACGCCGCATGAGCAGCTCGAGCAGCGCGGCGTTGATCAGGATCGAGGTGACGTAGGCAAGTCCGAACACGAGGGCCGACCCC
>Ga0209480_10002816_pt1 | contig 11691 bp, 6 predicted proteins | sample JI61114C2DNA_FD_187501 | JGI IMG/M metagenome (GOLD analysis project Ga0209480, IMG submission 187501) | Wastewater effluent complex algal communities from Wisconsin, to seasonally profile nutrient transformation and Carbon sequestration -... | ecosystem: Engineered > WWTP > Effluent > Algae...
GCCGAAGGCGTTGGAGTCGGTGTTGCCGCTGTTTCCGACGCGCCGAAAATAATATTTACGCCGACATCTCTGCCTTGTCCGGCAGGGAAAACGATATTTTTCGCTTTGCCGGCTTCGATCGCTTCGCCGTCAACCGTTCCCGAAACGGTCAGATCCGCCGGTGCTTGCAGTTCGAACGTGTAGCCGTATTTTATCGTCGCGCTCGTTTTGCCGAAGAGTTTTTCGCGCAAGATAAACGCTTTGTTCAAAAAATCGACAAACTGCGGATTATATTTATCCGGCGTAAGTGTTGTCAGTTGTCCGTTGGCTTCTTTGAAATCGTTTTTCAGATTTTCGTTAAAGAATTTCGTTAAAATTCCGCTTTCCGTCGGATTCAAAAATTCTTCCAAAGCCTTGATATTCGCCTCGGTCGTGTTGTCTTCAAACGGGAAACCTTTAAATGCTTCCTGCGCTTTCGGCAAGATCGCTTCAGCCCAAAGTTTGGTGATCTCGCCTTTGCCTTTTTCGCCGAGCAACGCACTCAAATTTCCGAGCGGCTGCCGCAAAAAGTCTGCAAAAACTTGCGCCGTTGCCGGTTCGTTAAACGGTTTCAATTCGGTTTCAACTTTATCGCGTGCCGTGCCTAATTCGGTAAAGTTCTTAAAGTCGGACTTAGCGAATTCAGCCGAAACTTGATTGATCTTGTTTTGGTCGAATTTCGAGAATTTATTATTTACGAGCGTGATCTGATTCTGATATTTTCCGATCGGCGCGTCTTTTGCTTCGGCATCGCCGACAAAATTCGACAGCGGACGAAACGCGACTTCGACATCAGAATTTCCGCCTGTTCCCAGATCTTCCTTACTGCTGAACCAACCTTTGATCGTGTCAACGATACCCGAGAAAAATCCGCCGCTTGCCGCCGCTTTTTTGCCTGTGAAATCCGTATTCCGCGCAACTTCTTTGACAATAATCATTACGGGCGAAGTTTTCTGCGTAAATTCTTCCAACGCCGGTTTCGCCGTGTCAACCGTGTAGGGTTTGACCCGCGCATCTTTGATAAAATTGTTCCAATGGTCGATATAATCGCGGAAATAAAGCTCTTGAACCTTCGTTGCGCCGCCTGATTGTGCCGCGACATCTTTTTTGCCTTCTTCGCCCATGACCCAATCGTCTTCGCTGAGCTTTTTGTCGGCTTCGTTGATCGCAACCTTCATCAAACGAAAACCTTCGATCGTGTATGCGCCCGGAATTTGATATTTTCCTTCAACAAAATTCGTGTTCGCGTTGTTCCGCGCCAAAATCCCTGTAACGCTGACCGCGCCGACGTTTTCATCGATCGTTTTCGAGATTTCCGTAACTTTCAGTTTGTAATAACGATTCGTCGCAGGGAAAACCTGCAATTTTTTGCGAACCGATGTCACCAATGTTCGCGCATCTTCGTCAAAAGGAATGCGCGGAAATCCGACGGGCGGTGCTTCTTGACGGTCGATCTGTTTCGCCCAAAAGATCAGAATGTCTTCGGAAACTCCTTCCAGACCGGTCGGCGTTTTCGATTCCTTTGCCCAATATTTTTTCAAAACATTGGTAATTTCCGCTTCGTTGGCGCGTTCTTTATATTCGCCAGTCAGCATTAGATAAGCCTTGAGCAAATCGTAAGTTTCGCCCAGATTTTTTTCTTCGTCGGGCGTTAATTTCGCCGGATTCGCCACCGGATTGCTCGCCGCGAATTTTTGCAGATCTTGTTTTATTTTATTGACCGTCGGCGTTTTGAATCGGCGTTCGACGGCGTTGAAATAGATCGGCAAAAGTTTTTCACGATACAGACGGTCGCCCGAATAAAGTCCCCAACCCAAGATCGGTTTGCTGAGCCACGGCGCACAGATCACTTTCAGCGTGCATTCGCGGTCGTATCTGTCGAGTTCTTTGAGTTTTTGCTGTAAACGGTCGATCGCTTTGATCTCGGTTTCGGCTTCGTCCGGTTTTTTATCGAGCGGATTGATGTTCGCGTCGTTTTGAACGATGGCTAAAACTTCTTCGCCTTTTTTGCCTGCGTCGGCAACCATCGCTTTATTATTGAAAAGCGAGATCGTTCCCATTAAAAGCAGGAAAAGCAGAACGAACGCGCCGAGAGCTGTTAAAATCCAGCCTAGAATCGGCGGTTTTTGTTTCTGTTCTTCAAATGTTTTGACCAGATCTTTGTCGCGCAGAATTACGTCGCGGAAAAGTTTTTCGGTGAAAAATGTTTGTCCGACAGTCGGTGCGCCGCCTTGCCGCGTATTTCCGGCAGGCGATGCCGTAAAGTAAAAGCCTCGTAAAAAAGGATTTTCGCTAAACGGATTCGGCTTGAACAGTGTCGAAACGAACGCGCCGAGTTTGCGACGCGCCGAGCCGAAATGAAGCGGAAAATTGAAAATGCGAAGCTGACGCATTGGCGGAAACGGCGCACTCAGACGCATCAAACGCCGCTTCATCAGCGAATTTTGCAGAAGTTCGAATTCGCCGTCAAAAAGTGCTTGTCCGTTGTCGGCTTTTTCGAGCGGAATCGTCGCGCCCCAGACAAGATTTTTGCCTTCTTGTTTTGAAACCGAAAAGGAATCGCTGAAACCTTCGATGCTGTCGGCTTTCGTGAAAACCAAATAAACAGGGAAGCGAATGCGGAATTTCTGAGTTACTTCGTCGAGCTTGGTGCGTAAAACCTTCGCCATTTCTTCGGTTTCGCGCTCGTCGCCGTTTAATATCTTATCCGTGTTGACGGTTAAAATAAATCCGTCGAGCGGACGATTTGAACGATATTTTTTTATCGTGTCAATCAACGCCGTCCATTCGCTCGCGTCATCGCTTTCAACTTGAAATGCGCCCGAAGTATCGATAAAAACGGCATCATTCGTTACGCGCCAATCGACGGCTTTGGTCGGACGAACGGCTTTCAGATCGGATTGGCGTTGGCTCGGCAGAGTTTGAAACGTCAATTCCGAACCCATCACGAGCGAAGATTTTCCGCTTTTGATATTTCCCGCGACGATATACCAAGGCAGAGAATAAACGGCATTGCCCGCGCCCGCAAGATTTGAACTTTTTAGAAATTGGACTAGTTCTTCGGTGCGCTGTTTAAAATCGGCGTTGTCTGCGGCAGTGGTCGGCGCAGCTTTAGCGGCTTGTTCGTCGGCAGGTTTTTCTCCGGCTTTGGCTTCGGCTTCGGCTTTCGCGGCGGCTTCTTTTTTCTTGGCGCGGCGCGACGAAACATATCCGATGAGCAGCGCGAACGGAATCGAAAGCAAGATCAGCGCGATCACGACTCCTTTTTGCGGAACGTTGATGCCGACCTTATCGCCGAACAACACAATGCCCATAACAATGCCGTAAAACGACATAAAACCGCCGATTCCGAAGGCAAATTTAAGTTGTTGAACGTGCCAAGAGTTCATAATTTAAGAGTTTAATTCTTTCGATTTCCCGTTTAAGACGAAAAATTATCCGACATTTAGCGGCTTCATTGCCTGTTGGAGAAAATATGACGATAAAAAGAACATCGCCAGATAAATAATTACTGCTAGACATAGACCGCCGAAAACGGAAACTTTTGCCCAAGTCGGCATTCCTCGTTTTTCGGGCGGTTTGGGTTGGTCGTTGGCGAGCCAATTCGGTGAAAGTTCGGTCGGTTTGATGCGTCCGACCTTGACCAGCGCATTTGCCGTCTTTTGCATGGTGGCGAGAAGTTTTTCTTTTTCGTAGATCGCGTATTTGCCCTTAAATCCCAAGAGCATGCAGATATAATAGATCTCGACGGCATCTTGCGTAACTTCGATCTGTTTGAGCATTGCTTCGAGCTTGTCGAAAAATTTGTTTCCGGCAAGCTGTTCGCCGAAATATTCGAGCTGGAGCGCGTTTTTTTCCCACTCGTTCTTCATATTGAAATCGTTTGTCAGAACGGTTTCATCAACAAACGAAGCGAGTCCGAATTTTGAAACTTGAATAATTTTGTGATTGAAACGATAGCGTTCGGCGCGGCGTTCAAAATCGGTCAACATCGAAGCGATTTTCGGGCGCAATTCCATCGAAGGCTGGAGAATTCCGGCTTTCAGACGCAGAATCAGATCAAAGATCGGACCCGCAAAGGCGACTAAATCGTTTTTGGTGGCTCTTTCGCTCATAAGAAACTTTCTCTACTTTATTAATGCGTAATTTTCACCGATTTAATACCAAAAAAACTTAATTTTTTTATATTAACTCAAATCCGCGAAAAAGTAACGCTAAACTTAACTGTCTATAGAAGTTTATTAACAGACATTTTTGCCAAATAAAACAGTTTCGCGGCATCTTTAAATACTTTGATTTTTAGCCTCGTTCACAAAGTGGTTAGAATTGAAAAGTAAATCAGCGAACTCATTTTCACAAAGTTAGAGTTACGCCTTTAGGCGTGATCGAACTTAAACAATTAAGTGGTTAATTGAATGAGCGCAAACTGTTTCATGCCTAAAGGCGTAACTCTAACTTTCGTTCCGTTTTTGAAAAATATCAGAAAACTTAGATTAAAGATTAGTTAATGACAAATAGAAAAGAGTTGAGCGATGAATTTAACTAAAATCTCATCCGTCGCGCAACTCTTATTTTTCAGGAGTTTTTTAGGGATTATTTAGGGAATAGTCACAATTGAAACGATGTCGGAATAGATGCCGACAGGTTTATTTCCTTGCAGAAAGCGTCCGCGATAACGGCGGACTTCGGGCGTGTTCGGGGTTTGGGGCGGATTGTTGTCTTCGGCGGGAGATTTGTAAAAACGTCCGATCGAATTCCAATCGGTGCTTTCGCCGCGTTGCAGTTCGATTTCCACGCCGTCAAATTCGCCGCGTGAAAAATCAATATCAACCTCAGACGAAGCCATTGCACGGGCTTTGATCTTCGGTTGCGCGTTTTCCGGCAGAACGCCTTGTTGCTGAGTCGGTAAAACGCGATAATCTGCGCCGACCGCTTCGTTGTAGTTTGCCGATTCCTTCAAACGCCGCACAAACGAGCGCGTCCGTTGGATAACGCCCGCCATCATCGGCAATTGCAAAGTCGGCTGCGCCGGAACATTTGTCGTCGGATAAGCCGGAGTCGCCACATTTCGCGCACCGTAAAGCATAATTCGCTTAAAATTAACAAACTCGCGCCGATTCGTCTCCGACATCGCCGAACCCGAAACAAGGTTATGCACCATCACCGCATCATCTTGAATCTGCCGTATCTCATCCGTTGTAAAACCATAGTTTGCACCACTTTCCGCCGCCTTCGCCGAAAAATTCTGAAACCATTCATCTTTGCCTGTTTCATCAATAGGCATATAATCTGACATATTTTTTTCCTCCGAAAATTAATTTATTGTTATAGAAATAGGAAGTCTTTTACGCTTCCGTGAATATGTGTTAATTAATCGGAAAACGTAACGCACTTTTCTATATTTTTTTTACAGAAGGCAAAAAATCTCAGAATGAAGCCCAAAAACCACAGATTGAAACCCAAAAATCTTACAACGACAGTCAAAAATCTCAGAACACCGACCGAAAATCTCAGAATGAAGGGCAAATATCTTAGCAAGATAAGCAAATATCTCAGAATGAAGGGCAAATATCTTGGAATGAATACCAAAAATCTCGGAATAACCTCATCCAACCGCAAAACGACAGTCTGCTATCCCGAAAAGTCAGTAATAAATTTCAGAATAAACCGCACCTGTCGAATTCAATTGGAGCGCGGGCATCTTGCCCGCTCGCGCTTCGAGTGCAACGAGAAAAGGCGCGAAAAAGCCGCAGATGAATTTAACTTGATTTCTCTGCGTAGTTTGCCGTTCTTGCTTCGCTCGAACGGGCGGGCAGGATGCCCGCGCTCCAATTAAGAGATGTAAGTTGAAAATGCAATTAAAAAAAGGATGCAAGCCGAAACTGCATCCTTCATAATTTAGTTTTCAGATTACTTTCTCATCGAAGCCGAAACTCGAAAAACGAGTCTAATGTTTAAGGTTTTACGGCATACATTTCGATTTTTTCATCGGGGATTTCTTCCGGGACGAAGACGGCGACGACTTTTGAGCCTTTGATGCCGTCCCAGTATGGTCCGATGGTGTCGAGCATAAAGTATTTGAAATCGATTCTCGCGGGAATCGGCGCGGGCGGCGGATTCGAGTGCGAAACGATCACGCCGGGAAGTGCCGAACCGATGATTTTATCAATTACGTCGCGTGAAGCGATCTTGATGACGCGCGGAACGCCTTCGATAAGTTTTGATTCGGGCATCTGCGCTTTGACGGCGAGATAAAATCCGGCTTCCTTCAAAAGCCGTTCGTCGTCGATGCGTCCGACATAAAGCGTGTCGCGTGTTTTTTCCAAAATGATCGGCACACAACGGCTCGGAATAACGATCTCGAGCAATTCTTTGAGCAACGCCGACAGATTGTGAAACGTAAAATGAAGATCGTCGTGGTCGTATTTAACGATGTCGCGCGGATAATGTTCGGTCGCAAACGTCATCAATTTTCCGACCAGATCCGCCATCGTCAAATAGAGCGGTTCGGGATGCAACAAGGGCGAGCGGAAATAATGCGCCATCGAAGGAATCGCCGAATTTATCGTGTGCAAAAGCCAGAACACGGCAACTTCCGAAGTCGTGAAATCTGCCAAACCGGCATTTCTTTGCCGACGCTGTTCGCCCAAACTTCCGCTTTTCGTGTTTAGAATTTCGACCATTTGGCGCACCATATTCGCCATCCAAGCCGATGATGAAACGCGCAAAGTCGGCGGAATATAATCTTCGTTGATGTGCAGTTGTCCGGTCGGCGTGCGTTCGAGTTCGGCAATTTTCATCGAAGTAAAACCGTCGCGCACTTCGTCGTCGAAAATTATCCGCAGATTGCTTTTCGCAAGTGCCAAAGGCTGTTCGTTCGTGCCGCTGGTTTCGTCTTTAACGAGTGCGCCTTCCTGTAAAAAACGCAGATTCGCATTGGCTTTTGCGCCGTTCGATTGAAAATTCGCTTCGCCTTTTTTCTTTGCGGGAATCGCCAGATGAACGCCGAGACGTTCGGCTTCGGGATGAAAATGATCGCCGACGGGACGCATATCCGGCACAGATTCGGTGTCCGGCATATTTATCAGCAATCCGTCGGGCAAAACGGCGCGACAATTGATTATCTGAAAATTTCCGTTGGCAACGGCTTCGCGGTTTATCTGCAAATCCAAAATGCCGTATTCATAAGGTTTTATCGAACGAATCCGCGAATCGAGAAGGTCTTCGTAATAATTATCCCATTGTTGAAAATGGTGCGGCGTGAGGAGCATTCCTTCGTTCCAGACAATTTTGCGATATTTGCTCATAATTTAATTGATTGTGTTATTTATCTCGAATTTTGTCAATAAACTGTAAATAAATGAGAAGTTAGAAGTTAGAAGTCAAACCAAAGGCAGAAACGCGAGTGCGAACGAGCGTGCCATCGCGCGATCTTTGCACGCTTCCTTGCGGTCGCGTTTCTGCCTTTACCTCTCATTTAAAAAACAACTGCTTCGGCATTTACGCCGAATTCCTTCGGGTTTTGCATAATTACGCCGATTGCCAGAAAACTCAAGGCATTTTCAAATTCCGCGTCGGTCAATCTGCCGTTATTTTTCAGAAACCAGATCGAACGAAGCTCGCGTGTCGTTACGCTTTTGCCTTCTTTTGAAAGTTTTTTTGAAAGACCTTCCATTTTTTGCGAAAGTCCTTTGGTATCGCCGTTTTTTCCTTGGTTGTAAGCGGCAATTATCAACAAACAATCGTCGGCGAAGTCCGTGCTGAGCGGAATTTTCAGTTTCCCTAAAATCGGAAGCATCGTTTTTGCCGTTTCCACAGGATTTCCGCCTTCATTAAGCGCGGCGGCGGCTAAAAATTGCGGCTTAAAGTTTTTTGAACTCGCCAAAGTTTCAAATTGTGATTTTTCGCGCCCGATCGCTTTCAGATTTTCCGCCAAGCTCGAAGAACTTTTCAAGCTGTTGATCTTTTGAATGACTCTTTCGGCTTGATCATTTTTCAAAAAAGGACTCGGATCGTTTTCAGCGATTCGGCGCATAAATTCCGTCGCGTTTTGCTTAACCTTTTCACTTCCGCTCGAAGCCACAGGCGTTGGCGTTGTGCTGTTGCCCGAAGTCGTTGGCGTTGTATTCGGAACATTGTTGCCCGAATTTATCGGCAAAGGTTCGGACGTTGGCGTTTTATCTTTATCCGGCGTTTTGCGCGGAGTTTTGTCGGGATCAGTTTCAGTCGGCGTTTTTGCATCGACAATATCATCTTTCGGATTATTATCGGAACTTCCGCCGATCACATAGATTAATCCGCCGATAAAAATTAAAACTGCAAAACCGATCAATGGTGCGATAAAGAAAAAATTGCTCGGAATGCCGCCGATAGTTTGAGGAACGCTCTGTGCCTTCGCCGTCGGACGATTTTCTTCGATTTTCGGCGCAGATTCTTGCGCGACTGGTGCATAATTTTGTTCGTTATTTGCGGAAACGAATTCGACTCTGATCTCTACGCCGCCGAGATTTAAAACATCGCCGTCGCGCAAAGTTTCGGTTTCAAACAGATCGTCATTATTCAAAGTCGTGCCGTTGCTCGAACCGCAATCGGTAACGGTGAATCGTTCGCCAAACTGTTCAATCTGCAGATGCTGACGCGAAAGCCGTGTGTCCGAAATGCACAGATCGTTGTCGGGATGTCTGCCGATAACAAAATTATCGCGCCCGACCGAAACCCGTTTCGGATAGCCGTCTTCATCTGTAAAATTGAGCCAAATTTCCATTTTTTGTCAGAACAGCCTGCGTAAGCGGGCTGTTTAAAGTTTCATAGCGGAAGTTTTGATTATAAACTATTAACAGCCCGCTTACGCAGGCTGTTCTGACTTAGCGATAAAGCGAGAGCGGTTTTTGATTTACGCCGAAATCTTGCGGATTTTCGCCGATGATCGCGCTGGCAAAAAATTTCGGAACATAATGCGAGTTTTCCCGCTCGAATTGTCCGCTATATTTGCTTTGCATTAACTCTTGATTTTCAACCATCGTCCAAAAACTGCGGTTTTGCGAACCTTTTTCGGAAAGAACTTCGGTCAAATTTATCGCCAACGCGCCTTGACCGCTGTTGTAACTCGCAATCGCCAAAGGCACACTTTCCGCGCCCGAACCTGAACGTCCGATGAGCGATTTCAGATAAGCCGCCGCCGCTTTTGATGCTGGTTCGGGTTCGCAACGCTGGTCGGCGGGCAAACCGTAATCGGGCGCAGAACGCGGCAAAAATTGGAACATTCCGACCGCGCCGGTTTTACTCGTCAAACACGAACAATGCTCCGATTCGATCATCGCCACATAAATTCCGATCTGCGGCGCAAGGTTTTCTTTTTCAAAATTTCGCACAATGAACGGCGAAGTTTTCGTGGCGCGTTCCAAAACCGAGCGGAAATCGCTTCGCATCCAACCGCTTTGCGAACAATCATCATTTTTCGCTTTGTTAAGCCGTCCGGCATAATCGCTGACCATTTTTTTTATCGTATCGATCGCCGACGGCGGAATCGGTTCGCTTTTTTGGTTGCCGATAATCTGCGCGATGCGTTCGGCTTTGACGGAAATATAATCGTTTTTTTCCTGCTCGCTTAATTGAGTATATTTCTTGGTCTCAGTAACCAAAATTTTATCTGCGTTCGGATTATCGGGAAGTTTCGGCAAAGGTGTCGGCGTTTGATTTGTCGGCGTTGTCGAACCGCCGCCGGATTCAGTGCCGTTCAAACCTGTCGGCTGAGTTTTATTGGTTTTCGGCTTTTCTTCTCTTTCGACAATTTCAACGTCTTCGTATTGTTCGTCGGAAACATTTGCAACGATTATGTCATCACTGCCGAAAACTTTTACGCCGATAAAAATTGCCGAAGCCGCGATCACTAAAACCGCCAAACCAGTGATCATCAGCGGAACCGCGCCGAAGGAACTTTTCGCCGCCGCCGCTTTTTCTTCGGTTTTGACAGGCGCGTCTGCCGAAACGGTCGGCGCGGACGTTGCCGTAGTTTCTTCTTTTTCTTCTTCCTTTTCTTCTTCCGCTTCGCCGATCTTTACGGAAATTATCGTGTAATTACCGATCTTGATTGTGTCGCCGTCAAAAAGCGTCGTGCCGTGCGGATTAACTTTTGCGCCGTTGACAAAAGTTCCGTTAGTCGAGTTTTCGTCAATGATCAAAAATTCGTCTTCTTCACGAAAAATTGTCGCGTGAAGTCTGGAAAGTCCGTCGTCATCGATTTGTTTATCGGCATCTGCACTGCGCCCAAGCGAGAGTTTTTCGCCCTCAAGAACGAACTCTTCCGAATCATATTCGGTTGAAAATGTGAATGTAGCTTTCAGCATCTTTCAAAATAAAAGAATTTCTCACCGCAGAGACGCAGAGACACAGAGTAAGAAAATTTAATCTCGCCTTTCTGCTTTCACAAAAAATCTCTGTGTCTCTGCGTCTCTGCGGTGCATATTTTAATAAAGCGACGAAAGCGGTTTGTCGTCTTTCAAGCCGAATTTTTGCGGGTTTTCGGCAACGATTCCGGCGGCGAAAAATTTAATTAATTCGTCGCGCTGCACCGGAGTTTTTATCGCGTTCCAAAAATCCGCGCGGTCGCCTTGCAAAGAAGTTTTCCAACTGTAAGCCTCGTCCAAAGTCATTCCGTAAGCCGCGACGGTGTAAACCGGATCGTTGTCGAAAACCGTCCGCAGAAGATTTTTCGCGTAAATCGCCGAGGCTTTTGCCGAACAATTCGTTTCCGTCAAAGTTTCCGTGCCGCAAGCAAAAGTCAGCGAATTTTTTGTCGCAAATTCGTTCGACATTTTCCATAAACCGACATCCGCGCCGGTTGCCGGATTAAATTGCGTGCGGTTCATCGCCGTCAAAAAACCGATCGCCGAACCAACGTCCGTATCTTTAATATACGCTGTTTTTATCGTATCTTGAAAGCCTTGAGCGCGTGTCGAAAATCCGCCTGCGCCGGTAAATTCATTGGTTTTTGCCAGAACTTTGTCGATGAATTCTTTATTCATCTTATGTCCCGAACCGCCCATTGATTTGATCAAACCTTCAACCATCGTCTGCGCTTCTGCCGCCGTAACTTTGCCTTTCGGCGCGATCGTCGGCTTTGGCGTAGGTGTTCCGCCGGTCGGTTCGGGCGTTTGCGTTTCGATCGGTTTCGGCGTTTCGACGGCGCGTGTTTCAAAAACTAACGAAATTTCGTCCGATTGCTGAATTCGTTTGCCTTCCGCGTCTTCTAAAATTACTCGCAAACTGACGTTTTCGCCTGTCGCCAATGACGGAAAATTGTTCGGATCGAGCTTTGCCGTAAAAGGTTTTTCGTCCGAAGTCGCCAAAACTTTATCGTTTATCAAAAACACCGCGCGGCTGACGCATTCTTGTTCGTCTTCGAGTTCGACTTCGAGTTCCTTGGCTTCGCGCAAAGTGTCGTAATTTTCAACGCTCGTGATTTTCGCCTTCGCCTGACAACCCGAAGCCGTCGTATTAAACGAAAAAAGCACCGCGCCCGCAATGAAAACAAAAGCCAAACCGACCGTTGCGCCCGCGACTGCCAAGCCGACAGGGAATTTTGAATTTTGCGGCGCGGTTTCGGAAACTTCGGTTGCGCCGCCGACCGATTCGGTTTCGTTCGGCGTTTCATCAGCATTTGAACTCGGCGTT
>Ga0209480_10002817_pt1 | contig 11687 bp, 8 predicted proteins | sample JI61114C2DNA_FD_187501 | JGI IMG/M metagenome (GOLD analysis project Ga0209480, IMG submission 187501) | Wastewater effluent complex algal communities from Wisconsin, to seasonally profile nutrient transformation and Carbon sequestration -... | ecosystem: Engineered > WWTP > Effluent > Algae...
GGCGTGCGCCGCCGACTGGCCTGCCCTCGAGGGCTGCGACGAGGGCTGCACCGCGCCGATGTCGACCTCGACGACCGACGCGACCCCGCCCACGACGACCGCGATCCAGACGGTCACCGGCGGCAGCGAGGAGGACCCCACCGAGGCCACCGGCAGCGCGGACACCAGCGGCGCGGACACCCCGAGCACCAGCGAAACCGGGACCGCGAACGAGACCGGCAGCAACGAGATCATCCTGCCGGAGGTCGTGGCGATCGAGCTGCCAGCCGAGGTCCACGCCGCCGGTCCGGTCCCGATCACGGTCCACACCCACAACGCCGCGTCCGCGCGCATCAAGCTTGATGGCCTCGACCTGGGCGAGCTCGCGGGCGCCGGCAAGGATGTGTTCGTGGGCGAGCTCGAAGTGAAGGGCGCCAGCGATAACGGCACCCGCCACGTCGAGGTGATCGCCACGCTCAACAATCACCAGGACAGCGACGAGGCGACCTTCGAGGTCCACGCGCCCGACGCCGGCAAGGTCGCCTGGTCAATGCCCGGCCCGCTCGGCAGCCGCACCAACCGCATCACGCTGACCCCCGAGGGCGACGTGATCGAGGCGGGCCTGCGCATCGGCGCCGGCGTCCCGTATCCGAGCCTCCACAAGCGTTCCGGCTTCGACGGCAGCGACCTGTGGCCCAAGAAGGTCCTACTGAGCGAGCTCGAGGGCCACGTCGCCGATGTGGCGCTCGCCCCGGACGGCGGCATCTGGGTCGCAATGAACGTGAAGGAGGCCAGCCAGAAGTGGCGCCCGCATATCCTCCTGCTGAACCCGGACGGCACCCCGACCGGCGTCGACCGACCCGGCGAGCTCGGCCACACCCTGCGCGGCATCGCGGCCGACGCGAAAGGCGGCTGCTTCGGCGTGGGCTACGCCGTCGTCGATGGAGGCGACCTCGATGTCGTGTACCAGGGGGTCAGCGCAGCTCATCAAGGCACGGTCACAAACACCTGGGACTATCAGCCCCCAAATTCGTTCCCACACAGCTTCGAGGACGCAGCCATGGACGTCGTCATCGACGGCGACATCGCGTGGGTGGCCGGCCTGAGCGTGGGCAAGCATGACGGCCAGGGCGGCGAGGAAACGTTCACGCGTGGAATGATCGTGCCTTTGGACATCCACACCGGCGAGGTGAACGGGCCCGTGATTATCGCGCCGGCAGCCGGGTCGTGGAAACACAGTATGTTTTTTGGCCTGGCGCTGCACCCGGAGGGGTTGGTGGTTACGGGTGCCGGATGCCAAGACGCTTGCGGAGGTGTGCAGCGCATCGAGGCCTCGCACTACACGCCCACGGGCGTGCGCACCTGGCATCAGGCCGAGGTCTCGGCCGAGGGCGCGTATGGGAGCGACGTCGTGGTCGACTCGCAGGGCCGGGCCATCGTCGCGGGGGCGAGCAAGCAGGCCGGCGTGCTTCGCGGCCAAGTCGTCGCACGGATGATCGGCAAGATCGAACTGCAGCCCCTGTGGGCGCACTGGTTCCCGGTCAGCAAGGAGTCCTCGGAGGCGCTCGGGGCCGCGTGCGACGAGTACGACCGGCTCTTCATCGGCGGTTATGTCACTGTCGCGGGCTCACCAGAGACACGGCTCGTGCAACTCAGCCCGTGATCACTGAGGGACGAAGCTTGCGCACGCTTCGACCACCAACTTGGCTGCGTCGGTGAAGTAGGGCGCGTAGCTGGGCGCGCAGGTGTCCCCCTCGACGTGGAAAGGGAACATGGCGATCAGATCGCGCAGCTTGCTCTTACCGTCGCCATCGGTTGTACATCCGGGCAGTGGATCGTTATTAATCTGCGGCCTCACGAGGAGGGTGACGACGGCGTCGGGGTCGCCGTGCTTGGCCTTCACGATCGCCTTGTACCAGTCGGCGGGCGTGGTCTTCGACTTGTCGTCCTCGCTGTCGGTGATGATCGTGAGGAAGAGGAGCGCGTCGTCGCGGATAAAGCCCTTGTTGCACTCACCGACGGAGAGGTAGGGCGAGAGCGCTGCAATTAGCGCGTCGCCGGTCGGGGGTTCGGGCCCGTAAGTCCCCACCGTGGCGATGCACTCGAATGCCTTGAGGCGGTCGGGCTCGTCACGGGTGATGTAGCGGTGGCTGCCGGCCAGCGAACACGGCGTGTTGGTAGCGAACGGGCCCGCATTGAAAAGCAGGCCCGCCCCCAAGACCTCGTCGCAGTCGGTGGCCAGCTCGTAGGAGGCTGGGCCGCAGACGTAGTCCTTGCCGTTCTCGCCGCAGTAGGGCGCGTCGTTCTTGCAGAGGTACTGTTCACAGCCCCAACCGGGCCAGGTCCCATCCGGGTTGGCGACCATGATGTGCGTGTCGAACTCGGGGAACATCGTCTCAATCGTGTCGATGAAGCCCGGAAAGCTGGCAATTAGCTGCTTCTGCTCGGTCTGCATGTTGCCGAAGCGGGAGATCAAGAACAGGAAGTCGATCTTGCCCTTGCAGCCGAGGGGTTTGTCCGGGCCGAAGTCGGGCTCACCGCCAAGGTCCCGGAGGGGCTCCATGCTGCTCGCCCCGCTGTCCTCGGAACTAGTGGTGGAGTCGCCGGCTTCGGCGCTGCCGGCTGCGCTGGTGCCGCTCGAGGTATTGGGCGGGGCCGAGGTCGGACCCGGCTGGCTCGAGGCGAAGCCGGTGTCCGCCGCCGGCCCGTTGCAGGCCAGGATCCCCACGAGGAGGGCGAGGGAGGTCGTGGCGCGCCCCGGCATCGGCTCAGTATAGCGCAGCTCGACCGGCCTGGCGCTCCGCACCACGTTTCGTCGCCGGGGGTGGGGCAACAGGGGCTGCCTGGCGAAGGACCGGTGAATGCAACTGCACCAAAGTCCAGGCGTGCTCGGCTTGACCGACATCGAGGAATGGACCTGGCGAAGGCCTTTAGTGCACCGCTTCGACCCTCTCGGGCCCAAAATCGTGGGTCAGGTCCCCCGCCACGCATTCGCTACGCCTGATCCGCGCGAGAACAAGTCGGTCGGGTAGTACGTATCCCAACCATGGACAGCCCCGCGCCGAAGCTCATCCTCGAAGACTTCAACCTCGAAGCGGCCGAGCGCCGCCTGTGCATAGCGACCCTCGAGCTCGCCGGGAACATCGTTGGCGCGGCCCAGCTGCTCGGCATCACCAGGCACGCGCTCAAGCGCCGGATGATCAAGCTGCGCATCGACCGGCCGGGGAACACGTCCGCCGGACTTGAAGCCAGCCCGTGAATCCACCAGGCTGAGGGCAGTAGGCCCCGGAAAGCCGGCTGGACAGGGCGCCCGGGCGCCGTTAGAGTTCGTGCGCGCGTTCGCACGTGTCGACCAGGGAGGGTCCCTCGATGTCCAGCTCCGGCCAGCGTACCCACCTCAAGCTCCTCACCGTCGGCGACTTCGACCCGCAGACGGACCGCGCGATCGAGTACGACTTCATCGGCCGCGTGATCGCCGGGCGTTATACGATCCAGGCGCACATCGGCGGGGGCGGCATGGCCGACGTATACCGGGCCACCGACGAGGAGCTCGGCGTCGACGTCGCCATCAAGCTGCTCAAGCCGCGCATGGCCTCGGACGAGCTGCGCGCCCGCATGGTCCAGGAGGCCCAGGCAGCGGCCCAGGTCCGCCACTCGAACCTCGTGCGGGTGTTCGGCACCGGCAAGCTCGACGCCACCGCCTACATCGTCATGGAGCTGCTCGACGGTCCAAACCTCGAGCAATACCTCCGCGAATACCGGGACCAGCGCCTACCCTGGCGGGAGGCGCTCGCCTTGTTGTTGCCCGCGCTCGAGGCCCTGCACGCCGTGCACGAGCGGGGCTACGTCCACCGCGACATCAAGACGGGCAACATCCTGGTCGCCCGGCCGCCCGGGCACCCGCCGACGGCCATCGTGATCGACCTCGGCCTGGTCAAGGCGGATCGCGCCCTACGGACCGTCGACAGCCCGCCGACCACCGAGATCGGCCGCATGCTCTGCACGCCCGGCTACACCTCCCCCGAGCAGGCCGGAGGGTTCCCGGTCGATCGCCGAGCCGATGTCTACTCGATGGCCGTCACGCTCTACCGCGTGCTCGCGGGTCGCCTGCCGTTCCACGACGCGCGCGACAAGCCCGCGATGGTGGTGCTCACCAAGCACCTCTACAACGAGCCGACCATGCTCGCCGAGGCGGCCGTGGGCGCCAACATCCCGCCCACGATCGCGGCGGTCATCGAGTCCGCGCTGCGCAAGAAACCCAGCGACCGGCCGCAGACGATGCTCGAGTTCGCCGAGGCCTTGCGTGATGCAGCCGCGCAAGTTCCTGTCTCACCGCCGCGTCGTCGGCCGCACGAGCTCCTGCTCGCGCTGGGCCTCGGCGCGACGCTCACTTGGCTCGCCATCGCGGTAACACCCGCTCCAGCCGCAACTCCACGACCGATCGCTCCCGCCGCGACATCACTTGCCAGTGACCTGGACCCTCAGCCGGCGCTGACGCCGACACCGAGCACGCGACCCGATGCCATCGATGCGCCGCCACCAGCACGACCCGATGCCGTCGACGCGCAGGCGCAGGCCAGCATCCCCGGGACTCCAAACCTTCACGCCACGCCTGCGACCGGCCTCGAGCCCCAGCTGGACCCCCCGATGATCGGGCCAGCACCCGATCCCGACGCAAGAGCCGCAACCCCACGGAGTGTCGATCCCGCGGCAGCAGCCCGTCGGGCCCTCGCCCGCCACACCGCCGCCGTCCAGCGCTGCGCCGACCTGCACACCGGCAGCATCGAACGCCTCGCCGTCACCATGAACATCGACACCAGCGGGCGCGTCTTCGCCCAGGTCATCGGCGCCGCCGACAGCCCCCTCAGCCGGTGCCTCGACGCGGCGCTCAAGAGCACGCCGATCGCCGCACCAAGGCGGCCCCTGTCGTTCGTGCAGGTCTTCAAGCTGCGGGCGACCCCTCGCCGCCCATGATCCCCATGCTCCAATTCCTCGCCCTGGTCCTCGTCGTCGTCGTCCTGCCGAAAAGCCTGTCGCCCGAGGCCGGGGAGCACAACACGCAGGCCATGCGCCACTACGATGCCGGCCAGTGGGCGCCCGCCGTCGACGAGTTCTACGCCGCCTATCAATCCATGCCCGACGCGCGCCGCGATCGTGCGGGCCGCGAGCTCCTGCTCGGCTCGATGCGGGCGACGCTCCTCACCCTTCACGACCAGACCGGCGAGGCCGCGCCGCTGTGCCGCCTGCAGACGATCCTGAAGGACCACGCCGACGCGCTCACGGCCGCGTACCCCGACGACCCCGACATGCTCGAGACCCGCAGCGCTCGCGCCCGCCACGAGGAGGTGACGCAGCAGCTCGCCGCCTTCGGTCCCGACGCATGCGCACCGCCACCACCACCCGTGCCAGCCGTCGTCCCGGTCACCAAACCAGTCCCCGCCTCGCCCCCGCCGCCACCCACGGCACTGCAGCCCGCCGGCGACGAGATTCCGCCGCGCCACCTCAAGATCGCCGGCGGCATCACGCTCGGGCTCAGCGCCGGGTTGCTGGGCGTGATGGCTTACGGGCTCGCCACCGAGGCCAGCCAGCGCGGGCGGGTCGCGGCGATCGCCGACAAGCCGGCCGACTGCCCGCTCACGCTGGACGAAGTGGAGGCGCTGCAGGACTACCGCCGAAAGGCGGTCTCGGGCCGGCAGCTCGCCATCGGCACCGGCATCGCCGCGGGCGTGACCGCCGCGCTGGGAACGACATTACTCGTGCTGGCCCGCCGCTCGGCCCGTGCGAAGCGCTGGTCCGCGGCGCCCTGGTGGTCATCCTCGGGCGCCGGCCTGCTTCTACACGTACAGCTCGGCACCGCGCGTTGACCGGCTCCAGGAGACACCCGACGATGTCCTCTCGTGGTCTCATGAAGCGCACCCACTCGCCCCTCCTCTCGCTTTGGCCGGTCCTCACCTTCGCCTGCTACTCAGGCAGCGACGCTGGTGGCGGGCCGGTCGATCCTGGAACGACGGCAAGCACCTCGCCCACCAGCGCCAGCACCGATCCCCCAACAACCAGCCTCCCGACCACCAGCGCGACCAGCTCCACCTCGACAGGCACCCTGACCGACACCACCTCGACGGGCCCCGGCAGCGGAAGCTCGACGGGCGCTCCAGACACATCGGGCGCGGAGCCCGGCACCTCGTCCAGCGGGACCACGGAGCTTCCCCCGTCCCAGAGCTGCGGCGACGCCATCCTCGATCCCGGCGAGGAGTGCGACCTTGGCGCCGCTCAGAATGACGACCAGGAGGGTGCCTGCACCCTGACGTGCAAGCTCCCCAAGTGCGGCGACCACCTCATCTGGGCCGGCAAGGAGGACTGCGACAACGGCGACAACAACAACGACGTTTTGTACGGCGGATGCACAACCCAGTGCAAGTACGGGCCCAGGTGCGGCGACGCCAAGCTCCAGGACTCCGAGGAGTGCGACCTCGGCCCCGACAACGGGAACGGCGAATTTCTGCCCGACAGCGTCCCTTGTACCGGCGGCTGCCGCTTCAAGGCCAAACTGGTCTTCCTGAGCAGCGTCGCCTACATGGCTGGCGAGCTCAAGACAGCGGAAGACGCCGACGTTGAGTGTCAAAAACTTGCTGCAAAGGCGAAATTCGACAACGCACCGAGCTTTAAAGCCTGGATCAGCGACGCCTCACACAGCCCCGCCAAGGACTTCACCAAAACCGCCGGTCTGCCTTACGTACGACCCGATGGAGTTCGTATCGCGGACGACTGGGACGACCTGATCCTGAACGGCCCTGACGACGGGATCACCGTCACTGAAACCGGCGTCGCGCTCTTGAGCACGGGCGTATGGACCGGCACGGGGCCGAACGGTCAGCTCGTCCCGGAGACGCTCACCTGCAAGGGTTGGAGCAGCTCGGAGGCGGTCGACAAAGGGCAGCGCGGACTCAGTGGCGTCGAAAAGAAGCTGGGTCCAGCGTGGACGCAGTGGGTCGACAACGATCATTGGACGACCTACTTGATCTCATCTTGCATCTTTCCATACCACCTCTACTGTTTCGAGCAATAATTCAGAGGGACCTTGATCCACGTGACGAATCTTCGACACCGCTGCTCCGCCAGATCGTTGAATCTGCTGATCTGTTCAGCCCTGGTGCCGACGGGATGCGTCATTGAGGATATTGATGCGCTCATCGCTGAGCGCGGCGTTACCGAGTGCCCAACGAGCACCGGCGCGAGCGAGAGCGGTGGTATCTCCGATACTTCCACTGGCACCAGCACCAGCACCGAGACGTCTGCAGAAGGTAGCAGCAGCGGCACGTCGTCATCCAGTGCGGGAACCACGAGCGAAAGCTCAGACCCGGGAAGCAGCAGCACCGGGCCGACGCTCCCGGTCTGTGGGGATGGCATCGTGGAAGGCGAGGAGACCTGCGACGATGGCAACGCGGTGCCTGGCGACGGCTGTCAGGAGTGCGCGAGCGATTCGATCGTGTTCATCACCAGTGAGACCTACCAGGGCTTCGCTCTGGGCGGGCTGTACGGCGCGGACCAACGCTGCCAGAGCCTCGCCGCCAAGGCCGGCCTGGAGCGCTTCCTGACCTTCAAGGCGTGGCTGAGCACCCCGGCGATGCCCGCCGCTGACCGCCTCTTACACTCCCGCGGACGCTATGTCCTCGTCAACGGGCTCGTGGTCGCACAAAATTGGGACGCACTGACGTCGGGGCCGCTGGAGAACGCGATCATGGTCGACGAGAGCTCCATGACGCGAAACACCGTGGTCTGGACTGGCACACTGGCGAGCGGGCAGCCGGCGCCAGGCTCCGACTTCTGCGGGAACTGGGATGACAATTCAGGGCTGCTCAAGCTCGGCGGCTTTGGTCTGAGCGCGAGCACCGACGCCACCTGGTCACACTTCGGTGATGAAGGATGCGACTCAAAGATCCATCTTTATTGTGTCGAACAGTAAGACCAGGATTTGACAAAGACTTGCTCGAATTCGTCTTTCGCCAAGCCCCACGTCTCGTGGGCCCCCAGCACTCACGGCTTCGCGTCGTGGCGAGCTGATGGAGAATGGAGACGTTTCCTTGGCTCGGTTCTCACCTCGAAGTGCATTGCCCCTTGGTCGTTGAGCTCGCAGTCCTGCGCCTGGTCGAGGCGATGCCGGTACATCCGCCGCGGGTACAACCCCAAGCTCGTCACCCCGTCGATCTGCTCGACCCGACCGGCGTTGTAGCCGCTGCTCAGCGCCACCCCCGGAAGCAGGATCCGGGGCGGCGCACCGCCCTCGCTCGTTTCCCGCGCCGCCTCGCCGTCCCCGTCGCCAGAGAGATGCGCTGCGAAGCGGCCGGGCACATCGACCTCCCCGAGGAACGCCCGGCGGGCCCTCGGAGCCAGCTCCGCGGGCGGATGGCGCGTCAGCAGAAAGTTGAAGTGATGCCGGCCCAGCCACGCAGGCGCGTCGTGGCCACACGCGACGTGGAGCTGCCGCGGATCGACGTCCATCGACCGGCGGCGGCCTCCGGCGACGAGCCCGCGAAACGCCGAGTTCAACCCGACTACCCCGACCCGGGCACCGCCGACAGTCAGGGACATGGCGCTGTCGCCAGGCAGCAGCCCCTCGCTGCGCGGTGCTGTTCGCCAATGGCCGCGGGCGTCCCACGTCGCGTAGTCAGCGAACGCGGCCCGCATCCGCGTCATGAAAGGGTTGTCAAGCGACCCGAACACATGGTCGCGCAGCTCCGCGTCCGAGTGCCATCGGCGTAGCCCGCGGATCACGGGGTCGAACCGGTCCTGCAGGGGGTTGAGCTCCTGGGCCCCCGGCACCGCGAGGAGTTGCGGGTGCGAGCCGAGCCGAGCGAGCCCCTCGAAGACCGCCTCGAGCATGCGATCGACCTGATCGAACTCCGCCGCTGCGCCATGCCGCGTCAAGTCGCCGGCGAGGAACACGACGTCCACCGGACCAACCCAGTCGTGCATCCGCTCAAGATCACGGAGCAGCATTTCTTTCATGTGCGGCCAGTGCCAGCTCTCGTCGCGCGTGCCGGTGTGAAGGCCGGCGAGGTGCAAGAATCCGAACGTGACGCGGCTGGGGGACATGATGCCGATCTTAGCGGCGCGGCCCAAGTCGTCCACCGGGCGAGCCAACAGAGCACCGGTGGATTCACCGTTGTATCTGCGCGAGCGGCGTGCGACCCTCTCCATCATGGCTCTGGACGCGATCCGCAAGCAATTCGGCTCCAATGCCAAGGCCGCCGCGCGACTGCGCGAGCAGTGGATGCGGACCAAACCCGGCGAGGCGAGGAAGATGACCGTCAACTCGCTCGCTACCAAGATCGGGGACCTCGCGCGCCAGCAGACTGACTGGTGGGCTCGTCGCCCGGTGCCCACGCGGCTGCTCGCCGACATGCTCGGGTGCACCGAACTCGACCTGCTCGGCCGGCCCGTTGTACCCGCCGGCTCGCTGGACTTCCCCGAGTTCCCCGCTCTTCCGCCGCTCCGCCCGGACGAGCTACCGCCCCACATCCAGCGGGGTGGCTGGCTGCTCGACCGCGTGCGCGACGAGGTCCACCAGGGTGTCCGCGTGCTCGTCGCCGGTCCGGGGATGGGCAAGTCGTTCGTCGTGCGCTGGCTGCAGGCCCACGCCGCATCCGAGTTCGCCGCGATCTCAACGCCGACCCTCGCCGCTGGGCTGCACCTCGTGAACGACCCACGGATCCTGGTCCTTGACGTAGACGAGCAAGGTCCCCGCAGCGATGCCGACGCGCTCCGGGCCCTCGGGCAACGCGAGCAGCCGACCATCGTGCTCGCCCCGTTCGCCCTCGCCGGCATTTCGCTCGACGAGACCATGTTCGCCTTCGACGCCCGCGCCCGCGCCAGCCTCCTTGCATGGGTCGCCCAAAGGCTCGAGCTCAGCGACCGCGACACCCGCTTCGACCGCGATGAGGTCGACGCCTGGCTGCGGGCCAACGACCCGAACGTGCAGATCGTCGCCACTCCGGCGGACCTCCTGGCCTTCTGCGCGGACGTCGACGCCTGCGGCCTCGACGAGGTCACGTGGGAGATCCGTGCGCGTCGCTGGCTGCGATCCTTTGCCCCCGGTCTGTTTACGAAGGACAGACCGTCGTGGGTTCCCGTCATCGAGACCCTCGGCGACGAGCTCTGCCGCGCCATGGTGACCCGCCGCGAGTATCCGTGGGGCGCGCTGCCCGGCGCCGTCTGGGCGACGCTGCTGCCCGACGAGCTCCGCGGACCGGACGACAGCCGCTGGGGACGCGCCGCCATGATCCAGGGCCTGCGCGATGCCGGCCTCCTGCGTGGCGCGGAGAACGGACTCGCCTTCACTCCGTCGTGGATCCGTCACGGCCTGGCCGCTGGCGCGCTCGACCGCATGCTCGCAGCCGACGACATCGACGCGTGGGGCCTCCTCGCCGCCGACGAATCTCGCCAGCACCTCGTCGACGCCGCGCTCGAGCGCCGCAAGAACGCAGACTTTCGCGCAACCGTCCGCGCCGTCGCTCGTGTCAGCGACCGTCGCTCACTCGGCGTGCTCGCCGCATGCGAGGCCGTGTTCACTGCCGCGGCCCGCCGCCTGCTCCGCAAGGGCTTCACCGTGCCCGCCGCCGACGTGGCCGCGTGGCACCGCCTCGCCGAGCACCAGATCGCCAGCCTCACGTTCGCATCGCAGACGTGCCACCCGCTCACGCGCCCCGACTGGGACGGCCACGACAACTTCTGGGCCGACGCGTGGATCTTCAGCCTGCGCCTTCCACCGCCCGATCGCTTCGATCACGCCACGCTCGCATGGCACTTTCCGGGCTGGGTCGCCGAGCTCCCACCGCTGTCAAAGATGCACTGGCCGTCGTCGTTCATCTCGCCTATCCGCGCCAGCGGCGGCGTGCGCCGCATGGTCGATCTGGCGACCGAGGTGCTACGTGGATTCCCCACGCTGCCGACGAATCGCGAGTTCCCGCGCGTACTCGTGCCCGCTGCCGTTCTCCTCGCGCCAGGTCGCGGCTGGACCTTGCCGGCATCATGCCTTCAAGACCTCCCCGGCACCTGGGAGGGCCACCGCCTGGCCCAGCTCCTGCCACGCCGGCCAGCCACGGAGCGCACGGCCATCGCCGATATGCTCTGGGATAACCTCCCCTTCTTCCAGGGCCAGACCGACGGCGTCCCTCTGACGCAACGTCTCGTGCGCATCGACCGGCACGCACGCGCATACCTCCCGTTCATCGCCGAGAACATCAGCGAGGCGGCGCTCCTGCGGACGATCCAACGCGACGGCATCTTCTATCACGGCGATGACCCAACGCTCGTATGGCAGTTCCCGCGCGAACGTCGGCGGTTCATCGTGCGCGAAGGAATGGCGGGCGTGCGCCACCAACAGACGGGGTGGTCCACCGCGCGAGAGTTCGTCCCACTGCTCGGCGACGAAGATATGGACCTCCTCCTCGAGATTATCGGCGACAGTGACAAATTCGTCGCCGCGGAGTTCACTGCCTTCGTTTGGCGGATCGCCCCGGCACATGCTCTGGAACAGGCGATCGCCGCGATCACGGGTCAGATGCCGACCGCCCACGCATGGTGCGTACATGCGCCGCGCGAGCGCCTCGCGGAGCTCGCCGAGCCACTGCGCAGCGGCCCGCGCCCGCTGCCGGAGTGGGTTGCGTCGTGGGCCGAGTCGCGGCTGCTGGCCGCCGGCACCGCCGCCG
>Ga0209480_10002818_pt1 | contig 11683 bp, 10 predicted proteins | sample JI61114C2DNA_FD_187501 | JGI IMG/M metagenome (GOLD analysis project Ga0209480, IMG submission 187501) | Wastewater effluent complex algal communities from Wisconsin, to seasonally profile nutrient transformation and Carbon sequestration -... | ecosystem: Engineered > WWTP > Effluent > Algae...
GCGACTGATGGCCGCGCCGGACCAGCTGGCGCCGCTGGTCAACACGTTGTGGATGCACGAGCTGCACGACAAGTGGAAGCCGATCACCTTCGGGCTGCAGCACCTGACCTACGGGCTGCCGCTGGCCTCGGGCCTGATCGGCGCGGTGTTCCTCGAGGAGACGTCGGAGTGGCTGGACGTCGAGCCGACCCACGAGATCATGGCGATCAGCGCCGATGTCTACGCGCTGCTGAGCCCCTTCATCCACAAGCTGGTCGACCGCGGCGACTTCACGATGCTGGCCCGCCTCGCCGCCGACCACTGCGAGTCGGCGATCGAGTTCACGGCCGACCGCTGGCTCGGCCTGCGTGAGCAGAGCCAGGCCCGCGCGCCCGAGCTGGTCCGCATGATCGACGGCCACCTGATCGCGCCGGAGAGCTATGAGCGGGCCCTGGCGGCGATGAAGCGCATGCTCGACGCCCACCTGCAGCCGAGCCTCGACGCGTGGATGCGGGTCCACGCGGAGCGCGGACGCTACGCGCTGCTGTTTCGCGACATCCGTCGCGAGGCCGGCGCCGCGCGCCCGACGATCACCTTCCAGGCGGTCGGCGGCGGGCGCTGAGCGGGCGCCGTTGCGGCGGGATGGAGGCGGGATGGAGGCGCCGACGGATCAGCCGCCGAGGTCGCTCCACGCGCCGGGGACCAGGCAGCCGGCCAGGTCGCCGCGGCGCACGAAGACGCTGCGGCCGAGCCGGACGGCGGGGATCTGCCCGCGGGCGATGCGGTGGTAGATGGCCTTGCGGCTGGTCTTCAGCATCATCGCAACCTCGTCGACCGTGAGCAGGTCGAGGGCGGCGGCGTTGTCGACCCTGGGCTTTTGCGTCTTCGTCCTATCCCCACGTGGGACCATGCGTTCCCTCCCAATCCCGGGGGCTGAGGGTAACCCAGGGCCGGAGCCGCGGACAACGAACGTTGTCGCGCGCGCGAGGTCCTGGTGCCGACCTCGAGATTGGCGGACACTGGGGGCTGTGCTCGAAGCCGAACGTCACCTGTCCTTGGGGTCATCTTCGCCATGACCGCGACCACGCTCGAGGCGGTGCTGCTCGGCTCGGCGAGCGAGCAGGCGCGGCTGCTCCGGGGCGGCGAGCTGTCGGCGCGCGAGCTCACCGGGGCGGCGCTGGCCCGGATCGCGCGCCTCAACCCGGGGCTGTCGGCCTTCGTCGAGGTGCTCGAGCGCGGCGCCCGCTGGTCCGCCGGCGCATGCGACCGGGAGATCGCCCGGGCCCGCCGGCGCGGGGTGGTGGACGGACTGCCGCCGTTTTGCGGGGTGCCGACGGCGGTCAAGGACCTCAACTTCGTCCGGGGCGCGCGCACGCGCTTCGGGTCGCGCAGCTTCCCGCGGCTGTGGTCGCCGGTCGACGATCGCACGGCGGCGCAGCTGCGACGCGGGGGCTTCGTGCTGCTCGGCAAGCTGGCGACCTCGGAGTTCGGGGCGATGCCGGTGACGGAGCCGGACATCCATCCGCCGACGCGCAACCCGTGGGCCCCGGGCCACGCGGCGGGCGGGTCGAGCGGGGGCTCGGGGGCGGCGGTTGCGTCGGGGATGATCGCGGTGGCGCACGGCAGCGACGGCGCCGGCTCGATCCGCATCCCGGCGGCGTTCTGCGGGTTGTACGGGCTGAAGCCGTCGCGGGGTCGGGTGGCCAACGCCTACGGTCTGCCGGATCGCGGCATCCTTTACACCTGCGGGCCGCTGACGCGCAGCGTCGACGACGCGGCGGCGATGCTCGACGTGATGGCGGGGCTGTCGGTCGGCGCGCCGCACTGGTTGCCACGGCCGGCGATCCGCTACGCCGAGGCGGCGCGGCGGCCCCCGAGGGGGCTGCGGATCCGGGTAGCGATCGAGGCGCCGATCCTGACGGCGGTGCACCCGTTGTGGCGCGCGGCGACCGAGGCGGCGGCGCAGTTGCTCGCCGATGCCGGTCACGAGGTCGAGTTCAAGCCGATGTCCGCGGGCACGCTCGACGAGTTCATCCCGCTGTATCAAAACTTGCTCGCGGGTGTGCCGGGCGCGCGGCTCGAGCTGCTGCAGCCGGCGACGCGCTGGTTGGTCGAGCACGGGCGGCAGGTCTCCGCGGCGCAGGCGAGGAAGATCTTCCTGGAGCTATCGCATCGAGTGCACGCCTGGGTCGGTGACGCCGACCTGGTGTTGACGCCGACGGTCTTCGGTCCGCCTCCGCGGGTGGGGGCCTGGTCGGCGCTGTCCGGCGAGGCGGCGTTTCGGGCCGCGGCCGAGTACGGGGCGTTCACGGCGGTGTTCAACCTCAGCGGGCAACCGGCCGCCAGCGTGCCCGTCGGGCGCTCTCCGGAGGGTTTTCCGATCGGCGTGCAGGTGGTCGGTCGCGAGACGCGCGACGACTGGGTGCTGGCGGTGTCGCGTCAGCTCGAGGAGGCCTTCACGTGGGGGCCTCGCGTCGCGCCGCTGGCATAGATCGAGAGGCGGCGCACGATCGGGGGTCGAGGTGTGGGACAGGGTGCGGCGCGTCGTCGTGATCCAGCAGGGATCACGAGCGGCGTTTAGCGTCCCGGGGCGGTGATCCGAAGCCTCGCTGGCGGCGCTACCCCCAAGCGGACTGACCGGCCCGCGAACCGTCTCACTCCGAGGTCGCCATGAAGTCTGTCTTCTCGAAGCTCCCGAGCTACTCCAAGCTGCCCATCTACGTGCTGTCCGGGGTGTGGTTCGTCGTCACGGCGCCGCGCTCGGTGCGTCGACTGACGCACAAGCTCGTCGGCTGAGGCCAGGTCGCCCCCGCCGGGCGTTGGGCCGCGGCGGTTCGTGGTTGGTTGTCGACTGGCAGATTCGTGGGATCGAGCGGGCTCAGGTGGCGGGCTGCTTCAGCATCAGCTCGTCGATCTTCTGGCGCAGGAACTCGATCAGCTGGGCGGGCGGCGAGGCCCGGAATTGCTGGAGGTCGAAGACGAGCTTGGTCGTCTTGTCGAACCTGAAGAGCGAGGTCTTCTCGACCTGCAGGGTGAGCTGGAGGTTGGTGCCGAGGTACTCGACGGCGATGTTGACGTCGGTGATGCCCCACTCGGAGCGCAGCTGGACGGGCGGCTGGAAGGTGCCCTGGAAGCGCTGGCCGAGCGGCTCGGGGTCGAGGTTGCTGAGCCGGTAGTCGAGGGCGCCGAGGGCGTCGCGGATGCGCTCGATGTCGACGTTGCGCATGTTGATCGGGCTGGCGGCGGCGATGTCGTAGGCCCACTCGATGTCGACGTAGCCGCGCACCTCCCAGTGGACGTCGCGGCCCGACATCGAGGTGCCGGGCGGGACGCGCAGGCGAAACGGCAGGGGCAGCACTTCCTTCTTCTGGGCGCGCCACGGGCCCTGACGGACCAGCATCCGGTCCCACACGTGGCCCTCCTTGGGGCCCTTCTTGTGGTACTCGACCAGCTCGACGATGATCGAGGCGATGGTCTCGTTGTCGAGGGCGGTGAACTCGAGGAAGCCGTCGACCTCCGCGCCGTTGCTGTAGGTGTCGCTGCGCAGGGCGATGAGGAGGACGCCGTTGTTGTTGGAGCCCTGGCGGCGATAGGCGAACTCGGCGGCCTTGGGGGCCTCGCGGCCGCCGACGCCGAGCATGGTGGTGGCCGGGCCGCCGGGCTGCGACGGGTCTTGCAGGACGACCTTGGCGGCGGCAGCGGGTCCGCCGGCGAGGACGCGGTTCTTGTGGGCCTCGATCATGGCGCGGAGGTCCGAGGGGAGCTCGCCGACGACGGTGCGGCCGTGGCCGCCGCTGGCCCACTCGACGGCGAGCGGGACGTGGCCGAGGAAGACCTGGTCGCCGGGGTTGATCGGGCTCGGGTCGGCGCCGACCGGCTTGCCGTTGATCCACGTGCCGTTCGAGGAGCCGAGGTCGCGGATCACGATGCCGTCGGCTTGCAGGCACACCTCGGCGTGGCGACGCGAGACGCTGATCTCCACCGTCGGTAAGCCGCAGGACGGGTCGCGCCCGATCAGGATGCGCGGGTTGCGTTCGTCGAGCGCCGCGGTGGAAGGTCCGAGCTGGAGATTGGCCGTCTGCATGGCCGTCATGGCAGCCGCAAACCCGCCCGGAGTCAACGGGCGCCAGGCGCGGTTGCGCGCCGCGGGCGCAAGGTGCGGTAAAGACACTGTTCCGGTCCACATTTGTGACCGGGCCGAGGGGTGTCCCCGGGGCCCCGCTTGGCGTAGCGTGGGCCTGGCTCATGGCGGCTCGGCGCGAGGGCAACGACCAGCATCAGGCGCAAGAACACGCGGCGCCGGAGCCCGCGGGTCCTTGGCTCGCGGCGTTGTTGCGGCAGGCGCGGGCGGTCGCGGTGCGGGTCCAGCTGACGCCGGAGCTCCGGGTGTTGGCGGTGTCCGGGGCGCTGGAGGAGCTGGGAGCGCTGGAGGCCGGGGCGCTGCAGCGGGAGCCGGCGCTGCTGTGGGGGCTGGTGCATCCGGACGACCGGGGGGTGTTCGCCGCGGCGATCGAGGCGGAGGAGCCGACGACGGTGGAGCTCCGCTGGCAGCGGCGCGAGGGGCCCCCGCTGTGGACCGAGCACGCGATCCAGCCGTGGCGCGAGGGGGCCGCGGGGCGCGGCTTCGCGGTGATGGTGCGGGACATCAGCGAGCGGCGACAGGCGCTGATGGAGCTCGAGCGGGTGCGACGCGACAGCGCGTATTTTCATACGCTGATCCACACCGTCAACGACGGGATCCTGGTCAACGCGGTCGATGGTGCGATCGAGTTCGTCAACTCGCAGCTGGCGGCGCTGCTGCGGGCGAGCCCGGAGGAGATGGTCGGGCACTACATCTTCGACTACATGGACGAGGAGAGCGCGGCCGCGGCGAAGGAGAACCTCCGGCGCCGGCGCGAGGGCGCGGAGGACCAGTTCGACTTTCGCTGGCAGCGCAAGGACGGCTCGGCGTTCTGGAGCATCGTCGCCGCCAAGCCGCTGTACGACGAGGGGGGGCGGCATCGCGGCTCGCTGGTGGCGGTCACCGACATCACGCGGCGCAAGCAGGCCGAGGACGAGCTGCTGCGCGCGCGCGACGAGCTCGAGGAGCGGGTGGCGGAGCGCACGGTCGCGCTGAACACGGAGGTCGCGGAGCGGCGGCGGGCGGAGTCGGAAGCGCAGGCGGCGAGCCAGACCAAGAGCACCTTCCTGGCGAACATGAGCCACGAGCTGCGCACGCCGCTGAACGCGATCCTCGGCTACTCGGAGCTGGTGATCGAGGAGGCGGAGCCGGAGGCGACGCAGCTGCGCAGCGACGTCGAGCGCATCCGCGGGGCGGCGGAGCACCTGCTGGAGCTGATCAACAACATCCTCGACCTGTCGAAGATCGAGGCGGCGAAGATGGAGCTGTCGGTCGAGAGCTTCGTGCTCGGCGACCTGCTCGAGGACCTGCGCAGCACGATCCTGCCGCTGATGATCAAGAACCAGAACCGGCTGCACCTGCAGTGTGCGGCGCGCGAGCGGCTGGTCGCCACTGACCGGACCAAGCTCAAGCAGGTGGTCTTGAACCTGCTCAGCAACGCCTGCAAGTTCACGCGCCGCGGCTGGGTCGACCTGCGGGTCAACCTGGCGTGGGAGGAGGGGGTCGAGTGGCTCTCGGTCGAGGTCGCGGACACCGGCATCGGCATCCCCGAGCACAAGCTGCCGAACTTGTTCCACCTGTTCGCGCAGGCGGACGGCTCGGTGGCGCGGCTCTACGGCGGCACCGGGCTCGGCCTGGCGATCAGTCGCGAGCTGTGTCATCTGCTCGGCGGCGAGATCTCGGTGCGCAGCAAGGTCGGCGAGGGCACCACGTTCAGCCTGCGGATCCCCGTGCAGGCCGCGCTGCCGGCGGGGCGTGACGACGCAGCCGCGGTGCCGGTCGGGCCGCTCGATGCCTGAGCGGGGCGGCGGCTGCGGCGTGACGACCTGTTCGGCTGGGCCGGCGGCTCACGTGCTGCTCGATGCCTGAGCGGGGCGGCGGCTGCGGCGTGACGACCTGTTCGGCTGGGCCGGCGGCTCACATGCCGCGGATCTGGCCGGTCGTGGGGTCGATGTCCATGTCGACGGCGTTGGGCCGCCTGGTCAGCGCGGGCATGGTCGTCAGCTCGCCGGTGAGGACCGTGACGAAGCCGGCGCCGGCGCGCAGCTGGAGGTCGCGCACCGGCAGCGAGAAGGGCCGCGGCAGGCCGCCGTCGGCCGGGTCGTGGGTGCAGGCGAGGTGGGTCTTGGCGACGCAGAGCGGCAGCCCGCCGAAGCCCCAGGCCTCGAGCTGGGCCGCTCGGCTGCGGGCGGCCGGGCTGATGTCGAGGCCGGTGGCGCCGTACACGGCGGTGGCGAGGGCCTCGAGCTTGGCGAGGAGCGGCTGCTCGAGCGCGTAGCGGAAGGTGGGCGTGCGAGTCTCGGCGGCGGCGACGACGGCCCGGGCGAGCTCGGTGGCTCCGGCGCCGCCGTCGGCGAAGCCGGTGTGCACGGCGAAGCCGGCCTCGGCGTCCCGGGCGATGCGCTCGACGACGGCGATCTCCTCGGGGCTGTCGCTGGGGAAGCGGTTGAGGGCGACGACGACCTTGACGCCGAAGCCCTGGACGACGCGCAGGTGGTGGCGGAGGTTGGCGGCGCCGCGCTCGACGGCGCCGACGTCGGGGACGGAGACGAGCTGATCGAGGGGCTTGCCGACGGCGACCTTGGCGACCCCGGCGTGGACCTTGAGGGCGCGGACGGTGCAGACGAGGACGACGCAGGCGGGCTGCAGTCCGGCGCTGCGGGCCTTGATGTGCATGAACTTCTCGAGGCCGAGATCGCTTCCGAAGCCGCACTCGGTGACGACCCAGGGGGCGCGGGTGAGCGCGAAGCGGGTCGCCAGGATCGAGTTGTTGCCGTGCGCGATATTGGCGAAGGGCCCGGCGTGGATCAGCGCGGGGCTGCCCTCGGAGGTCTGGGTCAGGGTCGGGTACAGGGCGTCGCGCAGGAGCACGTTCATGGCCCCGGCGGCGCCGAGCTGCTCGACGCGGACGGGGGCGCCGCCGAGGTCCTGGCCGAGGACGATCGCGCCGAGGCGGCGGCGCAGGTCGGCGCGGTCCTGGGCGAGGGCGACGATCGCCATCACCTCGCTGGCCTCGTTGATCTCGAAGAAGGATTCGCGCGGGACGCCGTTGAGCGGGCCGCCGAGGCCGACGACGAGCTTGCGCAGGCTGCCGTCGTTGACCGGGCTGACGCGCGGCCAGGTCAGGCGCACCGGGTCGAGGCGCAGCTCGTTGCCGTGGCGGAGGTGGGCGTCGACCATCGCGGCGAGCAGGTTGTGCGCCGCGCCGATGGCGTGGCCGTCGCCGGTCATGCCGAGGTTGATCGCGTCGGCGGGGATGACCTGCGCCTTGCCGCCGCCGGCGCCGCCGCCCTTGCTGCCGAACACCGGCCCGAGCGAGGGCTGGCGCAGGCAGACGATGCTGGGCGCGCCGATGCGGTTCAGGCCCATGCTGAGGCTGATCGAGCTGACGGTCTTGCCCTCGCCCAGCGGGGTCGGGGTGACCGCGGAGACGACGATGAGCTTGCCCTCGTGCGCGCCAGGGCCGGCGGCGACGGTGTCGACCTTGGCGAAGTCGTGGCCGTGGGGGTGGTAGCTGCGGTGGGTGGGGTCGAGGCCGAGTTCGCGGGCCACGTCGGCGAGCGGGCGGGGGGCGAGCATGCCGCCACTTTGCCATGAGGACCGGCGCGGCGGGGGCGAGAAGGCGCTCGCGGCGCGACGACCTCTGCAGACGGCCTTGACGGTGCCCGCGGGGGGGCGCGGCTCCGACTGCGAAATTTGCCCCGGCGCGGCGCCTGATGGGTGCAAGATAGCGGGCGCGCACAGGATGGAAGGGACTCAGGACAGCGGGACGGCAGCGGGGCCGCGGGAGCAGGAGATCGCTGTTTTCGGGCGATTGCTGGCCGCGGGCGAGATCCTGGTGTGTGAGCTGGACGCGACGGGTCGGTTCATCAAGGTGAACCCGGCGATGGCGCGAGTGCTGGGCGTGCAGCCTGACGCGGTTCAGGCGCGGCGATACCTCGAGTTCGTGCACTTCGAGGACCAGGAGGCGACGGCGGCGGCGCTCGTGGAGTCGCGGACGCGGGTCGACGAGGTGCTCGGCTTTCGCAACCGGCAACAGCGTTCCGATGGGCGGCCCATGTGCGTGGCGTGGCAGGTGCAAGCCGACGCGAGCGGGCGGGTCTATGCGCTCGGGCAGGACGTGACTGCGGGGGTGCAGGCCGAGCAAGCGGCGGCGCGCGAGCAGGCGGCCGCTGCCGAGGCGCTGGCCGAGAGCGAGTCGCGGCTGGCCGCGATGTCGGACCACACGCCCGCGCTGGTGTACATCAAGGATCCCGGGGGCCGTTACCTGTTCGTCAACCGCTACTTCGAGGCCGCGCTCGGGCGGCGACGCGCCGAGCTGCTCGGGCATCACGACCGCGAGGTGTTGCCGGCCGTGGCCGAGCTGTTCGCGGCCGGCGAGGCGCAGGTGCGCGAGCGCGGGGCGCCGGTCGAGCGCGAGGAGGAGCTGCCCGGCGGGCCCGAGGGGCCGCGCTGGTTCTACTCGGTGCGGTTCCCGCTGCGCCGGGCCGACGGCTCGATCTTCGCGCTGTGCGGGATCTCGACCGACATCACCCGGCGACGGCAGGCCGAGGCGGCGCTGCAGGACCTCAACACCTCGCTCGAGCGGCGGATCGGGGAGCGGACCGCGGCGGCCGAGGAGGCCTCGCGGGCCAAGAGCGAGTTCCTGGCGCGCATGAGCCACGAGCTGCGCACGCCGCTGAACGCGATCCTCGGCTACAGCGAGCTGATGGAGGACGAGCTGCGCGATCGCGGCGAGACCGGCTGCGTCGCCGACCTGCTGCGCATCCGCGCGGCCGGCAAGCACCTGCTCGGGCTGATCAACGACATCCTCGACATCTCGAAGATCGAGGCCGGCAAGATGCTGGTCCACGTCGAGGAGTTCGCGGTCCGGGCCCTCGTCGACGAGGCGTTGATCGGCGTGCGGGCCGGCATCGAGCGCAACCACAACGTGCTGCGCGTCGACATGGACCCGGCCGCCGGGTCGATGCGCTCCGACGCGCTGAAGATCCGGCAGTGCCTGCTGAACCTGCTCAGCAACGCCGGCAAGTTCACCAGCCACGGCGCGGTCACGCTCAAGGTCCGCCGCCAGCTGGTCAACGGCCGCGCCTGGCTGATCTTCACCGTCACTGACAGCGGCATCGGCATCGCGCCGGAGCACGTCGGCCAGCTGTTTCGCGAGTTCTATCAGGTCGACAGCACCTCGACCCGCCGCTTCGAGGGCACCGGCCTCGGTCTGGTGATCACCCAGCGCCTGTGTCACATGCTCGGCGGCGAGATCCGGGTGACCAGCGCCCCCGGTCAGGGCTCGACCTTCACCGTCGAGCTGCCGGCCGTGCACATCGAGGCCGGCGCCCCCGAGGTCGCGCTCGAGCTCGACGTCCGGGCCGAGCGCGACGTGGCCCGCGTGCGCCTGGCGGTCCGCGAGCTGTGCCAAAAGCTCGGCGCCCGCCCGCTCTCGCTGCAGAAGATCGCCACCGTCGTCAGCGAGCTGGCCCGCAACATGGTGCTCTACGCGGGCGGCGGGCGGCTGGTCGTCGGCTCGGTCGGCACCGACAAGAAGTGCGTGTTCATCCGCGCGGTCGACGAGGGGCCCGGCATCCCCGAGCTCGACGCGATCCTGGCCGGACGCAACATCAGCCGCAACGGCCGCGGCCTCGGCCTGCTCGGCACCAAGCGCCTGGCCGACGGCTTTCGCGTGCACACGGCGGCGACCGGCACCTGGGTCGAAGTCGAGGTGAACCTGTGAGCGAGCCGGACCGCGAGCTCGAGGACAGGACGCTGCTGACCGTGCTCGGCAGGTACGTCAGCCCGACGCGCGCGCAGAGCATCCTGGTCCGCGCGCGCCGCGACTCGCCGGCGCTCGGCCTGCGCGGCGCGACGCCGGTGACGCAGCTGCTGGCGCGCCTGGCCGAGGGCCTGCGGATGTTCGTCGGGGAGGCGGACACGCGGGCGGCGGTGACCGAGCTGACGCGCCTGACGGCGGTGCACAAGGCCGCCGCGGTCGAGCTCGAGCTGCGCGTCGAGTCGGACATCGCGCGGGCGCGGCTGGCGGCGCGTGACATGTGCCAGGCGCTCGGGACCTCGGCGCTGGTGATCCAGAAGTTGGCGACGATCGTCAGCGAGCTGGCGCGCAACATCATCAGCTACGCGGGCGGCGGGCAGATATCGATCCGCCAGTGCGCGGGTGGGCGCCGCGGGGTCCGCATCGAGGCCCACGACCAAGGCCCCGGCATCTCCAACCTAGAGGAGATCCTCGGCGGCCGCTACAAGAGCCGCAGCGGGCTCGGGCTCGGGATCCTCGGCACCAAGCGCCTCGCGGATCGCTTCGCCATCGAGTCGGGGCCGGGCGGCACGCGCGTGGACGTGGAGGTCTACTTCTGATGCCGACGATCGCCCATCGCAGCCGGCCCAAGGACGGCGAGCAGGCCAACGGCGACGCGGTGGTCCGGCGCCAGGAGGGCGAGCGGACCCTGATCGCGGTGGTCGACGGCCTCGGCCACGGCGAGCTCGCGGCCCTGGCGGCCACCCGCGCGGTCGACTACCTGCGGGGCTGGGCCCTGGACGGCGACCTGCTGGCGGCGATGCACGGGGTGCACGAGGTGCTGCGCGGCACCCGGGGCGCGGCGGCCAGCCTGTGCCTGCTGCACGGCCAGGCGCTGGTCTGCTGCGGGGTCGGCAACGTCGAGATCCGCTGCCTCGGCACCAAGGTGCCGATCCTGCCGAGCCCGGGGGTGCTGGGCGCGCGGGTGCTGCAGTTTCGCATCTGCCGCGGAGCGCTGGCGCCCGGCAGCCGGCTGGTGCTGTTCTCCGACGGCATCTCGCAGCGCTCGCCGCTCGAGGCGCTGCGCCGGCTCGACCCCGAGGCGCTGTGCGACGAGCTGATGCTGCACCATCGTAAACCGACGGACGACGCCACGGTGCTCGTCTGTGATCTGGAGGCGTGACGCCATGAACAGCTACGAGAACCGCATCCCCGTCATCCAGCTGTGGCAGCGCATCGTCGTCCCCTTGCAGGGCGACGTGACCGACGAGACCGCGGCGGTGCTCGTCGACGACGTGCTGCGGACGATCCGCGACACCTCGGCGGCGGGCCTGGTGATCGACGTGACCGGCATGTGGACCATGGACAGCCACCTGTGCCACGTGATCGCCAACCTCGCGGCCGCGGCCCGGCTGATGGGCACGCCGACCGTCATCTGTGGCATGAGCGCGCCGATCGCCATGACGCTGCAGACCATGGGCGCGGACTTTCGCCTGGCCCAGACAGCCCTTACGCTCGAGGACGCGCTGGTGCGCCTCGGCGTCACCGCGACGGTGATGGAGATCGAGCCCGAGGACCCCACCAGCGACGAGGGTCGCGACCTCGGCTGAGCCGGGAGAGGCCGTCATGTCTGAACAACACCCGCATATCACCGTCGAGGGGCTCGAGTTCCGCTGGGACCTCGAGCATGGCGGTATCACGCTCTCGGGCGTCCCCTGCACGCTGCTGTTCCGCGACTCGTCGCTGGCGAGCATGCTGATGGGCTTCCTGGCGATGGTCGGGCCGCAGCGCTTCGCGCTGGCGCTGCAGGCGGAGGGCCAGCGCAGCATCACGGAGGACTG
>Ga0209480_10002820_pt1 | contig 11679 bp, 12 predicted proteins | sample JI61114C2DNA_FD_187501 | JGI IMG/M metagenome (GOLD analysis project Ga0209480, IMG submission 187501) | Wastewater effluent complex algal communities from Wisconsin, to seasonally profile nutrient transformation and Carbon sequestration -... | ecosystem: Engineered > WWTP > Effluent > Algae...
AAATTCCTTTTCCAACGTTTTCAACGGAATGGCCACTTACAATTCTGGTACTCTTAAAAGTGGATCTTACTTTTTCTTTTACAGGGCTACTACTGTCTTTGAATAAGTCAGTTTGTGCGTTTAGTGAAAGGCTGTTCATCAACAGCAATAAACATGCAAAGGCAACAAGTGGGTGTTTGTTTTTCAAGGTTGTCTGTTTTATTCGTAAATGCAATAAAGGCTAATAGTGGCTTCAGGAGCAATTTTGGATCCTATATAACTACCAGTAATATTAAAGTCTTTCAATTTGATTTTCAGGTCACTCTTGAGCATGATCTTGCCACTACTCAAAACGGTGAGGGTTCCATTCACAGTCATTTTTTGACCAACTCCATGAATGGTTAGGGTGCCTTCTGCACTTACTTCATTGGCCCCAGCTTTTGTTAAATCAACCCTTTCTAAATTATTGATATAGCCTTTGAATTCCGCTTTTGGGAATTTGCTACTCTCCATATAATTCTCATTAAAATGGTCTTCCATCAATTGGTTTTCAAATTTGAATCCCTTGATCAATACGCTAAAAACCAATTGCCCATTGCTTTCTAACCACCTGCTGTCTCCCTGATTGTTTACGGCACGGATGGTTTCCAAAGGTGAGCTTGCGTTAAATTTAACCTGACCTGATTTGGTGCTATACATTTTCTGAGCAGACAATTGACTGGCACAAAACAGGGTTAAAATCAATAATGCTTTTTTCATGTTGTTGTTTTTAGGTTCATGGTAGGGATACACTACTCAATATATCAATTCTAATGTTTAAAACAGCCATAGTTCCCCAGCCCATTTAAACCTCAGATAGATTTACGGTAAATGTTTTGGGGAAGTTGCCCGAGTATAAAAAATAAATAGGAGTTATTTGACATATTGCTGAATCGGTAGCCGATTGGCAATACTTCTAGCAAGTGTCATTTCATCTGCATATTCCAATTCTCCTCCAAAGGCAATACCTCTAGCAATAGTGGTAATCCTGCAAGGGAATTGTTCCAGTTTTTTCTGGATATAATAAATGGTGGTATCGCCCTGAATATTGGGGCTAAGTGCAAAAACCAATTCTTCTATGCCTTCATTTTTGATACGCTGAATCAATGGTTCAATATTCAGCTGGTCTGGACCAATACCATCTAAGGGAGAGATAATACCGTCTAATACATGATAGGTTCCATTAAACTGTTGGGTGCTTTCAATGGCAATAACGTCACGGATATTTTCTACCACACAGATCATGCGTTGGTTACGCTGAGAATTGGAACAGATAGAACAAATATTACCATCGCTTACATTAAAACAGCGTTGACAAAAACGGATATCCCTTCGCATTTTGGCAATGGTTTCACCAAAGAACTGAACTTCATTCACGTCTTGTTTCATCAGGTGCAAGACCAATCTCAGGGCGGTCTTTTTACCAATGCCGGGGAGTTTGGAGAATTGCAGTACTGCGTTTTCAAGTAAGGCGGAAGGGAGTTGCATATGGTAAAGATAAGCAGCCCTCCGGCTTCTGATTCAAACTGATTGGTTTTTTTAGTGAGAATGAATTTCCATGGGCTTAGCCCCTTTTTTGAATATCCATTCACTGTTCAATAAGTAAGCCCCAGAAACAACAATCGCCATACCGTTTGTTAATCCAGCAAGGATTTCAATATGGTCATCGTTTTCAAGTCCTGTTTTAACCATCACTGGTTGGAATTTATTATTAGCAATGGCTACCCAAACCATGGCTCCATGGGCATCTCTAATAACGGCATTGGTGGGTAAGGTTAAACTTTTTCTGACAGGCGATTTTAACACCACATATGCCGCCATACCAGGTTTTAGTTGATGGTCTTTGTTAGGTATGCTCACCCTTAGTAGGTTGATCCTAGTATCTGGATTGATTTCTGGGTTAACAAATGCAATTGTCCCTTTTAATTCCAATCCTGTAAGGTCTGGAAATCTAGTAATGGCTTCACTATTGCTGTTGATACTGGATAACTGAGAAGTGTAGGCTTGTGCTTCTACCCAAACTTGGTCTAGGTCAGAGATCTTAACCAGGGAAGAACCCTCCATTAAATAGTCTCCCTCTTTAAAATTCAACTGGGTAATATAACCACTGACATTGCTGTAAAACACCGTGTTTGAACTAGCTTTTTTATTACTGGCCATGTCTGCAATCTGTTTTTCTGACATACCCCATAGTAATAATTTATGTTTGGCAGCTTGAAGTAATTGTTGAAAATTAATCAAGGGCTCATTGGCAAATGCCCGTTGCTTATCTAACAAGAGTAAATATTCCTGTTTGGCATTATTCAATTCCTCACTATATAATTCAAATACGGGATCCCCTTTTTTAATATAGTCTCCCAGGTTTTTGAAATACAGTTTTTCCATTCTTCCATTCACCCTGGCACTAATGGTATTGGCATGCATTTGGTCAAAGTTAACGGTGCCTGTTAACACCAACTCGTCACCAATACGACCATTATGAATACTGTCTATCTGAATATTACCCAGTTTCATCTGTTGATCGCTGAGTTCTAAAAAGCCACCTGATTCACTACTTTGTTTTTTAACCTTGGTTAGATCCATTTTGCAAATAGGACATTTGCCTGGCTTGTCACTTACCACTTGTGGATCCATGGAACAGGTATAATAATATCCTGTTTCAGTGATGGGCTGTTCTTTTTCCAATCCTTTACAAGAGCAGAACAGTAGTATCAATAGACCAAAAATTAGTTGTTTCATACTTATTGCTTAGTATTAATAAAGCTTTCACTATCCATCAGGTATTGCGCATTACTGGCAACACTATCTGTTTCTGATAATCCGGATCTTACTTGAATCAGGTTGCCTTGTTCCATACCCGTCTGCACTTTCCATGCCCTAAAACCGGCAGATTCTTTCTTGAAAACCATTTTGTCAATCCCCAATGAAAGTATGGCGTCTTTGGGCAGCCAATTAACGTTGCCCGTTCTAACATGAATTTTTGCAGTTACTTGTGAGCCAATGGGAATTTTCAAAGATTGGTTGTTGAAAAACACCCTTACGGTTTGGGTCTTGCTATCTTTTCTATAAAAAGGTTCTACAAAATCAATCCTAGCTTCAAAATGTTTGTCGGGTGCAGTTTCTGGAAAGATCTCTACCAAATTACCTGTTTTTACCATTGCTACTTGGTTGGCATACAAATTCAAAATGGCCCATGCCTTGCTTGGATTCAAAACCTGAAATACGGTTCTTTCTTTTTGAACATACATACCTTCTTTCAATTCCAATTCTTCTGTTAGCTGTGAAAGATCTTTCATAGCTCCTGGTTCCTTTTGCATCTGGGAGCCATTCCCTGCTTCGTGTATATGACCACTATAATTACTGTAAACAGAAATGGTGGCTTTGGGATGTTGGGTATTGATTAATTCTTGTAACGCGCGTTCCTCTAAACCTAGTAACAACAACTTATTTTTTGCCGCTGCTATGAAAGCGGTATTGGCTGGGTCATTTTTTAATAAGAACAAGAGGTTCTGTTGCGCAGTCATGATTTCGGGACTATAGATGTCCATGATTTTTTCTCCCTTTTCAACATGTTGGTATCTATACCTTACATAGAGTTTTTCAATTCTTCCGGAAATTCTTGCAGCAATACTTCCTTCATACCTAGTATCATAAGCAATACTGCCAAGTGATTCAAGCAAGATTTCTTGATTTTTTGTTTGGTAAACAGTAACTGGAATATTGGAAACTACAAATTGGTTGGTTGGTTTGAGTAGGTCATCTAAGTTTACTTCAGGATTTACAATTGCCGCTTTGATTTTTACCAAGGCCATACCGCATTTTGGACAATCACCTGGATGATCAGTCCAGACAGAGTCTTGGGGCATGGGGCAGTAATAGGTCATGACTTTTTCTGTAGCCAATTTTTGCCCTTTTTTCTTATTGATCCATTGGCAGCTAGTCAATGCCAAAGCTAAAAATAGTAAGCTGATAAATTGTTTCATTTCTTTTCCATTAAGCGTTCAAGAGCCACCTGTGTTTTGAATACGCCAGATAATAGGTCTAGGTATTGTAGTTGTGTCATATAAAGGGTCTCCCAAGCATCATATAGCATGTATAATTCTTCTGTATTTTGTTCATATGCCAATTGCATTGATTTGTAGTTGTTGTTTAGAGCTGGAATAATTTCCTTTTCATACAATTGCATTTGCTTTTGCTTTAACAACCATTCATTGCGCATACCACTAGCCATGCCACTATATTCATTGGCCAACATTTCTTTCTGACTTTGAAGCGCACTAGCCTTCCATTTTAAACTTTCTATATTGGCCTTATTCATCTTGGAAGACCAGTTGGTCAATGGCAGTTTTAGCATACCCATTAACGTGAATTGCATAGGGAGACCGCCAAATCCAAACATATGTTCATAGCGTACACCAAACTGTGGTTTTAAGGCCAACTTTTCTTGTTCCTGCTTTAAATAACTCAACTGTATATCTCTGTCAATGGCACGCAAATCACTACGTTGTTGAAAAAACAAACTACTATCAAATACTACTGATCCATAATTGGCCAATTGATAGCTAGTGTCAATATTAAAAACCGTTTGTGGATCTCTGCCCATTAAACTGTTGATTCTAATTCTTTTTTCTACTATGTCAGATTCATACATCAATTGCATGTTCTTTAAATTGCCAATTGCCGCTTTTGCTTTATAATAAGCACTGATTTTATCTAATCCATTTTTGTACCTAATCTCCGCGTTGCTAATCATGAAGCCAAGCAATTGTTGGTTCTGTTGTAGTACAGCCAATTTTTTTTGAAGAATGATCCAGTCAAAATAATTGGATTTGGCATCTTGTACCAGTTCATTTACTGTTGCATTTTTCTTTTCCTTCTCCACACTAGACATGGCAGACATATAGGCTAGATCTGCTTCCTGCTTTTTTTTATTGGGCAACATCTGTTGCCCTCCAATCATGTATTGCCCCATGCCATTGGTGACCGTGGGTGGCATTCCTGCCATAGCCGTTTCGGTTTTCTTCCACATATTGGGATTATAGGGCGTCATGAAAAAGCCCGTACTAAATTCAGGGGCCATCCAAGACTTGGCCCCTTTTGAAGCCTCGTCTATAGACCTAATTTCATGTTCATACATTTTAACCACGGGGTGTTTGGTCTGAATGCTGTCAATGATTTGCTCCAGTCCCAAGGTTTGGGCAAATAAACTGTTACTTGATATAAGTAACAGATAAAGTAGTGTTTGCTTAATGTTTTGCATGGATCAGTTCAATTTTACCTTTGCGTTTTAATTCAGCTTCCTTGATCATTTCAAAAACAATCGGGGTAATCAGTAATACATAAATGGTAGAACTGATAACGCCTCCAATTAGTGGAATGGTGATGGGTCGCATAATATCACTTCCCACTCCAGTTGACCAAAGAATGGGAATGAGGCCAAATAGTCCCACTAGTACCGTCATGAGTTTAGGTCTTAGCCTTTTTACAGAACCTTCCATGACGTATTTTCGAATAATATGGGCGTTTAAATTTTTTGCGTCATTTCCGTGTTCGGCTACCATTTTTTCCATGGCTTCATTAAGGTAAATGGTCATGAGCATGGCGGTTTCAATAGCAATGCCAAATAATGCTATAAAGCCTACTGCTACCGCCACAGAGAGATTAACCTGATAAGCATAAACCATAAATATGCCACCCACTAATGCAAATGGAACGGTAACCATGGTTACCAAAGCTTCTTTTAATGAATCATAGGTAAAGTACAAGACTAGAAAAATGATACCAATCACAAAGGGCAGAATCAACATCAAACTTTTCTTTGCCCTAATTTGATTTTCCCATTGACCACTCCATTCTAGAAAATAACCCTTAGGAAGTTTGAGCATCATCTGATTCAGTTTGTTTTGCGCCTCTTGAACAGTGCTTCCAAGATCACGTTCTCTCACATTGAATAAAACGGTTCCACGTAATAAAGCATTCTCAGAATTGATCATGGGTGGCCCGTCAGAAAGGGCAATCTCAGCTACAGCTTCTAATGGAATAGGACCAAAATTCATGGTAGGAACCTGTATCCGCTTAAGCGATTGTAGGTTGTTTCTAAAGTCTTGTCCATAACGGGCGTTCACACTAAAGCGTTGACGCCCTTCAATGGTGGTGGTTAATTTCATACCACCCAAAGCACTTTCAATCACTGTGTTTACTTCGTCAATACTCAAACCATAACGGCCAATTTCATCGCGTTTAATGCGAATGTCAATATATCGCCCACCGGTAATGGGTTCTACATACAAGTCTTTTACACCATCAATGCCTTCTAATTGCTGTTTAATGGTTTGTGCAAATGCATAAATGCTGTCTAGGTTTTGTCCATAAACTTTCAATCCTACATCGGTTCTAATACCGGTAGAAAGCATGTTGATTCTATTGATAATGGGTTGGGTCCAACCATTGGTCACACCAGGGATTTGTAGTTTGGCATTCAATTCATTGATGATACTATCCTTGGTCATTCCCTTACGCCATTCCTGTCTGGGTTTCAGAAGAATAATGGTTTCAATCATGCTTATAGGAGAATTGTCTGTTGCGGTATTGGCTCTGCCCGCTTTTCCCAATACATGTGCTACTTCTGGCACAGAACCAATTAATTTGTCTTGCACTTGCAAAATGCGTTTGGCTTCTGAATTGGCTACATCAGGAAGGGTAACTGGCATAAAGAGCAAGCTGCCCTCATCTAAGGGAGGCATGAATTCTGAGCCCATTTTGGTTAGCAGGAATAAACCAAAAGCCAGTGCCATCAAATTTAGAAATAAGGTTGTTTTCCTAAATTTTAAACAAAGACTTAGTAAAGGCGTATATATTTTCTCCAATACACTAGTAATAGGATTGGCCGATTCTGGTTGCAGTTTTCCTTTTAAGAAAAAAGAAATTAACACTGGTGCTAGGGTAATGGCCAATACCGCGTCTACTAATAAAATAAAGGTTTTTGTCCATGCTAAAGGATGAAACAATTTTCCTTCCATACCCGTTAATAAAAACACTGGTAGAAAAGAAGTAACCACAATAATGGTAGAGTAAAAAACCCCAGGTCCTACTTGCTTGGATGATTTCTCAATAATGGCCATCCTTTCTTCAGGGGTCAATGGATCTTTTTGTCTGTTGAACCAATTGCTCATTGCGCTGATTTTTTGGATGATTGAATCTTTGCTGTCTGTGCCTCACTCAAATGCCGATAAGCATTTTCAACCATTACTATTCCATCGTCCACAACAACACCAATGGCAAGGGCAATACCTGTTAGTGACATAATATTAGAAGAGATACCAAATGCCTGTAAAAGAATAAATCCAAGCGCAACAGAAATAGGTAATTGAATTAAGATAATTAAAGCGCTGCGCCAATGAAATAAGAAGATGAGTACAATAATGGATACAGCAATCATTTCTTCTATTAGGGTACCTTTTACAGATTCAATAGCTTCTTGAATCAAAGTACTTCGGTCATAAGAAGTTTTAAAATGAACGCCTTCTGGTAAGCCCTTTTCTACTTCTTTCATTTTTGCTTTTACCGCATCAATGACTTTATTCGCATTTTCATTGTAACGCATCACCACAATACCTCCAACCACTTCTCCTTTTCCGTCCAAATCAAATATGCCCAGTCTGAGCTCTCCACCCATTTGCACAGAGCCAATGTCTTTAACCCTTACGGGGATGCCCTTATAATTGGCCAATGCTATATTTTCTACGTCTTCCTTACTCTTAATATAGCCCAATCCACGGATGATATAAGCCATATCGGCCATTTCAAATTTTCTACCACCTACGTCATTGTTATTGGCCTTTACCTTGTTCATCACATCCATCAAGGAAACATTGTAGTACTGCAGTTTTACTGGATCAATGACTAGTTGGTACTGTTTTTCAAACCCGCCAAATGAAGCAACTTCTGCCACACCAGGAACGGTTTGCAGAGCTAGTTTTACATACCAGTCCTGCAAAGCCCGTTGTTCTCCCAGGTCCATTTTAGGTGCATCCAAATGGTACCAGAAAACATGACCCACCCCAGTGCCATCGGGACCCAAACTAGGGCTTACACCTTGGGGTAATAAGCGTTGCGCAAAATTCAAACGCTCCATGACCCTTGTTCTTGCCCAATAGATATCGGTATTGTCTTCAAAAATCAAATACACAAAACTCATCCCAAACATGGAAGAGCCCCTGATATTTTTAATTTTTGGAATCCCTTGTAAATTACTTACCAAGGGATAGGTGACTTGGTCTTCTATTACTTGTGGGCTTCTTCCCATCCACTCTGTGAAAACAATTACTTGGTTTTCACTTAAATCAGGAATAGCGTCAATGGGGTTCTGCTTTACAGCATAAATGCCCCAAGCAAAAAGTAGACCCGATATAAGGAGCACTATGAGTCTATTACGCAGTGCTAGTTCAATCAGTTTCTGAACCATATGGGTTGCTTATTTGGCCTAGGCCGATTAACGATTGGCTTTTACTTCTTTCAAAGACATGCCGCACTTACTACATTTGCCTGCTTTGTCAGAACTAACATCAGCATGCATGGGACAAACAAAAACAGCTTTAGTGGCTTTGACTTCTTTGAGTGCCATACCACACTTGCTGCATTTGCCAGCTTTAGTAGCAGTAACATCGGCATGCATAGGGCAGACATAGCTGGCAGCTGGAGCTTGTTTGGTTTCTTGTGGAGTTTTTTTGTCTTGAGCCATTAAACTGGTGGCCAATAAACTGGTAGCAATAACCAGCATCAATCTGAACTGTTTCATGTTGTAGAAATTTATGATGAATAATAAAAGACAGGAAATGCCAATAGCCTAACTAGTTTGTTAGGCTGCCAATAAGCGGTAAATACTAAATTAAGAAACTGCAAACACGCAGATAGACTGGAGGAGCGTGTAAATCAGGTGGGGCATTAGACGCGTAAGCTATCAGTAATTGATTACTAATTTTTGTCTCCGCAACCATGCAAATAGAAGCTGGTAATAAAGCAATTGCTACTTGTTGAAATTCAAAATGGGTGAGACTTGCTTTTTGATCCTGCTCGTTTTTGACAAATTTGCTTTCATCTTTGCAACAGCCATTTTTTTTCTGTGTAGTTTTCATTCCACACTTATTGCAGGTAGCATTGCTTTTTTTGCTAAAACTGGTTTCAGCCAATTTGCCCATACAATAATGCAAATGCATCATAGCTCCCGTAGAAGAACCAAGGTAAATAAGGGCCAATATGGTTACTAATAGCTTTTTCACGCGAGTACAAAAATATTCTTATTACTTGAAAATGAAAGCTAAATCTAGAAAATCAGGAACCAAATGCCTTATTTACGCTCATTTACACCTAATTCGTGTACATATAAAGTCAGTTTTCGGGTAAAAGCATCCAAGGATTCGGCAGATTGTTTGATAAAATAGAGCAGTTTAATCAGTTCTTCAGGTTGATCAAGGTATTTTTCAAAGATTTTGCTGATGCCTAGAATATTTGCAACCGGCTGTCGCACTTCATGAGATAGCATGTGCAGGAGTTCTTCTAATTCATGAATTCGTTGGTTCTTGGCTTCTTCCGCAGCTTTTTTATCACTGATTAAAGTGCGTAAAGAAAAGTACTGATGAATGATACCGTCGGCATCTTTGATAGGAATAATCACAGAATCTAACCAATAATAAGAACCGTCCTTGGCCCTATTCTTGACTTCGCCCTTCCAAACACTGCCTGATTCAATGGTCTCCCACATTTCTTTGAAAAAGGATTCGGGATGGTAGCTTGCATTGACTAGGTTATGGGTTTGCCCCAATAGTTCAGCCATGCTATACCTAGAAATCTCACAAAACTTTTGATTGGCGTAAATAATCTTGCCAGCCTTGTCTGTGATGGAACAAAAGATATTTTCATCAGTGGCTTTCTGATAAGCATTGAGCATGAGAATTAAATCCTCACGGCTATGACCCTCAATATGGTAATGATCGTTCATGTGGGGAACAATTTTAACTCATTAGTAACCGGGGGCAGGTTCTATTGTAATATTTGCAACAGATATTAAGTTAATTAAAAAATGTTCAAATTGCAAGAGGAATCAAGGTCTAATTTGTAAAAGGTTGTTTTGGGTTTGTGAAAGGCATTTTTTATGCCCATTTTTCTGTCAAATTTCTTGAGGAGGAGCTTATAAATTATGGATCATTACCCAGAGAATGGTTGCAATCACCATGATAATGGAATACAAATGCAAGGAATGAGCATGGTATTGTTCCTTTTTCTAGGCCAAATAGGAGATGGCTGGAATAATGATTAAAGAAAGACACATGGGCATCCAAAGCAGTTCCAGAATGACCCCAACTAAAACCAGTTCATAAGTAGGAACTTTGTTAACCAACACCCAAAACAGAAATACAACCACACTAAAAATAAAAGTGTTTTTAGCCCTAAGACTATTCCTAAACCGGGTTTTTACGGAAGCTTCATCCATAGACTGGTAAGTTTACGGAAATTCTAACGCAAAACCTAACGATTTTATTACATTTTAAGGAGAAATTGTTTTATTAAAAAGCATACCGCAGGTCCGTATCCCGGTCTGCTCTAATGGTCATTTTTTTGGAGTAGGAACGAACCAGTTCTGGTTGGCGCTTCTTCAAATAACTTCCGGGATCCCAAACAGCATTTTGGTTCTGGTCCAATAAAATTCGGAGTTCATAATCTCCTGGGCGAAACCGTTTCCTACTATAATCTGGACTAGTAAGGACAATAGATTCCACTATCTTATTTTCTTGAATCAATTGTAAGACGGGATGTTTTGAAAAATCCAAATTGGTAAAACGTAGTCTAAAACTACCGTATTCAGCTTCTCGCTTTGTCACAAATCGGGCACTGTCAGCCTTGGGTAAATTCACACCAGACGTATCGCTGAAAGCATCTTTGGCAATAATGATTCTAAAACTGGTTTTCTCCTTCCAAGGATACTGTATACTAAACTTGGTTTGGGTACTATCCATCATCACCTTGTAGCCAGTGATGGGTTGGTAGAGGGTATCCAATAATCGAATCTTGCTACTATCCCATTGTTTGATTTTTCTATTAAAAGTCAGGACCAAGGGATTTAGTAAGTCTTGTTGTCCATTGTCTAAACTAGCCGTGTACTTTAAGCGCTTGTCTTCTGATTTTCGCTCATTCAATTTGGCAGTATTGTTATTAGAACTAGTATTAGATTTATCAATCTTTTTGTATTCTTGAAAAGCATAAAGCGTATCCGTTCTTGAACTGCCACTAATAAGTATTGGAGCATCTAAAAAAGCAAAAGTCTTGGTGCTATCGTCATATTTTTTGGTAAAATCATTGGGTAATACAAATATATTGAAACGCCCATCTGGCAAGTATTTGAAACGAAAATTACCCTTGCCATCTAGCTTGGTCATATACCTGGGTCTGTTCTTTTTGATAGAACTGTCTTCCAAAATATTATGGAGTACCACAATTAAGGTACTATCTGTTTTTCCGCTTTCAGCTAATATCACCGATCCCTGATATTGATTACCGTCTATTTGGTTGCCAGTAGAAAAAACATAGGTCAATTCTTTGGCTAAATTACCCTCATTCACATCCTTAATACTATTGCCAAAATTGATGGCATAAGTAGTGTTTTTT
>Ga0209480_10002821_pt1 | contig 11675 bp, 8 predicted proteins | sample JI61114C2DNA_FD_187501 | JGI IMG/M metagenome (GOLD analysis project Ga0209480, IMG submission 187501) | Wastewater effluent complex algal communities from Wisconsin, to seasonally profile nutrient transformation and Carbon sequestration -... | ecosystem: Engineered > WWTP > Effluent > Algae...
CCTGCTGCAAATTTCACATTTGAGGCTGTCGGAAATGCGGTTTCTTTTACAAACAACTCGGTGAATGCACAATCTTACGTTTGGGATTTTGGAGATGGAACAACATCTACTGAAGTAAATCCTCTGCATAATTATGCTAACGAAGGTACATACACGATAACACTTACTGCTCTTAATTGTGATAAGCAAAGTGTTTCAACACAAGTTAAAACTACACTTGGTATATCTCAATTCGACCATAAAAACATTACAGTATATCCAAATCCTGCTTCAAGCAAATGGAATATAGCATCTGCTAATGATACTATTACTAATATAAGAGTTGTAGATATTATGGGAAAAGTTGTAATGAATTTAAAACCGGAAAGCAGCACTGCACAGATTGATGCCTCGCAACTTAGTGCAGGAACTTATATTGCCAAAGTCGCAACAGCAAATGGAACAAGTACAGTAAAATTGATTAAGAATTAGATTAATATTTTTTTATTAAGTCCCTTAGTGCTTCGGTGCTAAGGGATTTTTTTTTGTAGCATAATAATCGTAAAAACTAGGTTTATCTATCGAACAAATTATACAACAACGCTTTGGCAGCATTCAAAAAGATTTCTCATCATTTTCTTATACCGATTCCGAAACTTTGAAAGCAATGCAATCCATCTGCAAATCCGACGGCTAAACTATAGAAATCAATAAGTTGTGATTGTTTAGGTTCGAAAAAAAGAATTCAAATAATAACTAACATATTCTTAAGAACAAACAGAAAATCCACAGATTATTTTGTGAATTTGAGGTTTGTTTGCTATTAAATTAAACTGTATTGTATCTCTAAAACAAGAGAATTCGTTAAACTTTATAGTTTTTTTTAGTACGGGTCAGACTACCCAAATTAATTCCAATTCGGAAACCTTTTATGATCAATTTTGAAACCTTTTTAATTCAATGTTAGTCCCTTTGCTACTCCATAAAAAATCAATAAATTAGCCACTTCAAATTTTATATAAATCTACAATGAAAAATACTGCACTTACGCACATACACGAGAGTTTGGGAGCCAAAATGCTTCCGTTTGCTGGATACAATATGCCTATTTTATACGAAGGTGTCAATGCGGAACACGAAGTAGTTCGCAATGCTGTGGGCGTTTTTGATGTCTCACATATGGGCGAATTCTTGCTAACGGGTCCAAATGCCTTGGCATTGATTCAAAAAGTGACTTCAAATGATGCTGCAACTTTAACTAACGGTCGTGCTCAATATTCGTGTTTGCCTAATAACGATGGCGGAATTGTAGATGATTTGTTGGTTTACAAAATTAAAGATGAGCAATATTTATTAGTTGTAAATGCTTCGAATATAGACAAAGATTGGAATTGGATTTCGTCACACAACGATTTGGGTGTCGAAATGAAAAACCTATCCGATGATTATTCCCTTTTAGCCATTCAAGGACCAAAAGCGGTAGAAGCTATGCAAGCTTTAACTTCAGTTGATTTATCGGCAATTCAATACTATCATTTTGAAGTAGGTAATTTTGCAGGAATCGAACACGTAATTATCTCGGCAACGGGTTATACTGGTTCGGGAGGTTTCGAAATTTATTGCAAAAATGAGGAAGTGGAACAAATCTGGAATAAGGTTTTTGAGGCGGGTTCAGGCTTTGGAATTAAACCAATTGGATTGGCGGCTCGAGATACTTTACGTCTGGAAATGGGCTTTTGTTTGTATGGAAACGACATCAACGACACGACTTCTCCACTCGAAGCAGGTCTGGGTTGGATTACCAAATTCAATAAAGAATTCACCAATTCCGAGAACTTGAAAAAACAAAAAGAAGTGGGTGTTTCTAAGAAATTAGTAGCTTTCGAAATGCAAGAACGCGCCGTTCCTAGACACGATTACGAAATTGTAAATGCTGATGGAAATGTTATTGGAGTGGTAACTTCGGGAACGATGTTACCATCAATGAATATTGGTATTGGAATGGGTTATGTAACGAGTGAAAATAGCGGTATTGACAGCACCATTTTTATTAGAATCAGAAAAAATGACGTTCCAGCCAAGGTGGTAAAATTGCCTTTTTACAAGAAATAAAAACATCGATTGTATTGGAATTAACCGCAGATTCGCAAATTATAAAAGACAAATAGTTGAACATAATTTGCAAATTTGGGGTAATTTTATTCTAAATTGCAGTTAATAAACTTCACAAATGAGGAAATTTTCACTCGTCCTTTTTTTTATAACATTTTCGCTTTTGGGCCAAAATAGTGCTAAAACTTGTGAATTACTTTCCAAAATAAATATCCTAGTTCAAAACGAACATTATAATCCAAAACCAGTAGATGACAGTTTATCGGTCTATGTTTTTGATACTTTTATCGATGGTTTAGACGGAAACCGAAACTTATTTACTAAATTAGAATACGAAAAACTCTGCAAACATAGGCTGAATTTAGACAATTACATTCTGCAAAACGATTGTTCGTTTATGAATAATTTTGTATCGATGTACCAATTTGCCTTAGAAAGGAAAAAAAATATTCTGGATAAAATACAAATTGAGGAACTAAATTACAATGGCAACGACACAGTTAAATTCTCGAAAAAAAATTTTCCTTTCGAATTAAAATCAACCGATTTCGATCGGGTTTGGAAAAAAAGGATGAAGTATGATATTCTGGAAGACATTTCAAAATTGAGTACTAATTTGGATTCACTCGATCAAAATTTTTCAAAACTTGAAAAAACTTCAAAGGCAAAAATATTTGAATCCAACTTATGCAAAATAAATAACGTCTTAGAAAGTAAAAAAACCATTGGATATGACCTTCAAAATGATTTCCTGAATATTTTTTGTGGCTATTTTGACCCTCATACCAATTACTTTTCACAGGATGCCAGATCTAGTTTTATGTCAAGCTTAACCACAAGCGGTTTGTCATTGGGACTCAATGTTACCCTTAACGAAAAAGACGAAATAATTGTTGACGAAGTAGTTCCAGGAGGACCAGCCGCCAAAACAAATAAATTCGAAAAAGGCGATGTGGTTCTAAAAGTTTCAAACAAGAAAGGAGAAGATTATTTAGTTTCTTGTACTTCATTGGATAAAATTGGAGAATTAATTTTTTCAGATTCTAATGATATTATCGAAATGACTATTCAGAAAAAAAACGGAAATATTCTCGACATTTTACTCAAAAAACAAATAATGAAAGCTACCGAAAATGCGGTTTCAAGCTTTATTATAGAAAAAGGAATTAAAATTGGCTATCTAAAAATCCCTAATTTTTACTCAGATTTTGATGGTTATAGCGAGCAAGGTTGCGCAGATGATGTAGCCAAAGAAATCATAAAACTCAAACAAGATAACATTCAAGGATTAGCAATTGATCTTCAAGACAATGGTGGCGGTTCTATGGAAGAAGCTATAAAATTAGCTGGGATGTTTATTGATTATGGCCCAGTTTCAGTATTAGTAAATAGTAAAAACAAACAAACCATTCTAAAAGATTACAATCGTGGCAGCGTTTATTATGGTCCAATTGTCATTTTAATTAACGGAAATTCAGCATCGGCAAGCGAATTTTTTTCGGCTGCAATGCAGGATTACAATCGCGCAATGGTCGTTGGTAGCACATCATTGGGCAAAGCTTCGATGCAAACTATTTTGCCTTTGGATAACAATCAGAAAGATTTTGTAAAACTGACTGTAGAGAAATTCTACAGAATTACTGGCGATAGCAATCAAATAAAAGGAATTATTCCTGATATTGTTTTTCCTACATTATATGACAGTATCGTTGCCCGCGAAATGAGTTATAAAACGGCCTTGAAATATGATGAAATCCATTCAAAAGCTAGATTTACTCCTTTCCGAAAAGATTATTATCCGACCATTATTGAACAAAGTAATTCACGTTCGAAAAATAATGCCCAATTCAATGAAATTAATGCGGTCAATCAAAAAATAAATGCACTTTATAACGACCCGAAAGAACCTCTTGCAGTAACTTTCAAAGCCGTATTTAATGACATTCACCAAATTGATTCACTTTGGGAAAAAGTAAAGGAAATAGCTGCAACCGAAAATAATTGTACCATTTTGAATAACTCTTATGATGCTGAAAAGCTAAAATTTAATGACTATCAGAAGGAAATCAATACTTATAAAATCAAAGAACTAAAAACCAATCACTATATCGAAGAAGTTGTTGAGATACTGAATGACATTAATAATTTTGGAAAATAAATGATTAAGCTACTATTTGAAAGACCAAAAAAAACATCGTTCAATTGATTGAAAAAAAACATTTGAAAAAATAACTAATAACTGTATTTTTGCAGTTCAAAATAAAAATTTAGCAATGGGAAGAGCGTTTGAGTTCAGAAAAGGAAGAAAAATGAAACGTTGGTCAGCTATGGCCAAAGCATTTACCAGAATTGGAAAAGATATTGTAATGGCCGTTAAGGAAGGTGGACCAAATCCTGACGCCAACTCGAGATTAAGAGCAGTGATACAAAATGCTAAGGCTGCCAATATGCCTAAAGAAAATGTAGAACGTGCCATCAAAAAAGCAACCGACAAAGATACTGCCAATTATAAAGAGGTTTTATTCGAAGGCTATGCACCACACGGAATTGCCTTATTAATAGAAACGGCTACTGATAATAATAATAGAACTGTTGCCAATGTTCGTAGTTATTTTAACAAATGCAACGGAACGATGGGAACTCAAGGTTCAGTAGAGTTTATGTTCGACCACACTTGCAACTTCAGAATTCCAGCTGGAGGAATTGATCCTGAAGAATTAGAATTAGAATTAATCGATTTTGGTGCCGAAGAAGTTTTTGAAGACGAAGACGGAATTTTAATTTATGCCCCTTTCAATAGTTTTGGAACCATCCAAAAAGAATTAGAAAGCAGAAAAATAGAAATCCTTTCTTCTGGTTTTGAGCGAATTCCTCAAATCACAAAAAAATTAACCGAAGCTGAAATGGCTGATGTAGAAAAATTAATAGAAAAAATGGAAGAAGATGATGACGTGATGAACGTGTATCATACTATGGAAGAATAATTAATATTTTATCATTAAAGTCCCTTACCAAAAGGGACTTTTTTTTAACTCTAAATAAATCAAATGTAAAAATAATCATTTGATTCTAAACATTTGTGGCCTTACAACTATTCTCTACTTAGCAAAGGCTTTTCGTAAATAAAACAATTCTTTTTATTATGAACACTAGTTCATTATATTTGTTTTAAATTTACAATTACGACATACTAAAATGTAGAAAAAACAAAACTCATCTTTTATTTTTTTCTAAGAATTGTTGACCCTTTCAAAATAAATACATCTATGACAAACAATATACTTATTGAAAATCAATATCAAAGAACCAGTTTATTTGAAAAAGAAAATGTGAATTATTTAGTTCGCATTTTGAAACGGTTTAATACGGTACCCAAAATTAACAATATTAACATTATTACATCAAACAGTCAGCCAGATGTATTTAAAATTGTACCCAACAAATCAATAATTATTGGTTCTTCGTTTTTAAACAAGCCAGTATTAGCCTTGGTTTATTTGAGATACGGTATAGAATGGCAGCTTTGGTATAAAGCTTTAAATAGCGAAAAAAAAGATACTGCATTATGTGATATTGCTGCCCTTGAAGTAACACGAATATTTTATGATTTACTACCTAAAGATGACAGAGAAAAATTAGAAAATCTTGATTATTTTTTAATTAATTGCATTCGTAATCACGAGGAAATAAACGCCGAATCTATAAAAGAATATGAAGAATTAAAAAATTTTCACGGATTAAACACTACTAATAAAACCTATAAGAAATCTTGGAAACCCATTATTGAAAATTTAGCAAAACCAACAGAATATTTGTTAATGGCTGGTGGTGATTTGAGATTGAATATTGACGAAATCGAATTGTTAAACAAATACGGTTGCCGACCTTTTCCTAGACCCGATGCTTTTACTTTTGCATCCTCAACTGCTACAAGTGTTTCTAATTTTGCTTTTGACAAAACGGATAAGATTAGAAGTATATTGATTAGAAACAGCTTGAAAAATGGTTTTAAAAATGCTACCACCGAATTTTCTGAATTGCTAAAAAACAACCTCCGGAAAATATTTAAACTAAATGAAGAATGTGAAATAATTTTTTCGCCATCAGGAACCGATTCTGCACTTCAAATAGCAGCTATTACCCAAATTATTTCCAATAAAGAAATAACCCATGTTTTAGTTGCCTCTGACGAAACAGGAAGTGGTGTACCTGCTGCACTAAAAGGTTGCCATTTCGAAAACACAACAGCACTAAACCATCCCGTAAAAAAAGGAGATACAATAGAAGGTTTTAGAGCCGTTGATTTGATTAAAATTCCTTTCAGAGATGAAAATGGAGATTTAAAATCAGCTCAAGAATTAGACGAAGAAGTTTTTAATGCCATTTCTAAAACAAATGAATTAGGAAGACATGTGGTTTTGCACACTATGGATCAATCCAAATTAGGATATCAATCCCCAAGTGACGAATTGATTCAAAAACTTGATAAACTCAAAAAATTATCAATACAGATTATTGTTGATGCTGCACAATTAAGATTAGACTCTAAAGACATTCAAAATTATTTACATAAAGGATATATAGTTTCAATAACTGGAAGCAAATACTTTACTGGCCCTCCTTATTCTGGTGCTTTAATTTTACCAAAAAGTGTTAGCAAATCAATACATTCTGCAAAAATCACTTTGCCAAAAGGCATAACTAAATATTACCATCATTCTGATTGGCCCACTTCGTGGTTCTGTTCTAATGAGTTATCAGAAGGATTTAATTATGGTTCCTACATGCGTTGGAACGCTGCCATTGTTGAAATGGATCGCTATTATAAAACACCCATTTTATACCGAAATATGGGTATCGAAATGTTTTGCAATTTTGTAGAAGATTCAATAAAAGATGCCCCTTTTTTAGAGCCAATTTCTGGTGATGAAACAAAAACGAATAGTTTTAATAGTAAAGAATTTGGAATAAGAAATATTAGAACCATTTTCCCTTTCTTTATCTTTAAAAATAATGAAGTTTTATCGGTTGATAATGTAAAAAAGCTTTATTCATTATTAAATTCTGATTTATCCAATCAATTCGAAGATGCTCCAATGGATATTATTAGACTTGCTGCTCAAAAATGCCATATAGGACAAGCAGTCAATGTGAAATATGGAAATGATAAAGAAAGTGCTGTTTTAAGAATTAGTTTGGGCGCAAGGGTTATTTCTGAAAGTTGGGTTAACAGAGATATTAGTTTGTTTTTTAGAAATATTGAAGCACAAATGAATCAGATTACTATCATTATTAAAAAGATAGAATTGATACTTAGTAATCCCAAATTATTGGAATAAAAAAAGTCTCTTTTTTGGAAAAGAGACTTTTTTAAAACTATCTTAAACTGTGAAATTTATTTTATAAATTCAATTTTCTGAACTTCTTCTTCATTAATACTATCAAAGAAACCTTGTTCGTTCATCCAGTCATCACTAAACACTTTGCTCATATAACGAGAACCGTGGTCTGGAAAAATGGCAATAACATTACTATTCTTGTCAAACTCACCTTCTTCGGCATATTGTTTTATAGCTTGAAGAACCGCTCCCGAAGTATAACCTACGAATAAGCCTTCGGTTTTGGCTAATTCTCTAGTTGCGTGAGCACTTTCCTCATCGGTAACTTTCATGAACTTGTCGATAACGTCAAAATCTGTAGCAGAAGGAATCAAGTTTTTTCCTAAACCTTCAATTCTGTAAGGATAGATTTCGCTGTTATCAAATTCTTTAGTTTCGTGGTATTTTTTTAATACAGAACCAAAAGCATCAACGCCTAAAATTCTAATATTTGGATTTTTTTCTTTTAAGTATTTTGCCGTCCCAGAAATGGTTCCTCCTGTCCCGCTACAAGCAATAAGATGGGTGATTTTACCATTAGTTTGATTCCAAATTTCTGGCCCAGTAGATTTGTAATGTGCATCAACATTAAGCTGATTGAAGTATTGATTGATATAAACAGATCCTTTAGTTTCTTCGTGTAAACGTTTGGCAACATTGTAGTAAGAACGTTCATCATCGGCAGAAACGTGTGCAGGACAAACATAAACTTTTGCTCCTAAGGCACGCAACATATCGATTTTGTCTTTAGAAGATTTTGAAGTAACAGCCAAAATACAATTGTATCCTTTTATGATACTAACCATTGCTAAACTAAAACCAGTATTTCCCGAAGTAGTTTCTATTATTGTATCACCTGGAGTAAGGATTCCTCTTTTTTCGGCTTCTTCAATAATAAATAAAGCTATTCTATCTTTTGTGGAATGACCGGGATTAAAAGCTTCTACTTTAGCGTAAAAATTTCCTTTTAATTCTTGGGTAACTTTATTTAATTTAATGAGCGGTGTGTTGCCTATTAATTCTAAAATATTATTATAAGCTTTTATTTCTTCTTTCATAAAAAAATAGTTAATCAAGGACTCTTTTTTATTAAACCTCAAATCCCTGCAAATTTAACAAAAATAATCTAATTACTTTTCAATTTTTTCTAAATCTAATAAAAAACAATATTCTTTTGCTAATTCCTTAATAGCTTCAAACCTTCCAGAAGCTCCTCCGTGACCTGCATCCATATTGGTATCGAGAAATAAAACAGTATCATCAGCTTTTTCACTTCGCAACTTAGCCACCCATTTAGCTGGTTCCCAGTACTGTACCTGAGAATCATGTAATCCTGTTGAAACATACATATTGGGATACTTTTGTTTTTTAACATTATCATAAGGCGAATAAGAAGCCATATACTTGTAATATTTTTTGACATTTGGATTTCCCCATTCGTCGTATTCTCCTGTCGTAAGAGGGATACTCTCGTCCAGCATCGTTGTAATTACATCTACAAAAGGTACTTGAGCGATGATTCCGTGATACAATTCGGGAGCCATATTTACAATTGCCCCCATCAACAATCCTCCTGCCGAACCGCCTTCGGCATACAAATGTTCAGGCGAAGTATATCCTTGCTCAATGACAAATTTAGAACAGTCAATAAAATCAGTAAACGTATTTTTCTTTTTTAACAATTTACCGTCTTCATACCATTGCCTTCCCAAATCTTCACCTCCGCGAATGTGTGCTATAGCAAAAACAAATCCTCTGTCTAATAATGACAATCGTGTAGATGAAAAAGTAGCATCCATCGAATGTCCGTAAGAACCATAGGCATATAACAACAACGGATTCTTTCCGTTTTTCTCCAATCCGTTTCTGTAAACTACAGAAATTGGCACTTTCGTTCCATCTTTTGCCGTAGCCCAAATTCGCTCTTCGGTATAATTATTTTTATCAAATTTACCTCCTAAAACCTGTTGTTCCTTCTTAATTTCCTTGATTTTAGTCCTCATGTTAAAATCAATCACAGAAGAAGGAGTTGTCATCGATTGATAGGAATAACGCAAAATATCAGTGTCAAAATCTACATTCGTTGAAGTATAAGCAGTATAAGTTTCACTATCAAAAGGCAAATAGTATTCTCCTTCCCCGCTCCAAGGCATAATTCTAATTTTATTCAAACCATTAGTACGCTCTTCAAGAACCAAAAAATCTTTAAAAATCTCAATATCTTCTAATAAAACATCCTCGCGATGCGGAATAACTTCTGTCCAATTTTCTTTGGCAGTAGCTGTTTCCAAGGTCTTCATCAATTTGAAATTCGTGGCTTTATCGGCATTGGTCATAATGTAAAAACTATCACCATAATGATTGATGCTGTATTCCAAACCTCGAATTCTTTTTTGAAAAACTCTAAATTTTCCATCTGGATTATCAGCTTCTAATATTTGATATTCCGTAGTTAATGTACTACCAGATTCTATCGCAAGGTATTTTCTGGATTTTGATTTGGCAACCTCAACATTATAAGTTTCGTCCTTTTCAAAATAAACCAATACATCATCCGCCTGAGTTGTTCCTAATTTATGCTTGAAAATTTTATCTGAACGCAAAGTCACTTCGTCTTGACTGGAATAAAAAATAGTCTTATTATCATTTGCCCAAACTGCATTTCCAGAGACTTTTTCGATTTTATCTGATAGAATTTTACCTGTTTCCAAATTTTTGATTTGAATATCATAAATTCTACGCCCAACAACATCCGTACTAAAAACAGCCAATTTATTGTCGGGACTAATACTCAAACCACCCAATTGAAAATAAGATTGTCCTTTGGCTAATTTGTTGCAATCGAATAAAATTTCTTCTTTAGCCGAAAGGCTTTCTTTTTTTCTGGAATAAATAGGGTAATTTTTTCCTTTTTCGAATCGGGTGATGTAATAATAACCGTTATACAAATACGGAACCGACTCATCATCTTCCTTGATTCTGCTCTTCATTTCTTCAAACAATTCTTTTTGAAAAGCTTTTGTGTGGGCAGTCATTTTTTTGTAATAGGCATTTTCTTTGTTCAGATAATCAATGACTTCTGGGTTTTCTCTATCATTCAACCAAAAATAATTATCAATTCTAATATCACCAAATTTCTCCAATGTTTTAGGAATTATTTTGGCTATTGGTGGCTGAATTTTTTTAGACATATTTTAAAATTTCAATTTATAAAGTGTAGCTCACAAAAATAACACAAACCACCATAAAATGAAGCAAATTGTACTAAAAAAAATTAATTGAATTTAACCCCACAAAAGAGTAATTTTGCATTATAAATTTTAAAAAATTATCACAATGGATTTAATGGGAATGATGGGTAAATTAAAAGAAACCCAACGAAAAATAGAAGAAACAAAACTACGCTTGGATTCAGTTTTAATAGACGAACAAAGTAATGACGGCGCTTTGAAAGTGACTTTTACTGCAAATGGAAAATTAAAGTCTATTACTATTGCTGATTCTTTATTAGAAGATAAGGAACAATTAGAAGACTATTTGATTGTAACCCTAAACAAAGCTATCGAAAAAGCCGCAAGAGTAAATCAAGCCGAATTAGATGCTGTCGCCAAAGTCGATATGCCTATGATTCCAGGAATGGACGAAATGTTCAAATAAAAAGTTCCAACAAATGAGAAATCCAACAAACTGGCACGAAAAACACGTTGAAACATTAGGTTTTGGCAGTCGCTTGGCTGATTCAGTAGCAAAAGGAATGGGTTCTTGGAAATTTATCATCCTGCAAACTGTTTTGGTAATTCTTTGGATGGGACTTAATATTGTTGGCTTTTTCTATCATTGGGATGTGTACCCTTTCATCTTGCTCAATCTTCTTTTTTCGACCCAAGCTGCTTATGCTGCGCCAATCATTATGATGTCCCAAAACAGACAAAGCGAACGAGATAGATTGCAAGCACAAGCTGATTATCAAACCAATATTGAGGCAAAACAAGAAATTGAGGCCTTAACCATTATACTCAATAAATTGGATGTAGAAAAATTAGACAAAATTATTGCAATGTTGGAGGAAATGAATAAAAAAAATTAGTTTCAAGTTTCAAGTTTAAAATTGTGAAACTTGAAACCTGAAACTAAATAACCATCTTCTCCAACGTTTCCAGTACATAAGTATGCATTACTTCACGATAATCCAAGTGTGTGACGATA
>Ga0209480_10002822_pt1 | contig 11671 bp, 10 predicted proteins | sample JI61114C2DNA_FD_187501 | JGI IMG/M metagenome (GOLD analysis project Ga0209480, IMG submission 187501) | Wastewater effluent complex algal communities from Wisconsin, to seasonally profile nutrient transformation and Carbon sequestration -... | ecosystem: Engineered > WWTP > Effluent > Algae...
GGCCGTCAAGAAGCCCGCCGCCAAGAAGCCCGCCAAGAAGCCGGTCAAGGCCGCCAAGAAGCCCGCCAAGAAGCCGGTCAAGGCCGCCAAGAAGCCCGCCAAGAAGCCCGCCAAGAAGCCGGTCAAGAAGCCGGTCAAGGCCGTCAAGAAGCCCGCCAAGAAGCCCGCCAAGAAGCCGGTCAAGAAGCCGGCCAAGCCCGCCAAGAAGCCCGCCAAGACCGTCAAGAAGCCGGCCAAGAAGCCGGCCAAGAAGCCGGCCAAGAAGCCAGCCAAGAAGCCGGCCAAGAAGCCAGCCAAGAAGCCAGCCAAGAAGAAGTAGGGCCGCCATCGGCCGCCCACCCCACCCCGCACGCCTTTGGCGCTGCGGGGTGCTCCAATTCCGGCCCACGATCGCGCGGGAGCCGGCCGCCGCTCAGCCTGGCCGGGCGACCAGGCCGACCAGCGCGGCCCCGAGCGCGACCATCGCCGCCCCACCGATCAAGTGGAGGCCGAGCTGCCAGCCCAGCGGCGTCCACCGCCCGCTTTCGGCGAGTTCGACGGTCAGCAAGGCGAAGGTGCTGTAGGTCGTGAAGCCGCCGAGGAGCCCCGCGAGCACGATCGTGCGGGCCGGCCCGGGGGTCATCCACGCCGCCAGCGCCCCGATCCCCAGGCAACCGAGCAGATTGACGACCAGGACCCCGACGTGGGGCAGCGCCGTCGGGCCGAAGCTCGCGTCGACGCGCAGGGCCAGGAGGTGGCGCAGGCAGGCCCCGAGCCCGCCCGCCGCGAACAGCCCGCCCCAGTGCATCCAGGAGCTCATGCCCCCCGCTATACCGCAGACCCCGTCCGCGGCGAAAGTTTGCCCGGCCGGGTCCGGCGATGCACCCTGCACGCCGGACCATGGCCCGCGCCAACCGCGACGAACGGGCCCAGCCCCGACCGAGACCCCGCAGGAGCGCGCTTTTGGCGCATTTCGGCGGACGCATCGACCCGTTCACGAGCGCGGTGCTGGTCTTCCCGCTATTTTTGACCTATCAGCTGGGCATCCTCGGTCGCGGCGGCAGCGGCCAGAACGGCGTGGACTTCGTCACCCGGGCGCTGATCGAGCTCTGCGAGCGCGACCTCGGCAATTACCTCGGCGTCATCGGGGCCCTGCTGCTCGCCTATGCCGCCCTGCTGGTGATCCTGCACCAGTACAGCCGCTTCAACCCCCGGGTGTTCCTGCCGATGCTCGCCGAGTCCGCGTTCTACGCGACGACGATGGGAACGCTGATCCTGTTCGCGATCCATCGCTTCCTCGAGGTCATCCCGCAGCTGGCGGTGGCCAGCGCGATCCCGCTCGGGGACATCGCCGTCATCTCCGCCGGGGCCGGTCTGCACGAGGAGCTGATCTTCCGCGTGATCGGCATGGGCGGCCTCGGCTTCCTGCTGGCGGGCATCACCGGTCCGCGCCGCGCCTGGGTGTTCGCGCTGGTCCTGTCGTCGCTGCTCTTCAGCCTGGCCCACCACCTCGGGCCGGCCGGCGAGGCCTTCACCTACGCCGCCTTCGTCTATCGGACGCTCGCCGGGGTGTTCTTCGCCCTCGTCTACCAGCTGCGGGGCTTCGCCGTCGCCGCCTGGACCCACGCCCTCTACGACATCTACGTCCTCAGCCTCCACGGCTGAGCCCGCCTCACAGCGCCATCCGGGTGATCCGGTCGCGGTGCAGGTGCCCGAGGTAGAGCTTGCCGCCCTGCTCGTGCGCCGAGGTCACCTGCTCGACAAAGCCCCCGGACGGGTCCTGCAGGCTGCGCAGCACCTGCCCCTGCTCGTCGAGCTCGATCACCAGGCCATAGGGCTCGGGCTTCGGCCACAGCAGGCGCGGCAGGTTGGCGACCATCTTCTTCAGGAAGGGCCGCGACGCCAGGAAGTCACCCGCCGGGTTGCGCACCGTGAACATCGCCACCCAGAAGGTCCCGCGGCCGCTCTGCGCGACCCCGTCGGGGAAGCCGGGCAGGTCGGCCGCGAACACCTCCGAGGTGCCGGCCTTCGGCCCGCGCAGCCAGTAGCGGGTGAGGCGAAACCGGTAGGTCTCGCTGACGACGACGAAGCTCTCGTCGGCGGCCAGGGCGACCCCGTTGGCGAAGTACAGGTCCTTCAGGAGCACCGTGGTCGCCTTGCTGCGCGGGTCGTACTGCAGCAGGCGGCCGTGGGCGCGGCCCTCGAGCAGGTCGAGCATGTGGTCGCCGAAGCCGAACTTCGCGCTCGCGTCGGAGAAGTAGATCATCCCGTCGCTGGCGACCGCGACGTCATCGGTGAAGCCGAAGCGGCCGCCCTCGGCGCTGTCGCTGAGCAGGGTGACCTGTCCGGCGGCGTCGACGGAGAGCAGGCCCTTGACCGCGTCGGCGACGATCAGCGCCCCGTCGGGCGCGAAGTCGAGGCCCAGCGGTCGTCCGCCGGTGTCGGCGAATTGCGTGACCTTGTTGCCCTCGACCCGCATGATCGTGCCCGCGTTGGTGCCGGCGTGGAGCCGGCCCTGGGCGTCGGTCTCGACGTCTTCGGGGCCGTCGAGCTGCCCCTGGGCGATCAGCTCGGCCGCGGCGAGGCGATTGTTGGGCGCCAGCGGCCCGGTCATCGCCGGGGCCGGACCGGGCTCCCAGGCGACCGGATCGATCGCCGCCGGCGCCAGCGCGAGGTACGCCAGCGCCACCCCCAGGAGCAGCAACATCACCAGGAGCGCGCGCTTGATCTTCGTCATGGCCGGTCGGCGATCATACGCCCGCGGCGCCGGCTTCGGGCCGCGACCTCATTGGAGCGTCTGCGCCCGATCCGCCCCACCGAACCTCGACCCGACGCCCACCGGCCTCATCGGCGATAGCGGAAGATCTTGCCCTTGCCGGCGTCGCTGAGCTCGAAGAGGAAGCCGAAGTCGATAAAGCCGGTCTCGCTGTCGATCAGCCCCGCCGGCGGGTTACGAAACGGCTGGGCCGCCCGCACCGCCCGGATCGCCTCCTCGTCGAGCACCTCGACGCCGGAAGGATTCTCGAGCTTGACCTGCTTCAGGGAGCCGTCGGGGTTCAGGCGGATAAGCAGGCGGGTGATCCGTGTCTGCAGGCCGAAGCGGCGCCCGTCGGGGTCGCGGGCCGCCATCACCACGTTCGGCTCCCACTTCTCCGCCACCTGGTCGCGGACCCGATTGAAGAAGCTCGCGTACTTCCAGCGCCGCGAGTTGAGCATGTTGACGTCGCCATCCTCGACGTCCTGGATGTCGTCCATCGTCCCGTGCTCGCCCGGCGCGCCCGGCGAGCGCTCGGCCGGGTTGCCGCGCACACCGGGGCGGCCCCCGGCCCCGAATTCGGGGCGCAGCGGCAGCAGCGAGCGCGGGCTCGGCACCTTCGGCAAGGACGGGTCGCCGGGGGTCTCGTCGGCCGACTCGCCCTCGGGCTTCGCGGCGGGCGGGGTGTCGGGGCGCGGGTCGAGCAGCTTGGGCGCGGGCGGGAGGTTGTCAGCGTCGGGGGCCGCGCCGGCGACGCTCGGGGCCGCGCCGGCCTTGGCCCGGCCCTGGGCGGCGCGCGACTCCTTGTCGACCTTCTGGTCGAACTCGGCGACGTGCGGGGTCTCGTCCGGGACGGTCTCCTTGCGGACGCGGTCCTGCTTGATCAGCTTGCCGGGGGCCTCGGTCTCGCGGGGCTTCGGCGGTGCTTCGGTGGCCTCGGCCTCCTCCGGGTCGACGAGCGCGACCTGCATCCACCCGTCGTTGGCCGGCAGCGGCGGCGCGTTCCATGACAGGCCGATCACCCGGTCGCCGAGCGGCCACAACAACAGGTGCATCACCAGCGACGCGAGCAGGGTCGCGGCCAGGATCACGAGAGGCGATGGCTCGTCGCGGCGACGCATGGCGGCGCGGAAACTATAGCGGCATCGGCCGGGGCGGGTATACCCTCCCGCCGCCATGCCCGCCGTCACCGCCCGCACGCTCGCACCCGGCGCCGAGCCGCTCCTGGGTCAGGAGGTCCCGGTCCTGGACCTCGGCTTCGTTCAGGCGCTCGACTACATGGGTACGGATGAGGACATCGTCCAGGCCGCGCGGGTCAGCTACGGCCCGAGCACCCGGCAGCTCCACGACGACCGCGGCCTGCTGCGCTACCTGATGCGTCACCGGCACACCACGCCCTTCGAGATGTGCGAGGTGAAGTTTCGCTGCAAGATGCCGATCTTCGTCGCGCGCCAGTGGATCCGCCACCGCACGGCCAACGTCAACGAGATGTCGCTGCGCTACAGCGAGGCGCCCGACGAGTTCTACGTGCCCAGCCTCGAGCACGTCACCTTGCAGTCGAGCAGCAACAAGCAGGGCCGCGACACCGAGACCGCGCTGCCGCCCGAGCTGCGCGAGCAGGTGCGCGCGCTGCTGCGCTCGCGCAACGAGCAGGTCTACGCCGACTACCAGCACCTCGCCGGCGAGCTGGGCATCGCCCGCGAGCTGGCCCGCACCGTGCTGCCGGTCTCGCTCTATACCCAGTGGATCTGGAAGATCGACCTGCACAACCTGATGCACTTCCTCGACCTGCGCCTCGACCCCCACGCCCAGGTCGAGATCCGCCTGTTCGCCGAGGCCATGGCCGGCTTCGTGCGCGCCTGGGTCCCGCTCGCCTGGGAGGCCTTCACCGACTACCGCCGCGAGGCCATGGCCCTCAGCCGCCTCGAGGTCCACGCCCTCGGCCTGCTGCTCGCCGGCACCCCCGAGTCCGTGGCCGTCGTCGTCGCCGGCCTCAAGGGCCGCGAGCTCGTCGAGTTTCGCGACAAGCTCGCCCGCCTGCGGGCCTTCGCCGGCGCCGCGTCCTGAGCCCGCTGTCATGGACCTGCGCAGCTTCAAGCTCCACCGCCTCGATCGGCACCTGCGCGTCGTCCTCGGCGACCATCGCGGCCAGCACCCGCGTGACCTCCACGGCGACGCCTTCGAGCGCGTGCACGCTGCCGCCGCGCCGCTGCTCGCCGAGCTCGCGACGCGGGCCGGGGCCGAGCTGCGGGCCCTCTCGGTCGACGGTGTCGCCGGCGTCGTGCGCCTGACCACCGCCACCGAGCCGCCGCGCGCCGTGATCCTGCGCGGGCCGGAGCACGCCGCGCTCGCGGAGGTACTCGCGCCGCTGGCCCGCGCGATCCTGGCCGAGCTGCGCACGCGCAGCCCGGACCTCCCCGGCGCCACGCCCTCGCAGGCGGCGTTCTGGGAGCATCTCTACGGCGATGACGTCGACGCCGGCTGGGAGCTCGGCCGCGCCGCCCCGCCGCTGGTCGAGTACTTCGCGGCCCACCCGCCCGCTGGCCTGCGCGTGTTGGTCGTCGGCTGCGGTCGCGGCCACGAGGCGCGCCTGCTCGCCGGCCTCGGCGCGACGGTCACGGCGATCGACCTCGCCGCCGCCGCGATCGCGGCGGCGGCCGCCGCCACGCCGCCGACGCTGACGATCGACTATCGGGTGGCCGACCTCTTCGAGCTGGGGCGGACGCCGGCTCGCTACGACCTGATCGCCGAGCACACCTGCTTCTGCGCGATCGATCCGCTGCGCCGCGACGAGTACGTCGATCAGGTGGCCGCCGCGCTGGTCCCCGGCGGCGCGCTCGTCGGCCTGTTCTACGCCCACGGCCGCCCGGGCGGCCCGCCCTTCACCGTCGACGCCGACGAGCTGCGGGCCCGCTTCGGCCGCCGCTTCCTCGTGGACTCGCTGGCGCCCGCGGCCGGCTCGGTGCTCGGGCGCCAGGGGCAGGAGCTGCTGGCCCGCTTCATCCGCGACTGAGGGCGGCCCATGGACATCGGGCCGCGCCTCGGCGAAAACGAGGGCGTGCTCCGCCATCTGCTCGTGCTGACGTCGCTCGTGCTCGCCTGTGGTCCTGACGCCGCCGCCACCGAGGCCGCGACGACGGTCGCCGAGGGCGGCACGGCGACGAGTGACACGTCGACGAGTGACACGTCGACGAGTGACACACCGACGAGTGACACACCGACGAGTGACACACCGACGAGCACGGCCGAAGCCACGCAAGCTGCCACCACCGGCACGGTCAGCACGGACCCCGTCACCACGGACCCCGTCACCACCGAGCCTGCCGCGACGAGCACCGGCGACGGCAGCACGAGCACCACGGGCGACGGCACCACCGGCGACGGCACCACCGGCGAGGACAGCGTCGAATACGCCGCCTACTTCTGGGCGGGCGGCCTCGACCACATCATGGTGCACCGCGCCGATCTCTTGAACGATCGCTGCACCACCCTGCACTTCGCGTGGCCGGGCGGCATGGACCCGGCGTTCAAGATCAGCGCCCCGAACGAGTGGGCCGTCGCCAACGCCCAGGTCAGCATGGGCACCGCGGATTGCCTCGCGGGCATGCCGATGGGCGCCTCCGAGTCCGCGATCGGCGGGCAAGGCGCGGCCACCTGGCGGCAGGACCCGAACCTGTACTGCCCGCTGCAGATCGACCTCGACCTCGTCCTCGACTTCCCGCAGATGCTGCCCTGGGTGCCCGCCCAGGAGCACATGCTCGTCACCGCGCTGCCGGTTCAAAACTGCCCATGAACGCCGACCTCGTCGAGCTCGATCACCCGCCGGACGACCCGGTGCTGCGCAACCCCGACCTCGACCCGACCACGCGGGCGCAGCGGACCTGGACGCGCTGGCACCTCGCGGCGCTGTGGGTCGGCATGTGCGTGTGCGTGCCGACGTACATGATGGCGGCCTCGCTGGTGGCCAACGGCATGAACTGGTGGCAGGCGATGCTGGCGATCCTGCTCGGCAACCTGATCGTGCTGGCGCCGATGGTGCTGTGCGGCCACGCGGGGACCCGCTACGGCGTGCCCTTCCCGGTGTTCGCGCGCGCGGCCTTCGGGGTGTTCGGGGCGCACATCCCGAGCCTCGCGCGCACGCTGGTCGCCTGCGGCTGGTTCGGGATCCAGACCTACATCGGCGGCGAGGCCATCTCGGCGATGATCGGGATCCTCTGGCCGGGCTGGCTCGAGCTCGGCGGCGGGGCCAGCTTCGTCGGCCTGACCTTGCCGAGCTGGATCTGCTTCTTCGGCTTCTGGCTGATCAACGTCGTGTTCGTGTGGCGCGGCACCGAGTCGATCAAGTGGCTCGAGAACTTCGCCGCGCCGTTCCTGATCGCCGTCGGCCTCGCGCTGCTCGGCTGGGCGATCTACGCCGCCGGCGGCCTCGGCACGATCCTCGCCCACTCGAGCAGCCTGGTCGTCGACACCGGGTACAGCGGCCTCGGCTGGTTGACCCACGTGTTCCTGCCCGGCCTCACCGCGATGGTCGGCTTCTGGGCGACGCTCTCGCTCAACATCCCCGACTTCACCCGCTACTGTAAGAACCAGCGCGAGCAGCTGCTCGGCCAGCTCTACGGCCTGCCGACCACGATGCTGCTGTTTAGCTTCATCGGCGTCGCGGTCACCTCGGCGACCGTGCTGCTCTACGGCGAGGCGATCTGGAAGCCGGTCGAGCTCGTCGTCCGCCTCTCGAAGGACAACGACAGCCCGCTGCTCGCCTTCATCGCCATGTTCACCCTCGCGGTCGCCACCCTGTCGACCAACATCGCCGCCAACGTCGTCGGCCCGGCCAACTCGATCGCCAGCGCCTTCCCCCGCGCGGTCTCGTTTCGCGCCGGCGGTATGATCGCCGCGGCGCTCGGCGTGCTGCTGTGCCCGTGGCTGGTCCTCGACATGTACACCGGCTGGCTGATCAGCTACTCCGGCCTGCTCGGCGCCGTCAGCGGGGTACTGCTCGCCGACTACTGGCTCCTGCGTCGCACCCGCCTCGACCTCGCCGGCCTCTACCAGAGCCACGGCCCCTATCGCTACCACCGCGGCTTCAACCTGCGCGCCATCGCGGCGCTGCTGGTCGGCGTCGCCGTCGTGCTGCTCGGCAGGTTCGTCCCCGCCCTCGACGTCCTGTTCCAGGGCGCGTGGTTCTTCAGCGTGCTGGCCTCGGGCGCGACCTACCTGCTGCTGATGCGCGGCCGCGCCGCAGGGTGACGCCGCCGCCGCGATCGCCTAAGCTGCGCGCATGACCGCGCGCGTGCGCTCGATCGCAGCCAGGACCGCCCTGATCGTCGGCCTCGTCGCCGCGTCGTTCGGGCTCGGCGAGCTGCGTCGCGTCTTCATCGGCCGCATCTTCATCGACGGCGCGGTGCCCGAGGACCTGCCGATCTGGACCGCCACGCTCGTCGGCGACGGCCTCAAGCCGGCCGAGCACGTGCGGGTGATCCTGCTCGACGGCCTCTCGAGCGCGGTCGCCGGGGCCTTGCCCTCGCTCTCGGGGATCTGCGCCTCCGGCCAGGATCTGCGGGTCGACGTCGGCTTCCCGACCGTCTCGTTGCCGGTGCAACACGCGCTGTGGACCGGCCTCACCCAGCAGCAGTCGGGGCTGCAATACCGCATCGCGCGCCTCGCCGGCCCGCCCCGCGGCGCCCTCCCGCCGCAGGTCGACAGCGTCGCCGTCGCCGAGTCCCACCCGGAGATCGTCCACTCCTTCGGCTTTCGCGGCGCCTCGCCGCCCCCGGACGCCCCGGTCACCGACGCCTGGCGCGAGACCCAATTCGCGGACGCCGCCCTCGCGGCCGTCCGCTCGGATGCCCGCCTCGCCTTCATCCACGTCCTGCGCATCGACGAGGCCGGTCACGCCCACGGCGCCGCCGGGCCCGAGTACGCCGCCGCGGCCGCGTGGAGCGACAAGCTGCTCGCCACCCTGTTCGCGGCCAGGCCCGCCGACGAGCGGACCGCGTGGGTCATCCTCAGCGATCACGGTCACCGCGACCTGGGCGGTCACGGCGGCGCCGAGCCGAGCATCCGCCTGGTCCGCGCCTGCGTCGCCGGCGGCAAGGTCCAGCCCGCCAAGCAGCGGATGATCCACCTCATCGACCTCAGCCGCGCCCTCGCCGACCTCCTGGACGCCCGCCTCCACCCCGACGCGGTCGGCCGCCCCTGGCAGGCCGCCATCGCCGATCCGGCCCGCGGCGCGACCCTCCCCCGCCCCGGTCCGACCCGCTGGCTGATCGCGGGCGTAATTGCGCTCGCCGGTGGCCTGTCCTTACGTACAGGTCCCGGACAACATGTTCCATGGAGCATCCGCTTCCGCTGGCTCGGCGGCGTGCTCGCCGGGCCGCGCTGGCTGGGACCTGCCCTGGGCCTCGGCTGGCTGACGATCGCCGCGCTCGGGGTCGCCATCCACTGCGGCTGGCCGACCCTCTCGAACCCGGCCGTCTACCCGCCGCTCGGCCGCGACCTGCTCCAGGGCAGCGTTCCGGGCCTGCTGCTGCTGATCGTCCTGACGACCCTGGCGATGAAGCGCTGGGACAGCGGCGGCGTGACGGTCGTTCGCACGGTGCTGCTGCCATGGGCCGCCGCGACGGCCACCGCGCTGCTGATGTGCCGAGCCCCCGATGCGCTGCTCTTCGGCGGCCCGCCGCTGATGCCCTGGAGCACCGGCCTCGCCAGCATGCTCCTGGTGCAGGGTCGGGCGGTGTGTCTGCTGCTCGCGCTGATGCTGGTGGTCCGCGCGGCGCTGCGGTGGCTCGTGCACCGCCGACGCTCGCGGACCCCCGCGGCGCCCGCGGCTCCCGCAGATCCCGCTTGACGCTGCGCGCGCCTTGTCGATAAGACGGGGGATGGTCGCGCGCCTTCGGGTCACCATGGCGACCGGCGGGCGTTACGGAGGTCTTATGATGCACGGCTCTTTGCTTCGTCTCCTGAGTGTCGGTTGCGCGCTGCTCACGCTGGCTGCGTGTGCCGACGGCGATGCGACCTCCAACAGCGGCTTCTCGATCTCCGGCAACGTGACGCAGGGGACCAACCCGACCAACCCGACCAACCCGACCAGCGAGTCGGCGTCGTCGACCGGCGGGGGCACCACGGGCGACGTCAGCTCCACCGGCGCGTCCCCGACCACCGGCGACGACGGCACCACCACGAGCCCGGCGACCACCACGACCACCACCGACGCCACGACCACCGCCGTCGACCCCTCGACCACCACCGGCGTCGACCCCTCGACCACCACCGGCGACGACACGACCGGCGTGATGATGACGACGGTGGACGAGACCACCGGCGACCCGCCGCCGCCGCCGCCGCCGAAGGACCCGCAGCCGGTCGCCGGCCTCTACGAGCACTGCCTCGACAACACCCCCTGCGACGTCCCCCCGACCGACGGCTGCTTCACGCTGACCGACGACGCCATGAAGGTCACCGACGGCTACTGCACGATCCTCTGCGACTCGGTCCTCGACTGCGGTGCCAAGCCGAACAGCCCGGCGGTCCAGGAGTGCCTCAACATCGGCCCGGGCCAGAGCGTGTGCGCCCTCAAGTGCGCGGGCATCAAGGACTGTCCGACCGGCATGGCCTGCATCAACATCGCCCTGCCCAACAACGGCAGCGGCATGTACTGCTTCTGACCCGGCTCGCCGCCGACGAGCGGCGACCACCCGACCCACGCGCGCGCAAGTCGTGCATCCGCGGCGCGCCCGGGCCCGGGCTATGATGCGCCGGTGAGCGCGACCCACGACGCAGACCTCGAGACGATCGACCTGGCGATCGCCGGCCTGCGTTGCGCCAACTGTGCCGTCAACCTCGAGAAGGCGCTCGTCCAGGTGCCCGGCGTCGCCGAGGCCGCCGTCAACTTCGCCAGCGAGACCGCCCGCGTGCGCTTCCAGCCCGGCGCCGCCAGTCGCGGCGCGCTCGTGGCCGCCGTCGAGACCGCCGGCTTCGGCGTGATCGCCGGCGAGGCCGGCGACGAGGCCGAGCAGGCCGCACGCGAGGCCGAGCTGCGCGCCCAGACCCGACGCGTGCTCGTCGGCGGCGCCCTCACCCTCCCGCTCCTGGTGCTCGGCATGGGCCGCGACTTCGCGCTGCTCGGCGCCTGGGCCGACGCGCCGTGGCTGCTGTGGGTGATGCTCGCGCTGTGCCTGCCGGTGCTCGGCTACACCGGCGCCCCGCACCTGCGCGGGGCCCTGCACGCGCTGCGGGCCGGGGCCGCCAACATGGACGTGCTGATCGTGCTCGGCGCCGGCGTGGCCTTCCTCGCCAGCCTGCCGACGGTGGTCGCCCTGAGCCTCGGCAGCCACGCCCTCGGGCACCACGTCTACTTCGAGACCGCCGCCGCGATCGTCGCGCTGGTCGGCCTCGGTCGGCTGCTCGAGACCCGCGCGCGCGGCCAGGCCGGGGCCGCCATCCGGGCCCTGCTGGCGTTGCGTCCGGCGACCGCGATCGTGCTGCGCGGCGGCGCGGCGCTCGAGGTCCCGGCCGCGGCCGTCAAGGTGCGCGAGCGCGTGCTGGTCCGCCCGGGCGCCGCCATCCCGGTCGACGGCCGCGTCGTCGCGGGCAGCTCCAGCGTCGACGAGAGCATGTTGACCGGCGAGAGCCGCCCGGTCACCAAGGCGGTCGGCGACCCGGTCACCGGCGCGACCATCAACGGCGACGGCGCGCTCGAGGTCGAGGCCACCCGCGTCGGCGCCGCGACGGCCCTCGCCCAGATCGTCCGGCTCGTGCGCGAGGCCCAGGGGAGCAAGGCCCCGGTCCAGCGCCTCGTCGACCGCGTCGCCGCCGTGTTCGTGCCGGTCGTGCTGGCGCTCGCCGCCCTGACCTTCGGGACATGGTCGCTGATCGCCGGACCCGGCGAGGCACTGCTGCGCGCCGTCGCCGTGCTCGTCATCGCCTGCCCCTGCGCCC
>Ga0209480_10002824_pt1 | contig 11668 bp, 9 predicted proteins | sample JI61114C2DNA_FD_187501 | JGI IMG/M metagenome (GOLD analysis project Ga0209480, IMG submission 187501) | Wastewater effluent complex algal communities from Wisconsin, to seasonally profile nutrient transformation and Carbon sequestration -... | ecosystem: Engineered > WWTP > Effluent > Algae...
TAGTTATATGATTCCGGGCTCGCAGACCGTTTATCTGGGTTCCTTAGTACCAAATGCTCCTGTCGATATGTATGCTGCAATGGGAGCCAGTGACCAACGAATTTATGTTATTCCAAGTAAAAAAATGGTGGTAATACGAATGGGTGATGCGTCAGATCCTGCAAATCCAAGTTTTGCTGTATCTGGTTTTGACAATGCACTGTGGGCAAAAATTAATGCTGTAATAAACTAAACAAAAATCGCAAATAAGGAAAACTGTTCCAGAACTACTGTAAAATTAAAAAAATATGGAAAATAAAAAGAAATAAACTTATTTTTTGTACTTATAGCTTTTACGGTAGGATTGACACTGTTCAAACATTTTGACTTTTAAAATTTCAAATGAATCCACAAACACATTCAATTCAAATCTATCCCTAAAATAGTTTAATCGTCTATAAGTTACTTCAAAATCTGAGCAGCATGAGCTTTCGTTTTCACATCTGAAATCACTTCGTCTATGTTTCCATTTTCGTCGATGACAAAAGTAGTTCTGTGAATACCATCATATTCTTTTCCCATAAACTTTTTGGGACCCCAAACTCCAAAAGCTTGAATTACTGATTTATCTTCGTCCGCCAATAATGGAAATGGAAAGTCGTATTTTTCTTTGAACTTGGCTTGAGCTTTGGCAGCATCGGCACTAACTCCCAAAAGTGCGTAATTGTTAGCTTGAAAACGTTCGAAATTATCTCTTAAATCACAGGCTTCGGCAGTACAACCTGGCGTATTGGCTTTTGGATAAAAGAAAACTACTAATTTTTTTCCTTTATAATCGGCTAATGTATGAGAGTTTCCATCTTGGTCAATTCCTGAAAAAGACGGAGCTTTGTCTCCTTTTTTTAATGTTGTCATTTTTTATTTTAGATTTTAGATTGAAGATTTTAGAATATTGAATTGAAAAATAAAATTGATTATATTATTGTTGTTGAAATTGCCATTGAAATTTCTTTTCTTTACAATTCAAATTTAGCTAAAAATGACCAAACAAGAACGGGTAACATTTGTTATAAATACGTTAAAAGAATTGTATCCCGAGATTCCAATCCTTTTGAATCACAAAGATCCTTATACACTATTAATAGCAGTTTTACTTTCGGCACAATGCACGGATGTCCGGGTGAATCAAATTACGCCTTTGCTTTTTGCGAAAGCCGACAATCCGTATGATATGATAAAAATGTCGGTTGAGGAAATCAAGGAAATTATTCGTCCTTGTGGTTTATCGCCAATGAAATCAAAGGGAATTCACGGTTTATCGCATATTTTGATTGACAAACACGGAGGCGAAGTACCACAAAGTTTTGAATATCTTGAAGAACTGCCAGCCGTAGGACATAAAACGGCTAGTGTTGTGATGTCGCAAGCCTTTGGTGTACCGGCTTTTCCTGTGGATACACACATCCACCGATTGATGTATCGATGGAATTTGTCGAATGGAAAAAATGTTATTCAGACCGAAAAAGATGCCAAACGCATATTTCCAGAGGAAACTTGGAATGATTTACACCTACAAATGATTTGGTACGGTCGGGAATATTCGCCAGCGCGAGGTTGGGATTTAGAAAAAGACATCATCACAAAAACTGTTGGAAAAAAATCGGTTTTGGAAGAATACTATAAAAAAACGTCCCGAAATTATCGGGACGTTTGATTAATTAGCTATAATTTCGAAACTTTTATTATTTACTTGTAAAACGCTTAACGCTTTTGAGTAATTTAATAAAAAAGAAATAGTCTCTTTTTCTGGTTTCATTGAATTGGTAACTAATGTTTTTTTAGAGTAAATTTTTGCCATAGAGTAATAATTTTTTGTTTTTTATTACAACGCTAAAATTTACACTATAGTATCAATTCGTTAAAATTATTTGATGTTTGTCAATAACTTTTCTCATATTCATCAAAGCATAACGCATTCTACCCAAGGCAGTATTGATGCTAACCCCTGTCAACTCTGATATTTCCTTGAAACTCATATCTTGATACATACGCATTATCAAAACTTCTTTTTGATCGGCTGGTAGTTCCTCGATTAGTTTACGCAAATCGATTTCTACTTGATCTTGAATTATCTTGTTTTCTATAGTAAGCGAATTATCAGACATAATGGAAAAAATGGAAAATTCCTCCGTTTCTCTGAACATTGGCATTTTTTTGTTTTTGCGAAAATGGTCAATTATAAGATTGTGTGCAATTCGCATCACCCAAGGTAAGAATTTACCTTCTTCGTTATAAGATTTTGACTTCAAAGTTCTTATAACTTTAATAAATGTGTCTTGAAAAATATCATTCGAAATATCTTTATCAGATATTTTTGAATAAATAAAACCAAAAATTTTGGATTGATGTCTATTGATTAATACCGTCAAAGCATTTTCATCGCCATCAACGTATTTCTTTACCAATAAAGCGTCAGGAAGTTGAATATCAGCCATAGTTATACCTTTTAGTTTTTAATAAAATTGGAGTAATTTCCTCTAAAAAGTAATTCTATAGAATAGGCTGTTTTTTTTATGTATTTATATACGAGCCAAATTTAACAAATAATTATCCTAAAATACAATTAAAAACTGAAAATTTAACATAAATCAGTAAAATCAATTGAGCAACCTCTTACTTTTATCCCGTTAAAGTCTTTTAATTAGCCTAAAAAATAAAAAAATTATCCCTTTTAAAAATAGAAAAACAACTTCCAAATCTAAAATTTGTGATTTGTTGAATACCAATTCTCATTTTAAAATTGATTACTTTTGTGAAAATTCCATTTTTGTATGCCAATTGACATCTCTACACTCGATCCAAAGAAAAATATCATCATCAAAGGAGCACAAGTTCACAATTTAAAAAATGTGGATGTGGCGATTCCAAGAAACAAATTAGTAGTGATTACGGGACTTTCGGGTTCTGGAAAATCATCTTTGGCTTTCGATACTTTGTATGCCGAAGGACAACGTCGTTATGTGGAAAGTTTGTCTTCTTATGCTCGTCAATTCCTTGGGAGATTGGATAAACCAAAAGTGGAATACATTAAGGGAATTGCGCCAGCGATTGCCATCGAACAAAAAGTAAATACAACCAATGCCCGTTCTACCGTAGGAACTTCGACCGAGATTTATGATTATATGAAACTTTTATTTGCACGAATTGGAAGAACTTTTTCTCCAATTTCTGGACAAGAAGTAAAAAAAAATACGGTTTCGGATGTTATTGCCGATGTAAAAAAAATTGGAATCGACAGCAAATGGTTGCTCCTCGCTCCTATTCATCTGGAAAATGGAAGGGCTTTGGAAGACAAATTGAAAGCCTTGCTCAATCAGGGATTTTCCAGAATATTAGTTGATAATGAAACCGTTCGCTTGGACGACGTCGATAGTCACTCATTAGATAATAAAGACATTCTTCTTATTATCGACAGAATCGTTGTGAAAGACGAGGAAGAATTTTACAATCGCCTTGCCGATGCGGTGCAAACTGCTTTTTATGAAGGAAAAGGAATTTGTTATTTGCAAGAATTAAATACACACAAACGTTTTTCGTACAGCAATAATTTTGAACTGGACGGTATTACCTTCTTGGAGCCGAATGTACATTTGTTCAGTTTTAATAATCCTTACGGAGCTTGTCCAGTTTGCGAAGGCTACGGAAACATCATCGGAATTGACGAAGAATTGGTCATTCCCAATACTTCCTTGTCTATTTTTGAAAACGCAATTTATCCTTGGCGAGGTGAAAGTATGGGTTGGTTTAGGGATGAATTAGTTAATAGTGCTTACAAATTTGATTTCCCAATACACAAACCATTTTTCGAACTTTCGGAAACACAAAAAGACTTGGTTTGGACAGGAAACAGCTATTTTCAAGGTTTGAATGCTTTCTTCAAAGAATTGGAAGACAAAAATTATAAAATCCAAAATCGGGTAATGCTTTCTCGTTATCGTGGCAAAACGAAGTGTAATTCTTGCAAAGGAAAGCGTTTGCGAATCGAAGCTTCTTATGTGAAAATCAATTCTAAAACTGTTTCTGATTTGGTTGATTTGCCGATTAAACATTTGGTTACTTTCTTCAAAAATATCGATTTGGATGTCTATGAACAACAAATCGCCAAACGATTATTGGTTGAAATCAATAACCGCCTGTCGTTTTTGACCGAAGTGGGTTTGGATTATCTGACTTTAAATAGAAACTCCGCAACGCTTTCGGGAGGCGAATCGCAGCGTATTAATTTAGCGACTTCTTTGGGAAGTAGTTTGGTGGGTTCGATGTATATATTGGACGAACCTAGCATCGGTTTACACCCAAAAGATACGGAGCGTTTAATTAAAGTTTTACAATCTTTACGAGATTTAGGCAACACCGTTATTGTAGTCGAACACGATGAAGATATTATGAAAGCTGCCGATATGATTATTGATATTGGTCCAGAAGCAGGAACTTTTGGGGGCAAATTAGTAGCCCAAGGTACATTCGACGAAATCCTGAAATCAACCTCATTGACCGCAAAATACCTCAACGGAGAACTGGAAATTAAAACACCCCGCATCCGCAGAAAATGGAGCAACTATATTGAAATTCTTGGAGCAAGAGAAAACAATTTACAAAATATAGACGTCAAATTTCCTTTGGAATGCCTAACCGTGATTACTGGAGTTTCGGGAAGCGGAAAAAGTACTTTGGTTAAAAAAATACTGTTTCCCGCAATGCAAAAAAAGTTGGACGGAGCTACCACAGAAAAAGCGGGACAATTTACCGAAATGCGTGGTTATTATCACAAAATTCAACATATCGAATACGTAGATCAAAACCCAATTGGGCGAAGTTCACGTTCGAATCCTGTGACTTATATTAAAGCGTATGACGATATTCGCGAATTGTTTGCCAAAGAAAAATTATCAAAAATTAGAGGCTATCAAGCCAAGCATTTTTCGTTTAACGTAGATGGAGGAAGATGCGAAACCTGCAAAGGCGAAGGAACAATAAACGTTGAAATGGTTTTTATGGCCGATGTGCAATTGCATTGCGAAACCTGTAATGGCAAACGATTCAAAAAAGAAGTGCTGGAAGTTACTTTCGATGGTAAAAACATTCACGACATTCTGACAATGACTATCGATGAATCGATTGCTTTTTTTACTGCCAATAAACAAACCAAGATTACTCAAAAATTACAGCCTTTGCAAGATGTTGGTTTGGGTTATGTTCAGTTGGGGCAATCTTCTTCTACACTTTCTGGTGGCGAGGCGCAACGTATCAAATTAGCTTCATTTTTGGTTAAAGGAGCTACGAAAGAAAAAGCACTTTTTGTCTTTGATGAACCAACAACAGGCTTGCACTTTCACGACATCAAAAAACTCTTGGCTTCGTTTGATGCTTTAATCGATAAAGGCCATTCCATATTGGTCATTGAACACAATCTGGATTTGATAAAATGTGCCGATTGGATTATTGATTTAGGTCCCGAAGGTGGCGAAAACGGAGGACAATTGCTCGCCGAAGGAACTCCTGAAGAAATTATCAAAATAAAAAAATCGGTTACAGCTAAGTATTTAAAAGAAAAATTGGTACAGCACCAAAGAAGCCATTGAGGATTATATTCTTAACCGAAAAAGAAAACGCTAGCTTTGAGTTAGCGTTTTTTACATTTATACAAATTCAACTAAACAAAAAAAGGTCTGTAATTTTCTAGTTATAATTTCTTATTGGAAATAATCTGTATTTTTTAAATCATCACCAACTTACAATCAATATTAATTTATATATTTAAGGCAGAAAATTTAACTTATGATAAAAAAATACCTTTACATACTAATCGCACTAGTGATTGCATCGTGTTCCAAATCTATTGATAAAAAGGAAATAATTAGTAAAGCATCAAAAGACAATCTTCTGATAAAACGTGTTGATTTAATTCAAGAATCTAATTATTATAATGTCATTACTGATATAGAAAATTCGGTTAATTCTTCTAAAGAGGCTTGGAAAAATGCACCTGAACTAAAAAAATTACACCGATTAATTATAATTGATGAAGTAAGTAAAAAGTATTTAAAAAAACTAAAAGATGGTAAGTATTCAAATGATGATAAAGTGATTGCTTATCAATTTACCAAAATGAATAAGAATAAAAAGTTTATAGGATATGCTGTTATTCTATTTCACGAACAAAATCAACATACTCTATTTTACGAAATTTATCCAGCTCCCTATGAATATTTTCCAAAAGGAGGTGTAAAACAATTAATAAACAAAGGGCTTGTAACCGAGATAAACAAAATTGAAGCAGAATACAATAAAAAGCACCCTATTGAACCAGATAATCAATAAAATCCCTATTATCATTTAGCTTTTTCTCCTACAAAATAATCATTCGAGTTTTTGAACAAGACATTAAAAGTAGTTAAACTACCATAAATTCTGGTTATGTATTGTTGCAAATCGATTTTCTCAGCTTCGTCCAAATTACTCGCATTAATCTTTTGTTCCATCACTCTAATTCTATCGCGAACCATTGTAATTTTATGAAAAAAAGTATCAATAGGCACTTCTTTGTTCTGCGTATTGGTTCCTGGTTCCAGAATAATTTTACCTCCTTTCCATTTATCGGCGATGGGAACTATTTGTGAGACATCGCTCCATTTTTGCAACAAATTTTTCAAAGACTTTTCGACATCACGAAAGCTAACCGAATCCACTTCGTCTTCGACAGCTTCAATAATCTCAAAATTACTGTCAATTTCAATGGTTTCCAAACCGTCTTCGATGAAGGTAACCCAATATTGTTTTGAAGTTACATTCGTTACTACTCCAAGTCCTAATTCTGGATGTTTGATGCGTGAGCCTATTCCTAAAATATTCATCTTTCTTTTTTTTATTCAAATATAAAAAATTAATCGAATTATAAACCTTATTACTTAAATCGAAAATACAATTTGGTTTCCCTTCACAACAAGTTTAAAGACTATTTTTACAATAATAAACCCATAATATCCTTGTCTGTATTAGCTGGTATTTTAACATAAACTTCCCTATTGTTGTACCGAAAGAATGAATCAAAATGGTAACTTTGCCTTTTTACAAAATTTATGTTAGAAAACGATAACAACATTGAAGTATTGGGTGCGAGAGTACACAATCTAAAAAATATAGACGTAAAAATTCCAAGAGAAAAACTGGTTGTGATTACAGGACTTTCGGGTTCGGGAAAATCATCCTTGGCTTTCGACACGATTTATGCAGAAGGACAACGTCGTTATGTAGAAACTTTTTCGGCTTATGCCAGACAATTTCTAGGTGGTTTGGAACGTCCTGATGTAGATAAGATTGACGGACTTTCACCAGTTATTGCCATCGAACAAAAAACGACCAGTAAAAGTCCTCGCTCAACTGTAGGAACTATTACCGAAATTTATGATTTCCTGCGTTTGTTTTATGCTCGCGCCGCTGATGCGTATAGCTACAACACTGGCGAAAAAATGGTTTCCTATGATGATGAGCAAATCAAGGAGTTGATTACCCAAGATTTTGCGGGAAAACGCATCAATATTTTGGCTCCAATCATTCGTGCCAGAAAAGGACATTATGCCGAATTATTTCAGCAAATTGCCAAACAAGGTTTTCTAAAAGTTCGTATAAATGGCGATATCAAAGATATTACTACAGGAATGAAACTCGATCGTTACAAAACCCACGACATCGAAATTGTGATTGACAGAATGGTTATTGAGGACACGCACGACAATGAAAAACGCCTGAGCGAAAGTATTAAAACTGCGATGTACCACGGTGAAAACGTATTGATGATTTTAGACCAAGACACAAATGAAATTCGATTTTTTAGTCGGAATTTAATGTGCCCAACCACTGGAATTTCATATCAGAATCCAGAACCGAATTTGTTTTCGTTCAACTCTCCAAAAGGAGCTTGCGACCACTGCAAAGGCCTTGGAACAATTAACGAAATCAATATTAAAAAGATAATTCCAAATCCAAAATTATCAATAAACAAAGGAGGTTTTGCGCCTTTGGGCGAATACAAAAGTAGTTGGATGTTCAAGCAATTGGAAATCATTGGTGAAAAATACGGTTTCAAATTAACGGATCCAATTTCAAACATTTCCGAAGAAGCAATGGAAATGATTTTGAATGGAGGAAAAGAAAAATTCTCGGTCGAATCGAAAGTTTTGGGCGTAACGAAAGAATACAAAATTGAATTTGAAGGCATTTCACATTTTATCAAAAACCAACACGACGAAAGTGGTTCTACCACAATAAAACGTTGGGCAAAGGAATTTATGGACGAAGTCAAATGTCCGGTCTGTGAAGGTTCCCGATTGAAAAAAGAAGCTTTATTTTTCAAAATCAACGAGAAGAATATTGCGGAATTATGCGATATGGATATTTCGGATGTTACGGCTTGGTTTCTGGATTTGAACAACCATTTATCCGAAAAACAAAAAACAATTGCCACAGAAGTTATAAAGGAAATCAAAGACAGGCTAAACTTTTTGATGAATGTAGGCTTGGATTATTTAGCATTAAGCCGAAGTTCCAAATCGCTTTCGGGTGGCGAAGCACAACGCATTCGATTGGCGACACAAATAGGCTCACAATTGGTGGGTGTTTTGTATATTTTGGACGAACCCAGCATTGGTTTACACCAAAGAGATAACGACAAATTGATTCACTCGTTGGAACAATTACGAGATATTGGCAACTCGGTAATTGTTGTAGAACACGATAAAGATATGATTTTGCGTGCCGATTATGTGATAGATATTGGTCCAAAAGCGGGAAAACACGGTGGCGAAATCATCAGCAAAGGAACTCCAGCAGAAATTTTGAAAGACCACACTCTGACAGCTTCCTATTTGAATGGTGAAATGGAATTAGAAATTCCAAAAAAACGTCGAGAAGGCAATGGCAATTTCCTAAAACTGACAGGTGCAACCGGAAACAATTTAAAAAATGTATCAATAGAATTGCCTTTGGGTAAAATGATTTGCGTGACGGGAGTTTCGGGAAGTGGAAAATCGACTTTGATTAATGAAACCCTTTACCCTATTTTGAATGCCTTTTATTTTAATGGCGTCAAAAAACCAAAACCCTACAAGAAAATTGAAGGTTTGGAGCACATTGATAAAGTAATTGATATTGACCAAAGTCCGATTGGAAGAACACCACGCTCGAATCCTGCAACTTATACCGAAGTTTTTACAGAAATTAGAAATCTGTTTACGATGACTTCGGAAAGTATGATTCGCGGATATAAAGCAGGACGTTTTAGTTTTAATGTAAAAGGCGGACGTTGTGAAACCTGTGAAGGTTCAGGTGTAAGAACCATTGAAATGAACTTTTTACCTGATGTTTATGTCGAATGTGAAACTTGCCAAGGAAAACGTTTCAACAGAGAAACTCTCGAAATTCGATACAAAGGAAAATCCATTTCGGATGTGTTGAATATGACAGTGGATGAAGCGGTTCCTTTTTTCGAATTGATTCCGAAAATTCATCGAAAAGTAAAAACGATTCAGGATGTTGGTTTGGGTTATATCACTTTGGGACAACAAAGCACGACACTTTCGGGTGGTGAAGCGCAACGAATTAAATTGGCAGGAGAACTATCTAAAAAAGATACTGGAAATACATTTTATATTCTGGATGAACCCACAACTGGCTTACATTTTGAAGACATTCGGGTATTAATGGAAGTCATTAATAAACTGGTTGACAAAGGCAACACGATTTTGATAATCGAACACAATATGGACGTGATAAAACTAGCCGATTACATTATAGACATTGGTCCCGAAGGAGGAAAAGGTGGCGGCGAAGTGGTTGCCAAAGGAACACCTGAAGAAATTATCAAAAATAAAAAAAGTTATACGGCTCAATTTTTACAAAAAGAATTGGTTTAATACATTAAAAAAATAGAGACCGAGCCAAAGTCTCATTTAAATTGAAATATTATTGGTCAAGCTCCTCAAGAAAAAAATGCACCAATTAAATTATAAACAATTAATTTTAGACATAAAAAAAAGCATCATTATAGACCTATAATGGTGCTTTTCTTTTGGTGAAACGGCACATCACCAAAACCTATTCGCTATTTCGTAACAAGGACAATTAAATTAAAAAATTCAAATTGTACATTAAGAATTTATTGTATTCTTTAAATTAGAATTCTTATTAATCTCTTTGAAATCTAAAGGCTGAAAATCATTAAAACCATTGCTTTCAATTATTTTTTCTTCCTCAGTAATAATTTCATCGATTGTTCTTGAAGATTTCACAGATAAAACTGATTCAGGATTCAAAAAAGTAGTGTCATAATCCATCAAGAAACTAGCATTATCATTAACTGGTGATGATTTCAAAATAGCAATAGCTTCAAAGGCATTAGATAACTCAGCATACTTCAATGCTGTAAATCCTTGACTATCTACCATGTCACGATTCGCTCCTTTTTGCAATAAGTATTTTAAAATTTCTGCTTTATTATAGCGAGCAGCATACATTAGTGGAGTCATCCCATTAATTTTTTTATTTATTTTAGTACCGCTTTCAATAAACTGTTTTACTGTTTCAAATTCCCCTTTACTGATTGCCATAACTAAAGCAGATGGAGATTCAGAAATAATATTTAGTTTTTTTTGGTTACCAATAGTATTAGTATTGGAAGCTAATGACACACTTGTAAAAGCCAATAATGCAACTCCTAAATAAATGATTAAATTTTTCATTGTAATTTCATTTAAATTGTTAATTCTTTTTTTTTATTTAATGTTTAAAAGTATATTAATTAAGTTTGAAACTGTATGTTTTAAAAATCAACAATATGAGAATATGATAATTATATTTGATAATTTTAAATATATCGCAAAAACAGTAATTAATAACGCTTATTTTTTATCAAATATACAATTAATAAAGATTTGATTCCAAAAAATATAGGAAATAAATTTACTTAAAATCAATTTTTATTCATTATTCAATCCAATAGTTATTTCTTGAAATTAATCAATTAAGAAAAACATGATTATTTGATTTTTTGTGCTATTTTTAGTTAATAATTAGCATTTTAAAAAAGAAAAACTAGTTTGGTTATACCTAAATCAAGAATAACTCAAAACTTATGAATCAAATACCTTGAGTTTTCTTGCCTTCTTTTATTAAAATCGAACAAATAAATAGTACATTCCCTAAAGAAATGATGAAAATTAAAAAAAGCAATGCTTTACATTTTTTGAAAAAAGAATTACATTAGCACAGAAGTCTGAAATGAATGTTTCTTAAGATTACTAAAACCTTTATTAGGCTTTAAAGCACGAAACGATATATAAGTTCAAAAATAAAAAAAATGAGATTAGAAGATTTTGATAATGACGAAGATAAAGTAATCCAGAATAAATTTAAAAGAAAAACCTGGAACGAGATTCGAAGCAATGATAGTTGGGGAATTTTTAAGATTATGTCCGAGTTTGTCAACGGATACGAATCGATGGGACGTATTGGACCATGTGTAACTATTTTTGGATCGGCTCGGTTAAAACCTGATAATAAATATTATTTATTGGCCGAGAAAATTGCCTATAAAATCAGCAAAGCCGGTTATGGCATCATTACTGGTGGTGGT
>Ga0209480_10002829_pt1 | contig 11653 bp, 7 predicted proteins | sample JI61114C2DNA_FD_187501 | JGI IMG/M metagenome (GOLD analysis project Ga0209480, IMG submission 187501) | Wastewater effluent complex algal communities from Wisconsin, to seasonally profile nutrient transformation and Carbon sequestration -... | ecosystem: Engineered > WWTP > Effluent > Algae...
GGATCCCTATAAATATTGTGACGAGAACCGTGCAAAGAGCGAAGTGTTTACCGCTGAACATCGTGCCATTGCAAGAAGTACGGCGGCACAAAGTTTTGTACTGCTGAAAAATCAGGGCAATATCCTGCCCCTGAAGAAGAGTGGTACCGTGGCGCTGATTGGTCCCCTGGCCGACAACAGAGAGAATATGCCGGGCACCTGGAGTGTGGCCGCCAATTTCCAGAATGCAACTTCAGTTTTATCCGGTATGCAACAGGTGCTGGGAGATAAAGTAAAAATCATTTATGCCAAAGGATCCAACCTGGATGCTGATGCCGCTTTTGAAGAAAGAGCCGGCATGTTTGGAAAAGCATTGGGCCGCGATAACCGTCCGGCTGAAGTGATTATTAAAGAAGCCGTGGAAGCAGCCAACCAGGCCGATGTGGTGGTAGCTGCATTGGGAGAAAGTGCTGAAATGAGCGGGGAGAGCAGCAGCCGCAGTAATATTGAAATTCCGCAGGCGCAAAAAGATTTATTAAATGCCTTATTAAAAACCGGCAAACCGGTGGTACTGGTATTATTTACCGGTCGTCCGCTGGCGATTAAAGAAGAAAGTGAAAAAGTACCGGCCATCCTGAATGTATGGTTTGGCGGTAGCGAAGCCGGTTATGCGGTAGCCGATGTATTATTTGGTGATGTGAATCCGTCCGGCAAACTCACCACCACCTTCCCGCAGAATGTAGGACAGGTGCCGATCTTCTATGCACATAAGAATACCGGTCGTCCGCTGGAAGAAGGAAAATGGTTCTCCAAATTCAGGAGTAATTATCTTGATGTCAGCAATGATCCGGTTTATCCTTTTGGTTATGGATTAAGCTATACCAGTTTTGGTTACAGTGATATCAGTCTCAGCAGCACGTCGCTGAAAGGAAATCAGAAACTGACAGCTACAGTTACTGTTACCAATAACGGGAAATACGAGGGTAAGGAAGTAGTACAGCTTTATATCCGTGATGTGGTGGGCAGTGTAACCCGTCCGGTGAAAGAACTGAAGGGATTCCAGAAAATCAGTCTGAAACCCGGAGAATCTAAAGCTGTAACCTTTACCATCACGCCCGAAGACCTGAAATTTTATAATTATGACCTGAAGTACGATTGGGAAGCGGGAGATTTTCAGATTATGATCGGAACGAATTCGAAGGAAGTAAAGATGGCGAAACTGAATTGGGTGAAATAGTCCTTTTCGGGAATATTCTTTTTTTCAACCGGCAGCATTGCGAAAGCAGTCTGCCGGTTGTTTTTTTTCTATGTATACCTTTGAAAGAGATAAAGCGGTCACTTTTATTGTCTTAAAGCAGGCTTCGGTATAACAACTGATCATAATGTCAGATCTTGATGTGCCTGTAAACAACATTTTGCCACGAAATTTATTTCTTTAATTTTACTTCAGATTGCACTGCTTTGAAATCGTACACCCAACATACGCCCAATGAACTGCTTGCATTGGTGGCTCAGGATAATGAAGCCGCTTTTGCCGAGTTGTACGATCGTTACTGGAAAAAATTATTCGTTATAGCCTTTAACCGCCTCCGCGATACCGCCGCAGCCGAGGATATTGTACATGATGTATTTGCGGGAATCTGGTCCAACCGGCAAACCCAGCAGATAGATAACCCTGAAAATTACCTCGCCGTTGCGGTAAAATATGCGGTACTGAACCGGATCAAAAAAACGATCCTTGAACGGGAAAAACTGGCGCAGATGGCAGCGCTAACTCCCGTTATGGAGAATCAGACCGAAACTGCCCTTCATTTTAAAAAGGTACTGGAGCGGGTGCACCAGGAAGTGGAACAACTGCCTGCCCGTTGCCGCCTTATATTTTTATACAGCCGCGAAGCAGGTCTGCCGGTTAAGGAGATCGCCAAACGCCTGCATTTATCCCCTAAAACCGTTGAAAATCAACTGGGCAAGGCCATCCGGCAACTCAAAGTGGCTACCAAGAGCCTTCTCCACAGTCTTCTGTAAATTTTCCCTGAAATATTTATGCCGCGCATGAGGGATTTATCCTTCCCGGTTTACTCATTTATATAACTGCATGAAAAGTCCGCAATATTTAGCCGAACTGATTGAGAAATGCGAGGCCGGCACGGCCAGTCCCCGGGAAATCGCAGAACTGAACGAGTGGTATCATTCGTTCGATGACTCCGTTGCTACCCTGTCTGCCGCAGCGCCCATTACAGAAGCCGAACTGGGTCAGCGGATCAAAGCCCGGCTTCAGGCAACAATGGAAACTGAAAAGATTCCGGCACCGGCAATCTATCGGCGTGGCTGGTTCCGTGCAGCGGCGGCAATCCTGCTGGTCGTTTCACTGGCGGGTTACTTCTTTTTAAAACAAAGCCCGGATCAGCCAGTTATCAGTTCCACTCCGCCCAGTCCGGCTCCGGCACTCATTTTACCCGGTGGCAACAAAGCCCTGCTCACCCTGGCGGACGGCTCCACTATTATACTGGACAGTGCCTCCAACGGTTTACTGAGTACACAGGGTAATATCAAAGTTGAAAAACTGGATAACGGATTGCTGGCCTATACCATCAATGGTAAACAGGTACGGGAAAATGAATCCGCTTTTTATAATACCATCCGCACACCCCGTGGCGGACAATACCAGGTGACATTATCCGATGGCACAAGGGTATGGCTGAATGCCGCCTCTTCCATCCGTTTCCCGGTTCTGTTTACCGGATCAGAACGGGTAGTGGAAGTAACCGGAGAATCCTATTTCGAAGTAGCAAAGAATGTATCGAAGCCTTTCAGGGTAAAAGCGGTGAATTCGGAAGTGGAAGTACTGGGTACGCACTTTAATATTAACGCCTACGACGATGAGGCGAGTATTAAAACAACATTGCTGGAAGGAAAAGTAAAAGTAACCGTACCCGGACAGACCGCCGGGCAGAGTGCCCGCTTCCTGCAACCGGGTCAGCAGTCAGATATCAGTAAGAGCGGGGATATAAAAGTGCTTCATCAGGCGGATACGGAAGAAGCCGTGGCCTGGTTAAAAGGACGTTTTCAGTTTGAGAATACAGACCTGCGCAGTATGCTCCGCCAGATTTCACGCTGGTATGATGTGGATGTGGAATACCGGGGGGCGGTTGATCTGCATTTTACCGGTCAGCTGACCAGGAATGAAAGCGTAACAAATGTATTTAAACAACTGGCCCTGACGGGTGAAGTGCATTTCCGGATAGAAGGCCGTAAAGTAATAGTCACACGATAAAAACGATCATATGAATACAAAAAACCGATTGCTTTTTCCCTTTAGTATGGATGGATAAGCAAGCGCGGGAACAAATAAAAAACCGGATTCTGTTGGCGCAGAACCCGGCGGATGTTTGGGCCTGCGAAAAAACAATGTTCAGACTGCTTATTTCTCAACCCTGGCCGGATGATAAACCCGGCCATTAAACACCACGAATTTATGTATTTCACTGCAGTTTGCCGGTCTGGTCTTAGTAAGGCTGCCCTGGCAAGACAAACGATGAAGATTATGAAACTAACCACAGTTTTATTGATCGCTGCCTGCCTCCAGGTAAGTGCCAGTGGGTTCTCCCAACGGGTTACTATCAATGAAAACAACACGACTTTACAGAAGGTATTCCAGCAAATCCGGAAGCAAACCGGTATTCAGTTCTTCTACGCGGTGGAAGCCCTGAAGGATGCGAAAAAAGTAAGCATCGCCGTAAAGAATCAACCGCTGGAACAGGTGCTGGAAATCTGCTTCCGCAACCAGGACCTGACCTATACCATTTCAGAAAATACCATCATCGTAAAACGCAAAGTACCGGCACCGGTAGTGGTAACAGAGGAGCCGGCAGTACTGGCACCAGAACCGGTGAATACCGTTGTAAGGGGCCGTGTTACCGATGATAAAGGGCAACCGATGAACGGGGTATCTGTTTCCGTAAAAGGCAGTACCACCGGAACAGTAACGGATGCCAGTGGCGGATATACGATCAGTGTACCGGATGACGCGGTGCTGGTATTCTCCTATGTAGGGTTTACGAATATTGAAGTAAAAGTGGGCGGTCGCAGCACACTGGATATTTCTTTAAAACCACAGGAGCGTTCACTCGATGAAATCGTGGTAGTGGGGTATGGTACCCAGAAAAAAAGAGACCTGACCGGTTCTGTTTCTTCTGTAAAAGGAGAAGAAGTAGCCGATCGTCCTTCCACAAACCCTATTTCTTCTTTGCAGGGCCGGGTACCCGGACTGACTATCTCCAACTCCGGCCGTGCCGGTGCCAGTCCCGTGGTTCGTATCCGTGGCGTAAACAGTACCAACAGTGCGAGCCCCGTATATGTGGTGGATGGTGTGTTACATGATAATATTGATTTCCTGAATCCCGCTGATATTGAATCTATCGATATCCTCCGTGATCCGTCTTCCATTGCTATCTATGGTCTGCGTGGCGCAAATGGTGTGATTGCCATAACCTCAAAGAAAGCGGTACGCGGGCAAACCCGTATCAACCTGCAAAGCATTGCCGGTGTACAGGTGGTACAGGATAAAATAAAAATTACGGATGCGGCAGGCTTCAGAAAACTCTATGACGCTCAGCTGGCCAACCTGAATGCAGCCGCTTTTGACTACACCAATTATACCGCCAATACCAACTGGCAGGACCTGGTGCTGCAGAAAGCGGTAATGACTTCCACCAACCTGAGCATCAGCAACAGTGGCGAAAAGTCAACCACGTATATGAATGTGGGTTATACCGATCAGGAAGGGGTGTTGAAAAATGACCGCTACAAACGCTATCTCGTCCGGCTGAATGAAGAGATCCGTTTTAATAATAAGATTAAAGTGGGTGGTGAGGTTACCGGTTATCATGTAGTGAGCAACCCGCCGGCCGCTTCCATTACCAATGCGCTGTGGGCGGCACCCATTGTGCCGATTCAACAGGATGCAACAACGTATTACAGTATGCCTTCCTTCCAGCGGGCACAGGTGGGTAACCCCATTGCCGCGCTGAACCGGAACGACCGCAATTCAATTGTTAAGAACTTCCGGGTGATTGGTAATATTTTCGCTGAAGTAAAATTCCTGAAAAACTTTACCTGGCGCTCCACCCTGTATACGGATCTGGGCTTCAACAGCGGCCGGAGCTATTCCCAGCTGCCTTATTCCTTTATCAACCTGGGTGAGGGAACCAATCCCACCACCACAACCTATGATAATTCAGTACGCACATCTGTTTCTCAGGAGCAGGGCGAATCCCGCCGCTTCCAGCAGGATCATGTGCTGACCTTTGATAAAAAATTCGGCAAGGGCCACGTGCTGAACGCCGTTGCCGGTTTCACCAGTATCTACAGTGCCAGTTCTTTTGTAAATGGTACACGCCGGGATACATCCGTGAATGTACCGGATGATCCTGATTTCTGGTACCTTGGTATTGTAAACGTAAATAACCCGCTGTCCAATGGCGGAGGCGGATCAGAAAGCGCTATTGCCGGTGGTTTTGCCCGTGTGGGATATAACTATAAAGGCAGGTACCTGCTGAATGCCACCATCCGTCGTGATGGAAGTTCCAAATTTGCACCGGAGAACCGCTGGGGTACATTTGGCAGTGTGGGTGCCGGCTGGCTGGTGAGTGATGAAAAATTCTTCAATGGAGTAAAAGGTATCGACTTCCTGAAACTTCGTGCTGCCTGGGGACGTACCGGTAACGCCAATGGCTTTGCCGACAATCTGTACAAACCCGGTATCCAGAATGCTTCCACGGCCATCTTTGGAGACAACATTTATACTTCTATTCAGGCGGCTTATATTCCCGACCCCAACCTGCATTGGGAAACCGTTCAGGGTATTGATGCCGGTATTGATGTACGCGCACTGGGCAACCGCCTGAATGCCGAGTTCACGTATTATAACAGGACCACCAATGATATCCTCACTGGTGTTACGCTGCCCAATGAAACCCGCAGTTATTTCACCAACCTGGGTAAGATCACCAATAAAGGGGTGGAACTGAATCTGGGCTGGAATGACAAACTCGGCAAGGACCTGACTTATGGGGTAAATGTCAATTTCAGTTATAACAAGAATGTAGTGAATTCCATTGGTGACAATTTCAACTTTACCATTATCGGAAATGGTGGTGCCAACCTGACCACCACCGGAAAATCCATAGGTTATTTCTATGGCTATACACAGACCGGGGTTTACCAGTCTGTTGCTGACATTCAGAAATTCCCCGCCTTTATCAATGCCCTGCCTGGCGATGTATCCTATGCGGATATCAATGGCGATGGCCTGCTGACAACCGCCGACCGTGGTTATATCGGCACACCATTCCCGCCGTATAGTTTTGGTGGCAGTATCAACCTGGGGTATAAAGGCATTGACTTTGTACTGGAAGGACAAGGAGCAGCCGGTCATAAGATTTATACACAACGCCGGACTTCCACGTTTGCCGTGCTGAACTATGAAGCCAACCGGCTGAATGCATGGACAACGGCTGGTTCCACTAATATTGAACCTATCCTCGACAATACAAGGGGCAATAACTTCCTGATGAGTACGTATTACCTCGAACCGGGTGATTATTTCCGTATCCGCCTGCTGCAGGTTGGGTATACGTTTGATAAAAACCTGTTGTCCGGTGCGGGTATTCAGAAAGCAAGGATATTCCTGAGCGGACAGAATATCAAAACCTGGAGCCAGGTAACCGGTTATTCACCCGAGCCGCTGATCGGTGATATCCTGGGTGGTGGTGCCGATAATGGTGCCTATCCCGTACCGGCTATTTATTCTGTTGGTATCAATCTTACATTCTAAACTGTACTAAAACTTTTTGATATGAAATTCTTTCTCAAACAATCGCATACAGCAAGGCTGTTCCTGCTGACCGTACTGGCCACAGGTCTGCTGACCGGATGTAAAGGATTCCTGGATACAGAGCGCCAGGGAGCTTATGATGCGGATAACTATCCCTATCCCGGCGGCTCCGGCGCTTACGACCAGTTTATTTTCGGCGCGTACAATGAACTGCGCAGTTTCAATATCCACAGTCAGTCGTTTATAACGGCAACCAGTATCCGTAGTGATGACGCCGACAAAGGCAGCACGCCTGCAGACGGCGGGGCCAATGCCATTACCATGGATAATTTCCCCGTGCTGGCCAGCAATGGTTTCTGCAATACGCTCTGGGTCGGCTTCTATGCCCTGATCAATAAATGCAACAGCACCATTAAGGAAGTAAATACCAATACGCTGATTGTGGCCACCGATGCTATTAAAAAGCAAACCATCGGGGAAGCCCGTTTCCTGCGGGCCTATGGCTATTTTAACCTGGTAAAACTGTTTGGCCGGGTACCCTTGATTGATTCATTGTTCAGCAATCCTGCCGGACAAAACAATGTACCGCAGAGTTCAACCGCACAATTGTATGCCTTTATTGAAGGTGATCTGACCTATGCAGCCGCAAACCTGCCCCTGAGCTGGGATGTGAAATTTGCGGGCCGGGCCACCAGTGGAGCCGCCAATGGTTTACTCGCCAAAGTGTACCTGTATCAGCAGAAATGGCAACAGGCGATGAATGCCGCCGCTACTGTTATTAACTCCGGTCAGTATGACCTCACCACCCCTTACGATAAAATCTTCCGGGAAGAGGGTGAGAACAGTAAGGAGTCGGTATTTGAAGTACAGGCTACCGCGTCAGCGGCCATTCCTTCCAATAACGGCGTGCAATATGCGCAGATTCAGGGTATCCGTGGTTCCGGTATCTGGGATCAGGGCTGGGGCTGGAACTCACCCAGTACTTACCTGGAAGCGGCGTATGAGCCCAATGACCCCCGGAAAAACCGGACGATCATGTATACCAGTACCGGTACAACTATTTACCAGACCATCTATGGAGAGAACCTGCCGGTGGGACTGCCCAACCCGCGTTATAACAATAAGGTCTATACCAATCCGGCTATCCGCGCTTCAATCGGCAACCGTTTTGGTTACTGGATGAACCTGCGGGTACTGCGTTATGCAGATGTGGTACTGATGTATGCGGAAGCCGCCAATGAAGTAGGTGGTGCCGCCAACACTACTATTGCACTCAATGCCCTCAACAGTGTGAGAGCCCGCGCCCGCGCCGGCAATAACACGATCCTGCCCGATGTAACCACTACCGACCAGGCCACATTGCGTGATGCAATCCGCCAGGAGCGCCGGGTGGAACTGGGTATGGAGCATGAGCGTTTCTTCGACCTGGTACGCTGGGGAATTGCACAGACCGTGATGAATGCGTCAGGTAAACCGAATTTCATCGGAAGCCGTGACGGACTGCTGCCGATTCCGCAGACACAAATTGACCTGAGTGCCGGTGTGCTTACACAAAACCCGGGGTATTAATTGAATGACTTTTAAAAATTCTGACATGAACTATTCAACATTATATACAAACAGCAGGAGCTGGATTCTGTCCTTCGTACTCCTGGCGGCGGTTTCCTGTAAGAAAGACGGTAACCCCAATAATCTGCCCGATGTGAATCCCGGGGAGTATGATGGAAAGATTGACGGCTACAGCAGTTCCGATGAAGTGTATCCCGGTAACCTGATTGCTTACTGGAGTTTTGATGACACAAAGAATGAACTCAAAAGCGGTACCGCACCAGCTTCCTCCGCCAATGATTCCTATGTGGCTGGTGGTGTTCGGGGCAAGGCCCTGAGCCTGGCAGCGGGGTATGTGTTATTCACCAATCAGTTTGAAAAATTCAAAACAGATTCACTGAAGAGCTGGACAATCAGTGCCTGGGTGAAAATCCTGAACAACGGATCCAAACGGACCATGCTTTTCCAGCTGGCACGCCCCGGTATCTTTACCGGTAATATCAACTTTGCCCTGAATACACAGTCATTCCCGGCATCCAACACCACTACCCTGCGGATACAGCCTACGTTTATGACAATAGGTGGTGGAACGCAAGATAACTTCAACAGCAACTTGTCTCCCACTATCGGAATGGATAAATGGACACATATCGTACTTACGTATGAGTTTACCACTGGCGTGTTTAATTGCTGGGCGGATGCAGTGAAAGTAGGAGCCTTCCCGAACAGGGGAACCGGCAACAATAATTTCAAAGCCTATGAACCCAACCAGGTAATCATCGGTTCCAATTATAATGGCATTCCGGGTATGTCTGTCAGTTCGGATGTGACCTTTGCACCCATGACGGGCCAGGTGGATGAGATCCGTTTTTATAACCGGTCATTGCCAGATGCGCATATCAAGGCGTTGTTTAATTTGGGGAAAGCGAATAAGTAGAGAATAGGGAATAGAGAATAGGGAATAGAGAATAGGGAATAGAGAATAGGGAGAGTTTTTGCAGCAATCGGTCATATAGGGGGTTTATCGCTTTATTGCTGATAAACCCCTTTTTTAAATCATGTAGTATGCGTTACAGTATTGTGGTATTGCTGTTATTGCTGGGTTCCTGTAAAGGGCCGGTTAAAACAGCACAGTCGGTACCTGATCTGAGTAAAGAAAATCAGGCCATTTTTGATTCAGTGCAACGTGCGGCATTCCGGTATTTTCACGAAGGAGCAGAACCGGTGAGCGGACTGGCCCGGGAACGGTATCATGCCGATCAGGTGTATCCGCAAAATGATAAGACTACTGTTACCAGTGGCGGTGGTGGATTTGGTGTAATGGCCCTGCTGGTGGCTATTGAACGCAATTTTATTACCCGTGCGGAAGGCGTGGCACAAATGGAGAAGATCATTCACTTCCTGGAAACGGCTGACCGTTTTCATGGCGCCTGGCCACATTGGTGGAATGGAGAGACCGGAAAAGTAAAACCCTTTGGCCGGAAAGATAACGGGGGCGATCTGGTGGAGACTTCTTTTATGGTCCAGGGGCTGCTTTGTGTGCGACAGTATTTTGCCAACGGTACTGCTGAAGAAAAAGCACTGGCAGCCAGGGCGGATAAGCTCTGGAAAGAAGTGGAGTTTGACTGGTACCGCAACGGAAAAAATGTATTGTACTGGCACTGGAGTCCTGAATATAACTGGGACATGAATTTTGCGGTGCGCGGATATAATGAATGCCTGATCATGTATGTGCTGGCTGCTTCCTCTCCCACACACGGGGTGCCTGCTGAAGTATATCATGAAGGCTGGGCGGAACAGGGAAAAATAACGGAATCACCAGCGGGGTATGACAGCCTGCAACTCCGGCTCCGGCACCAGGGTGAGAAAGGCACAATCGGTCCTTTATTCTGGGCGCATTATTCCTGGATGGGACTTGATCCGCGGGGATTGAAAGACAAGTATGCGGATTACTGGAAAGAAAATACCACCCATGCACGGATGCATTATAAATGGTGTGTGGATAATCCAAAACAATTCAAAGGGTATGGAGCAGACAGCTGGGGACTTACTTCCAGTTATTCCATGAAAGGCTATGCCGGACATGCACCATCAATGAAAAGAGACCTCGGTGTTATTTCCCCAACCGCTGCATTGTCATCTTTTCCGTATACACCGATGGAATCCATGGCCGCGATGAAGAACTGGTACCTGAATAAAAAAGAAAAACTCTGGGGACCTTTTGGATTTTATGATGCTTTCAGCGAAACGGCTGACTGGTACACGCCCCGTTACCTGGCGATTGATCAGGGCCCCATTGTGGTGATGATGGAGAATTACCGTTCGGGTCTGCTCTGGAAACTGTTTATGAGTTGCCCTGAAATTAAAACCGGGTTAAAGAAACTGGGGTTTGACAGTCCGCACCTGCGTTAATTAATTATGAAACGAAACTGATTGCCCGGCCGCGACGGCGAAATGATTATTTTTACCTGGCTACCGATTATCAGCCCCGAAAATATTGTGTTGTGAAAAAACTGTTTCTGTTTATTATCCTCGCCGGAATTATCAGTTCCTGTCTGAGTACACGCAAATCGTCCAGCATGTCATTTGCAAAAAACCCCGTGGTGGCCCACCGGGGCGCTTTTAAGAAAAACAGTTTACCGGAAAACTCGGTGGCCTCCCTGCGCGAAGCCATCCGGCTGGGTTGTACCGGCAGCGAGTTTGATGTACGGATGAGTGCCGATGATTCACTGATCATAAATCATGATCCGCATTTCAACAAACTGGAGATTGAAAAAGCAACGTATAAAGAGCTGACCGCTTTTTCCCTTTCCAATGGGGAGAAACTGCCCACATTGCAGGAGTACCTGCTGGCGGGTATGCAAAGCAATAAACATACAAGGCTGGTGCTGGAGATCAAACCTTCCGGTATCAGTAAGGACCGGGGCCGGCTGATTGCCGCCCGTGTACTGGAACTGGTAAAGAAATTACAGGCCAGCCCGTGGATTGTCTATATCAGTTTTGATTATGATATCCTGAAAGAATTGCGCCGCCTGGATCCTGTGGCCAATCTGCAATACCTCGAAGGCAATATCGCCCCGGCACAATTAAAAGCCGATGGCATCAACGGAGCCGATTATCATTTCAGTGTTTTTAAAACAAAACCCCACTGGATCAAAGAAGCCAAAGAAAACGGAATTGCCTTAAACGCCTGGACCGTGAACGACAGCACCACGATGAACTGGTTGTTGAAAGAAGGATTTGATTTTATTACGACGAATGAGCCGGAGATGTTGATGCAGTTAGTTAATT
>Ga0209480_10002831_pt1 | contig 11651 bp, 11 predicted proteins | sample JI61114C2DNA_FD_187501 | JGI IMG/M metagenome (GOLD analysis project Ga0209480, IMG submission 187501) | Wastewater effluent complex algal communities from Wisconsin, to seasonally profile nutrient transformation and Carbon sequestration -... | ecosystem: Engineered > WWTP > Effluent > Algae...
TGCGAAATCCTCGAAACCGGCAACGATTCCTTCCGCTTCAAACAGCGGAAAAAATCCGTCAAATTAGCCTGAGCAACTGGAAAGATTTGGACGCTGACAACTGGAAACTATTGGACGCTGATTGACATTGAGGGAGGTTCTAGAGCGAAGCTATCAGCGTAATGCACTATCTGGCGAACACCGATTGAGCTTCATGAAGAGGTACTCGGCAATGCGGATGTCCGAAATATCAGAGCGGGCATTTGATCTCTGGTGGCCGGATGATTACGAACCGTCCGAGACTGAACTCATGTTGAGTGATGCCTTGGGGAGAAAGTATGACCAATGGCTCAAGGTGTATCGCGACGCTCTCAATAAGCTGGAAGGGAAAGCGTATCGCCACTTCCCTTATGGTCGAGTTACCTTGCCGAACTGGGTAGAGCAAGTTTTGTACATGCGATTTGGGGGTGGCTAGGTAGCGATAATCCTTCATTATCGTTACCCAAAAACGTCAAATTTTCGATTGATGAAACCGATTTAAGCCATTGATTTGATTGACAAATTACTGAATTGGCGTACAATGTCTCTGTATATCCGTCAAGGTGTGAGATATGGATTCGGTCGCTGTTCGTGCAATCAATTGCATTCCTAATGAGGTGAGTTCGGCGGTTCTGGACTATGTGCGTTCATCGGTGGCTGACAATACCAGACGGGCGTACTCCTCAGACATCCAGCGGTTTTTGGATTGGGGCGGCTCGATACCTTCGGCTCCCGAGGTCATCGCAAATTACCTCGCTGCCCACGCCAAGTCCCATTCGACTGCCACCTTAAGCCGCTGGTTGTCGAGTATTTCCAAAGCCCATACGTTGCGAGGAGTAGATTCGCCTTGTCAGAACGAATATGTGCGGGCGACGTATCGAGGTGTCAAGCGCACGCATGGGGTAAAACAGCGCCAAGCAACCCCGGTGCTGTGGGTAGATGTTTGTGCAATGGTTGAAACCCTTGATGGCTGCAAAGGGATCAGGGATAGGGCGCTATTGTTGGTAGGGTTTGCTGGTGCTTTTCGGCGTAGCGAACTTGTTGCTTTGACGGTTGAAGATGTTCAGTTCGTGAAGCAAGGGGTGGTAGTCCATCTCCGTTCCTCGAAAACAGACCAAGAGCGGGCGGGGCGAAAGGTTGCAATTCCGCATGCGCGTGGCAATGTCTGCCCGGTAAGTGCATTGGAGGAGTGGTTGAAATTTTCTGGGGTTTCCTGTGGTCCGATTTTCCGTCCTGTTGATCGGCACGGCGGAATCGGGAGCCGCACACTTACGGCCCAGAGTGTTGCGCTGATAGTGAAACAACGTGCTGAGGCGGTTGGACTTGATCCGGAACTGTTCTCCGGTCATAGCCTTCGCTCAGGGTTGGTGACCAGCGCTGCACAGGCAGGGGTTTCAAGTTGGAAGATACGTCAGCAAACCGGCCATGCCTCAGATGCCATGTTGGCGAGGTACATTAGGGATGCGCAAATGTTTATGGGCAATGCTGCCGGTGCGCTTTTCTGATTCAGTTGTTTGGGCTGTCGGAGGGGGTAGCGTTTTCTGTGTTCATGAATTCGGCGACTACTTTGTTGATGTCGCCGAAGCGGCAGCGTGTTGGCCCTAATTTCTTCAACCGTGAAAGGCTGAGGTTTTCCTGATTGCCAAGCTTCTCGTTGATCTTGGATGTGGGGAGAACAAAAAATTCCCACTGCTCCAGATTCTTGGGGTCCAGTGACTCTTTGTCTTTGTGGTTCAGCAGGCAGAAGACATAGACATCGGAATGCCTTGCCGATGTTTTGCTCCGAGTCTTGGTTTTTCTGTCCCATGCACGGCTGGGAGCAATCGAGAATGTGATGTTGGAGAAGTCTTTCTGCCCCCACGATTGCAGGTAAGCCGCCGATTTGATCTCGATACGTATTCCAGTTGGAAGGCGGAGATCGCATTCGTCCCACTCAACGCGAGTGCCTTCATTCAGACCAAGGTCGCAGGCGACCAAATATTCCGCCAGATGTCCCCGGAGGTTGTTAGCGACAAGGTTGGAGTATGCCCAGCGCCAGAATGAATTGACAGAACATTTGGCCGGGTTGCCTTCGAAGTGAAAAGGCTCGCTTCCGTCTAGTTGTTTGATGCGCAGCGCTTTGAACGGATTCGACTGGGTGGGGGCTTCTGCCGTCATTCTCGTAGTTTGGTGTTTGACAAACTAGACATTCTAGTACGAGTTGCGACAGTCTATGTCCTGTTATGTGTTGCGGGGGAAATAGATCATCCCTGTTGATTTGAAATTCAACAGAGATGATCACCAAGAACGAAATTCAGAAAGCGCTGGCAATGAACATTGGCAAAAGCCTTGCCGATGTACGCAAGCGTATTGGCTGGACGCAAGGGGAGCTTGCCGAGAGGATCGGAGTGGAAACGGAAACGATTTCCCGCTTTGAGCGTGGTGCTACGACGCCTTCGCTATTGACGCTACAGCGCCTTGCCTCTGTTCTGAATACGACCATGGCGGAATTGCTTGGTGAAAGCTCTCCCATGCCGAACGACCAAGCCCGTACAATTTCGGCATGGATCAATGATCTGGAGACCGATGATCGCGCTTTCATGCTGGAGATGATCAAGCGTTGGACAGTGCATCTCCACGCAAGATCAAGTCGGACAGGCTAGGAATTCCTGCGGGTGTATCCGTCCGGGCTTGGTTTGTGTATTGTTTCAGCTCATCTCACGGGTCGCGTGTAGCCAACTGTGTAGCTAAGGCATAATGGAATGATCAAAAGCACCGCCAAATATGGCTCCAAACCGTTCATTAATCTTACCTTCTGTAATCTCTGATGGCTGTTCGCAAGGTTCGCTGTCCGCAGTGTGGCGAGTACTCGCTGTGGTCTACCGAAAATCCGTGGCGTCCTTTCTGTTCCGAGCGTTGCAAGCAGATCGATCTTGGCTGCTGGGCCAATGAGTCCTATCGTGTTCCGGTTGTTGAGACAACCGACGTGCCAGTCGACGGTGACGTGCTTTAGGCATTCGCTGTTCTTCGCACCATTCCCCCTAGCGTAGTTTTGTAATCCTGTGAGTGCTTTTCAAGTTCTTACAGACCTTTGCGTTTAAGACTTGCGGGGTAACTCGGGAGTTTTTCCCGGGTTTTGGGTGACGCCATCCCGAGGCGGCGGATTCCAATGCCAGCACACTTGATCCGAACGTCAATGCTGCGTATTCGCTCACAGCAAAAGCTCGCTCCCTTGGAAACGCTTCTACATCGCTTCCAAGGGAGCGAGCTTGCGGTTAATGTGCCAATTCATTGCGCACCAAGAGCGCCCGTGGTTTTTGACTGGAGAGATAAAATGAAAATGGCCCCAAAAAACATGAATTTGCTTGTTTGCACCCTGTTCTCGATGGCCTTGCTGTCGCTGGTACCCGTCCATGCCGGGGAAAGAGGGCTGGCCTATATTTCCAGTCAGGATGGCGGCGTTAACGTGCTGGATCTTGAGCGGATGGAAATTACCCAGACGATCGATGTGGGCGCCAAGGGGCCGCGGGGGATTGGCTTGACGGCAGATGGCAAATTTCTGGTGGTTGCCAATAAGGATGGCGGCAATCTTTCAATTATCGAGCGCAGCAGTGGCAAGCTGATCAAGCAGGTAAAAATTGGCAAGAATCCCGAGTTTGTTCGGGTGATGGGCGATAAGGCTTTCGTTACCTACGAGCCGAGTTCCAAAGGGGGGCCACCGCCCAAGCCGGGTGAGGCAGTTACCAAGGTTGAAGATGACGATGATGACAACATCCCGGCTCGCATCGCGATCGTTGATTTAAAGAGGGGCAAGGTGCTCCGTGAAGTGATCAGTGGCCCGGAGACCGAGGGCATTGAGTTCTCCGCTGATCGCAAGCAAATGATCGTGACCAACGAGGCCGATCATACGATTACCGTGCATAGCCTAAAGAACGGCAAATTGCTGAAAACCCTGCCGACCTCGAAGTTCGGCGATCGCCCTCGCGGTATCAAGATATCGCCCGATGGCAAAACTTACGTTGCGACGCTGGAGTTTGGCAACAAGGTATTAGTCATGAATGATCGCTTTGAACCAGTGACGACTTTTGCGACCGGCAAGACCCCTTACGGCATCTCCTTTGACCGTTCCGGCCAGCGTATTTTTGTGGCTGCTTCGCGAGAAAAAATGCTGCAGGTCTTCGATGCAAAATCATTCGAGAAGATCAAGGATATTCCGACGGGTGATCGTTGCTGGCATTTCACCTTCACGCCGGATAACCAGCAGATTCTGCTCGCCTGCGGTAAATCTGACGAGATAGTGGTTATTGACGCCAATAAGCTCGAAGTCACTCAACGTATTGCCAACAAAGGCATGCCTTGGGGCATCGTCACCTATCCCAAAGCTTTTGGCAGCCTGGATCAACCCTGAATTTTCAATCAACAAACAGCCACAAATGAATAATAAGATATTGAGACAAAGTGCAATTGCGCTGGCAGTCGGTTCTGCCTTTTCCGGGGCTTTCGCAGCGGATACTTCGATTCAGTCCGAAACTATCGAAATCATTGGCAGCACGCCGGTTCGCGGCGTCGGCATCCCCAAGTCACAAATCCCGAGCAACGTGCAATCGGTTAGCAGTTCTGCAATGGAGGCTACGGAGAGTCAGAATTTGCCCGAATTCATGAGCCGTCAGTTGCCCAGCGTGACCGTGAATGAAATTCAAGGCAATCCTTATCAACCTGACGTCAACTACCGGGGGTTTACTGCCTCGCCGCTACTCGGTACCCCGCAGGGGTTGTCGGTCTATGTTGATGGCGTGCGGGCCAATGAACCCTTCGGTGATACGGTCAACTGGGATTTGATCCCGCATTCCGCGATTGCCTCAATGGACCTGATTCCCGGCTCCAACCCACTCTTTGGCCTGAATACGCTGGGTGGCGCATTGTCGGTGCATACCAAAGACGGCTTTAGCCATCCTGGTGGCCAAGTGGAGTTGTCGACGGGGAGTTTTCAACGGCGCAACGCCGAGTTTTCTTACGGTGGCCACAAGGGGGCGCTGGGTTGGTTTGTTTCCGGTGACTGGTTCAAGGAAGATGGTTGGCGTGACTACTCCAATTCGGAGGTCAAACAGTTCTTCGGCAAGCTGTCTCATCGGAGCGCGACTGGCGAGGCCGATTTGAGCCTGCTTCGTGCCCGGTCTGACTTGATTGGGAATGGTTTGCTACCGGAATCGATGTACAAGCAGAATCGTAATCAGATTTTTACGCGCCCGGATGCTACGTCTAATGATCTGACGCAGGTGACGCTGACCGGAAAACTGTTTTTGTCTGACGCAACCAGCCTCTCGGGCAGTCTTTATCATCGGCAAAACAAGAATCGGACGCTGAATGGCGATGCCAATGATGGCTACGAGGGCGACTATGAGGATGCCGTTGCAAACGGCGACCCGCTACCCACGGAAACCGGCGCTTATAACCGGACAAGCACCGATCAAAAAAGTACGGGCGGCTCGCTGCAATGGAATTTGCAGAACGAGCGTCACCTGTTCTCCCTGGGTATCTCTCACGACCAAGCAAAGGTGAAGTTTCGTCAAACTACCCAGGAGGGTGTTATTGATGCAACGCGCGGCGTTTCTGATCTCGAGGACACTGATCCCAACGATCCGTCGAACGACGACAATAATCATTTGACCGGGCGTACCAAGACCAGCAGCTTGTTTATCACCGAAACCTATACGTTGTCGCCGCAAGTGCATCTCACGGCCTCGGCGCGCTACAACTACAGTACCGTCGTAAACGACGATACCCTGCGCCCGAATCAGGCGGCAAATCTTGACGCGGACTATACTTATCGCAAGCTGAACCCCGCTATTGGTCTGACTTGGAAAGTGCTTCCTGCCCTGACCACCTACGCCGGCTTCAATCAAGGCAACCGCGTTCCAACACCGATTGAGCTGGGTTGTGCTGATCCCGCTAATCCTTGCACTCTGCCGAACTCGATGGCGGCCGATCCTTACCTGAAACAGGTTATCGCGCGCACGCTTGAGGCAGGATTGCGGGGTAAGTTGGCCGGCGACATCAACTGGAATGCCGGGGTTTTCCGGACTTTAAGTACCGACGACATCCTGTTCGTTGGTACCTCGACCAGCGCTGGTTATTTCACCAACTTCGGCAAAACTCGACGCCAGGGGCTTGAACTTGGTATGAACGGCAAGTTCAGCCGCTTTGGCTGGTTGGTCAACTACAGCTACTTGCAAGCGCAATTTAAATCCGAGGCTTGCCTGCTGGCCGAAAATAATAGTACCCGTGGCACCGATGCCGCTTGTCCTGCCGATGATGAAATCAGGGTGAAATCGGGCGACCGTTTGCCGGGCTTGCCTGAACATAGCCTGAAAATCGGGCTCTCATGGCGGGCGACTGACTGGTTGCGCATTGGTAGCGATATACAGTCGTTTTCAAGCCGCTATGTTCGTGGGAATGAAAATAACCAGCATCAGAGTGGCACGGTTAACGGACGTACCTTTGAAGGGGCTGGCAAGCTGCCCGGTTACGCAATTCTCAACCTGAACCTCGATGCCGATCTCGGTCGTGGCTGGCAGCTATTCGGCAAGGTCAACAATGTCTTTGATAAACGTTATGAGACAGCGGGCGCACTTGCCGAGAATCCCTTTGCGGCTAACGGAACATTCCAGTCGAACCCGGATGACTGGCGCCGAGAAACCTTCGTTGCACCGGGCGCCCCTCGTGCGGCCTGGGTGGGTATTCGTTACAGTTTCAGCGAATTTTAAGCTACTCTGAAATCGCTGGCCCAGCCCCTGCGAAGGTGGCTGGGCCTTTCCATTTTGCGGCCTTGCTGCGAGCAGCGGTTGAATCAGCGACTGGTTTTGGTGGTTCCCGGCTATCCACTGCGGCTGAGGGGGAGGTTTACCAGTCGCGCATCATCGCTATTCCATGGGCTCCGTTTTGCTGGGCTTCAAGCATCATGTCGCCCTGCATCCCGCCGAGGGCAAACACAGGAATCGGGCAGTCTGTGATCAGCCTTGTGAATTCCGCCCAGCCCATAGGGCTTGCTTCAGGATGGGTCAGTGTTGGCAAAACCGGGCCTAGCAAGGCGTAATCGCAGCCTAGTTCAACCGCTTTCGCTAGTTCGAGCGCGTTGTGACAGGAGGCGCCGACCCATTCAAAGTCTGGGCGCCGGGTGCACGCGATCAGGCTAGCTGACGACAAATGCAAGCCATCGGCGCCAACGCATCGGGCAATGTGGGCATCGTCATTGACCAAGACCAGCGCACTGGGGTGATTGTGAACCAAGCGAGTGACGACTTCGGCAAACCATAGCCGTTGGGCTGAAGGCCAGTTTTTGTCGCGGATCTGGATCAAGCGGAGGCCATTGCTGAGCGCCGCTTCTAATCGCTCCACCTGAACTTCGGTACCCTCCGTTTCGGCCATCGTGATGGCCATCGTGGTCGGTAGTGACAGTGCCTTTAAGATGGGGGCGTTGGCCGGCAGGATGGGGGTGACACTGGCCGATTTTCCGCATTTTTCCCAGTTGACCGCAGCATGCTCAAGTGGGGCCGTGATACCGATCTCGCCGTCCCAGGCCGTAACACGCCAGAAGTGCAGGCGAACCGTGGCATGCGGGTAGGTGAATTGCCGAGTCAACCACGGCGAGCATGCGGTGACGGTGATGCCCAGTTCTTCCTGGAGCTCGCGGATCAAGGCTTCACGGACACTTTCGCCGGGTTCCACCTTGCCCCCAGGGAACTCCCAGTAGCCCGCATAAACCTTGCCCTCCGGGCGCTGGGCAAGCAGAAATTCCTGACCATCCGCCCGTAACATAACGGCTGCTGCAACTTCAACGATCTTGCTCACTTGGCTGGCTTTCGGTTTGATGGCTGCTTGCCGGCCAGATCACGGGCAAATTGCCAGGCCACGCGGCCCGAGCGTGAGCCGCGGCCGAGCGCCCAGTTCAGGGCGTCGCGCTCACTGTGGGCAATCACTTTTTCGTTGACGCCCAAGTAGCGCAACCAGTGATTGACGATGTTCAGATAATCGTCCTGACTGAATGGGTAAAAAGAAATCCAAAGGCCAAAGCGTTCGGAGAGCGAAATTTTTTCCTCTGTAGCCTCTCCCGGGTGTATTTCGTCATCAACCCGCTTCGTTTCCAAATTCTCCGAAAAATACTCGGGCATCAGATGGCGGCGGTTTGAGGTGGCGTAGATCAGGACGTTATCCGGTGGTGCCGAGATTGAGCCATCAAGTACTGATTTCAGTGCTTTGTAGGCCGTTTCTCCTGCTTCGAAAGAGAGGTCGTCACAGAAAATGATGAAGCGCTCAGTGCGGCCGTCAATTAGATCAACGATATCTGCCAGATCAACCAAGTCCTCCTTGTCGACTTCAATCAGGCGTAGGCCGTGGGTAGAGAATTCGTTGAGAACGGCTTTGACCAGCGATGATTTACCGGAACCACGGGTCCCTGTCAGTAACACGTTGTTGGCAGGTTTGCCGGCGACAAACTGCCGAGTGTTATCGACCATCCGATTTTTCTGATCATCGATATTATTTAGTTCTGCGAGGCGAATCGGGTGCGGCTGGCGAATCGCCTGGAGCCAGCCGCGGCCATTGCTTTTCCGCCAGCGAAACGCGATGGCGGTCGTCCAGTCGGGCGTGGGTGGTGGTGCTGGCAGCGTTGCTTCAAAGCGGCCAAGGACGGCCTCGGCGCGAGCAAGCAGACGTTCAAGTTGGCGTGTATTAGGCATTGGGGCAGCTATACTTTGGCGAAAACTAAAGCACTCTAACGAAACCCATGCAAAAAATCCAAGCAGCTATTTTTCTTGCCGCCACCCTGTTGGTCGGATGTTCCTCTATTCCGCAAGGTGAGCCGCCCGTTGCCTGCACTCCGTGCGCGGTTTGCCCCACTTGCCCTCCATTGGCTGCCGTAGCGCCTCCCGCGGTATTTGCCCGCACCCTGCAAGCAGCCAACTGGACGGATTTGCCGGGATGGGCGGAAGATAATCCGGCGGCGGCGTGGCCTGCCTTCATGCTCTCCTGCCGAGGTATGGCGAGTAGGCCGCACGGGCCCTCATGGAAGCGGGTTTGTGATCTGGCGAAGCTTGCGGACGGAAAGCCAAAGCATGATCCGCGGCGTTTCTTCGAGGAAAACTTGAGGCCTTTCGCGGTTGTTGCTGGCGATGCTACGGTCAACGGCCTTATAACGGGTTATTACGAACCGCTGTTGAATGGCAGTCGTACCCGCAATAAGGGTTTTGAGCAGCCCGTGCGTAGCGTGCCGGACGACTTGCTGACCATCGACCTCTCTGCCGTTTTCCCGGAGTTGAAGGACAAGCGTGTGCGCGGCAGGCTGGAGGGAAACAAAGTTGTTCCCTATTGGACGCGCGCTGAAATTGGCGCCCGTGGCGACAAACTGCCGAGCAAGACGCTTCTCTATGTTGACGATGCTGTCGAGTTGTTCTTCTTGCAGGTACAGGGTTCCGGGCGCATCAAGCTGACAGACGGCAGCGTGACGCGCCTGAACTATGGCGACCAGAATGGTCATCCCTATCAGTCGATCGGTCGTTTATTGGTCGAGCGGGGTGAGTTGAAGCTTGAAGAAGCCTCAATGCAGGGCATTCAGAGTTGGGCGCGTGCTAATCCGGCGAAGCTTGAAGGCTTGCTGAACGCCAACCCCAGCTATGTTTTCTTCCGCGAAATGCCCAATAGCAAGGAGGGCCCAATTGGCGCCTTGGGTGTGCCGCTGACCGCCGAGCGCAGCATTGCGGTCGATCCGCGCTCGGTGCCGCTTGGCGTCCCGGTCTTTTTGGCGACGACCCGGCCGAACTCGCTACAAGCGATGAATCGTCTGGTCATGGCGCAGGATACTGGGGGGGCGATCAAGGGCGCCGTGCGCGCCGATTTTTTCTGGGGTTTTGGCAAAGAGGCTGGCGAGCAGGCGGGGCGGATGAAGCAAAGTGGGCGCCTTTGGGTTCTATTGCCGCCCGAAGCTGCCCCAAAATAAAACGCTATGCACCATGCTGGAGCGAGGGCTTGTACATCCGCACTAAATGGGTGCGATTTTACTGAGGCGGGTTCGGCAATTCACTGATTTGCAATGACTTGCTTGCACTGGAATGGTGCTTGCTTTGAAACCCCGGGATTTTCATTTTGGGGTTTTCATGGAAACGTATCAATCAAGCAGTAGCGTCCTCTTTATTCTGCTCGGCGCAATTATGGTGTTGGCCATGCATGCAGGCTTTGCTTTCCTGGAAGTCGGCACCGTTCGTAAGAAGAATCAGGTCAATGCTCTAGTTAAAATTTTGACCGATTTTGGCGTGTCGACCATCGCTTATTTTTTCATCGGCTATAGCCTTGCGTATGGCATCAACTTTTTCTCCGGCGTTGATACGCTGATGGAAAAAAACGGTTTCGAGCTAACCAAGTTTTTCTTTCTGCTCACTTTTGCTGCGGCGATTCCCGCCATTATTTCCGGCGGTATTGCCGAGCGAGCAAAGTTTCACCCCCAGTTAATTGCCACCTTCCTGCTTGTTGGTTTTGTTTACCCCTTCTTTGAAAGCATCGCGTGGAATCAGGCTTTTGGTGTTCAGGCCTGGCTAAAGGCAACGTACGGCGCCGAGTTTCACGACTTTGCCGGTTCCGTGGTGGTGCACGCAATGGGCGGCTGGATTGCCTTGCCGGCAGTGCTTCTGCTTGGCGCTCGCTACGGTCGTTATACCAAGGATGGTCGTATCTCGGCTCACCCGCCATCTTCCATTCCATTTTTAGCATTGGGTGCCTGGATTCTGACGGTGGGTTGGTTCGGCTTCAATGTGATGAGCGCTCAAACGCTCGATAAAATCTCGGGCTTGGTCGCGCTTAACTCGTTGATGGCGATGGTTGGTGGCACTTTGGTGGCATTGATCGTCGGCAAAAACGACCCTGGATTCGTTCACAACGGCCCTCTCGCAGGATTGGTTGCCGTTTGTGCCGGGTCTGATTTGATGCACCCGATCGGTGCGCTTATTGTTGGTGGTGTAGCTGGTGGCTTATTCGTGGTCATGTTCACGCTGACTCAAAACCGCTGGAAAATCGACGATGTCCTCGGCGTCTGGCCTTTGCATGGTTTATGCGGCGCATGGGGCGGCCTCGCTGCTGGGATATTCGGAGCTAAGACACTTGGCGGAGCGGGTGGCGTCGCCTTCATGCCGCAGCTAATCATGACTGGAATGGCAATTGGTGTGGCATTGCTAGGCAGCGCACTGGTCTATGGTGTCCTGAAAGCAACAATGGGTCTGCGCTTGGATCAGGAAGAGGAGTACCAGGGGGCCGACCTGAGTATTCATAAGATAACTTCCACGCCGGAGCGTGAGCCGAACTGGTAGGTAATTGAACGGAAGCCAATTAGCCTGTCGGGAGGCGATAAGGCATGTCGAAGTAACAAAGAGGGAGCCGCGAGGCTCCCTCTTTGTTACGCATTAATGATTGGCTTGCGGCCAGTAGGGCCAAAGCGACAATAGTTCTCAAGCTCTGCGTCGCGCTTTGCGAGAAAAGGCGCTATTTATTTTCGATGGAGTATTGACGTATCTATTTAAGGCTGTAGAATGCGCCCCTCTCCTGCAGCAGGCAGTGTTTTTGGCGGTAGTGGGGGAGTCGGGTTTAGCGGATAAATGAACGTTGAGCTTGAC
>Ga0209480_10002832_pt1 | contig 11650 bp, 10 predicted proteins | sample JI61114C2DNA_FD_187501 | JGI IMG/M metagenome (GOLD analysis project Ga0209480, IMG submission 187501) | Wastewater effluent complex algal communities from Wisconsin, to seasonally profile nutrient transformation and Carbon sequestration -... | ecosystem: Engineered > WWTP > Effluent > Algae...
GAGCCGGCTTTCCGGCAAATCATGCATCAAGTATCCAATGATGCGCTGCTTCCCTGAATGCAAGGAATAAGCTTCAACATTGAGCATGAGTTGATGCATGCGCATGGCCATCCCGGCCTGCACTTTTCATACAAAGTCGTGATCACGATCCAGTTCGTCGAAGATCACGGACTTGGAGACGTGAAGCAACAGGCAACTGCGCAGCGCTTGTGCAGAGACATCACTGCTATAAAAAACGGAACTACGAAGAGTTCCGTTTATTGGCTCTCGGCTTGTTTTAGTCCAACAACACGAGAAGCTGCTTGCTCGTTGAAGACTGGCGTTTGTTACTTCTGCGAGAGAATCCAGGTAACGAGCTTCTTCGCTTCGTCAGGGGTAACGTTGTTCGGCGGCATCGGGATTTCGCCCCAGACGCCCTTGCCACCAGCCTTGACCTTGGCGGCCAGTTTGTCGACCGCGCCGGCGTCGCCCTTGTACTTGGCGGCGACGTCCTTGTAGGCCGGGCCGACGATCTTCTTGTCGATGGCATGGCAAGCCATGCAGTTCTTGGCCTTGGCCAGTGCCTCGTCGGCCATTGCCTGGCCGGCGACGCCGAGACCAGCGGCAAACATCATTGCGATATGGACAGCTTTCATTTGGATGAACCCTTCGTTGAAATAATGCGAGAGCGTAATGTCGCGGTTGGAAAAATTGGCGCTTTGATGGGAATCAAAAGCCTGCCGAAGCCCCTCCGAATCTGACGTTGCTCAATGCGTCGAATTGATGAACATCAAGATTTCGTATCTTCGAGTCGTTGGCGACTCCGCTACTTGGTCAGCCGTTCGAACAACTTGACGGTGGTGTCGACGCCACGCAGCAGGCGCTCGCCTTCGGCCATGACCAGGCGGGCATGTTGGGTTCTGGCGGCATGGGAGAGATCCGGACAGAGCGTTTGGATGAATTTCTGCCATTGGCTGGCGACCACCCGAAGCTGGGCGGCGACTTCCGGCGGGATATTTGCTGTTTTTCTCAGGGTCTGCAGGTTGCTTTCGAACTCCTGGTAGGAAGGCGGCGTCAGCGCGGCAATTCTTTCGTCCAGACTTGGCCACTCGCGAAACAGGAAGAACTTGCCGATACGCTGCGACAGCATGCGGTTGCGGCCGGCCATGTTGACGTAGTGTGCCGCAGGGAGTCCGCCCAGATCAGCCGCATGGCCAGTTAGCGCATCGGTTGCTTGAAGCAATTTCTCGCTCAGTTCGAATATATCTTCAACTTTTTGTACGGATAACCCGTCGCCATGCATCAGTTGCTGATAACGCGGCCACAAAACCTTGACCAGCGCGAGCTTCTCGGCGAACTCGGCGGCCAACTCGAGCTTTTCAAGACGGGCCAGGTTGCACTCGAATTCCTTCTCCAACTGGTTGAGCTTGACCTGTGCCTTGTGTGGGGCAATCGCCGAAACGATCATGCACCACGCGATGACCATGCGCTGCGAAAGCACACGCAGGCGGCCGCACATGTTGACCAGCGCGCCAGCCGACAGCGGGGTCTCGGCATCGAGCGCATTGCCTTTGCGTTTTCGGCAGAAATTCAGCCTCTGCCGGTTATCGCCGCCTACCGTATCGAGCAGGGCAGCATTCTGAATATGGACTTTGCAGCCGTCGACGACAAGAACGCCGCTGTCGCTCAGCTCGCGCAGGTTGCGGGAGAAAGACTCCGGCGTCATGCCAATGCGCGCCGCGATCACTTTTTTGCTGGCCTTGAGAACAACCGTCGTTTCCCCCGCCAGATTGGCTCGTTCGCCAGCCGTTTCAAGCAGATAATCGAGTAAGCGCTGGGCTCCGGTCAGGCCGTAATGGTGGCTGGTGACGTCGAGCTCAATCGAGAATTGACGGCGCGCCAGGGATGCAATGATTCGCATGCCCAATTCGTGGTGATTCTCGGTGGCATCGCGTAGTTTGCGAATATCGATGGCGACCAGCAGGGTCTGCGTGATGCAACAACAAGTCGAAGCGTAGTCCGTGGCGCCGAATAGTTCGCCCAAGCTCAGCAGTTGCTCGCTCTGCACCAGTTCGATGACCTTGGTGGCGCCGCCGGGGATGGAGATGCTACGTTTGACGCTGCCGTTGAACAGCAGGTGCGCTTCACGGATCGGGTCGCCGGCTTCGTATAGTGTCTGGTTGGCAGGAAGTTCGAGCAGGCGGCTCGCCTCGACCAGCTCGTTGAGCAAAACAGTAGGCAATGCGGCAAAGAACTTGCTGCCGGTGAGCAGTTCGCGCTGGGCACGATATGGATCGTTAAAGCGGGCGTTCAATTGGAGAAGATTTCCTGAAGTTGTTCCCGATCCCATACTAAGCAAAAAGAAAAGGGGGCGTAACTCCTCTCTCGGAGAAGCAATGCCCCCTCTTTAGTCTTAGTAGACGTCGTGTTGCGTGTTGAAAACGTTGAACTTGCCAGTTGGCGTGACCAGTCTCGGATCGCGGATGACGGCTTTCAGTTTGCGCGTCTTGTCATCGACCACGACGATTGCCGATTCCTGGTCCTTGCCGTTCCAGACAGAGAACCACACTTCGTCACCGGCCTTGTTGTATTCCGGCTGGACGATACGCTTTGGGCCATCCTTGATGCCTGACCATTCGCCGATCGGGATCAGCTCATTACCCTTTTCGAGGTTGTTGATATCCCATACCGCGACGGACTGGCTGACAGTTGCTTCCGGATTGAGCGTGGTATCGACCCACAGGTTCTTCGACTTCGGATGCGTCTTCAGGAACAGCGAACCGCCGCCCAAGCCCTTCAGCGAACGGACAACCTTCCAGGCATTGTCCGGATGCTTCTTCGGGTCGGTACCGATCAGGGCGATAGTGTCGTCGCCGAGGTGACCCGTTGCCCACACTGGGCCGAACTTGGGATCAATGAAGTTGGCACCGCGGCCCGGGTGCGGCGTCTTACCGACTTCGACCAATTTCTCCAGCTTGCCTTCCTTGGTGTCGATGACGGCGATCTTGTTGGAGGCGTTGGCCGCATCCATGAAGTAGCGATGCGTCGACTCGAAGCCGCCGTCATGCAGGAAAGGCGCCGCTTCGATCATCTTGATCTTCAGGTTGTTCAGGTCGCGGTAGTCGACCGAATAGACCATGCCGGTTTCCTTCACGTTAACGAAGAACTCCGGGTTGAAGTGCGATGAAACGATGGCGGCTACGCGCGGCTCAGGATGATAGGCCTGGGTGCCGACGGTCATGCCGCGGGTGGCGACGATCTTGCGCGGCTTGAGCGTATCGCCGTCCATGATCACGAACTGTGGCGGCCAATAGGTGCCGGCAATCGCGTATTTGTCTTCGTAACCCTTTGCCTTCGAGCTTTCAACCGAGCGTGCTTCCATGCCGACCTTGATTTCGGCGACCGTGTCCGGTTTTTCCATCCACAGGTCGATCAGGTTGATCTTGGCGTCGCGGCCGATCACGAACATGTAGCGGCCAGAAGCCGACATGCGCGAGATATGGACGGCGTAGCCAGTGTTCAGGATGCTGACGATCTTCTTGCTGTCGCCGTCGATCAGGGCGATTTCACCGGCATCGCGCAGGGTCACCGAGAACAGGTTCTCAAGGTTGAGATTGTTCATCTTCTTTTTCGGACGCTGCTCAACCGGAACGATGACCTTCCACGATGCTTCCATTTCCTTCAGGCCGAATTCCGGCGGTGCAGGCGGCGTCTGCTGGATGTAACGAGCCATCAAGTCGACTTCATCGTCGGTCAGGATGCCGGAAGTGCCCCAATTCGGCATGCCACCGGCTGAGCCGTACTTGATGAAGACCTTCAGATATTCCAGCCCCTTTTCGATGGTGATGTCCGGGGTCAGCGGCTTGCCTGTCGCACCCTTGCGCAGTACCCCATGACAGCCGGCACAACGTTCGAAGAAGATACGCTTGGCTTTGTCGAACTCGGTTTCCGACATTTTGGGCGCCAGTGGATTGATGTCCTGGTGCATCTTCACGTCAGCCATTGGCGAACCTCCCGCTGCCTGGTAGTCGCGCATCGCGCCATCCCCGTGTGCGGCCGGTGTCTCGGCAAAGGCAAACTGGACAAGCGCCGCCAGAAGCGGCAATGCTGCCAGGCCGCTGCGTTTGAATTTTATTAAAATCATGATTCCCTTGACCCTCTCAAATTTGAATAAGGATCGGCACTGTCGCAAACCTAGGCTTTGCTGCTTTGATCAAGATCAAGGGGGAGATGAAGCACCAATCGGGGCGGTCTTCGGAAGATTTTAGTCTTGATAACAATCAAGCTACGAAGTGAATAGATATTTAGCGCCATACCAGAGGAGCGAAAAAAAACGATTCAATGTAAAAGTTGTCCAACGTGCAGCCCAGTATTTAGATAACCTGAACGGCCGCTTCGTAGCATTCCAACTCGCATACATTGAGTATGGCTGAACGGCTGTTACCGAGCGGCCACTATGTCCTATATAGGGCACAGAGGGAACCGTCCGCCCATCGGATTCATCGCCGGAAAGCAGTCAGTGAAGTTTCGATTCCCGAAAGCTGCCAGTCGTCACTGAGTACAACGTGCCCATAAGAGCCGGTGGGGAAACCCGGGAGCGGCCGTTCGCCGGGAACCCAGAAAATGCGGGAGCTGCCATTCGCTATGCGTTAGTGATATTCTTGCCGTGAAGGCGGCTACGCAGCGGGAGCGGCCATTGGCGGTGTCAGGTTCTACTTCAGCACCCGGCCACGAAGAGACGTAGCTCGACCGAGAAACATCACGATACGAACGACTGGTAACTGATCAGCAACCAGTCAATCGATCCCTATGATGGCCGGTCCTGCCATAGGTAAGGAAATCATTCTGAACGGGTAGTGTGCCAACTTCTGTGCATAAGCGTCTGCAGTGGGAAGCAGACGGCAGGTCATGGCAAAGGTTTCTCTTACCATGCTGCCGACCTTGCGAAAATCAACCCACAAGTCTCAGTAAGGCAATGGAAACCGCTGACAGAGACCTTCCACTTGGCTTGTCACAGTTCGCATGACTGCCTCGTTGGGGTGTTCAGGATTCTCTGAAACCATTTCGAGCATGTGCATGATCATCGTTCCGATGGCACGGAATTCGGCAGCACCAAATCCGCGACTCGTCCCGGATGGGCTACCGACACGGATGCCTGAAGTGATCATCGGCTTCTCAGGATCGTTGGGGATGGTGTTCTTGTTGAGCGTGATGCCGACACGTTCAAGCGCTTTCTCTGCAACGTTGCCTGTGAGCTTGAGCGGGCGGAGGTCGGCTACCGCCAAGTGGGTATCCGTGCCGCCTGCAACGATCGGCAGGCCACCTGCAGCAAGCGTTTCGGCGAGTGCCTGAGCATTCTCGACAACCTGAGCGGCGTAGGTTCGAAAGGAGGGCCGCAGCGCCTCCCCCAAAGCCACTGCCTTGGCGCCGATCACATGCATGAGCGGGCCACCTTGCAGCCCGGGGAAAATGGCCGAATTGATTGCCTTGCCAAGCTCAAGATCGTTGCTGAGGATGAGACCGCCGCGTGGGCCACGCAGCGTCTTGTGCGTGGTTGAGGTCACCACATGGGCATGGGGAAAGGGTGAAGGGTGAGCGCCGCCGGCGACCAGTCCTGCGAAGTGCGCCATGTCGACCATCAGTAGCGCGCCGATCTGGTCGGCAATACGCCGGAATGCCGGGAAATCGAGAATCCGCGAGTACGCCGAGCCGCCAGCGATGATGAGTTTTGGACGATGTTCGAGCGCGAGTCGTTCCACCTCTTTCATGTCGACGCGATGATCGTTCGGCCCTACGCCGTAGGCGATGGCGCGAAACCATTTGCCTGAGATGTTCATTGGCGCGCCATGCGTCAAATGGCCGCCGGCGGCCAATCCCAGGCCAAGGATGGTGTCGCCTGGTTGCAGCAGCGCGAGATAGACCGCCTGATTGGCCTGGCTGCCCGAATGAGGCTGAACGTTGGCATAGGCACAGCCGAACAGCGCCTTGGCGCGCTCGATGGCGAGTGTTTCAATCGCATCAACATGCGTGCAGCCGCCGTAATAACGTCGGCCCGGATAGCCTTCCGCATATTTGTTGGTCAGTACCGACCCTTGTATCTCCAGTACGGCGCGACTCACGAAGTTTTCCGAAGCAATCAACTCGATCGAGTGGCGCTGCCGCTCGTGCTCGCGCAAGACGTGGCACGCCACGTCCGGATCGGCTTCGGCAAACGGCCCTGAAGCATGGGCAGGGAATGTATGCACCGCAACTGGAGTTGTAAATTGCCGGGGATCTGACTGCTGGGTCAAGATGCTTTCTCCTGCGTGAGCGAAAAGTATCGGTTTGATGCGATCGTATGTTCTGGCCTATCGCCCATCCCCGGCGCCGGACTGACTCAAGCGCGGAAGCCAGCGCGTTACGCGGAAGTCGCCATGGATCAAACCGTGCGCAGCGAGGCCGGCCACCAGCCCCCAGAACGCCCCGCCCAAGCCGAACAGGGTGACATTGGCCGCCGTCGCCAGGAAGGTAATCAGCGCCGTTTCCCGGCCGCGCAGATCGACCAGCGCGGTGGCAAGGCTGCCGCCAATCGCGCCGAGCAGGGCAAGGCCGGCCAGTGTGGTGATGAAGGTTGGCGGCAAGACCACGAACAAGGTCGCCAGCGTGGTGCCGAATACGCCAACGATGATGTAGAACACGCCGCAGGCGAGGCCGGCGATATAGCGCTTGGCTGGCTCTTCGTGCGATTCCTTGCCGGTGCAGATGGCCGCCGTGATTGCCGCGACGTTGAAGGCATGGGAGCCGAACGGTGCCATCAACAGCGAACCCAGGCCGGTCACCGTGAGAATCGGGCTGGCACTGGTCTTGAAGCCGTCGTTGCGCAGAACCAGCATACCGGGCATGTACTGGCCGGTAAGCGTAATCACGAACAGGGGAAGCGCGACACTCAGCAACGCATTCAGCGAGAACGCGGGGGTCGTCAGCACCGGCAGGGCAAATTTGAGCGCCACGCCATCAAAACTGACCTGGCCGAGCCCGAGCAGGAGTACCACGCCGGTGATGAGGACGCCGACGATCGCGTAGCGTGCAGTAAAACGGCGCAGCAACGCATAGGTGAGAATCAGCGCCCCGACCAGCAATGGGTCCATGCCGGCGCCACCAAAGGCACCAATACCGAAGCGCAGCAGAATGCCGGCCAGCAGCCCCGCGGCGATGCCCGGCGGGATCATCTTCACAACCCGCTCGAAATAGCCTGAGGCTCCCAGCACGATGAAGCCGATGGCTGACAGCATGTAGGCACCGATCATTTCCGCGTAAGGCGTAGTTGGCAGCACGGCGATGAGGAATGCCGCCCCCGGTGTGGACCACGCGGTGATGATGGGTTCCCGGTAGCGGTAGCTCAACCACGCGCCCGTCAGGCCGACGCCGACCGAAACCGACCAGATCCACGAGGCCGTCTGCTCGGGGCTGAGCCCGGCCGCTTTGGCCCCCTGAAAAACAAGGATGAAAGTTCCGCCGTAGTTCACGATGACGGAGATGAGTGCCGCAACCGTCGGGTGCAGCAGGTCGGCAGGCCGGATGGAAGCAGTATTCACGCGTAGTGTCCTTGGAAATGGCTTGGTTGCATGGCGCTCAGAATGCCTGCAAAATGGTCTCTGTAAAATATCCACTTATGTAAAAAATACAGGCCACTTTCTTTGTGGCCAGCCAGTTGGCAGCTTGGATCCCAACATGAAGACTCGCGCAACCGCTTATCCGATCTGGAACCGCTTTCAGCGGTCGCTTGACGACCCACTGTCATTGCGCGAGCAACTGGTACGGTTCTTTCGCAAGGGCGTGGCCGATGGCACCTTGCAACCCGGCATTCGGTTGCCGGCATCGCGCGTACTGGCGCAGGAACTCGGTCTTTCCAGGATCACCGTCTCCGGGGCTTATGAGCAACTGATCGCGGAGGGATTTCTGGAGGCGCGACAAGGTGCAGGTACCTACGTGGCGAGCCGAATCGCTGACAAGAAACCTGTTTTGACCGCAGTTTCGCCTCAACGGCAGCCCGCGCCCGGTTCGCTACGGGCGCGTCGTCTGGCAGGGACGGATTCAATGTCGATGGCGAATCCTGCGTGGCCGCTTACGCCAGGTTTGCCAGCCCTGGATGCGTTCCCCTATGCGCTCTGGGGTCGCCTCGAAGGCCGCTTCTGGCGTCGCCGTCCGACCCCCGATCTCTCTTACGGCGATCCTCAAGGCTTCCTGCCGTTGCGCGAGGCACTTGCGGAGTATCTGGGCGCAGCGCGTGGCGTCGTCTGCCATCCGCACCAGATTGTCATCACGCCCGGTGCGCAAGCGGCGGTTTCTATCGCGGCGCTGGCGCTCACCGATATTGGTGAACGTGTCTGGGTCGAGAACCCCGGCTACGATGCCGCCTACCGCTGCTTGGTGTTAGCCGGGGCTGCGGCGGTAGGTATCAGTGTCGATGCCGAAGGTCTGGATGTTGATGATGGACGGAATCGTGCTCCCGACGCACGGCTCGCAATGGTGTCGCCCTCGCATCAATACCCGATGGGCGTCACCATGAGTCTGGCGCGTCGTCTCGCGCTGCTGGAGTGGGCCAATGAGGCCAATGCGTTCATCCTTGAAGACGATTACGACAGCGAATTTCGCTACGAATGTGTGCCGGCCCCGGCACTCAAGGCGCTTGATGGCGGCAACGGTCGCGTGATTTACATCGGCACGCTCAGCAAACTGCTCGCTCCTGGTCTGAGGCTGGGCTTCCTGGTTGCTCCCGATGGCTTGATCGACGCTTTGCGCACAGTACGCAATGGCGCGGACTACCGCGTTCCGATGCCACTCCAGGCCACCGCGGCTGACTTCATCGGCAATGGCCATCTAGGTACGCACATTCGGCGATCCAAAGCGCTCTACACGGAACGGCGGGCGGCGTTGCTGTCGGCGATCAAGTCGGAAGGCGGCGGATTGCTGACTGTACCGACCGCCTCGACCGGGCTGCATCTGGTCACCGAGCTGCCTGAACAATGTGACGATCAGCCTCTCGCGGTCGCGGCGCGGGAACGGCAGATTGGAGTCACTCCGCTGTCGGGATACTTTGTCGATGCTTCCGGAACAAAACGACAAGGCTTGCTGATGGGATTTGGAAATACGCGCTCGGAATCGATGGAGGGCGCCATTCAGACGCTATGCAGTCTGATTGAATAAACTTGCAAGACTGATTACGGTCGTTCGGTATTCGCAGGTGACCGACGGCACCCGACCCAAAGGAGCTATATGGCCTTCGGCGCCATGACCGGCGGCAATACGTGTGGGAGCCGACGTTCACTTACCCCTTGACGCAATCCGCGCAGAACGGCGCCGGATCGGCTTCCAGGCGCGCCGGAGGAATTTCCGTACCGCAGCGACAGCACTCACCTTAGCTGCCGTCGGCGACGCGATCATGCACCGCCTCGGTCTTGCGAATCTCCGTGCTCAGACGCTCGGCCAGACCAGCCGCCATCGCCTGCTGCCGCATGGCATCCGTGCGCGACAACCGGCGTCGCGTGGTGTGGTCGAGTTCAACGGTTGCGGCGGCGGCTGTGCAGATCAACTCCTCGCGCAAGGTGGCGAACCGACTTTCCAGCAGCGCCGCGGTCTCGCCAGCACCAACTTTCAGGGGTGTCTTCATCCATCAGCGCAGCAACAAAGTGGGAACGGTCGCCGAACGTAGCCGGTCCGAAGTCTTGCTGCCGAGAAACAGGCTACGCGGCGGCGAGTGGGCGTAGGCGCCTGCCGGCGGGCGCTCTAACCTGGCCTTCGCCAACTGAAGCCGCTCCCCTTACGCCGGTTCCGTGATGAGGCTATCAATGTCCGCGACCATCTGCTGGTCCGGCTCGACGCCAAAATGCTGTTTGCGCAAACGCCCGGCTCGGTCGATCAGCAGGCTTGTCGGCGTGCCGTGCATCGCGTAGGCGTGCATGGTTTGGGGGATCGGTCCGTCCGCACTCGCCCGATCGACCGCCACCGGGAAGGGGATGCGGAATTCGTGCAGATAGACCGCGAGTGCGGCCGGCGTCATGACCTCGTGATGTTCGAAGACGGTGTGCAAGCCGATCACCGCCATGTCGCTGTCCGGCCGGCCTTGTTGATAGCGCTGCCACAAGCGCACCGCCTGCGGACCGGCCTGCATGACACAGGCCGGGCACAACATCTGAAACGCATGGACCAGCACCACCTTGCCGCGCAATTCATCCAGCGTGATGGCGCGACTGCTGTTGAACCACTGCGAAACGCGCAGGGCGGGGGCGGTGGAGCCCTGATTCAAGGGCGCGCCTTGCTGAAGACGAAGCCGGCGTCCTTTTGCGCGATGTGGCACTGGTGACAGGCCGTCAGGGCATTGGCGCCCACCGCGCGTTCGGTGCTGCTGTCGCCCTTGAATCCCTCGTAGCCCCAGCCGCCGGTCGCGGCATATTTGCGCGCGTCGCGATGCATGACACCGACCACCTTGCGCGAACCTTCGACGACGGCGTTATCGGCCGACTTCGCCTCGAGCAGGTCGAACACGATGACGGCGCCGTCAGCCCATTTCCCCGTCTTGTAACCCCCCATGGCGGCCTTGTTCGCGTAAAGATGGTGAATGCCGCCGAACGCGTCGTAGAGCCCGTGGCCGGGATTGATGACCATCGACTTGACATGGTGCCAGTCGCGGTAGCCTTGCGGATAAGGCACCGGGTTTGCATCCGCCGCGCCGACGGAACTGCTTGAAACAGCCGCGGATAGGACGATAATGGACGCTGCGCGAGAAAGAGTGATTCGCATTTTGCATTCCTTTCGATTGGGTTTTGTGTGAGCAGACAGGAACCAATCTACGAGCCGGTGAAGGTCGCGGCAAGCGGGTACAAACCGGTCGGGTAGGCACCTTTTGGTGCATTTTGTTGATCACAAACGGGATAAATATTTTCGGCGCATGAGCAGTCCCAGCGTTCATCAGATGGTGGAAAGCATCATTGGCTGCAAATGGTCGCTGACCGTTTTGAGCCTGGTGCGAAAAGGCGTGCGCCGTCCCGGCGAAATGGAGCATGCGATTGACGGCCTCAGCGGCAAGGTGCTCAACGAGCGACTGACCAAGCTGGTGCGCTTTGGCATTCTGGACAAGACCAGTTTCCCCGAAGTGCCGCCGCACGTGGAATACCAGCTGACCGCCTTCGGCAGGCATTTCATCACGCTGATCGATCAGGTTGACGAACTGCAGATGACTCTGGAGCGCACGACTGTTCAGCGTTCCGGCAACGCGAAATCCCGCTAGGTCGAAGGACAAAGGATAGGAAATCCAATGGGCCTTCGGGGAGTATGGCTAACGCCGAGCACTGCAGTCAATCACCGATGTCGTGCCAGCATGCGTCACGATTTGCAGAAAAGCTACTCGAAGCGCACCCCAAGCACTGCCTGATGCCTGATGCTTGGAGAGTGGCGGCTATGGGGAGAGAAGCTGCCCCTCAGAAAGGTACGTTTCGTGAATGGCGTTGCGCCGGAGATATACCGAAGTCATGCCTTGTGACTGACGGCTCCCGCTGCATTGGCGCCAATCAGGCGAGAAAATTGGGTGCCGCCGATCCAATGGCTGCTTCCGAGAAAGCACGGCAAACGAACCTGAGAATTGGAGGATTGACCCGACTGGCGGCTCCTGGCCGATTGTACGCATAGAGCATCG
>Ga0209480_10002833_pt1 | contig 11646 bp, 5 predicted proteins | sample JI61114C2DNA_FD_187501 | JGI IMG/M metagenome (GOLD analysis project Ga0209480, IMG submission 187501) | Wastewater effluent complex algal communities from Wisconsin, to seasonally profile nutrient transformation and Carbon sequestration -... | ecosystem: Engineered > WWTP > Effluent > Algae...
ACTCGTTGGTTCTGCAAGAGCATTCGTAATTGATTCCGCGATCCAAAAAGTTGGCGGGTTTCATCTTTTCATTCTTCCTGATAAAGAAGAAGCTGCCTATTTTCTCAATGATCTAGAATTTGTCAGTGGTGTACAAAAAGATGACACATCACAAACAAGTGGCGACTTAAAACTACTGTTTTTTCCGCGCAGTGCGAGAGTGGCCTACGAGCCTGAACAAACCGATAATGCCAATGTGGCAATGCGTGCTGAAGTGCTGTATGAAATCCGCCGCATCGCGCAAAACAACTTAGTTGAACATAAACCTGTATGCCTCATTTCTTATCCAGAAGCGATTGCAGAAAAAGTCATAACTCACAAAGAATTACAGAGTGCGACATTCGAAATCATTCAAGGCAATTCACTGGATCTCGAATTTGTAGATGAATGGATGCACACATATGGATTTTTAAAAGTCGACTATGTATATGAACCAGGCCAATATGCTATACGCGGCGGTATTGTGGATATTTTTTCTTTCAGCTTTGATCATCCATACCGCATTGAACTTTTTGGGAACGAAGTAGAAAGTATCCGCAAATTCGAACCGAACACTCAGCTCAGCGTAGCCAAAATGACAAAGGCGACGATCGTTCCCGACGTTCAAAACAGAGCCACAGAAGAAGCGCGTGTTTCTCTCATTGAGTTTTTACCTCAACAAAGTGTAGTGTGGATTAGTGATACAGAAGGGGCATTAAACCGCATGGATGTTGAACTCGAAAAAGCAACAAATCAATTCAACAAACTAAAAAGTATGTTTGAACATCAGTTGCCCGATACTATCTATTTAAGCAAACAAGAATTACAACGGCAACTTGAATCACGGAGCACAATTGAAATTGGCTCTCAACGAAAATTTGTCAGCGGAGATGTTTTGAACTTTGACATGGAACCTCAACCAGCGTTCAATAAAAATTTCGACATGCTCAGCACGAATTTATTGAACAACACCAAAGCAGGCTATACGTGTGTTATCGCTGCAGGGCAGCCGAAACAAATCGAAAGACTTTATCAAATATTTGAAGACAAGGATCACGCAATCAATTTTACACCATTAAGCATTGAACTTTCAGAAGGCTTTGTAGATAGAGCAAACAAACTTATCGTTTATACGGATCATCAGATTTTCGAACGTTACCATCGATTCAGATTAAAAGAAGGCTTTAAGAAAAACAAAGAAGCAATTACCATCAAAGAGATCATGGCGTTGCAACCGGGAGACTACGTAGTGCATATTGATCATGGCGTTGGGCAATTCTCTGGTCTTCAAAAAATTGATGTGAATGGGCGTGAGCAAGAAGCAATACGACTCACTTACAAAGGCGGCGATATTCTTTATGTCAGCATTCACTCATTGCACCGCATCTCCAAATTTGTTGGAAAAGATGGCGCAGCTCCAAGCATGGACAAACTTGGGAGCAATGCATGGCAAACCGTCAAACGGAAAACTAAAACGAAGGTCAAAGAAATTGCTTATGACCTTATTAAACTTTACGCGAAAAGGAAAGCGACCAAAGGTTTTGCATTTCAACCCGACACGTATTTACAAAATGAACTTGAAGCTTCATTCATGTATGAAGACACACCAGACCAATTAAAAGCGACCAATGCTGTAAAAGAAGACATGGAGAATGAGGCACCCATGGATAGACTCGTTTGCGGTGATGTTGGGTTCGGAAAAACAGAAGTTGCCATGCGCGCTGCATTCAAGGCTGCAACGGATGGAAAGCAAGTTGCTATTTTGGTTCCTACTACTATCCTTTCATTGCAACACTACAAAAGTTTTTCAGCTCGCTTTCGAGAATTTCCCGTAAAAGTGGATTACATCAATCGTTTCAAAAGTTCGAAACAACAAACTGAAACGTTGAAAAAATTAGAGAAGGGTGAAGTGGACATCATCATCGGAACACATGGCCTTGTGGCACCGAAAGTAAAATTCAAAAACCTTGGTTTGTTAATCATCGATGAAGAACAAAAATTTGGTGTCGCGGTCAAAGACAAATTAAAAACGCTGCGAGCCAATATTGATACACTAACTCTAACTGCAACACCCATTCCACGAACATTGCAATTCTCTATGATGGGTGCGCGCGATTTGTCAATTATACAAACTGCGCCTCCAAACAGACATCCGATTCAAACAGAACTGAGACCCTTCAACGAAGAAGTGATTCGTGATGCTGTTAGTTATGAAATTCAACGCGGAGGACAGATTTTCTTTGTGCACAATCGTGTTCAGAACCTCAGAGAAATCGCAGGCATGATTCAACGTTTGTGCCCAGATGCACGCGTTGGTGTAGCACATGGACAAATGCAAGGCCATGAACTCGAAGAGGTGATGAGTCAATTTATCGAAGGCGCATTCGATGTACTTGTCAGCACCGCCATTGTGGAAAGCGGCATTGACATCGCCAATGCAAATACGATCATCATCAATGATGCGCATCATTTTGGGATGAGTGATTTACACCAATTGAGAGGTCGTGTTGGTAGAAATAATAAACATGCATTCTGCTACTTACTTGCACCGCCAATACACTTGCTTACGGATGACGCCAAAAAACGATTGCAAGCAATTGAACAATTCAGCGATCTAGGATCAGGACTTCATATTGCCATGCGCGACCTGGACATTCGAGGAGCTGGAAATTTGCTTGGTGGTGAACAAAGCGGATTTATCAATGACATTGGATTTGAGACCTACCAAAAAATTCTGAATGAAGCAATTGACGAACTTAAACAAGAACACTTCAAAGATTTGTATGAAGAAGAAATTCGCAAGACTGAAAACTTCGTAAAAGAAACAACTCTTGAGACCGACTTTGAAATACTGATACCAGATGAATATGTTGGCAGCATCACAGAGCGAATTGCACTCTACAAAGAACTCGATGACATTGCAACGGAAGAAGGCATGGAACAATTTTCAAAAAATCTTGCGGATAGATTTGGTGAAATTCCTTCGCCAACGATTGCATTGATTCAAACGATGCGTTTACGCTGGTTAGCAAAAGAAATAGGATTTGAAAAACTTGTTTTGAAAAGCGGAAAAATGATCGGGTATTTTATATCCAAAGAGGATTCTCCATTTTATCAAAGCGAAAAATTCTCGCATGTACTCGAGTTTATAAAACAAAATCCAACGCAAGGGAAAATGTATGAAAAGGACAAAAGTTTGCGCATGTCTTTCGACAATGTCATCGAGCTAAAAAAAGCTGTTGTCATTTTGAACGCGATGCTCGCTGGCAAAAAACTTGAATTACAACGCTGAAAACAATAAAATATCTTGCGTGTCATTTTACTGAGCATCTCAAAACATTATTACCATTAAAGTTAAACCCATGGAAAAACTTACGACAACAGAAATTCTGATTTATGCCGGCATTGTAATCTTGGTCATTGCCACAGGGCTCTTCATGTATCGAAAAGAAATTCTTTTTTCACTTCGTAAAAAAGAAACAACAGGCAAAATTGTCAATTGGATGTCTGCTTCTGAAAAAGGAAAAAAATTCTTTTACCCAATGGTCGAATTCGAAACTTCGGAATTTGGGAAGGTAACTTTTCGCGCTGAAGAAAGGTGCGAGAACAAACCAATGTTTCCTCCAGGCACTGACGTTAAAATTTATTATTTGTCCACGGATAAAGAACAGCGGAAAGTTGAGTATCCATCGTAGTCAAAATCTTTATTGTTTCGACTTGATCAGGTGAGACTTTCATAAACGCAAATTGAATCACCTAGAAGATGCTTCAAAAAACAAAGCCGCCGGACATGACCCCGACGGCTTTCACCAAATCACAATTGAGAATTTATTACATTCCCATACGTAGCAGCGCTCTTTCTCCTGTTTCCATGTCCAACACTTCTATAAGTGCGTTCGCTGCGTATCTTCTATCACTGAACGTGATTGTTTGTCTTTCATAAACACCATTGATTGGCTCAATCAATTGTTGACCTAATACGTTGTACGCATTGATTTGCAGTCGGCGTGGTTGATCAAAGTAAAACATGATCTGAACTCCATTGTCAGTCAACGTGCCAATCATTTCAGAACCAATTCCAGCATCCTGTTGTGGATTCACAATTTTGATTGACTTCGTTTTATAAGCCACGCAATCTTCATTCTTCGACATGAGTGTTATCTGATATACACCCTTTTTATTGAATAAATGTGACGGATTTTCGTCTGTTGAATTTTGAGTAATATCTCCAAAGGACCATTCGAATTCCTCTGCATATTCACTTGTGTTGTAGAAATCGATCATCACGGATCCATTCATCAATTCATAGCTCTCTTGCATTGTTTCGAATTCAGAGGTCAATTGACTCATCACAGGAATATGGATGTCGACAGAACTTGCACAACCTCTTGCATCAGTTACAAATGCGGTGTATGCTCCATCTTCCACACCTTCCAAAATTGTACCTGTGTGACCTGTGCTCCATGTGACGGAATATGGCGATGTGCCTCCCATTAAGTTCAATGCAACTCCTCCGTCTGCCTCACTTGGACAACTAACCGGCGTTACAATAGCATTGCTAAAAACAGTTGCATCCGCTGAAATATGAATCTCTGCTTCTGTAGTTCCGCAGACACCATTGTGTTCAATGATCGCAAAATAAGTTCCTGTGGCAAGTCCGGCAATAACATCACTACCTGTTGCGCCAATTGTCGTAAGTATCGTTTCACTCTCATTATTCATCCAAGTGATGTTCACAGGTTGCTCGCCTTCAATGAAGACTTCTGCTGAGCCCTGCGCCATGCCTGGACAACCAGCACTAACGGTATTCGCAATGCTTGTACCTCCGACACGCAGTTGAAAACGCAAATCATCATTGCCCGCCTCAAGTTCAAATGTTAATTCATCAAACTGATTCAGGGGATAAATTTCTCCGGTCAACATGTCTTCCAAAGTAACACAAGCACCTGCGGCAAATGCATTCAAACCTTTATGCGAAAATGTATATGTACCTGTTGTCCCAACTTCAACTCGAAGTGGAATAACAGTTGATGAATTCATACCTGAAAACGCATTGATTGAAAGATCAGCGCCATCTTCACTGATGGTTGAGATATAAGGAACCTCGGTGAGCGGACTTCTTAATTTGAATGCATCGTAGCTATCTTCGAAAAGAAGAGTAGCCTGGGAGTTTCTAGCCAATGTTGTTTCATCCACCAAATAATCGTTAGCAATACGCAATGTGAATGCGGCCTCTTGTTCTTCGTCATATTTAAATGTTCCTTGAACAGTTGCTTTGCAATTTTCGGTGAGTGTCAATGCAGGACTTACTCCTGTTGTTCTGACAAAAAATGACTGTGAAGAAGGAATGTATCGCGAGCCACCGTGTGTTGCGCTTCCATTTACAAAACTTGCGTACTGACCGATTGCTGCGTTCCAGACATAAACAGCATTACTAAGATTTGTTTTTGTCCACGCACCAGAATTCCAATCTATCGCACATGGATACGGATTTCCAATCAGATTCCATCCATCGGCACTTGCATTGCCTGTGCTTGTATACGTGACAGGCAACGATTGATTTCCACTGTTTATAGTCCCTTGAACATCCAGATTCATTACGCCTCCATTCATAAAAACCATATAACCACGACCATCGACAATAGCGTTGTTGATGTTGGTAGCTCCAACATAGCCGATGTTGATTCCACCCGATTGTGTTTCGTTGTAGTATTGAATATTATTAAATGAATACGGAGGTGGGAAATCAGAACCAATAAATCCTGTCGTAATCAAATCATCATTCCAATCCTGCAATGTTTTATTCTGCACCGGACTTGAGAGATTTACCCATCCTTGTGCCGCTGCATTGTGATATCGCTGTGCAATCACCTCACCCGAAATTGATCCTGTAGTGAGCGCAGAAATCATCCCTGTGGATGAAACATCTGAAATCAAAGTCAGTTTCGAATTGGTTGTCAATGTTCCGTTTGCAATCTGAATAACATTGCGTGCACGAACACCGCCTGATGACCCTTCAATAGTCACTCCCATTGGATTGTTCACCGTAAAATTGTAAATATTGGTAATACCTGAGCCTTTGATTTGCTGATTATCTGTGCCATTCATGACCAACGTGGAAGATTGCGCATTGAATGTTCCATTTACACTAAAGGCTCCACCCACATTCATTGTCCCAGTTGATGCATTCCAAATACCTCCAAGATTGACTGTAAAATCATGGCAAGAAAGTGTTGCCCAATCATTGGTGACTGTCACGCCAGAATTTACAAAAAGGTGACTGCCCGAACAAAACGAAGTCAATGTTTGTGGAACTCCATTTGGTGTTGATGACCAAATTGCATCAGATGTATTTCCAGTGGCTACAGCATACCAACTATTCTCTCCTGTTCCAATTCCAAGTATTGCATTGTTCGGAACATCTACATTGTTAATTGTAAAATATGGAGCAGAGTAAGATCCGGTTATTGCCGTTTCATCATCAAAACCATCTCCATCAATATCCATCAAAAGAATGAGTTTATCACCGGAAAAACCTGTAATGCCAGTCATATCAAAACGCAATGTAACAGTACCGGGAGAGCCGGTCACTTTTGCCTTCCAATGACGTGGAAGCATTTTAGTGATCGCACAATTTGCACCGGCGTAAGCAGACATGGTTGTTGCTCCATTGTTATTTCCACAGATTAAATAATCACCATCGTCCATCGATGAAGGATTACTAATATCTAAAATATCATCTAGACTGGCACTTGTGCTGGAGGTTTGATTCAATCCCTGCGCGACAACATCTTTTCCAATTCCAAAAATGTCATTTGAATAAATCGCATCATTATAATAAATGTGATCAGCAAAAGGCACAGACAATCCATACTTCACAGACAAATACGTGTGTACACTTTTCTTTTCCGCATCCGAAAGAATGCGGTCGTACACGATTACTTCGGAGATAAATCCATTAAAACCATAGTTATCATTTCCTCTTCCAATTTTACCAGTTCCGGAAAGCGGGTAAGACGTTTTATTGTTTCCGCTTCGCAAAATCTGATTACCGTCGCGAATTTGCCAGAGTCTTTTCCCTACAGCCTCATCAAATTGACACGAAAGAATCGCGGGTACTTCGTTCACGCCTGCGTATGGTACACAAGCCAATGCCACAATATTTCCATATTCAAAAAATCGCAACAGACTGCTTCCCGAGTAGCCAAGTCCCAGTCCAACATAAGGACCTGCTTGTTGTATTCCGATGATGTGCTGAAAATTCGATCCAGATTGGCGCTTCGTCACTGTAAAAATGGTGAAGTTGTGATCATTGATCCCATTGAGGTTCACGTCAAAATATCGAGCTCCGGTCGTCCTTACGGCCGGATTTCCATTCATAACTTCTGTAGCATATTGTGGACGCGCCGGGGTGAGAACTTGTGTTGCACTATTTCCAATTCCACTTTGGTCATTCCACGAAGTCAAAAAAGCTCCATTGATCGCGCTCGAGGTTCCTGCGTCTGCTTTCAGCCACACGTTGAGACCGCTGCTAACGCCACCGGGCGCTTGTGATTGGCTAACGATGCAAACAACTGTAAACAGTGCTAATGAAATCAACTTCTTCATGGCTTTTCTTTTAAAATGTGGTGGTAATTCGTTTTTCAAACTCCAATTATCACTTGGAATTAGACATACATACGAGCACCGGGCGTGCGATGTTTCGTAAACATGGCGCCATTGTGATTAGAAACGAATTAAAAAATACAGATTTCCAGAAAAGCAACAGGGCAACCACATGGATTGCCCTGCCTAACCTAACTTTAAACAAACATCACCAGCACGGGTGATGCTTCATCTTCAATTTTATGACTTCAATTTTGGTAAGGTCTGACCTCATTCAGATTGAAGTGTATAGGGTGGATATACATTTGCACCGAGTTCTTTCTAATTAAGATCGGTTCAAATGTGAAAACAAATAGTACTTGCTTTTCAACATAGAACTCCGAGATTTGAACCAACCAATGTGAATTGCGGAAAACACAACAAATTCAAGCATTTCAAAACTATTGCAACACGTAATCCAAGGCATAATTATCCATTCGATCCGATATTCTGATCAACGATTCATCGTCCGCATCTTTTGTTTTTTGCACGGTATGAAAACGTTCATGATACCAATTGGAAAAAAAGGGAAATCTTCAAACATAAATCTTATCCAACCTTTGACTTTGGTAGAATTCGAAGCGGATATTCGTGAGAATATTCAGATTCACCAACTCAAAAACCTGCGCATTTCAAAGCCTTTGCACCACATTCATTTCGATCCGGTCAAAAGTGCCATTATCATGTTTCTCGATGAACTTTTATATAAAACGATTCCGGATGATTATGTAAATGACACGTTGTTCAAGTATCTGCACAATGCCATTGTTTTACTGGATGATGCTTTCGACGCTCGAAATTTCCACTTGTGGTGCCTTCTCGAAATTAGCCGTCAATATGGGTTCTATCCGCAGTTTGAATCTGAAAACGCACATCATTTTTTTGATCTCTCTTCAAGTACCTATGTTTGTGATCGCCCCACTCATCCGCACTATCTGGAAGAAATTGAGAGTGCAATTCTTCTGCTAATGCTCGACAAAGAATGGCCTCAAGTGCAAACCATAGCCATGTCCGGAATCATGCGCAAAAACTTGCTGGACGCGTTGGTGAAATACATCCGACTTCATCTCGAAAATTTGCGTGAGATTCATTCTGTAGAAATCCTGCATGAAGTTTTTCATGGTTAAAACCGCTGCCATAGATCCCTGGTGCACGCGCGATGTGATTATTTTCGCAGCTCTAAATAACCCGTGCAATTCAACGACATTATAGGGCAAGAAGAAGTCAAGGCTAGACTTCGCAAGGCAATCAATGAAGGCCGGATTGCTCATGCTCTGATGTTTCTTGGTCCGGAAGGCAGTGGAAATCTGTCTCTTGCCCTTGCATTTGCACAATACATTTCTTGTCCAGCCAGAAGTGAGTTTGATTCATGTGGTGTATGCCCGACGTGCAAAAAAATCGACCATGCGCAGTTCGCAGACATGTTTTACACATTTCCTTTTTTCAATGTAGAAGGAAAAACAGAAACTACCTGCTCAGATTGGATGGACGAGTGGCGGCCGCATTTGCTAAAATCGCCTTATACAAATGTGGATCAATGGCGAGAGGAAATAACCAAGGACAACAAACAACTTCACATTTCGGTGTATGAGGCATCGAATATCATACACAGACTTTCACTAAGAAGTTATGAAGGCGGGTACAAATTTCAAGTGATCTGGATGGCAGAATATCTGAAGCCAGATACCGCCAACAAATTGCTCAAAATCATCGAAGAACCCCCGGAAAAAACCATTTTCCTGCTCGTGGCTTCCAGTTTAGAAAATATTCTTCCTACCATTCTTTCGCGTGTTCAGGTTATTTATATCCCAAAAATAGAAGATCAGGAAATTGCAGCGGCGCTTGAAAAAAAAGGCGCATCCACTGATAAAGCAGCGGAAATTGCTCACTTTGCGCATGGCGATTGGAATATTGCCATGCAACTATTCAATTCGCATAATCCAGATGAAAACTATGCGCAGCAATTCCAACTTTGGATGCGTAGTTGTTATAAAAAAGACGTCGTTTTCCTTATCAAATGGGCCGATCAGATGCACGCACTGAGCAGAGAAGACCAAAAACACTTTTTACAATACGCATTGGATCAGGTAAGGCAAAATCTCGTACTCAACTACGCGGGACCTGAATTTGTGCGCATGAATGCAGGTGAAAAAAACTTCTCCGACAAATTTGCCCCGTTTATCAACGATCTCAATGCCGAAGACCTGATGGAAGAACTTTCCGAGGCGCATCATGATGTATCGCGAAATGTCTATTCAAAACTCGTTTTTGCTGACCTCAGCATGAAAGTGCATTATCTGTTGACACGCAAATAAGCCCAAATCACGCGATAGAAAGGAGATTACCTTTTTGGCGAGGAAAACACAAGGTCTATCAAGTAGATATGAGAATCCCGACAGCAATTGAGGCGCAAATTTGGCCAAGGTGAAATTCGGGATAAGCCAACTTTTCATTTCTCCATTCGGTTGTTTGTAAATTTGAGCCATCATCACGTACCGAAAGTTTGCCTTTCTCATCTTGCGCAATGATGGTTCTGACAAAACCATTGCACGATTCAGATGCATTCATCGGAAACCAAACGTGCATGCCTATATATATTTATACTAACTGATTAGAAGGATTCCGCAATTGCCTTTTTGTTTTTTGCGGAATCATGGGAGATACTGACATGGGATGTTCAAGCTGTGGTACCGGTGCCGATGGGCTTCCGAAAGGCTGCAAAAACAATGGAGCGTGCGGCACATATGGCTGCAATAAACTAGAAGTCTTCGATTGGCTCGTTGGCATGGATTTGCCGGAAGGGCAAAAACCATTTGACATGGTCGAAGTGCGATTCAAAAACAGTCGCAAAGGTTTTTACCGAAATTCAACGGGATTAGATTTATACGCGGGAGATATCGTGGTGGTGGACGTGTCGCCAGGATTTGACGTTGGCGTTATCAGTTTGAGCGGCGAACTCGTGCGTGTTCAAATGAAACGTAAAGAGGTCAAAGACAATTACGAAGTAAAAAAGATTCTAAGAAAAGCCAAGGAAGAAGACATTGCCAAATGGCAAGAAGGTCGCAAAGCCGAACAAACAACCATGATGCGCGCGCGCACCATTGCACGTGAACTTCGATTGGACATGAAGCTAAGTGATGTAGAATACCAAGGTGACAAAACCAAGGCTACGTTTTACTATACAGCCGATGACCGCGTTGACTTCAGGGAATTGATCCGCAAATACGCAGAAGAGTTTAAAGTACGCGTTGATATGCGCCAGATTGGATATAGATACGAAGCTGGACGTTTGGGTGGAATTGGCTCTTGCGGCAGAGAACTTTGCTGTTCATCTTGGTTAACCGATTTCCGTGCTGTGAGCACCAGCGCGGCACGCTACCAGCAACTTTCCCTCAATCCCACAAAACTCGCCGGCCAATGCGGCAAGTTAAAGTGTTGTCTCAACTTCGAACTCGACCAATATGTGGAAGCGATGAAGGAATTTCCTTCAGTAAATACTCGTTTGCATTTACCAAAAGGTGTTGCTGTTCATTTCAAAACTGATATTTTTCAGCGCACCATGTTTTTTGTGTACGAAGGCCAACATGGTGAAGCGCCATTTCCTTTGACCATTGATGCGATCAAAGAAATCATGGAGCGCAACCGCAAAGGAATTGTAGTAGAGGATGTAGAAGAATTCATGACCGAAGAAATTGTAGAAAAAGAAACTGATTTCGCGGAAGTAGTTGGACAAGACAGCCTCACACGTTTCGATCGCAAAAAAGGCAGAAGTCCGCAACGCCGAGATAACAAAGGGCCACGCCGTGATGGCGATAGACCGCAACGCACCGGCGAGCGTCCAGACAACCGCGGAGGACAACAATCCGCGAAACAAGGCAACGCTCCTGCGCAAAACAAAGAAGGCCAACAACGGCCTCCTCAACAACAGCGTCCTCAACAGCAGAGTCCGCCCCGTGAATTACGTCAACCAAAAGAAGGAGAAGC
>Ga0209480_10002834_pt1 | contig 11646 bp, 8 predicted proteins | sample JI61114C2DNA_FD_187501 | JGI IMG/M metagenome (GOLD analysis project Ga0209480, IMG submission 187501) | Wastewater effluent complex algal communities from Wisconsin, to seasonally profile nutrient transformation and Carbon sequestration -... | ecosystem: Engineered > WWTP > Effluent > Algae...
TCGCCAACAAACGCCCCGCATAGCGGTCGGCTGCTTGCGTGGCACGGTCTTGCAATTCACCGTCCACGGTGGTGCGCAGGATCTCGCCATCATGCCCTTGGCTTTGTAAAGTGGACAACAAATGCGGAGCACGTTGCGGCAGTGCCTTAGGTCCTTCAGGCAACGGTTCTTCTTTGGCCAACGACCATTCCGTACTGTCGATGGCATGCACCGCCAACAAGCGCGACAACAGCCGGTCGCGTTTCTTCCGCAAAGCTTCATGGCCTTTGCCCGGATAGATGGCAGAAGGTGCGTTCGGCAATATAGCAAGTGTGGCACTTTCACTCCAGCTCAAGCGTTCCGCCGGGCGACCGAAGTAGCGCCATGCCGCGGCGTCCAAGCCCACCACGTTGCCGCCGAAAGGCGCGTGCGCTGCGAAGAGTTCCAAGATCTCGTCCTTGTTCATGCGCAGCTCGATCCGCAAGGCGAGCAGGGCCTCGATGAACTTTTCGCCATACGTGCGCGACTGGTTGCCGCGCGCCATCCGCGCCACCTGCATGGTGATGGTGCTGCCACCGCTCACCACGCGACCCGCCATACGGTTCTGTTGCCAAGCACGCACCAACGACTGCGGACGGATACCCCAGTGCGACCGGAAGTGCCGGTCTTCAAACTGTACCAGGCAAATCGCAAAACGCTCCGGAACCGCTTCGCCGGGCGGAAAACGCCACTGCCCATCATCCGCCACGGTGGCGCCCAACATGTGCGCGTCTTTGTCCAGTAGCACCGTACTGTATGGATCGGTGAACAACGGCGCCATGGGCCACCACCGCGCCCAAGCGAGGAGCACCGCCAAAATGCCCAATGCGATCAAGGATCGGCGGCTGATTGTTTTACGGACCTGCGGAAATCGCATCTGGTGAAGGCGCTAAAGATCCGCGTTTGATCTCAATCCGTTGTCACACGTGGTCGTGTACGACCACGGAGCATGCTCTAGGGTACCCTAAAGCCGATGGAGCAAGGATGCCTTTGCAACTTCACGGTGTACCATTGTAGCTTGCAACCCCTTACAAAGAACCACCCATGCTTCGATCGCTATTTTCCTCCGCCATGCTCGGCTTGGCGCTTTCCTCCATTGCACAGGTTTCCAGCGGCGGTACGCCCTACAGTTTGCGCGCCGGGCTTTCTTTGGCTGACATACCTGCCATTGAAAGCGCCCACTTCGATGCCGATGCCGTTGCCTTGGAAGATGCGCGTCGCGATAACGCACAGAAAATCCCGGCCTATGGCCTTGTGCTGGCCGTGAACGCCGATCTGTACAATGCGGGCAAGTGGACTGACTTGCCGAACGGTGACCGCGTTTGGCGTGCTCGCATCTCCAGTACCGGGGCATTGGCCACGGAACTTTACTTCGACATGTTCCTGCCGCAAGGTGCGTCCTTGTTCGTGTACAGCCCCGACGGCAAGCAGCAGTTGGGCGCGTTCACCTCCTACAACAATTCCGATGACGGCAGTTTCGCAACGGGCTTGATCGATGGGGAAAGTTCCATTGTGGAGTACTACGAACCGCAAACGCAATTGGGCATGGGCCGGTTAACGGTGAAATCCGTTGGGCATGCGTACCGCATGGCCGGGAGCGCCATGAGCGATCCCTGCGAAGTGGACGTGAACTGTACCGAAGGCGCGAATTGGACCGCCCAACGGGATGCTGTGGTGCGCATCAGCGTGTTGGACGGTGGATTCAACTATTGGTGCAGCGGGGCGTTGGTGAATAACCTGGCGCAGGATTGTAAACCGTATTTCCTAACGGCCAAGCATTGTGGTGAAGCCACGACCGCCGCAGACTTCAACCAATGGAAGTTCTACTTCAACTACGAAAAGCCAAGCTGCGGTTCAGGCGTCGCTACACAGGCACATTCCATGACCGGCTGCACCAAACGCGGTGACAGCAACGACAACAACAACGGCAACATCAGCGGCTCCGACTTTTTGTTGCTTGAAGCCAACACACCCGACATTCCCACCAACTACACCGCGTACTGGGCCGGATGGGATGCGAACAACGCAGCGACCGCAGGCGGTGTGGGAATCCACCATCCCGCCGGTTCACAGAAGAAGATCAGCACCTTCACCGTTACGCCCGGAAACAGTTCATGGAGCGGTGTGCCCGGTACGCATTGGACGCTCACTTGGGCAGGTACCGCGAACGGTCATGGCGTTACCGAAGGCGGTTCTTCCGGGTCCCCGATCTTCAACAATGCACAACGGATCATGGGTACGCTAACTGGTGGAGCTTCCTGTTGCGTTGCCGGGGATTGTGGACCTTTCACCGGGCCGACCGCTTCAGACCTGTATGGCAAAATGAGCTACCACTGGCAAAGCGATCCCGGGCCCACGAACCAAAAACTGAAGACTTGGCTCGATCCCGCAAGCACTGGCCTGCTTACCATGGACGGCAGTTATGATCCCTGCGGCAACGGTAATGGCAATGGCATTCATGAAAATGTCGCAGCGCAAATTTCCATCGGACTTTGGCCGAACCCTGCCACGAACAGCGTGGAGGTCTCCTTGCCGAAGGACTTCACCGGTGATGCAAGCATTGAGCTAGTGGACGCGCTTGGCCGTGTTGTGCAAAGCCGCGCGATCAACGCGAATACACCATTGAAATTGGACCTTGCGCGGGAAGCCGCAGGCGTCTATTCAGTGCGTGTGTTGCGCTATGGTGCCACCATGGGCACGGCACGAATGGTGGTGCAACGTTGATCAACGCAACTACATCCAACGTTCGGAAATGATAGCGAACGGGCAAGCGCTCCATCGATCAGCGATGGAGCGTTTCGCGTTTCGTATTACTCGTTGTGTTCCAATTTGGTTGGCATCGGCTGCACAGTCGGATCGGACCCCAACATGTCTACCACAAGTTTGCGCACGCCGTACTTTCCTTTCAACGTGATGCGGCTTAACTCACCTTCTTCCTGCGTTGCAAAACGCTGGATATCGATGTCCGTGGTGTCGGTGAATGCCTGCGGCCAATCTTTTTTCACTTGCGCAATGAGCTGCGGTGTGGTGAACTGTTCCGTGGTTTCAAACAGCGGTGAGATCATCACCGTGGGGCCGTTGCGCCAGTTGCCAATGGCGTAACTGTAAATCGCGTTTTGTGCGTGTACACTGGTAATGCAGGCAACAAGCACTAAGGTGAAGATCGTTTTCATCGCATCTTTTTTTCGGTGTTGCAAAGATGAGGCCGGATCATGTTTGTTGAGAAATTGACAAAGCATCGTTGATTTCTATTTGCATGGCACTGATCATCGCTTGATGATGCGTCGTTGATTTGGCACCAACAAAAACCAACACAATGGCAAAGAAGAAAGCAGCAGCGAAGAAGAAGGCCGCCCCTAAGAAGGCCGCTAAGAAAGCAGCGCCGAAGAAGGCAGCCGCCAAGAAGCCAGCAGCCAAGAAGGCAGCTAAGAAGAAAGTGGCTAAGAAGAAAGCCGCTCCGAAAAAGGCCTCTGCCAAGAAGCCAGCAGCCAAGAAAGTTGCTGCAAAGAAGCCTGCCGCCAAGAAGAAGGTGGCTAAGAAGAAGTAATTCTTCTTACTACTTCGGGCATCGGCCCGAAAGGTTTCATGTAAACGTGCAAAGGGCTTCCGCAAGGAGGCCCTTCGCACGTTATAGCATTTCGTGTTGACGCGCCGCCTGCCTACAGGTTACGGTGTTTCCGCTACATCCACCAACACAAAGGTGCCGGGCAACAAGGCTGATCTTGCCTTTGGATTTTTTGGAGTAGGAGCAGGCTTAGGTCCAAACTCCGCAGTGGGCAAGTAGAAGTGGTGCGTGCGCGTATCGATCGCGATGGTGCGCGCACCCTTTTGCGTGGGCACCGTGGCAAGCACATGGAATTTGTCGGCGCCGTCTTTCTGCACTACAGTTAATGTGCCATCCCCATTGGGAGCGAAAGCCCGTTTTGTACCGGGATCGTAAGCCGCGCCGTCAACACCTTCTCCAATGGGCACCGTGGTGATCACCTTCCCGCTTTGCGCGTCCAACACCACCATCATTTTGTTGGCACAGTTGCTGAAGAGCCGGTGCGTCGCTACGTCAATCGCCAAACCCGTGGGGCCTTCACCGGGAGCTAACGGCCAGCCATGTTCCACTTTCCATGTAGTTGTATTGATCGCGCAGACCATGTTTTCGCCTTCAAGGTTCACGTAGACATGCCCTTCGCCATCGCTTACTGCAAGCTCGGGATTGCCGGGTAACGCTATGTTGGTGATGACTGTATTCGTCCCCGCATCAATTACCGTTGCGTTGGCGCTGTGACCATTGAAATCAACCACAGCATGGGAAAATGGATCATAGATGATGGCATCGGGACTAACGCCGTTGACCTTTACATGGACCATCACGCGGTAGCTTTCAAGATCGAAGACGAGCACCGAGGAGTCCTTGCCGCAGCTTATAAATCCCTTCTCTTCTTCTGGTGCGATCGCTATGCCGTGCACGCCCTTGGTGTCCGCGATGGTGGCGAGCAGCTCCCCGGTTTTTCCATCCACAACGTTGGTTTCCATGCCGTGCGAAAGGAAGACGCGACCGGTGGCCTCATCCACGGCAAGCAGGTCCCAATGGCCATCGCCCGGCACCGAAAATTTGTTGACGATACGGTAGCCGTCCTGCGCAATACTGGCGTGGCCCACGAGAAGTGCGAAGCAAAGACCGGAGATCTTCGTTTTCATGCTGGTTTCGTTTTAGTCGGTTCAGTTCCTTGAAGACGATTGCGCATCTTTTTCACTGCGATGCACCAGCCGCAACATGCTGGGCAACACAATAAGCAACAGCGGCAGCGCGAGGATAAATCCGCCGATCACCGCGATGGCCAATGGCCGGTGCAATTGCGCGCCCGCACCGATGCCCAGCGCGATGGGCGACAATGCGGCGATGGCGCCGAGCGCGGTCATCAGCTTAGGTCGCAGGCGCGTGCCGATGGCATGGCGAAGTGAATCGTCCACGCCTTGCTCCTTACGGTTGTGCGCATACTGGAGGTAGGTGAAGATGGCGTTCTCACCAATGATGCCGACGATCATGATGATGCCGGTGTAGCTGCCCACGTTGAGCGCCGTGCCAGTTAGGAAGAGCGCCAGTATGCAGCCGCAGACGCCGAAGAGCGCGATGCCCAGCATCACCAAGGCTACGCGCAGGTCGCGGAACAGAAAGAGCAGTACGATGAGCACCAACATGCTCGCAGCCCCCAGGATCATCAAGAGTTCGTGGAAGCTTTGTTGCTGCTCCTTGTATGCGCCACCGTATGAAATGTGGTAGCCCAACGGCAGTGCGACGTCCTTGCGGATACCTGCTTGAATGTCCTTCATCACGCTGCCAAGGTCGCGGCCGTTAAGGCGTGCTGTCACGGGCACCATGGGCTGCAGATCCTCGCGCTCGATCTCGGCCTCGCCGGGTTTAACACTGATCCGCGCGACCTGTGATGCGGAGACCAATGCTCCGCCGGGCAGGAAGACGCGCGCCTGTTCCAGATCGCTAAGCGAAGTGGTAGCGGCGTGGGGATAGACCATCCGCACCGGTGTGACAAGTTCGCGCTCGTACACCTGGCCAACATTGGAGCCTTGCAACTGCGTAGTGAGCTGGTCGTTGAGGCCCTGCGGTGTTAGCCCACGCCGGGCAAGGGCCTGATCGTTCGTGCGGATGTCCACAGAAGGACCGGCGATGATGATACCGTCGAAGACGTCCGCGGTGCCCGGCACGCCTTCCACCACGTGTGCCACCTTTTTCGCCAAGGCCTGCAACTGGTGCTGGTCGTTGCCGAAAACCTTGATCTCGATGGGCTGCGTGCTGCTCATCAGATCGCCGAGCATGTCCCCGATCACTTGGCCGAAGTCGATGCGCAGTACGGGTTGTGAAGCCTCGAAGCGTCGGCGGATGTCATCGATCACTTCGGTGGTACTCCGTTGGCGGTCCTTCTTCAATTGGATCAGGTAGTCGCCGTAGTTGGGCTCGGTGATGAAGAATCCCATCTGCGTACCGGTGCGGCGGCTGTAGCTCTGGATCTCCGGAACGGCGCCGAAGGTCTTCTCGGCCTCGCGCAACATGCGGTCTGTTTCCTCCAACGAAGTACCGGGCGGCGAGGTGTAGTCCAGAACGATGGAACCTTCGTCCATCTCTGGCAGGAAGCCCGTTTCCAAATGCTGCGCAGCGAAATAGGAGAGGATGCCGATCAACGCCAGAAAGCCGAAGCTGAGCCAAGGTTTCCGGATGAACCAACGCACCCAAAGGCCATCATCCCCTTTTCGCGAGGAGGTACGTTGAAGCGATCTTTGATCTTGTGATTGGTGGCTGGTGATTGGTGATTGGGCTGCTGCCGACCCCTCCGACGGATCTCCTTCTTGACTCTTTCCGCTGTCAGCATCCAGCAATTCTTCATTCGCATTTCTCTGCGCCTCTGCGCCCCTGGCTGCCGATAGGCATGCTCCGCGGCCCTTTACCTCCCGCGCCTCCTTTCCCCCGGAAAGCAACAAATACACGACCGGCAACCCGATCCACGTCACCAGGAACGAACACGCCAACGTGATGATCATGGTGTCCGTGAGCACTTTGAAATATGCGCCCGCCACGCCGCTTAGCAACACGAACGGCAGGAAGATCACGATAGTGCTGAGCGAAGAGGCCACCATGGCTGGCAGCAAAAAGCGCACGGAACCGCCGATCAATTCACGCGTGGGCCGTCCCGGATGCTCTTCGTGCGTGCGGTGTAATTGCTCAGTTACCACAATGGCATCGTCGATAATGAGGCCGATCGCCGCCGCCAGCGCACCGAGCGTCATGATGTTCAGCGTGTGCCCCAGCGCGTGCATCACGATCAATGAAAGGCCGAGCGTTACCGGGATGGTGATGAGCAGCACCAAGCTGGAGCGCCACGAGCGCAGGAAGATCATGGCCACCACGATCGCCAGTAACAAACCGATCCACAAACTGTCTTCCACACTGCGGATGGAGTCGCGAACAAAATCGGCCTGCACGTAATAGGGGGTGAGTTGCACGCGTTGGGGAAGCAAACCGTTATTGAGCTCTTTCACGCGCTGCTGCACGCCGTCCGTGATGTCGATGAGGTTGGCATTGGGCTGCTTCACAACCGCCACCAGCACGGCGGCGGAACCGTTCGCGTTCACGCGGGTGTAGGACGGTTCCTCCGCTACGCTCACTTCGCTGATGTCGCTAAGCCGCACAATGCGTTTTCCGTCGTTCGTGATCACCAATTGGCGCAGTTCGTCCAGAGAGCCTACCGTGGCATCGGTGACCGTGAGGTACATGCGATGGTTGGTGAAAAGCCAGCCGTCGCTACTGAGGAAATTGGTGCGCGCCAACGCAGCGCTGATGGTGTCCGGCACGATGTGCAAGGCGCTCATCACCTCCGGGCGCAACGTGATCCGGTATTCCTTCCGCTGCCCGCCGATGGTGCGCACATCACTTACGCCCTGCACTTGCGCGAGGTAGGGCCGCACAGTGTATTCCGCGATGAGATTGAGTTCGATCGCGCTCTTGTTCCCACCGCCGATCACGTAGCCCATTACTGGCAGAATGGACGGGTCCATTTTCTCTACCGTGATGGTGGTGCCCGGCGGTAGCTCGCTGCGCACTTGATCCGTGGCGGCGATCACCTGCTGCTTGGCCAGATCAATGTCCGTGCCCCAGGAGAGGAATGCGCTGATCTCACAACTGCCGCGCCCGGTAACGCTGCGCACGGTCTGCAACGAAGGCACCCGCTTGATCGCCGCTTCCAAGGGACGCGTCACGCTTACCATCATCTTTCCCGCTGGTTGCAGGCCACTGTCCGCGATCACCTTTACCTTGGGGAAGGTGACGTCCGGGAAGAGCGAGGATTGCAGGCGCGTGTAGATGAACAGACCCCCCATCAGGATCACCGCAAGCATTACGGCCACGGGGTTCTTATAGCGGACGAAGAAGTCCTTCATCGGTCAATGCGTGATGATCACGTTCGCCGTGTCCGGAAGTCCGTAGCCGCCGGTGAGCAGGAAACGGTCGCTCGTCGCGAAGTGCGGTTCCCTCACCTCTACGCTGTCATGAGTGACGATGCCGCGCTTCACAAGCACCTTCACCGCAGTGCTGTCGTTGGCGAGGCGCATCACCCAGAAGCTCGTCATCTCCTCATTGCCGAGCACGCAGCTTGCGGGAAGTATCCGTGCATCGGCATGTCGGTCCACGGTGAGGCGTACGGTGCCGGTAAGGCCTTCCGGAAATATGGCTGAGTTCTTCGGCTTCACCACCCAGCTCTGCGTTTGCGAGGCAGCGTCCATCACCGAAAGCGGCGTGGAAATAACGCCTTCCGCGGTGCTCGAATCGGGCAATCCGACAGTGCAGCCCGCGCCGACATGCACACTTCTCACCAGCTCATAGGGCACTTCCATCACAAAGACGGAGCTGTTCGAATCGGCGATCACGGCCAGTTGGTCACCATCGCTCACGTAGTCGTTCAAGAGCTTGTCCACTTGAACCGCGATGCCACTGGCCGGCGCGCTGATGATGATGTTCCCTTTCACCCGGAAACTGCTGTCGCGCAAGGCCATGCCCGCAAGTGCATCGGCCTCTTTGGTGCGCAGTTCGTAGATCGCGCGGCCTGCCACCACGTGATCGCCGAGCGCAATGTTGGCGCGCTCCACACGTCCGTTCACCGTGGAGCGCACGGTGTTCTTTCGCATGAAACGCGCCGTTGCATTGATCGTCACGGTGTTCTGGATCGCCCCGGTCCGCACGGTTGTAACCGTTACCGGCGTGCGGCTGGCTACGGCGTCGCTTTCACCATCACCGGTTGATGTACCGGAGTTGCAACCGGCGAACATGGCGCTCATCAGCAATGCAGTGGCCAGAACACAAAGCCTACTCAAGATAAAATTGACTAATGGTTCATCCGTGTTCATCCGTGTCCATCCGTGGTTAAAATTCCGTGGTTCGGCATTCATCATTGCAAGTGCATCAAGGCGTTGACGATGCGCGACCTGTCGGCCTCGGTCTGGATCATGTCATTGACAGTTCGTGCATGGTTCTCCAGTGCCAGGAAAAGGTCCGTGAGCCGCACCAGGCCGCGCTCCAGCTCCACACGGTAGAGTTCGATCAAGTGTTCCTCATCTGCGGATTGGCGCAGTGTTCCTGCAATCAAGGTGTCCGCTTGGGCCAACGCCTCGCTGAGCTGTGCATGCCGCAGTTCCAGCTGATCGGCATAGGAATCACGATAAGCCGTTCGGCTTTTTTCGCGCAGGGCGATACGGTCATGTTGTGTGCGCCGCCTGTTGCCGTCGTAGATCGGCATGCTGAGGTTGAGACCCGCGCTGGCACCGAAACGGTCGGGCACGTCGCGGATCACGACGGCGTTGAGGCCGGCTTCGCCAATTACGTTTAATCGCGCGCGGTAGTTCAGGTCAATGCTGCGGTCGGCAATGTTGATGGCCAAGCTGTCAACGGCGAACTGGCGCATACCGGGTGAGGCCGATGGATCGAAAGCCCCCGGAGGGGCTAAGTCTAACGGGGCAAGTGCCACCATCGCGGTGTCAGCGCTGCCGCAAAGCGTGCTCAATGTCAGCAGGTCGTTCCGGAGCAATGCCTTGGCCCTGCTGGCAGCGATGCGTTGCGCTTGCGCATTTACGCGCAGGTTCATCCCGTCGATCTGCTGGTAGATACCTTGACCGACAAGGTGCTTCATCACCGCTTCCTCCTCGTCCAGTATGCGGACGCGGGCCAGCACGGCGGCCAACGTGCGCTGGTCCGCGTAAGTGTTGATGAACTGCTCTGTCACGCGTTGGCGCAGGTCCAACAACGTTCCTTCTTTAACTAATTGCAACGCACTGCCTCGCAAGGCCACCGAGTCCAAGCCGGTCTGCTTGCGGCCACCGGTGAATAGCGGCACGGAAGCACCGACCACCGCCGAATAAAGGCCACCGTTGGTGATGGCGGGGTCGTAGCCCCAATGGGCGCCGTTCGGGGCATAAAGGAATTGGCTACTGCCATTGACTTGCAGGCCGAACGCGGCGCGGATGTCGGAACTGTCCAACGCTAATGCATCCCGTTGATAGGCTTGGTCTTTCAGCAAAGGACTGTTGCTTTCAGCAATCCGCAAGTAATCGTCCAAGGACCGCGTTTGCGCGTTGGTGCCGCATGGTAAGCAGATGCCCGCCGCTACAAGCAATACCCAGAACGCATCCACCCCGCGCCGCCATTTGGCGTGCAGGGTGGATGTTGATCCTGGATCGGACATGCGGTGATGAACGCTCGCGAAAACTTTAGTCTTTGTCGTCGTCGTTGTCCTTTTCCTCAATGTTTTCCTTGAGGATCTTTCCATCGGTGGCGAACACAACTTCCATGGATTTTTCGCCCTTTTCCATGTCCACCTCATAGAACGTGCCTTTGGGGCTGACCACGTGCGAGATGTCCTCCAACTTTTGGTCCGGGTACTTGGACGCGATCGTGCTGCGGACCGCTTCCGGTAGCGCCTCCATCCCGATCGTCTTTTCCGTCTCCATCCATTGGCCTGCGGTGCCGTATGTGGCGCTCATTTCCTCGGTGCCTTGCTTGAAATTCACTTCATAGTCGGTTTTGTTTTCCATTTCCCACCGGGTCTTTTCCGCTTTTGGGAATTGCTTCATGAATGCGGCTTTCACCGGTTGGGGCACAGCGGCCTCGCTTACTTTTTGCCCGCAGGCGGTGCCACTAAGGGCCAGCACGGACATGATCATCAAAGGTGTTTTCATCGGGTTCCGGGTGTTGGTTCGGTACAAAGCACCGACGCGAACCTGTCGAGATCCTGAAGACGTGGCCGATCAACCCTTTTGCACAGTGATCATGTGCATCCCGTCAGCCACTGTGTATTCCACCCGCAGCCCGTTCCGTTCCGCGATCTCCTTCACCATGGAAAGCCCAAGACCGGGGGAAGTGCTCGAAGGATCGCCTTTTGCGAAACGGTCGAAAAGAGTTGCCGGGGCTAAGGAAAGTGCAGGGCCGGTGTTGCGAACGGTGATGCTTTCCCGCGTGATCACTACGGAAATGGAGCCGTTCGGCACGTTGTGTTGCACGGCGTTGCGCAGCAAATTGGATGCAAGCAGTTGGGCCAAGGCCGGGTGTAACTGGATGACGCAATGGCTTTCTTCGTTTAATTCCACAGTGAGCTTGCTTGCTGAGATCAGGTCTGAAAGCAGCGCAATTTCCTCGCGGAACATGCGTGCCCAATCCACCTTCTGCGGAAGGAATTCACCATCGCCCACCTTGGCCAAGGTCAACATGTCGGAAACCGTGCGGCCCATGCGTTCGCTCGCCGAATACATGCCTTGGATCGCCTCTGCATCACGCTCGCCAAGGCTCGGGTTTTGAATCAATTGGTCCAACCTGCCGCGCAGGATGGCTAACGGTGTGCGCAGCTCATGCGCCGCCTGTTCGGTGAAGCGTTTCTGCGCCGTGAAATCGCGTTGCATGTTGGCCATCATGCCGCCCAACGCGTTTGCCATGCCTGCGAATTCATCCACATTTGTTGGCGCGAGCGGTGGAGTGGGCGAATCCGGACGGAAGCGTTCCATGGCCAGCAGGTTGGCGTGGAAAGGCCGCCATAAACGAGAAGAAAGCCAGCGGAACAACAGCAATGTAAATAAGCTGAACAG
>Ga0209480_10002837_pt1 | contig 11633 bp, 8 predicted proteins | sample JI61114C2DNA_FD_187501 | JGI IMG/M metagenome (GOLD analysis project Ga0209480, IMG submission 187501) | Wastewater effluent complex algal communities from Wisconsin, to seasonally profile nutrient transformation and Carbon sequestration -... | ecosystem: Engineered > WWTP > Effluent > Algae...
CTGAACAGTGCCTTTTTCCCGTCGGCCGCCGATAGCGTGGATCCCGTGGTACGCAATACGCTCAAATTGCCGTCGCCTTTTACATCCAACAAGGTGGCCGTGCCGCTCTTTGGTTTGTCCAGCGTGTCGGTCGCGCCGCTCAATGCGCCGCTCACCACGGCACCCGTGCTGTCTTCCCACAACATCCGCCAATTGCCGATCTCCATGGCTTTGCGCGATCCGCAGATCCTAGCCACGCGGTGCATCACCAGTTTGGATTTGTACCGGCCTTCACCGCGCCGGTCTATCACTTCTACCCGTCCATCGCGCAGCGGCACAAGGATGTAATCCTTGCCTTGGATGCGTGCATGTTCAACGGCTGCAATTGCAGCCACGCCCTTTCCAGGACCGCTCCAGCCTTGTGTCGCTTTTCCGTCGGCACCAAAATTCTGCAATCGACCGTCTACCAACGGCGTCAAGATCCTGTAGTCCTTGTTGTTGTCATAGTCCAACACGGCGATGGGCGCTGCCGCCGGACTGGCCAACTGCACCGGAAAGCCTTCCACAGCGCGACCCAACCGGTCTATCATGTAGATCTTTTCAGCCGTGCTGAAAACCAGCTGCAGTTTTCCGTTCCGGTAACGGTCCACCTGTTCCACGCCGCCGAGAAGCGGCCCGTCCAGTTGATGTTGCCAAAGCACTTTGCCGGTGCAACTCACCAAGCTGATCCGGTGGTCTTTGTCCTGTGCCAGCACTTGAACGGTTTTGCTGAGGTAGTCGCGCACCAGCAACGGCGGGCCTTCCAGCGGCGCACCCAGTGCGGTGGTCCACAAAGCGCCAGCCTGCCTGGGCGTTGCTGTGCCGACTGCGTTGGGTGCATGCTGCGCGCATACCGTAGCGGTGTATGCGCCGTCCGCACGTGCGGAAAGTTGCAGCAAGCAACCGCCCGTGGCTTTGCGCATGGCCGCGATCGCGCCTTCGGCGGCCGGCATGGTGCGGGCCGCATCCACCCACCAACCGCAGTTGGCATCGGTGGCGTACCGGGTGAAGAATTCGCCCGAGCGCGGGTCCAAGGCCATGGAATTGCGGTCCGTCCACGCATCGATGGCAGCGCGCATTGCTGCTGGCGTTTCCGCGAATACGACTTGGTCGCCCAAAATGCACCACAGCGCGTTCGCAAAGCCGTTGAAGTCCGCACCGAAGAATTTCCCCAATTGGTCGCCGGGCAACTGCCGCATTTGCACGCTTCGGTATTCCGTGGTTATGCAACCATTGTCGGGACAAAGGCTGATCAGTGCTTTTTCCGCCTGCTCCGGTGCATCCGTGCCCAGGACGGCCCACCGGCTCAACGTGCTGTCGGCATTGGCCATGGCCGCCACACCAATGGCACCTTTCACCCAAGCGGCACAAGCATCGAATGCCGGACCTTCGGCGGCAGCACCGGTAAGTTCCTTAACGGCTTGGGCCGCGTTGGTTATGCTGATGGTTTTCAGCTTTTCAACCCCGGCGGGCAGCACTTGCAGCAAGCTGGCCGGACCTGTGTTTTGGTGACGCAGCACGGCCAAAGCAGCCTCATCTTCCGGAAACAGCAAGCCGTTCAGTAATAGCGCTCCGGGCCGCAACCGCACGTCGAACGCCATCCAGCCGCCGGGTTTTGCCCCGTTGGGAAAAATGCCTTCCGCACCGCCGAAGGTGCTGGACGCCGCGCCGGAACGGATCAACAAATGCGCATCGCTACCGGCGCTAAAGGTGGCCTTGGCTTTGGTAAACTGCGCGTCAGGCCGCGATCGGGAATTCATCTGCTTGCGCGCTTTTTCCACCTCCTCCGTATTCCGGCCGATCAACAGCACGCCGTTCTGCCAACCCAAAACCATGGCTGGAAAAGCGCTGTCGGGCTGCACTTCCAACGCTTTGCCAGTCCAGAAGCTTTCCGGCACTTCCGTCCGGAAACCGGCACCGATCAAGGCCGCAGCATCCGCGCTGTGCGGCATGTTCATGGCTACCAGTCCGGGCCAGCCTTGGTCGTTCTCGCTAAAGCTCAACACCACCGGGTGCAGCTGCAGTTGGCGCGCCAGTGACGGCACTTTCATCAAGCTTTCGCCCAGCCGCAAGAACATGGCGGTCCACGCTTTCCCTTCACGCGTAGTGTCCATTTCGCCCCAAAACTGGCTGGTGCCGGTGAAGCGTTCCCAAGCCGTGAACGGCTCCGGCACTTCCAGCACGGCCAAGGTTTCCTCCGGCACGGCGGACCATGGATCGGCTTCTTGCGCGGGACCACCTTGGAAATGCAGCAACCACCACGTTACGGCAGCCACGATGGCAACGAGCAGAAGAATGATGAGCGGGCGGCGCATGGCGAAGTGCCAAAGTTGCACGCGGCGGGCGTGTCATAAGCGGGCAAGGCCGGGGCCTTTCGCACAAAGGGATGTGGAAGGGGGAAGGGAATGAAAAATGGAAAATGGAGAATGTAGAATTCAGAATGTAGAATTTGAGTGCCGCAGGTTTATTGCGGAATCAAAGATCGCTTCGTCGTTCCTCCCATGCCTACGGCAGGTAAAACTCGCGAACCGGAGAAGCACTTAACAACGTAAACGACATGCGGTGATGCCCGCAAGGCCCGTGCAACGCGATGGCCGCGCGATGCGCTTTGGTGGGATAACCCTTGTTCACCGCCCAGCCGTAATGCGGGTGCGCTGCGTGCAGCTTTTGCATCAGCTCGTCGCGGTGCGTTTTGGCCAATACCGAAGCCGCTGCGATGCTCCTGAATTTGCCATCCCCTTGGATGATGCAATGGTGCGGAATGCCTTCGTAAGGATTGAACCGGTTGCCGTCCACCAGCAAACTTTCGGGGAAAATGGACAAGCCTGCTATGGCCCGGTGCATGGCCAAAATGGATGCTTGCAGAATGTTGATGGCATCGATCTCGCCAACGCTGGCGATGGCCACACACCATGCAATGGCCTTCCGCTCAATGATGGGGCGCAGGCGCTCGCGGTCGGCTTCGGAAAGTTGCTTGGAATCGTTGAGGCCGGGAAGCCGCAGGCCCATGGGCAGAATGACGGCTGCGGCTACTACCGGACCCGCCAAGCATCCGCGACCAGCTTCGTCGCAGCCGGCTTCGATGGCGCCGTGGGTGTGGCAGGCGGAGAGGCGGGGCATGGTGTGCAAGTTTAGGAACGACCGAAGATGGAACGCAGATGACATAGAAAGAGCGGATCAGCGCTGCCGTGTCACCATTGCTATATTCGCTCAATGGCACGAGACATCCGCCCGTCTGGAGCTCACAATACCAGAAGAGCAATCCGAAACAAATGAACATTGTAGAAATAATAACTGAAGAAACATTTAACGAATTCAACATTGATAAAATTCAAGGGCTTTTGGGAATAGTTGATGAATGTCACTGGTTTCGAGTGAAAGAATCCAATCTCTTAGGAACGATTTTATTCGACAAGATTGACAGAGACTGGGGCTATGTAATTCTAGCACTTGATGAAGATGGCCAATTCAGATTTACGGATGGCGATTCATCAATCGAAACTGAAGGAGCTGCCATTAATGCATTAACGAAAAAACTTGAACACATAACTAAGACAGGAAAGATTGAAAAGGAATTGTATCATTCAGACCTTTTCGATGAAAACTCTTCAATTATAATAACCGATATAGATAATGAGATTAAAAAATTCTTTCGAAAATATCCCGATAAAATGTATAACCTCAACCCAAGAAAGTTTGAGGAATTAATTGCGAGCATATTTCAAGACCTCGGCTTCAATGTTCAATTGACTCCAGCTACAAGAGATGGAGGAAGAGACATTATTGCAAGCCTCCGAAATTCAGTGGCTAGCTTCCTAACATATGTAGAATGCAAGAGATACGCACCAAAAAACAAGATTGATGTATCAATAATACGACAAGTACAAGGGGTTCACTATACTAATAAACCTTCGAAGAGCATTATTGTCACCACAAGTTTTTTCACCAAAGCAGCTATCAAAGAAGCCAAAAAAATCGAGCATCAACTTGAACTTAAGGACTTCAATGACATTACGAAATGGCTGGAAAATTATTAAAGCCCCATCTCTAGCACGAGAATCCACACTCGTGCCGATGTAATGCTGTTGGAGCATCAATCACAGACGAACGTACAATGTCAAATAGTGAAGGTGGTTCGGAGTCAATTCAAATCCAGTTCCAGCTCGATGAGGTTAGGAACAGATTCCTTCGCCAACTCAGAGTCTCGACTGAGAGCTTGACTCATGCCTACCACGCGCTCAACAGCTACAGGGCAGAGTTTCTACCTGTCCTCGAGATTGACAGTCTGCCATTCATTGTTCAAGATCCACAAATTGTGCGCTCATGGGACACTCTAAAGAAGCAGACCATGAATTGGCTTCTCAAGAATGCCTTTGAGGATTTCATCTCCGGAACGAATGAGTCACTCATTGAGGCATACAAGTTCCTCCATCTTCGAAACTTGGCGCGAAAAACGCGGAATCAACCATTTCTCGATAAGCCTTCGCTCGAAGGACGCCTTCGACAGATCGAAGCACATCCAATGGGAATGCATGTGCCTGCATTAGTTCAGGCTATCGAGAAGGAACTTGGGGGGCCATTGCAAATGACAACGGAGATCCTGTCAATCAACAAAGTCAGAAATTGTTTGGTCCACCGAAATGGGTTGGTCACAGCTCTTGATGTGAACTACAAGGATGCTAATTGTCTCCGCCTATTATATATAGATCACATTGTCCATGTGAAGATCGATGGACATATCCATCGGCTCACGAGGGAACTGAAGGAACAGTCACCAATGGTGCATGGCATGCAACTTGAAGCGAAACCGACGATTAGAGACTACGCAATCGGCGACCTAGTCTCTTTTGATGCAAACCTATTTAACTCAGTATCCTATACTTGTTTGTGCTTCACAGAACTCATGCTTCAACAGTTATGGAAACTCGTCGAGCAGGATAGGGCGCAAGAATCATAAGATGAAGGATTGAACGACATGACCAAATTCCAGTTCATTACCTCGCTTCATCCTCCCGCAGAGACTCCGCTTCGGGTCCCTGCGTCATCGGCCAATAGGCTCAAGAAAGAAAACAGCCAAGTGGTTAGTGCCACTACCCAGTTCAAATTGCTTGCCCCTGCCGGGAAATGCGTTTAGTGGCCATGCGTGTTCGCGATAAGAAATAGCAAACACCAATCCTCACCAATTTAACGCGAATAGTGGGAAGTAACGGCAACGGAGCAGTGAGACGCTCAGCGCAGCTCTAACACCTTTTCAACACTCGCCCACAGCCCTTCCGCCGTGAGGTCCCAGGTGTAATTGGCGGCTCTTTCGAGGCCAGCAACGGAGAGCTTTTTGCGCAGTGCTTCATCGTTCCACATCCGTTCCATGGCCTCGCGGATGCTGTCCACGCTGAAGGGGTCACAATAGACAGCGGCATCGCCTGCAACTTCCGGCAGGCTGGTGGCGTTGGCGGCTATAACCGGCACGCCGCACTTCATCGCTTCGGCCACGGGTATGCCGAAGCCTTCGAAATAAGACACGAAGACCAAGGCCAGCGCGTCTGCCAAGGTGTTGTGCAGTTCGGTCTGCTCCAACCTGCCGGTGAAGACCACTTTGTCCGTGTGGCGCATCACTTTCCAGGCGGCTTTCATGCGGTCGTCCCACCAGAACGCTTCGCCCACGATAACCAGGTGGGCATCGTTCTGCGTTTCCGCGAAGCGATCGAACGCCTCCAGCAAACGTGCAATGTTTTTCCGCGGATGCAGTGAACCCACGCAGACGAAATACGGCATTCCGCCGGTGAGCCGCTGCCGGACTTTGCCCCTCTCCCCTTCCGCCAACGGCGCAAAAATGGAACCGATGCCGTTGTAGACAACATCGATCTTTTCGGGCGGAATGTGGTAGGTCTGCACAATATCCTGCTTGGAGAATTCCGAGACGGTGACGATGCGTGCGGCCTTCTTCGCGAAGCGCGGAAAACGGTTGCGGTAGTAGCGGCTATAGGCGGGCGGCAGGTCTTCCGGAAAGTGCTCGAAGTTGAGGTCGTGGATCACGGGGAGCTGGGGCACGTCGGTGCGCAAGCTGAGATAGCCATCGGGCGAGAGGAAGGCATCGGCGCGGTGCTTCCGTAGTGCGCGGGGCAGTATGCCGTCGAACCAGATGCGGTAGAGGAACGGGTGGCGCGTAGGCGGCGGGATCACTACGGGCGTCACGTTGGTTGCGTGTACGAATTGCCCGGCATACGGCCTGTCGAAGAAGTAGATGAACTGATGCTCCGGGTGCGCGGCGGTGATGCGCTTGAGCGATTCATGCGCGAACCAGCCGATGCCTTCGAGCTTTCCGGGAAGGAGGAGGCGGGTGTTTACGGCGATGCGCATTGGGGGTAAATGTCGGAGATCCTTGGGGAGAGTCTTGAGTCTTGAGTCGTGAGTCGTGAGTCGTGAGTCGTGAGTCGTAAGTCTTGAGTCTTGAGTCGTGAGTCGTGAGTCTTGAGTCTTGAGTCTTGAGTCGGGAGTCTTGAGTCGGAACTCACGACTAATCTTTATTGACTCACGACTCACGACTGTTCTGTATCGACTCACGACTAAAAAACCGACCTTTCGCCCGCAATCGATGCAGCGCAAATTCATTACCAACCTCGCCCTTGTTCTGGCGCTGAACCTGTTGGTGAAGCCGTTCTACATCTTCGGGATCGATGCGGAGGTGCAGGTGCGCGCGGGTACCGCGGCTTATGGTGGCTACGCGGCGTTACTGAGCTTGAGTTTTTTGCTGAACATCCTGCTGGACCTCGGCATTACGAACTGGAACACGCGGAACATCGCGCAAAACACGCACCTCATGCGCAAGCATGTGAGCGGCATCGTGGCGGCGCGCTCGTTGCTGGCCGTGCTTTATTCGGTGGGCATTTTTGCTGCTGCTTGGCTGCTGGGGTACCGAGGTGGGCAGTTGGAATTGTTGGGCATTTTGGTGTTGAACCAGGTGCTGGTTTCTACCATTCTCTATCTACGCTCCAACATTGCTGGTTCGCAACGTTATGCGCAGGACAGCCTGCTTTCGGTGCTGGACCGTGTGTTGCTGATCGGCATCTGCGCTTGGCTGCTTTGGGGCCGCGTGTATGAGGGTCCTTTTCCCATCGAATGGTTCGCTTGGGCGCAGACGGCGGCCTACGGCATCACCGCCGTGGTGGCCTTGGTGCTGGTGGCTCAACGGGCGGGCGGCTTACGGCCTCGCTGGGATAAGGCTTTCACTTTCAGCGTGCTGCGGCAAAGCTTTCCCTTTGCCTTGCTGGTGCTGCTGATGAGCTTTTACTACCGCACCGATTCCGTGATGCTGGAGCGCATGTTGCCCGATGGCGACCTGCAGGCGGGCATTTACGCGCAGGGCTTCCGGTTCTTCGAGGCGTTCAACATGTTGGGCTTCCTCTTTGCTGGGCTGTTGTTGCCGATGTACAGCCGTATGCTGAAGGAAAAAACGGACGTGGGGCCGCTTACCGGATTGGCTTTGCGCTTGGTATTGGTGGGGACTTTAGCGATCGCCATTATCGGCAGTTTTTACGCGAAGGAGGTGATGGACTTGCGTTACCATGAACACACGGCGGAATCCGCGCCGGCGTTCGCGGTGCTGATCTGGTGCTTCGTGGGCGTTTGCATCACCTACATTTTCGGTACGTTGATCACCGCCAGTGGCGATCTGCGGACGTTGAACAAACTCGCCGCCGGGGGCATGGTGCTCAACATCGGTCTTAACCTGGTGCTGATCCCGAAAGGCCACGCGTTGGGCGCCGCTTGGGCCAGCTTGATCACGCAAGGGTTAATGGCGGTGGCGCAGATGGTCGTCGCGGCGAAGCGGTATTCCTTGCGACCTGCGGTGACACAAGTGCTGGCCTTGGCGGCTTTCATTTCCGTCCTGCTTCTGCTGGCCTGGTGGTTGCGAATTGAAGGCATTACCCTGTTGAAAGCCGCCCCCATTCTTGCCGGAACCGCACTGCTGGCGGCACTTCTCACCGGTTTGCTTCCACCGAAGGCCATTCGCAACGCAATACACCTGCCGGGCCGACGTTGATGGCCTACTTTTGCCGCCATTTTCAACGCACCTACCCATGGCCGAACCATCCCGTTCCACGAAGGAAGAGTCCTTCGACCCGCTCGAATTCCTATGGAAAGGAAGGCGCGTACTGGTGGGGATCACGCTCTTGGGACTGATAGCGGGCGTCGTCGCCACGTTGGTGATCACACCGCGCTACCGCAGCGAAGTGATCCTCTTTCCCGCTATTACCAACAGCGTATCCAAAGCGCTTTTGAGCGAGCAATCCACCGGGCGGGATGACATCCTGGCGTTGGGCGATGAGGAAGATGCCGAGCAACTGCTCCAGATCCTCAACTCAGACGTTGTGCGCGACCGCACTTCGGAACGCTTCGACCTGGGGAAAGTTTACAAGATCAAGGCCGACAGCCAACACCGCAATTCCGAGCTGCGCGATGCGTACGAGGGCCACGTAAAATTCCAATACACCAAGTTCGGCAGCGTGAGCGTGGAAGTGTTGGACGCCGAGCCCCAACGCGCCGCCGACATGGCGAACTTCATGGCCGCACAGGTGGACAGCGTGTGGAACGACATGGCCCACGAGCGGGCATTCAAAGGCTACAACATCGTGAAGGAAGGCGTGGACAAACTCACCGCGGAGATCGCGCAGATCGAGGACAGCATGTCCGTGTTGCGCTCCCTCGGTGTGCAGGACTACCACACGCAGGCCGAGCGCTACAACGAATACCTCGGCGCGGCCATCGTGAAAGGCGACCAGCGCGCCATCAACGCTTTCGAAGAACGCTTCAAGGTGCTGGCGAAATACGGCGGCGCTTATGTCACCTTGCAAGACCGGCAGTTCAACGAGGTGAAGCGCCTCTCGGCATTGCGTCTCAAATTGGAACAGGCGAGTGCCGATCTGCACAGCGACCTGCCGCACAAGTTCACCGTGAACGATGCTTACCCCGCCGATAGAAAGAGCTATCCCGTATGGTGGCTGCTCATTCCCGGATTCACCTTTGCCGCATTCATCATGGCCGTGGTGCTGCTGGCCATCAACCAGCGCATCTCGAAAATCCGCATGGACCATGGCAGATAGGCTCGAGTTCGACCGCACCAACCGCGTGCTTGGCCGCCATTGGCGCACACTGCTCATAGTGGGCGTGGTCGGTGCGGTGCTCGCCGCCATCTTTTCCGGTCCCACCTTCATTGCCCCCCGTTACCGCTCGCAGGCCGTGGTATATCCGGTGAACCTCAACAGTTATTCCATTGAGACCCGCGCCGACCAGCTCCTGCAATTACTGGCCAGCAACAGCATTCGCGACAGTGTGATCAACCGCTTCGGACTGGCCGCGCTATACAAAGTGGACACCACTACTGCTGAAGGCAGGGCGGCGCTCTACGACATTTGGAACGAACGGGTAAGCATCGAAAAAACGCGCTACGAAAGCGTGGACCTTGAAGTGACCGACGAAAACCCCGTTACCGCACGGGACATGGTGTTGGAAGTGCTGAATCAAACCGATCTACTGGCGCGCCGTCTGCAGAGGGCCAACTCCAAGGAGCTGCTCACCATTTCGGAAAACATGCTGCATGAAACCGGGCGTCAACTCGATAGCGTGGAGGCCCGCATGAATGCATTGCGCGCCACCAACGGGCTGCTGGACTACGAAACTCAAGCCAAGGAACTTACCAAAGGCTATATGCGCGCCATCACCGATCGTGGCAGCAGTGCCCAAAAGGAAGAGATCCGCGGCATGCTGAAGTCGTTGGAAGAGAAAGGCGGGGAATTCGGCAGGCTGGCCCAATTGAGCAAAGTGCTACAAAGGCAGTACGGAAACCAGCAGGCGGTTGTGCAACAGCAGACCATGGACCTGGCCAAGGTGCTTACGTACACGGACGTGGTGGTGAAGCCTGAGGTACCGAACAAAAAGATCTACCCCGTGCGTTGGTTGCTCGTGCTTGTGGGCACCATTACCGCGATGCTGCTGTGCTACGTGCTGTTGATGTTCCGCGAACGCGGGCTGACAAGGTCGACAGAAAAAGCATAGGCGATGGGCCGCGCGATCCGTTCCTGGTGGGTGCCCGCAGTCTGCGTGGCCTTTGTGCTGGTGAACGCCTTGCTGACCGCGCATGAATTCTATTGGCTGAACCTGCTTCCCTTGGCGCTATTGGCGGCTTGGGCCTTGTTGGTGACACCGGACAAAGTGTTGCTCTTCATCGTCTTCGCCACGCCGCTTTCCATCAACTTGGAACAGCTGGACCTGGGCGGCATAGGCATTTCGCTGCCCACCGAACCGTTGATGGTGGCGTTGATGGCTTTGTTCATCCTGAAGCTGACCCTTGAGCGGGACGCTATCGATCCGCGCGTGTGGCGACACCCGGTTACGCTGGTCATTCTGGCCCAATTGGCATGGATGGCCATTTGCGTAGCGCCCAGCAGCATGGTGCTGGTCTCCGGGAAATACCTGCTGGCGCGGCTCTGGTTCGTTTCCACCATGTATTTCCTGGCCACGCGGCTCTTTGCCGACAAGCGCAACATGCACCGTTTCTTCTGGCTGTATCTCGGGGGATTGTGCATCGTGGTGTGCTACACGTTGATCCGCCATGCCGGTTATCGCTTCGCGGAAGACCCCGCCCACTGGGTGATGGAACCGTTCTTCAAGGACCATACCAGTTATGGTGCCATTCTCGCCTTTTTCCTGCCTTTCGCACTCACCGCGGTCTCCATGCCCACGTATTCGTTCACCCGCAAGACAGCGGCGTTCTTCGCTCTTTCGATCCTGCTGGCAGGCATCCTGTTTTCCTACACCCGCGCAGCATGGGTGGGTATTGCGGTGGCCGCCGGCGTGTTCGCCATACTGCGCATGCGGATCCCGGCGTGGGCTATCTTTTCCGTGGCGGCTATGGCGGGGATCGTGGCTTATGCGAACATGGAGCAGCTAACGATAGCGCTGGAAAGCAACCGCACCGAAAGCAACGACGACCTGGCGCAGCATGTCAGCTCGATCAGCAACATCAGCTCGGATGCCAGCAACTTGGAACGCATCAACCGCTGGAATTCCGCGTTGCGCATGTTCGAACAGCGCCCCATTACAGGCTGGGGACCCGGCACCTACATGTTCCAATACGCGCCCTTCCAAGCCGCGCGCGACCGCACCATCATCAGCACCAACTTCGGATTGAACGGCAACTCCCACAGCGAATATTTGGGCCCGCTCGCCGAACAAGGCGTGCCGGGGCTGTTGTTGGTGATCGCACTGGTGGGCGTTGTATCCTTCACCGCGATCCGCCTGTGGTCGCGCTTGCCACCAGGTGTTGAACGACGGATCGTCGGTGCTGCTTTCCTCGGCCTCGTCACCTATTTCGTCCACGGTGCGCTGAACAATTACCTCGACTTGGACAAAGCCAGCGTGCCGTTCTGGGGTTTCACGGCGATGATAGTGATGCTGGATCTGGAGTTTCCCAGGGTGAAGGAATTGGAGGGTTAGTTCTTAGTTGACAGGCTGACCATCTTAAGCCTGACAACTAACCACCATTCTTCACCTGAACCGGCAGGTCAACAACGCAATGTCATCCAAATACGGCAGGCCGCTGCGATGGGCCTCGAACG
>Ga0209480_10002838_pt1 | contig 11632 bp, 2 predicted proteins | sample JI61114C2DNA_FD_187501 | JGI IMG/M metagenome (GOLD analysis project Ga0209480, IMG submission 187501) | Wastewater effluent complex algal communities from Wisconsin, to seasonally profile nutrient transformation and Carbon sequestration -... | ecosystem: Engineered > WWTP > Effluent > Algae...
CACCGCAAGCTCGCCGCCTAATATCAACCCAACTGATGAGGCCAATGCTCCGCTAATTTACGCAGCCATCAGTGCCAAATGTTCTGACGACGGACAGGTAACGCCACCTTCCAACGACGCATTGTAAATGTAAAGGCGGGAATGCTCGACAATGACGCAGTCAATTTCAAACAGTTGTCGGATCTGGAATCTAGGGTCGACCTAGCTATTCTCAATGCGAACCCGCTTCTAAAAATTAGCGGTTTGGTGACGGCAACCAATAAACCTATTGCATCAGGCGAAAACACCATCGCGCTTGGGGTTCTTAGCCAAGCGAACGGCGGAGGCAATGTCGCAATTGGCGGCGTCGCAACAGTTATCTCCGGTGACGACGGTCCGATAATAAATCCAGGCGTAGCGTTGGGTGCATCTGCAACATCGCGCGGGGGCGGAACGATTAGTATTGGCGGGTTCTCCAATGCTGGCGACCCATTGTTTGCCGGTGGTTCTAACCTCATCGGTGCCACCGCAATCGGCTTTGACGCCGATGCGCTAGCCGCCGATTCCACCGCACTCGGCAAACTCGCCAAGGCCCCGACGTTGGGCAGCACCGCCTTGGGCGCGGATGCCGTTGCCGGTATTGTTGTGAAAGATGCTGGTGGAAACGTGGTCCTTACCACAACAGGCGCAACGGCCGTTGGCGCGAGCGCCAAGGCAGAGGGTACCGATTCGGTCGCCCTCGGTGCCACGGCGCATGCAGAAGCAATCAAGAGCATTGCCATTGGCTCGGGAACAACATCCACCGGCGAAAGCGCGATCGGCATCGGGGAAAAGACGGAGGCCAAGGGCAAAAATGCGGCCGCGTTCGGCGCGGTGGCTTCCGCTCTCGGTGCTTCGTCAACTGCGGTGGGTGAGGGCAGCCAGGCAAATGTCGACGGGGCGTCGGCATTTGGCGCCGATGCCGTTATTGATAGCATAAACGGCACCGCCTTGGGCATTAACGCCAAGGTTGGGCTCGGTTCCGCCGATGCGATCGCACTTGGTAATGGCGCTGAAGTGTCCAAAGGACCGGCCCTCGGGGCTACTGCGACCAAGGGCGTGGCAATTGGTGCAGGTGCCAAGGTATTCAAGGATTCAGGCGTTGCTTTGGGCGACGGTGCGACGGTAACGGCCACTGGCACCAATGGCCTTGCCTTGGGTAAAGGGGCCAGTGTTGCGGGCGTGGATGCGATTGCGTTGCGCGGGTCCGCGTCGGGTACAAATGCCGTGGCCGTGGGCCTTGGGTCCAGTGCGACGGGTGCAGATGCCCTTGCCCTGCGCGGTAGTGCTGCCGCTGCTAGTTCGGTGGCAATTGGTGTCGGAACAAATGTCAACGCCACTGCAACCGATGGGGTTGCGCTCGGTAAAAACGCGGTGGTCAACGCGGGTATCACCAACAGCGTCGCGCTGGGCGCGGGATCGGTTGCAGACGCAAGCGACACCGTATCGGTCGGCAAGGCCGGACCAGGCGGCCAGCGCAAGATCGTCAACCTCGCCAACGGGCAGGCCCCCACCGACGCGGTCAACTTCGCGCAATTGACTGTGGTCGATGATGCGGTGGACGCATTGCAAGAGGAATCCCGATTCCTTTCCGTAAACAGCGGCACCACCGCCCCCGCGGCGACCGCGACGGGTGCGGATGCTGTGGCGCTGGGCTCATCGGCGGCCGCACAGGGCATCAACGCAACCGCGGTCGGCAAGGGCAGCCAAGCAAATGTCGACGGGGCGTCGGCATTTGGCACGAATGCCGTTATTGATAGCATAAACGGAACCGCCTTGGGCATTAACGCCAAGGTTGGGCTCAGTTCTGTCGATGCAATTGCAATCGGCAATGGCGCTGAGGTCAAAGGCACACTGGGTACTAACTTTGCAACCAAGGGCGTGGCGATTGGTGCAGGTGCCAAGGTATCTAAGGAGTCAGGCGTTGCTTTGGGTGACGGTGCCACGGTAACGGCCACTGGCACCAACGGCCTTGCCTTAGGTAAAGAGGCCAATGTTGCGGGCGTGGATGCAATCGCGCTGCGCGGGTCCGCGACGGGTTCGAATGCCGTGGCCGTGGGCGTTGGCTCTAGTGCGACGAGCGGAAATACCATTGCGCTGCTCGGGTCTGCGTCGGCCTCGGGTGCCGTGGCCTTGGGCGCTGGCTCTAGTGCGACGGGTGTAGATTCCATTGCTCTGCGCGGGTCCGCGCCGGGAATCGATTCGATCGCAATTGGCCGTCTGGCGACTACTGGGGCCTTTGCGTCAAGGAGCATTGCCGTGGGTCAAGGCGCGAATGCGGGTGCCGACGACGCGATTGCCCTAGCCGGGAACGCAGCAGGGGGAAAAAGTGTTGCGATAGGGGTTGGTTCCAACGCGGCGGCTTTTGAAGCTGTGGCGCTGGGCCGATTTGCGGTCGCACTGGACCAAAACGCAATCGCAGTCGGCAAGGGCAGTCAGGCAAATGCGACAGGGGCGTCGGTATTAGGTACGGATGCCGTTAGTGATAGCTTAAACGGCACCGCCTTGGGCAAAAACTCCAAGGTTGGGCTCGGTTCCGCCGATGCCATCGCACTTGGTAATGGCGCTCAAGTGTCCAAAGGAACGGCCGTTGGGGCTACTGCCACCAAGGGCGTGGCGATTGGTGCAGGTGCAAAGGTATTCAAGGATTCAGGCGTTGCTTTGGGCGACGGTGCGACGGTAACGGCCACCGCCATCAATGGCCTTGCCTTAGGTAAAGGGGCCAATGCTGCCGACGTGGACGCGATTGCGCTGCGCGGAAACGCGGCTGGGCAAAATGCCGTGGCCGTGGGCGTTGGGTCCAGTGCGGGTGGCGATGATTCCTTTGCGTTGCGCGGGAACGCGTCGGGTGCAAATGCCGTGGCCGTGGGCGTTGGCTCTAGTGCGACGGGTCTAAATTCCCTTGCCCTTCAAGGGTCCGCGCCGGGAGCCGATTCGATCGCAATTGGCCGTCTGGCGACTACTGGGGCCTTTGCGTCAAGGAGCATTGCCGTGGGTCAAGGCGCAAATGCGGGTGGTGTTGACTCGATTGCCCTAAGCGGGAACGCAACAGGGGAAAATAGCGTCGCGATAGGGTTTAGCACCAACGCGACGGGTACGGATGCTGTGGGGCTGGGCCCATCGGCGACCGCACAGGGCAACAACGCAATCGCTGTCGGCAGGGGCAGTCAGGCAAATGCGTCAGGGGCGTCGGTATTAGGTACGAATGCCGTTAGTGATAGCTTAAACGGCACCGCCTTGGGCAAAAACTCCAAGGTTGGGCTCGGTTCCGCCGATGCCATCGCACTTGGTAATGGCGCTCAAGTGTCCAAAGGCACACTCGGTACTGACTTTGCAAACAAGGGCGTAGCGATTGGTGCGGGCGCCAAGGTATTTAAGGATTCAGGCGTTGCTTTGGGTGACGGTGCCACGGTAACGGTCACTGGCACCAACGGCCTTGCCTTAGGTAAAGAGGCCAGTGTTGCGGGCGTGGATGCGATTGCGTTGCGCGGGTCCGCGGCTGGGTCAAACGCTGTGGCCGTGGGCCTTGGGTCCAGTGCGGCGGGTGCAGATGCCCTTGCTCTGCGTGGTAGTGCTTTGGCTGCTAGCTCGGTGGCAATTGGTGTCGGAACAAATGTCAACGCCAATGCAACCGATGGCGTGGCACTGGGCAAGAATGCAGCGGTCAACGCCGATGTGACCAACAGCGTCGCGCTGGGCGCGGGATCGGTTGCAGACGCAAGCGACACCATATCGGTCGGCAAGGCCGGACCAGGCGGCCAGCGCAAGATCGTCAACCTCGCCAACGGGCAGGCACCTACCGACGCGGTCAACTTCGCGCAATTGACTGTGGTCGATGATGCGGTGGACGCATTGCAAGAGGAATCCCGTTTCCTAACCGTAAACAGCGGCACCACCGCCCCGGCGGCGACCGCGACGGGTGCGGACGGGGTGGCCCTAGGTTCGAACGCAAATGTGAATGCAAATGCGACCAATGGCGTCGCGCTTGGTAAAGATGCCACGATCGACGCCGACGTGACCAACAGCGTCGCGCTGGGCGCGGGGTCGGTGGCGAGTGATTCCAATACCGTATCGGTTGGCAAAGCCGGTAGTGAACGCAAGATCACCAACCTCGCCGCAGGCACTGTTGCGACAGATGCGGTCAACCTCGCGCAATTGGACGGTAAAACCAAATATCTCTCCGTCAACAGCACGCTTGGCGTCGCATCGGCCACCGGCACCAACGCCATCGCGCTTGGCCCCGTTTCGACGGCGGTCGGTACCAACACTGTTGCGATCGGTAATGGGTCGAATGTGATCGCCAATGGCGCTGTGGCGCTGGGATCGAACACATCAATTGACGGGACCGCAACCGGCGCGATCGCGCTGGGTCAAGGGGCAACAATTGCACCTCGCGTCATTGGACCGCTTCCAACGGACATTACAACGCGCAAGCCAACTGATGCCATTGCCATTGGTCGTGATTCATTGGTGGAGGAACAAGACGCGATTGCGATAGGTCGTGAGGCTACGGCGAGCCGCAATGATACAATCGCTTTGGGGCGTCAGGCGTCCGCTACCGGAGCGGCTGCCATCGCCATGGGCGAACGCACAGAATCAACCGGACTAGCATCACTTGCCTTTGGCATCGGCGCGCGGTCATTGGGGCAGCGCTCCCTTTCCATCGGCGCTGACAGCTTTGCTAATGGGGTTAATTCGATAGCAATCGGTATCGGTTTTGGGGCGCGAAAGGTTCCCGGGATAGATCCAGTGACCGGTCTTCCTCTGCCGGACGACGGCAACGGATTAGGTGCCCATGGCGATGGGTCGGTGTCCATCGGTAATGCGTCAAGATCTCTTGGGCTTAACTCGGTTGCTCTTGGCGAAAATTCTTCGGCTGACGTCGATTTCGCCACTGCAATCGGTAACGCTTCCGTCGCCACCGGCATTGGTTCAACTGCCCTCGGGGTATTCGCCAACGCAACTGGCAATGATTCTGTCGCGGTGGGCGCGGCATTAGCCGATGGTGCGCTTTCAACCGCCCTTGGCGCAGGCGCGATCGCGCAAACCGACAATGGCGTCGCTCTTGGTTCCGGCTCGGTGGCCAACCGCGGCAACGCGGTGTCGTTCGGTAATGATGTGGTTGATATCGATGGTGACGGCGATCCTGCCACCAGCCCTGTGTTCCAACGCCAGCTCATCAACGTGGCCGATGGTACGCAGGCCACGGATGCCGTGAACTTCAGGCAGTTGACGGCGCTGCGCGATGACCTCACCAACCCCTTCCTCGCCATCAACAGCACGGTGGCTCTTGCAGGGGATGAGGCGATTGCAAGTGGCGTAAACGCCATTGCCTTGGGCTTTCAGGCCAAGGCCAATGCCAATAGCACGCTCGCCATGGGCGAAGGCGCAAGCATCGACAACACCGCAACCGGGGCCATCGCCTTGGGCAAAGGCGCAAAGGTTGAGGCGCGGATTGAAACATCTTCGACGTCCTCACAACTTACAAAGGATCTTCCCACCGATGCCATAGCTGTGGGCACCAGCGCACTTGCGAAGGAAACCAATGCTATCGCTATTGGCAATCAAGCTAAGGCGGAATTCAAAGGCGCGATAGCATTAGGCCGCGGTACGCAAGCAATTGCAGGCAACACCATTGCGATTGGCGATGGAGCGTTTTCCAATAGATTGGGTACAGTGGCGTTGGGCGCAAATGCAAAGTCTGCGGCTGAAGGTGCGCTTTCCATCGGTGTAAACAGCTTTGCTTCAGGTGAAGACTCCGTTGCGATTGGCATTGGTCCCGAAGCTGCAGCGCCCAATGCGGAACGCGATTTGGACAGTGACGGTACAATCGAAACTGACGAAAAATTGGGTGCGCGGGGGCAATTTGCAATTGCAATAGGGCGATCATCTTTAGCTTCGGGTGCAAAATCGATGGCATTCGGTTCTAGCGCGATAGCGCTTGGCAATACTTCGATTGCGCTTGGCGATTTTGCAAGGGCCGACCAGGAATCTGCAACTGCTATAGGCGATGGAGCGAATGCCTCCCGCGCTCAATCGACTGCTCTGGGTGCTTTCGCAGTTGCCGATGGCGAATTTTCCGCCGCCCTGGGCGCAGGCGCGATCGCGCAAACCGACAATGGCGTCGCTCTTGGTTCCGGCTCGGTGGCCAATCGCGGTAATGCGGTGTCTTTCGGTAATGATGTCGTTGATATCGACGGAGACAATGATCCCCTGACCAACCCTGTGTTCCAACGCCAGCTCATCAACGTTGCCGCAGGTACGCAAGCCACCGATGCGGTGAACAAGGGTCAGATGGATACTGAGATTGCCGATGTGCGGTCCGACATTGCCACTGACATCACCGAAATCCAGACGACAATCAACGACACCACCAACACCACGATCAATGAGAAGACCAAATATCTCGCGGTGAACAGCACGGGCACGGACGCGGCGGCGACGGGTGTGGACTCGATTGCGGTTGGCGGCGGATCGTCTGTGGCGGCGGGTGTGACCGGCGGTGTTGCTCTTGGTAACAATGCCAAGGTGAACGCCGCTGCACTAAACAGCGTCGCGATTGGTGCAGGGTCGATTGCGGATCGAAATCTTGCTGGGCTGGGACTTCCTGCGACCGTGGTTGGCACGGTGTCGTTCGGTGCGAAAGATGCGGAGCGTCAGTTGGTCAATGTTGCCGCCGGGACGCAAGCAACCGATGCGGTGAACAAGGGTCAGATGGATACTGAGATTGCCGCCGTGCGGTCCGACATTGCCACTGACATCACCGAAATCCAGAATACGATCAACGACACCACCAACACCACGATCAATGAGAAGACCAAATATCTCGCGGTGAACAGCACGGGCACGGACGCGGCGGCGACGGGTGTGGACTCGATTGCGGTTGGCGGCGGATCGTCTGTGGCGGCGGGTGTGACCGGCGGTATTGCTCTGGGCAATAATGCCAAGGTGAACGCTGGCGCACTGAACAGCGTCGCGATTGGTGCGAACTCGGTTGCGGATCGTGTGCCTGTGGCAGGGACCGCAGGAACGGTGTCCTTTGGTACGACGGCAGCAGGTGGTCAGCGTCAGTTGGTCAATGTGGCCGCCGGTACGCAGGCAACCGACGCGGTGAACAAGGGTCAGATGGATGCGGCAATTGCTGGAACGGCAAATCCGTTTCTTGCTGTTGATAGCCGTGTCGCTTTGGCCCCCGGTGGATCATTTGCCGCTGAAGGCGCTTTTGCTGCCGGTGGTGACGCTGTCGCACTTGGCAAATTTGCACGGGCCGAAGTGGGTCAAAGTTTGGCATTGGGCGTTAGCGCAACTGTTACCGGCAGCAAGGGAATCGCCTTGGGTGCAAGCGCATCTGCGGCGGGAACAGATAGTGTCGCACTCGGCGCAAATTCGGTCGCCAACCGGGGCAATGCGGTTTCGATCGGGTCAGATACGCTCAAACGCCAATTGATCAATGTTGCCGACGGGATCCAGGCGACCGATGCGGTCAACAGGGCGCAGCTCGATGATGTTGAGCGCAAGATTGTAAATTTTGACGGCAAAATTGGCGATCAGATCACCAACATCACGACGACCGTCCAGGCAGCTGCCAAGGCAACGCCTTGGACCTCCATCAAGAGCGTCGAGGGGGATGACGGCGTTGCGGTCGCGTCTGGCGAAGATGCAATCGCTTTGGGCAAGGAGAGCCAGGCACGCGGAAATGATACGGTAGCGATCGGCAATGGCGCAATTGCCGAAGGCGATGCTTCTGTCTCCATCGGTAAAGGCAACAGGGCGACCGGCAAGGGCGCTGTGGCTATCGGTGACCCCAATGTCGCGAGCGGTACCGGCGCCTTTGCGGGCGGCGATGAAAACCAGGCCATTGGCGACGGAGCATTGGCTCTAGGCAATCTGAACAAGGCCCTTGGCAAATCAGCCATCGCCCTGGGGGACCGTGCAACGGCGGGTGCTGTCGACGGTGCTGGCGTGCCCTTGGGCGCGGGCAACATCGCCATCGGTGACACTGCATCGGCGACCAACCTCGACAATATTGCCATCGGTTCCGGCGCCACCGTCAGCGTTGCGAATGCCATGGCTTTGGGCAAAGGTGCCACGGTCGGGGCTTTGGGTGCCAACAGCATTGCGCTGGGTAACGGGTCGGTCGCAAATGAAGCGAATGTCCTGTCGATCGGCGCGGTCGGTGCCGAGCGCAAGATCGTCAATGTGGCAACGGGTGTGAACGCAAATGACGCGGTCAATGTCGCCCAGCTAACTCAAACGGTCCAGGGCATTATCGCAGGCGTCAATCCGTTCTTCATCACCAGCAGTACGGCGGGTAAGGCCACGGTCAACGGCGTGGATTCGATCGCCTTGGGCAAAGATGCGACGACCAATGGGAACAACAGCGTTGCGCTCGGCACAGGATCGATTGCTGACGCGGATGGCGTGGTGTCGGTTGGTGCTGCAGGGGCCGAACGCAAGATCATCAACGTGGCCGATGGCCGTGTGGAACTGGGCAGCAAAGAAGCCGTCAATGGCTCACAATTGTTGGCCGAGGTGAACCGGGCGATTACGCAGTCGGTAAATCCCTTTGTCACGGTAAACAGCACGGGCGGCGGATCGACCGCAACAGGTGCGGATGCCGTCGCCATTGGCAAGGACAGCTTTGCCACCGGTGAAAAGGCGGTTGCGCTGGGGCAAGGGGCGACGGTTGATGCAGCGGCCCAGAACAGTGTTGCACTGGGCGCAGGCTCGGTCGTGACGGCCACCCAGTCGAACAGCGTATCGGTCGGCGCGGCGGGAGCGGAGCGCAAGATCGTCAATGTGGCCGATGGCCGCGTAGAACTGGGCAGCAAGGAAGCGGTCAATGGTGGGCAATTGGCTGCGGTGAAGACCGTGGCAGACAATGCCCTGACGGTCGCCAATCAGGCGATGACGACGATCTCGCAAGTGAGCGGTAATGTGACGCAAGTCACCACCACGGCGAACACCGCGCTGGCGCGTACGCAATATCTGGAGGTGAACAGCACGGGTGCGAAACCGAAGGCGACGGGTGAAGACGCAATCGCTCTGGGTGAAAATAGCAGTGCCAATTCCAAGGATGCATTGGCGGTCGGTGTGAACGCAAATGCCACAGGTGTTGCCGCACTCGCCATCGGTACAGGTGCAAAGTCTAATGGCGCAGGCGCGATTGCCATGGGCAATGGGGCAAGCTCGGACGGGTCGCTCACCGTCGCGATCGGTAACGGTGCGACAGCAGCGAAGGCTGGCAGCGTGGCAATCGGTCAAGGCGCAACAACCACCCGAGAAAACCAGGTTGTGCTCGGTTCAACCACAACCACCTACACCATGGCGGGGCTGGGTTCGGCGGCAAGTACGGCGGCTCAGACAGGAACGACAAGGTTGGTGACAGGGGATTCCGTCGGCAATCTTGCTTATTCCACATTCACCACGGCTGATATTGCCAATCTTCAGAAGTCTGTCGGGGATCTGACAAGCGAGTTTTCGAACATAAACACAAAGATCGATGGGCTCGGTCAGCGGGCGCGGCAAGCCGATGGCGGGATAGCGGCTGCCATGGCGCTGGGGGGTACGATGTTGCTTCCCGACACTTCGGTCTCGGTGTCGTTCAACCTTGCCACCTATCGGGGTGAACAGGGCTTCTCCGGTTCGGTTGTGGCCCGCGTTCGCGAAAATGTGTGGATCAGTGGTGGCATCGGCGGGTCGACTGTAAAACGCTCGACCGGTGGCCGGGTGGGCGTCAGCTTCGGCTGGTAAAGGGAGCGATGCCGGGCCTCTAAGTATCGGCGCGGGGTACCCCCGTCCCGTACACAAAAAAGGGGGAGGGCGCCATAAGCGTCCTCCCTCTTTCGAACAAGGCGGTCGGAGTTGACTTAAACGGTGATGCCGCAATTGGGCGCTGGGACGGCCCCTGTGCCGGCACCCACGCGGTTGATCAGATTGCCGAAGCTATCCTGATCACCCGCGAGCTCGTTCAGAAATTCTTCCAAATTGGTATAGCCATCGCCGTCCGCATCAGCGTTTCCGCTGGTGATATTCTGGCGCTGTTCCCAATTGTCATCCATGCCGTCACCGTCATTGTCGGTGTAGGCTACGCCCGACTGCAACGCGGGCCATCCGCCCACGTCTGCCGGACTGTTTATGATGCTGCCGCTGCAGCTCAAAAATGTCTGCAATACGCGGCGGTCCGATGCGTCGCGGGGGAAGGCGCCAGCAAAGGCGACAACGTCCCGCACACCTTGGTCGGCAGAACTGAACAACTGAACGCTGAGGTTGCCAATCGGCTGCTGACGCACATATTTCCAATCCATCGGGTCCATAAACAGTCGGTCATCCGAGGTGTAGGACCGGCGGCGACCATCTACATTCTGGTAAAGATAGAATTCGGCCATTCCGGGATTTGTCGAATATTGCTCGTCATAATTGCCACCAAAAATCGATGACCCACGAAGCGAACTTGGTCCCATCGAAACCCAGTTTCCAACGACATTGACTTGGCGCTTTAGCCCGCTTGTTGCCAGGCTTTGCTTTTGCTGCATCGAGAAATATTGATGCGCCTTTTCCCGCATATTGTAGGAAATCAGGTTTACGAAATCCGCGCGGGTACCAACACCTGCGTTGGGCATACGATCCGTCGCATGGGCCATGAACACATGGTGCGCGGTGATATTATTGCCTTCAAGGAACATGCCTTTGGAATGTTCGCCGGATTTGTGGGTCGATTTGCTCAGCCCTTCGTAGACCATCGACCATTGGATCGTCACATTGGACGCCGCTTTCGTTGTGTTAAACGGTTCATCGGTGGCCCATGACAAGGACACATGATCCAATATCGTGTTTACCGCACGGCTGTCGACTGTGATACTGTCGGTGGTATCCTGTTTGGTGCCGCCTGTCGGGCCAGGCCGTACGCGGATATGCCGTATGATGATATGGGGTGCATTCAGAAACAGGGGCGATCCTGTCAGGTTGGAAGGATGGTTCTTGATCGCAATGCCACCACCTGGCGCGGTTTGCCCGGCGACAGTCAAATATCCCGATTTCGGCTTGATCTGGGTAAGCAATTCGATCGTTCCGCTAACCCGGAAAATGCAGGTCCGTGGTCCCGTTGCCATCATGCATGCGCGAAGCGATCCGGCACCGGAATCGGCTAGTGTCGTAACCGGTATGACCTGACCGCCACGACCACCTACAGATGCAGCACCAAATCCTTCCGCTGTGGGGAACGACCGCTGCTGTCCGCCGGGCAGCTTTGACGTGTTATAGATGGACGAGGAAGTTGCGTGGTTAGCTGATGGCCATGCGACAAGCGATGCTGTCACAAGCAATGCCCCCAAATATCTTTTCATCTTAATCTCCGATGCATTTGACGAACCCGCACATACGAAATGTGTGAAATGCGAAATGAAGGAGATAAGTTAAGGGCTTGCCCAAAAAATGCAGTTAAGTCAGTGACTTGAGTGCAGCCTCAATTTTGCGTCAATGTGCTTTCTTTTCAGGGCTTTGAATGGTTAAAATATGCTTTTCCATCTGCGGTGCCCAGCATAATCTATGCAAAAAGATTTAGATCTTTTAGGCTATTCCTGAAGTCAGGACGTCCGCAATCTTTGGAAAAGAG
>Ga0209480_10002840_pt1 | contig 11629 bp, 8 predicted proteins | sample JI61114C2DNA_FD_187501 | JGI IMG/M metagenome (GOLD analysis project Ga0209480, IMG submission 187501) | Wastewater effluent complex algal communities from Wisconsin, to seasonally profile nutrient transformation and Carbon sequestration -... | ecosystem: Engineered > WWTP > Effluent > Algae...
TTTCATCGGGAGTAATCCATCCAAGTGGGCGGCTGAATGTAAGATCTACCAGGGTGTTACAATTAAAAATGTTTATCCGGGTGTGGATGTCCGTTATTATACAGACCGGGGCACCCTTAAATATGATATCCTCGTACAACCAGGTGCTGATCCTTCACGGATTGCCCTGAAGTATGACGGGGTGGATAAAATTCAGGTGAAGAACAAAGAACTCGTGGTGAGTACTTCATTGGCTGATTTTAAGGAATCCGCCCCCTTCACCTTTCAGCCCTCCGTTACCGGAAGGGCCGTTGTGAATTGTAAGTATACCGTCAGCGGGAATGTGGTTCGTTTTGATATAAAGGACTATGACCGTACCCGCCAACTGGTGATCGATCCGAGTATTGTATTCTGTTCTTTTTCCGGCAGCCGCTCCGACAACTGGGGCTTTACTGCCACCTATGGTCCGGATGAAAGTTTCTTTGGCGGGGGGATTGTCTTTGGGAGTACCGGCAGCGGTTTTCCCGTATCTACCGGTGCTTATGAAACCAGTTATCAGGGTGGTGAATTTGATATTGGTATTATCAAATTATCCCCCAATGGCAATAACCGGATCTATGCCACCTATATTGGTGGTAGCGGCAAGGACCAACCGCATTCGCTGATCGTGGATCCTGCCGGTAACCTGGTATTGGCCGGGCGTACCAACTCTTCCGATTATCCAACCATCAACAACGGTTCAGCCGGCGGTGCCGGTTTTGATATTGTGGTCACCAAACTGAATGCAGCCGGTACGGCGCTGATCGGTTCACGCCGGATCGGCGGTGGCGGGAGTGACGGCGTGAATATCTCCGATACCCGGGGTTTGAATTCCCTGCAGCGTAATTACGGAGACGATGGAAGAAGTGAAGTGATCCTGGATGCAGGCGGTAATGTGTATGTGGCTTCTTCCACACAGTCGGCTGATTTTCCCGGAACAGCCGGTTTCTTTCAGTCGACCTTTGGCGGTGGTATACAGGACGGGGTGGTACTTAAATTAACGCCAGATCTCAGCAACATTCTTTTTGCCAGTTATATCGGTGGTTCTGGTAATGATGCCGCTTATGTGCTTTCAATTAATCCGACTAATAACAATATTTATGTGGCAGGTGGTACAGAAAGCCAGAATCTTCTGCAAGGAACACAGGGAGGAACGCTGGGTACAGCCAATCACGGAGTGATTGATGGTTTTGTGGCCATCATCAATAATACAGGTACCGCCGTACTCCGCTCCACCTATATTGGTACGGCTGGTATTGACCAGGTATTCGGGGTACAATTTGATGCTTTGGGTTTTCCCTATATCATGGGACAAACCACAGGAGCCTGGCCGATTCAGAATGCCACATTCAGCAATGCAGGTGGCAAGCAGTTTATCTGTAAACTGCAACCGGATTTATCCGCCTATGTTTATTCCACGGCATTTGGTTCCGGTGGAGTGACGCCGAATATTTCACCTATCGCTTTCCTGGTAGACCGTTGTGAAAACGTGTATATATCCGGATGGGGTGGGTTCTTCAGTACAGACAATGCGTTTAATAGTGCAGGTACCACCGGTTTACCGGTTACGGCCGATGCTTTCAAAAGCACCACGGATGGAAAGGATCTTTATTTCTTTGTGTTGAAGAAGAATGCCGCTTCCCAGTTATTCGGTAGTTTCTTCGGCGAGAATAACGCACCGGGTACCGGATGCGATCACGTGGATGGGGGCACCAGCCGGTTTGACCGGAATGGAAAAATCTACCAGGCTATCTGTGGTAACTGTAATATAGGCACAAGGCCAATCTATCCTACGACCCCCGGCTCCTGGTCTACCGTAAACAATGCTGTTGGAGGTGGCGAGTGCAATCTTACCATGCTCAAGATCGATATGAATCTTGCGGGTGTACGGGCGGGTATACAATCCACGATCAATGGAGTGCCCAGAGATACGGCGGGTTGTCAGCCACTCACGGTTGATTTTTCCGATACCCTCGCTACCGGCGTCAGTTATGAATGGTATTTCGGAGATGGTTCACCCATGGTAGCCACTACGGTGCCCAATGCATCACATACTTACCTGAATATCGGCACGTATAATGTAATGCTGGTGGCGATCGATCCGGCCACTTGTAATGTGCGCGATACATCCTATATGAAGATCAGGGTGGGTAACCTGCTGGCAACACCGGCATTTGTCCCGGTTAAACTGCCTCCCTGTGGTTCCTTTAATTACAGGTTCGACAACACAACCATTGCACCGCCAACCCGGCCATTTACCAATCAGAGTTTTGTCTGGGACTTTGGCGATGGCACACCCACTGTTACTGCAGGGACAGCCCCTGTTTTCCATACCTATGCTGGTCCCGGTACCTATAATGTAAAACTATTGCTGCAGGATACGGTCTATTGTAATGCGCCTGACTCCCTGGTGATCCCGCTCAGTGTGGCGGATAATGTAAAAGCGCAGTTCACCACACCGGCTTCCGGTTGTTTACCGTATACCCCGGTATTTGATAATACTTCGCTGGCGGCGCAGACCTTCCTCTGGAACTTCGGCGATGGAAATACATCAACAGCTGCGAATCCCACACATACTTATACGTTGCCTGGTACATATACCATTACCCTGGTGGCCTATAATCCCAATACCTGTAACCTTACCGATACAGCCAGGTTTACAATACAGGTCTATGGAGCGCCTACCGCTGATTTTGGTTTTTCACCATTAACACCCGCCCCTAATATGCCGGTAACCTTCAATAATCTCTCTTCACTTGATGCAGTTAGTTTCAAGTGGGAGTTTGGTGACGGGGATACTTTGCGGACTACTTCAAGAGCCAACTTTGATCATCAGTATAATTCAACCGGCACTTTTAATGCCTGTCTCACTGCTTACAACCTCATTGGCTGTCCTGCGCAGATCTGCCGGCCGGTCAGTGCCACCGTTATTCCGGTGGTGGATGTACCCAATGCCTTTACCCCGCAAAGCGGTGATCAGAACAGTGTGGTACTGGTACGTGGATTTGGTATTGCAAAAATGCAGTTTACCATCTGGAACCGCTGGGGCCAGAAAGTATTTGAAACCAATGACCGTAATACTGGATGGGATGGTAAGGTGAAAGGAGTGGTGCAACCCATGGATGTATATGCCTATACACTGACCGTGGAATTCTTTGACGGCGTGAAGACAACGAAGAAGGGCGATATTACGTTAATCAGATAATTGTTTGAATCATGAAGGGAATGAAGCGATACATACTGATTCTTTTCTGCGGCGGATGGTTCAGTACCACGGCCCAGGACCTGCATTTTTCCCAATTCATGAACAGTCCCCTGCTCACGAATCCGGCCAATACAGGATTTATGCCCGACGGGGATTACCGGATTGGTATCAATTACAGGAATCAGTGGGCATCGGTTACTTCTTTTCCCTATAAAACAATGAGTGCTTTTGGTGATGTGCAGGTGCTGCAGAACAGTGAGAATAACGGATGGCTGGGTGTGGGTGGAATGATTCTGCGCGATGTGGCCGGTACCAGTGTGCTGACCTCTACCAAAGTGTATGGTTCGGTCGCTTACCACCAGATGATTAATGCCGGAAGCCTGATCAGCCTTGGCTTTAATGTAGGCTGGGCCAATAAAAATATTAATACGTCGAATCTGAGTTTCCCCAGCCAGTGGAACGGTCAATTCTTTGATGCCCACCAGACTACTGTTGCTCCGAAACTGGATTACAACAATATCAACTACCTCGATATGCAGGTAGGTATGAACTACGCCTACTTCCCCAATGACCGGGCCTACCTGAATGCCGGTTTTTCCGCCATGCACATTAACCAGCCCAAAGAATCCTTTTTCAATGACCAGCCGGGTATCGATAACCGCATCCCGGTCCGTTATAATGGATTCCTGAATGGCAGTTTCAAAGTGAATGAAATGGTGATCCTGAATCCCAATGCCTATGTATCCATACAGGCTAAATCGTATGAGATCGTGGGCGGACTGAATGCACAATATAATCTTTCAGGGGATGGAGAGAAGACACTCACTGCCGGACTCTATTACCGCTATAAAGATGCAGTTATTCCCATGATCGGACTGGGATTAAAAGATATCAACTTCACGTTCACCTATGACGCTACGATGTCCGGACTGAAAAACTTCAATAATACCCGCGGGGCCTTTGAATTCTCACTGGTTAAGCAGGGAGCCATGGGCAGTTATAAAGGAAATAAGCGTGAATCCATGTGTCCCTCTTTCAAATACTGACCGGTATAGGATACTAAGTTTGCCGATCATCCGTTAATTTGCATAAATACCGGTTTACCATTTTACAAATTGTATGAATAATAAATCTGAAGGCACAGGCTCCATCAGCCAGGATTTAAAGGGATTACGTATCCTGACCACAGCCCTTTCCATTGGGGTTGTTATTTTTACCCTTGTATCTGTGGGTATAAATCAGTTCAACGGCCCCTTCCTGCAGGAAGAAATCAAAAAAGTAAGTTCTTTCCTCTTGCCGCTGATGACCGGACTGGCATTGCTTGCCCTGCTGATGGCCCGTTACCTGTATCAGCAACGGATCCGCGATATCCGTGAAGGGAATGATAGCCTGAAAGGAAAAATGGATAAATACAGGGCTGCGGTAACGTTGTACCTGGCCATTTGTGAAGGAATGGCCCTGTTCAGTGTGGTTTTATTTCTGCTCAGTGGCGACTTTCTGCTCCTGGTCATTACAGGGGCTATGCTGCTGCTGATGCTGGGCCGTTTGTTTGCTATCAGGGGGGTGGCCAATGAACTGAACCTCAGCTGGCAGGAACAGGAAGAACTCAAATAACGTATTAATAGTAACTATGAATAAAAAACTGCTCACTTTACTGTTACTTTCTTTTTTATCTGTAGCTGCGATGGCACAGGATGAAGAAGAAGAAAAGGGATTCAAAGCCAGCCATGTATTTATCGGTTCCGGTTTTAACCTTGGCTTTTCCAATGGCTTTATTATTGGCCTGAATCCTGAATTCGGGTACAGTATCAACCAGGTGATCGATGCCGGTATCGCCATGAACCTGACCTATGTTACCCAGCGTTATCAATCGGTGAATATAACAGCCCGTTACCTGGCATTGGGCGGAGGTCCTTTCCTGCGTATATGGCCGATCCAGCAGCTATTTATTGGCGGACAATTTGAATACAATAAAATTTCCTACAGCGAGAAAACAGATGCCGGTATCATCAATAAGGCAAATGCCACGGCACCCAGTTTGCTTGTCGGACTCGGTTATGGTACCCGGAATATCGGGCGGGGACAATTCTACACCAGTATTATGATCGATGCCATGAAGGATTTTAACTCTCCTTACCGTGATCAGTATGGCCGGATACTCCCGGTTTTCCGTACCGGTTTTAGTTTTTACCTGGGTCGTAAGAAAGAATAAGCCTTCTTATTGTATAAAAGGGAGCAGGTCAGCTGGCTGATCGATCACCTGGATCCGTTTGATGGCCTCTTCATAGAGAAAGCCTTCTGCTTTCATTAGTTCAATATGCTGTATCAGGTGATCATAAAATCCGCCGGAGTTCAGGATATAGATCTGTTTGTCATGTATGGTGAGTTGATTCCAGGTCACGATTTCAAATAATTCATCCAGCGTGCCGAATCCGCCCGGCAGGATCAGGGCCGCATCGGATATACTGTAGATCTTCCTTTTCCGTTCATGCATATCATCACTGATGATCAGCTCCGTGATACCGCGGTGCTGCACTTCCCATTCCAGCAATAATTTCGGAATGATACCGGTAACGGCACCACCTTGCTGCATTACACTATCCGCAATAATGCCCATCAATCCGGCACTGCCACCGCCATAGATCAGCCGGATATTGTTTTCCGCCATCAGTTTTCCCAGTTCAGCAGCATGCTGACTGAATACTGGATTGGTTCCGTTTTTCGAACCGCAGAAAACCGCAAGAGATTGAATCGCCATAGAAATAATATTGCTGCAAAGGGATAACATTTTTAATTATCTTCAAAATTCATTATTGCCTATTTTGCAACGCTAATAATTGCTTAACAGAAACCGCCAACTATGTCTCCAGTCGTTCTCTTTTCCTTTGTGATCGGGTATTTTGCGCTTTTACTCGGGGTAGCCTGGTATACCTCCCGTAATTCAGATAATGAATCCTTCTTTATCGGGAACCGCAACAGTAACTGGATGCTGGTGGCATTTGGTATGATTGGTACATCGCTCTCCGGCGTTACATTCGTGAGTGTACCTGGCGGGGTAGGGACCGGCAATTTTTATTATTACCAGATTGTGCTGGGCTACCTGCTGGGTTATATGGTCATCGCCTTTGTGCTGATTCCGTTGTATTACCGGATGAACCTGACCAGTATCTACACCTACCTGGAAAAACGGTTTGGCATCAATGCCCATAAAGCCGGCGCATTTTTCTTTATTCTTTCACGCACCGTTGGCGCTACGGCCAGGCTTTACCTGGTGATCAGTGTGCTGCAGATCTTTATATTTAATAAACTGGGTATCCCCTTTGAAGCAACGGCACTGGTTATACTTGTGCTGATCCTGCTTTATACATTCGAGGGTGGGGTGAAAACCATTATCTATACCGATACGCTTCAAACCACCGGTATGCTGGTGGGACTGGTGGTTTGTATAGTGGTGATTGTAAAAGCACTCGGTACTGATTTCGGCGGGGCCATGACGATGATGGCAGATAAAGGGTATACAAAGATTTTTAACTGGGATGTCAACTCTGGTTCATTTGCCATCAAGCATATTGTAGGCGGTATGTTTATCGCCATTGCCATGACCGGTCTGGACCAGGAAATGATGCAGAAAAATATCAGTGTGAAGACCCTGAAAGATTCGCAAAAGAATATTATGACCTTCACGGCGGTACTGATGTTTGTGAACCTGCTGTTCCTCGTACTGGGTGGCGTGCTTTATCTCTACGCGGCGAAGAATGGCATCAACGTGCCGCCGGATGATTTATTCCCGACCATTGCGCTGAGTGACACTTTCAGCGGCGTGATCGGCGTGATCTTCATTATTGCGATCATCTCCGCTTTATTCCCGAGCGTGGATGGCGCGATTACTTCATTGACCTCTTGTTATTGTATCGATATCCTGGGTATTAATAAACAAACAGGCACCGAAAAGGAAAAGAAACGTACAAGACTTAAAGTGCATTTCACCTTTGCCGCGATCTTCTTTGTGATGGTCCTTTTATTCAAATGGATCAATGATAAACTGATCATCGACTTTATCCTGAAGTTTGCCGGCATAACCTATGGACCACTTCTCGGACTCTTTTCCTTTGGTATACTCACCCGGCGTAAACTCAACGACAAGCTGATCTGGGTGGCCTGTATAGCAGCTCCATTGCTCGCACTTGGTGTGGATATGCTCAGCAATCCGGCCTGGTACGAAGCAAAACTGCATATCAGTCTGCCCCTCCTCACGGAATGGTCGGCCAGTACCTTCAATGGGTATAAGATCGGGAATGAACTGATCCTGATAAACGGCATCTTTACCTTCTTTGGTCTCTGGCTGATCTCTAAAAAGGGCTCACCATCAGAAGGTAGTCTGCTGGCGGTATAAGTTTATCTTTGCAAAAACCGGTAAGATGGACCTGATCAACCCATTGGCGGAAGCCTATGCGGAAACATATACTTCACCTGAAGACAGTCTGCTGGAGGAAGTGGCTGAATACACCCGTACCCGCCATTCCGAATCCATTATGCTCAGCGGCAAGGTCCAGGGCAAGGTCCTGGAAATGATCAGCTGTATGCTTCGCCCCACTGCCATCCTCGAAATCGGCACTTTTACCGGTTACAGCGCTCTTTGCCTCGCCAAAGGGCTGAGCCCGGAAGGCCGCCTGCATACCATCGAACTCAGGGAGGCCGATTCATCGCTGGCCCGGTCTTATTTTGACCGTTCCCCGCAGGCCGGTCAGATAATATCCCACACGGGTAATGCGTTAGATATCCTTCCGGGTCTCACAGCGACCTGGGACCTGGTCTTTATAGATGCCGATAAACCAGCTTATATCGATTATTTTAACCTTGTTTTTCCCCGGTTGAGGAAAAACGGCTTTATTTTAGCAGATAATGTGCTGTTTCATGGCCAGGTGCTGCAGGAACCGGTTAAGGGGAAAAGCGCCAAAGGGATTCAGGCCTTTAATGAATTTATCAGGCAGCGTACGGATATCGAAAAAACAATACTCACGATCCGCGACGGGTTATACCTGATCCGGAAATTATAACTGAAAGAATGATGTTACGGAGAAAAGCTATACTCTTTTTATTTTTCGCATTAAGTGTGATGACGGCAAGGTCTCAGCAGAATGAAACGGTTCGTAACTATATCAATACCTATAAGGAACTGGCGATGGCCGAAATGAAACGGACCGGGGTGCCGGCGGCTATAAAACTGGCCCAGGGTATTCATGAAACCATGGCGGGTACCAGCAAACTGGTCCTTAAGTCAAATAATCATTTTGGTATTAAATGCAAGACCGGCTGGACCGGTGAATCCGTTTCGCATGATGATGATGCAAGAGGGGAGTGTTTCAGAAAATACCCCAGCGCTGAAGATTCATACCGCGATCATTCCAATTTTTTAAAGAACAGCCAGCGCTATGCCGGTTTGTTTCAGCTGGATCCTGCTGATTATGCCGGCTGGGCGAATGGATTGAAAAAAGCTGGTTATGCCACGAATCCGCGTTATCCCATTGTACTGATCAAACTGATCGAGGATTACCAGTTACAGGACTATACCTTGCTGGTGCTGGGTAAACCGGTAACGGATACGGTTGTCGGGGCGAAACCGGATACTTCAGTACGTAAGATTGGCGGCTTCAGGCTCATGTCTGATTTATTCCCCGTGAGTATTAGGAACAATTACCCTTCTGGTGAATTTAAGATCAATGATACCCGGGTGGTCTATGCAAAGAAGGGAGTATCTTTTCTCTCCCTGGCACAGCAGTATACTATTCCATTAGCCCGTTTGTTTGAGTTCAACGAATTAGCCCAGGCTGAGTCACTGGCCGCCGATCAGCTGATTTTTTTACAACGGAAAAGGAAAACGGGAGCGGATGAATTTTATCAGGTTCAACCGGGAGAAAGATTATATGATATCGCCCAGCACCAGGGCATCCGGCTGGAAAGTTTGTTGGAACTGAACTTCCTCGGTGCCGAAGACCGGCCCGCACCCGGTGAACGTCTCAGTCTCCGTAAGAAAGCCACTTCCGCACCAAAACTCGTTATCCGCGAAAACTACAACCTCTCGACCACCAACCCGCAACGCTAAACCCTCAACCCACAACTAACTATATGTCGCTCATCAAGGTCCACGATAAATCATTCGATATCTATCTTTCATCAGAAACGATCCAGCAGCGGGTAAAAGAACTGGCCGACCAGATCAATACGGATTATGCTGGTAAACGCCCCCTGTTCATCGCAATACTGAATGGCTCTTTTATGTTTGCGGCTGACCTGTTTAAAAACCTGACCATTGAGGCTGAAATCTGTTTTATTAAACTGGCTTCCTATAAAGGAATGAAATCTTCCGGAAATGTTGTGACATCAATCGGTCTCGAAGATGATCTGTTTGGAAAGGAAGTGATTATTGTGGAAGACATTGTTGATACGGGAAAGACCCTGCATAATTTTTTACCCAAGCTCAGTCACCAGCAACCTAAATCCTTACGTATTGCCACTTTATTACATAAATCAGAAGCAACCGTTTTTCCCCTGCATCCGGATTATGTCGGCTTTGTGATTCCTGATAAATTTGTAGTAGGCTACGGACTCGATTATGACGGACTGGGAAGGAACCTGAAAGAGATATATCAGTTAGTATGAGTATTTGAAACGGTTATCACCTGTTTTTAAATTATATGTTATTCTATCCGGTTGAAGACCACTTGCCAAATATTAATCCTTTTATTACTGACCCACACCCTGGGTGCCCAGCAATTTTATGTGCGGGGTGAAGTAAAGGATGAGGCAGGCAATGTGTTGCAGAATGTGATTATCAAACAGTTCAAGACCGGGTATGTTTTTCGCAGCGGAGCGGCAGGTACATTCGGTATACTTGCGCACAGCCAGCTGGATACATTCAGCTTTTTTCTGGAAGGGTATCGTCCGGAAAAAATTCCGGTTAACGCGGATAATTATGTCCGGGTTAAATTAAAACCTGCCCCTGCCACGTCAAATAACCGTTTCCGTGACCGGCTTTCCTCCTTTACCAAGGACCTTGGCAGGGACGAGCAGAAAAAATGGTTTGCCGGTGATGAGAGTTATGCCAGTCTGCTGGAAAACCGTTTTCTAATTGCCCGCCAGTTTCCCAGTACCGGTATGTCACTCAATGTAGACAGGGCTTCCTATAGTAATATCCGCCGCTTTATCACGATGAACTCCGTCGTTCCCCCCGATGCGGTCCGGATTGAAGAAATGATCAACTACTTCAACCTGGATTATTATGAGCCAGCCGGGAATGATCTCTTTCATATCAAACCTACCCTGACCGCTTGTCCATGGAATACGGCGAATCAGCTGTATTATATTAATCTGTCTTCCCGTAAACTGAATCTGGATACGTTGCCACCCAGTAACCTGGTTTTCCTGATTGATGTGTCGGGTTCCATGGATATGCCCAACCGCCTGCCCTTGCTGCAATCAGCTTTCCGGCTGCTGGTGAATAACCTGCGCAACAAGGATTCCGTATCAATTGTGGTCTATGGCGGGGTGACCGGCGTAATGCTGGAAACCACCAGCGGGGCAGAAAAGGAAAAAATAATTAAAGCCATCGATGAACTTACACCTGGCGGTTCCACTCCTGGTGAAGCAGGTATCCGGCTGGCATACACACAGGCAAGACGGCATTTTATCCAGGGAGGGAATAACCGGGTGATACTGGCAACGGATGGAGATTTTAATGTGGGACTGAAGACGGAATCAGAACTGGATGAAATGATCAGTGCACAACGGGAGTCGGGGGTATACCTCACCTGCCTGGGAGTGGGCATGGGTAATTATAAGGACTCAAAAATTCAGTTACTCGCAGAAAAGGGAAATGGCAATTTCGCCTATCTCGATAATTTTAAGGAAGCGGAAAAAGTGTTACTGAAGGAATTCACCCAGACCCTTTATTCCGTGGCCGATGATGTATATATGAATGTGGAGTTCAATCCCGAGTATGTAAAAGAATACCGCCTGATCGGATTTGATAATAAGGTGGGTGCTTTACGGGATGCCAGTTCCGTAGTGGAAGGCGGGGAGATCGGTTCCGGATTTTCGATGATTGCTTTATTTGAAATCGAACCAACGGAACTGAACCGGGGTGCTATCCGTGACAGTATCTATAGCGGTCAGTTTGCCAATATCCGCCTGCAATACCGCAATCCGGGAGATACGACACACCGCTACTTTGATAAGAAAAGCAGTTTCGATTATCTGGCGTATGAGAAACTGGATAAATGTTATCATTTCTCTGCGGCCGTTGCCCAGTTTGGTTCCATGCTCCGGGGCTCTCCCTTTGTTAAAACCAAAACCTGGAATGATATGGTCGAAATGGCCCAGGCTTCCGCCGGCGATACTGATCTGTTA